>JAABUZ0100000227.1_pt1 | contig 147995 bp, 153 predicted proteins | sample 5562091 | NCBI WGS metagenome assembly JAABUZ01 (sample SAMN12813069, study PRJNA571459) | rock metagenome | isolation source: Antarctica rocks | place: Antarctica: Victoria Land, Linnaeus Terrace sud | collected 2015-12-21 | reverse complement strand
CCACGCTCGTCCGCCTGACCAACCAGCCCTCGGACAACTACTTCGCCGAGATGCTGCTCAAAGGACTCGGGGCACGGTTCGGAGACGCGGGATCCACGCGCGCGGGCGCCGCCGTGGTGCGCGCCCAGGCGGCGAGGCGCGGAGTGCACCCGACCGTCACCGACGGCTCGGGCCTCTCCCGCGCCGACCGCTCCAGCCCCTCGCAGGTCGTCTCCCTGCTGCGGGGCCTGGCCACCGACTCCGCGTTCACCGGCTCCCTCGCCGTGGTCGGTCGCTCGGGCACGCTCGCCCGGCGGATGCGGGGCACCTCCGCCGCGGGCCGCTGCCGCGGCAAGACCGGCACCCTGCACGACGTCTCGAACCTGGTGGGGTACTGCCGGGCAGCCAACGGGCACGTGCTCGTCTTCGCCTGGCTCATGAACGGCATCTACCCCGCCTATGCCCATGGGCTGCAGGATCGGATGACGGTGGCGCTGGCGCGCTACGGCGGCTAGTCCGGCTCCAGGCCACCGAGCAGCGCGCGCAGCCCGTCCTCGTCGAGGACCGCCACCCCGAGCCGCTCCGCCTTCTCGAGCTTCGTCCCCGGGCTCTCCCCCGCGACGACGTAGTCCGTCTTCTTCGAGACCGACGAGGTCACCCGGCCTCCGGCGGCCAGGATCCGCTCCGTGGCCTCCTCGCGGGTCAGCTCGGGGAGGGATCCGGTGAGTACGAGCGTGCAGCCGCTCAGCGGCCCCTCCGTCGGCGGCGGGCCCTCCTCCTCCATCCGCACGCCCTGGGCGCGCAGGTCCTCGATCAGGTCGCGCAGGAGCCGATCCTGAAGCTCGCGGTGGATGATCTCGGCCATCTTCGGGCCCACGCCGGGGGTCTCCGCGATCTGCTCGGGCGTGGCGGCGAGCAGCGCGTCCATCGTGCGGAAGCGCTGCGCGAGGTTGCCGCCCGTGACGAAGCCCACCTCCTCCAGCGCGATCGCGAACAGCACCCGGCCGAACGGCCGCTCGCGGGTGGCCGCGATCGCCTCGACCAGGCGCCGCGCGCTCAGCGCGCCGAAGCCCTCGAGCTCGGCGAGCTGGTCGGCTCCGAGGCGGTAGAGGTCGGCCGCGGTGCGCACCAGGCCGGCGTTCATGAGCTGGGCCATGCGCTCCTCGCCTAGGCCGTCGACGTCCATGGCGCCGCGGGAGGCGTAGTGCTTCAGGCGCTGCCACTGCTGGTCGGGACACCCGGTGCGGTTCGGGCACTTCGTGAAGACGGCGTCGGGCGGCTTGACGGTCAGCGTGCCGCACTTCGGGCAGCGCTCGGGCGCCCGCGGCACGGGCGCACGATCGGATCGCTCGACGGCGTGCGGCGCCGGGGAGACCACCTGCGGGATCACGTCGCCGGCGCGGAGCACGATCACCTCGTCGCCGGGCCGGATGTCCTTGCGGGCGAGGTCCTCCTCGTTGTGCAGCGTCGCGAGCTTGACGGTCACGCCCCCCACGTGGACGGGCTCGAGGCTGGCGAAGGGATGCAGGTCGCCGAACTTGCCCACGTTCCACTCGATCCCCTTCAGGTGGGTGGTGGCGGTGGTGGGCGGGAACTTCCAGGCGATCGCCCAGCGCGGGTCGCGCCCCACCACGCCCAGGCGCCGCTGGAGCTCGTGGTCGTTGACCTTGACCACCACGCCGTCGATCTCGAAGTCGAGCGCCCCCCGGCGCTCCTGCCAGCGCAGGCACTGCGCCACGACCTCCTCCTCGGCACCCAGGAGCCGGACGTCGCCGTTGACGCGAAAGCCGTGCTCGCGCAGCCATTCGAGGCCCTCCCAGTGGGTGGCGAAGGCGATCCCCTCCGTGGCGCCGATCCCGTAGCACCACATGGAGAGCGGGCGCTCGGCCGTGAGCCTGGGGTCGAGCTGGCGGATGGTGCCCGCCGCCGAGTTGCGCGGGTTCATGAAGGTCGAAAGTCCCTGCTCGGCGCGACGCTCGTTGAGCGCCGCGAAGTCCGCCAGCGACATGTAGACCTCCCCCCGCACCTCGAGGAGCGCGGGCGCTCCCTCGATCTGCAACGGGATGGCCGGAATCGTGCGCAGGTTGTGGGTGACGTCCTCGCCGATCTCGCCGTCGCCCCGCGTGGCGCCCCGCTCGAGCACGCCGTCGCGGTAGACGAGCGAGATGGCCAGGCCGTCGATCTTCGGCTCGGCGACGTACTCGAACGCAGCGTCCTCGATTCCCTCTCGAGCGAGGTGCGACTTCATCCGGGCCACCCACGCGCGGAGCTGCTCCTCCGAGCGGGCGTTGGCCAGGGAGAGCATCGGCTGGAGGTGGGCGACCTTCTCGAGCCGGTCGATCGGGGTGCCGCCGACCCGTTGGGTCGGCGAGTCGGGGGTGAGCAGCCGGGGATGGGCGCGCTCGAGCTCGCGCAGCTCGTCCAGGAGCGAGTCGTAGGCCTCGTCCCCGATCTCGGGGTCGTCCTCGACGTAGTAGCGCTGGTTGTGGTGGGCGAGCTGGCGCCGGAGCTCCGCGGCGCGCGCCTGGGCCTGCTCGCCTCCGGCTCCGCTCATTCGACCTTGCGAGCGGCGGGCGCGACGAGCCGAGCGAGGTCATAGGCGCCGAGGGCGTCGATCCCGCTGCGGTCGGTGAGGTCGAAGTGGATCGGCGTCACCGCGATCCGCCTCGCGGCCACCGCCGCCAGGTCGGTCCCCTCCTCGTCCTCGAAGCCCGGGTCCTCGCCGTAGATCCGGTAGTGCTTGCGTCCGTCCTCCGCCTCCTCCTCCTCGAGCGCCAGCTCGTCGCGGTAGATCCGCTTGCCCAGGCGCGTGACCTCCACGCCGTCGGGATCGCCGGCGGGCACGTTGACGTTGAGCAGCGTGCCCTGCGGCAGGGGAACGTCGTCGAGCTCCTCGACGAGCCGCGCCGCGAACGCCGCCCCAGCCCCGAAGTCGAACTCCGGCCCGACCCGGAAGTCGAGCTCCCCTGCGCTCGACTGCTGGGAGACGGCGATGCCGGGCAGCCCGAGGACGATGGCCTCCAGCGCCGCGGCGACCGTGCCCGAGTAGGTGATGTCGTCGCCGAGGTTCGAGCCGTGGTTGATGCCCGAGACGACGACCTCGGCCTCGAAGCCCTCGATGAGCCCGAGGCGCGCGAAGCGCACGCAGTCCACCGGAGTGCCGTCGGTCGCGTAGCCGACCGTCCCGTCGGCGAAGGGCACCTCCTCGACCGAGAGCGGCCGGCGGGTGGTGATCGAGCGAGCCGTGGCCGAGCGGTTCGAGTCGGGGGCGATGACCGCCAGCTCGAGGTGGGGCACCTGGACGAGCGCGCGCCGCAGGGCCTGGAGGCCCTCGGCGTGGATGCCGTCGTCGTTGGTCAAAAGGACGCGCACGAGCAGAAGAGGTTAGGCCTCGGGGCGGCTCGCCCCCGGCGCACGGGAACCGAGCACCGGCACGCCGCCGTAGCCGACTCCCACGAAGGCCAGGCCGTGGGCGGGGGCGGTCGGCCCGGCCGCGGCGCGCGGCGCGCCGTCGAGCAGCTCCACGAAGCTCTCCACCGACCGGATCCCGACCGCGGCCTCGAGCATGGTCCCCACGAGCACGCGGTTCATGTGGCGCATGAAGGCGTCGGCCTCGAGCCAGAGCGCGAGCACATCCCCCGCCGAGCGCCACTCGGCGCTCCACACCTCGCGCTCGAAGCGCACGTGCCGGGTGTCGGTGGGCGTGAAGGCGGTGAAGTCGTGCGCGCCCGGCAGGGCTGCCGCGCAGGCGGCCAGCGCGGACCGGTCGAGCGCTCTGGGGTGCCAGAGAGCGCGGCCGCGCTCCCAGGCGCTGCGCTCGGGCCGCGCCAGCACGCGGTAGCAGTACGCGCGGCTCGTCGCGTCGCGGCGGGCGTCCCAACCGTCGGGCGCGGGCTCGGAGGCGATCACCGCGAGGTCGGCGGGCAGCACGGCGTTCAACGCGCGCGCGGCGAGCGGCTCTCCGTCGTGAGAGGCGACCTGCCCCCAGGCGTGCACCCCGGCGTCGGTCCGTCCCGCGACCGTCACCGCGGTCGCCCTGCGTGCCACACGCTCGAGCGCGCCCTCCAGCTCGGACTGCACCGTCCGGCGGCCGGGCTGCCGCGCCCACCCGGCGAAGCCGGCGCCGTCGTACTCGAGCGTCAGCCGGGCGGTCAGACGGTCAGACGAGCTCGAGGAAGACCATCTCGGTCGCGTCCGAACGGCGCGGGCCGAGCTTCAGGATCCGCGTGTAGCCGCCCGGGCGCGTCTCGTAGCGGGGCGCGATCTCCTCGAAGAGCTTGTAGACGATCGACTTGTCATGCCCCAGCTCGGAGAGAGCCCGGCGCCGCGCGTGCAGGTCGCCACGCTTGGCCAGCGTGATGAGCTTCTCCACCTCGGGCTTGACCGCCTTGGCCTTCGCCTCCGAGGTCTTGATCCGCTCGTGCTCGATCACCTCTCGGCACAGGTTGCGCAGCAGCGCCTTGCGGTGGGAGGCGCTGCGGCTGAGCTGGTAGCGGTTGCGCTGGTGGCGCATCGCGTCAGTCGTCGCGCAGGCCGAGCCCGCGCGACTCGAGGGTCTCGATGACCTCGTCGATCGACTTCTTGCCGAAGTTGGGGATCGCGTTGAGCTCGCCCTCGGATTTCGTCACCAGGTCGCCGACCGTCTGGATGCCGGCCCGCTTGAGGCAGTTGTAAGAACGCACGCCGAGCTCGAGCTCCTCGATGAGGATGTCGTCCATCGCGCTCGGCGCCCGCCCGACGCCGCCCGCGCCGCCCAGCGGGCCGCCGGCGCCGTTCGAGCCGATGGAGGTCTCCAGAGCGCCGCCGCCCGCCTCGCGCAGCTCGACCACGCGGTCGGGGTCGGTGAAGATCGCGAGCTGCGAGATCAGGATCTCGGCCGCCTCGCGCACCGCGGCCTGGGGGTCGATCGACCCGTCGGTCTCCACGTCCAGGGTGAGCTTGTCGTAGTCGGTGCGCTGCCCCACGCGCGCCGGCTCGACGGTGTAGGTCACGCGCCGGACCGGCGAGAAGATCGAGTCGATGGGAATGACGCCGATGGGCTGGTCGGGCGACTTGTTCTCGTCCGCCGGGCGGTAGCCGCGCCCGCGGCCGACGGTCAGGTAGACCTCGAGCTTGGTCTTCTGCTCGAGCGTGGCGATGTGGACGTCGGGGGAGAGGATCTCCACTCCCGAGGGCACGTCGATGTCCTTCGCGGTGATCTCTCCGGGCCCGCCGACCACGAGCGGCGCCTCGATCTCGGTGGCGTCGGAGTGCATGCGGCACACGATGCCCTTGAGGTTCAGGACGATGTCGGTGACGTCCTCCTTGACTCCCTTGATCGTCGAGAACTCGTGCGCGACGCCCTCGATCCGGACGCTCGTCACCGCCGCGCCCGCGAGGGAGGAGAGCAGGACGCGCCGCAGCGAGTTGCCGAAGGTGTAGCCGAACCCGCGGTCGAGCGGCTCGATGGTGAACGAGCCACGGTTCTCCTGCACCGACTCGGCGGAGATGCGGGGGACTTGGAAATCGAGCATCGGGGGAGTCCTAACGTCGTGTGTCGGAGCGCCGCGCTCTCTGCGAGGGCGACGGGGCGGGCGCCCGGCGTGACCGGTCCTCGGCCCGCCGGCGCCCGCGCGGGGTGGCTTACTTCGAGTACAGCTCGACGATGAGCTGCTCCTGCACCGGGGCGGCGATCTCCCGCCGCTCGGGCCTGCGCAGCACCTTCGCCGTCAACGAGTCGTGGTCGGCCTGCAGCCACGCCGGCACCTGGCCGGAGAGCTCCGTCGCGTCGGAGATGACCTGCTTGGCCGACGTGCTCACCTTGACCGCGATCACGTCGCCCTCCCTCACCTGGTAGCTCGCGATGTCCACCCGCCGCCCGTTGATCGTCCAGTGGCCGTGCGTGATGAGCTGCCGGGCCTGGCGGCGGGAGGCGGCGAAGCCGAGGCGGACGAGCACGTTGTCGAAGCGGCACTCCAGCATGCGCAGGAGATTCTCGCCGGTGATCCCGGGCTGACGGCTCGCCTTGTCGTAGTAGTTGCGGAACTGCCGCTCGAGCACGCCGTAGTAGCGGCGCGCCTTCTGCTTCTCGCGAAGCTGCACGCGGTACTCGCTCTGCTTCTGGCGGCCGCGACCGTGCTCGCCGGGCGGGTAGGACCGGCGCTCGACGCCGCATTTGTCGGTCAGGCACCGCTCGCCCTTGAGGAAGAGCTTCTGGCCCTCCCGCCGGCACTGCCTGCACTGTGGGGAAGTGTCGCGCGCCACGCCTGGCCGCCTCCTGTCTAGACCCGGCGCCGCTTGCGAGGGCGGCAGCCGTTGTGCGCCTGCGGTGTGACGTCCTTGACGCCCATGACCTCGAGCCCCGCGGCCTGGAGCGAGCGAATCGCCGTCTCACGTCCCGAGCCGGGACCCTTCACGAAGACCTCGACCTTCTGTAGGCCGTGCTCGATGCCCTTGCGCGCGGCCGCGTCGGCCGTGACCTGGGCCGCGAACGGGGTCGACTTGCGCGAGCCCTTGAACCCGGCGCCGCCGGCGGACTCCCAGGCGATCACGTTGCCCTCACGATCGGTGAGGGCGACGATCGTGTTGTTGAACGAGGTCTTGATGTGGGCCTGGCCCACCGGGATGTTCTTGCGGACGCGGCGGCGTCCACGCTGAGGGCGCTTGGGAGCGGGCACGGGTTACTTCTTGCCGGCCTTCTTCTTGCCGGCGACCTGCATGCGCTTGGGACCCTTGCGGGTGCGCGCGTTCGTCTTGGTGTTCTGCCCGCGCACCGGCAGTCCGCGTCGGTGGCGCAGGCCGCGGTAGCAGCCGATCTCCATCAGGCGCTTGACGTTCTGGGAGCGCTCGCGGCGCAGGTCGCCCTCGACGCTCAGGTCGCGGTCGATCGCGTCGCGGAGCTTGCCGATCTCGTCCTCGGTGAGATCGCGCACGAAGGTGTCGGGCGAGACTCCGGTCTGGTCGAGAAGCTGCCCGGAGGAGGCGCGACCGATGCCGTAGATGTAGGTCAACCCGATCTCGACGCGCTTGTTGAGGGGGATGTTGACGCCGGCGATACGAGCCATGACTAGACGATCACCCCTGCCGCTGCTTGTGGCGGGGGTTCGAGCAGATCACCAGAACGGCGCCATGGCGACGGATGATCTTGCACTTCTCGCACATCGGCTTGACCGAGGGCCGTACCTTCACGCTCGCTCGCTTCGCTCTGGGGGATGATCCGGCGAGATGGCTCTGGCGACCGAGCCGGCCGCCGCTACCGCCTCGCGGACAGAAGGCACCCGTCAGCCAGGCTGCGAGCGCGGCTGCGAATGCTACCAAAGGCACGGTCCGCCGCCGCGTGGTCAACAGGGCCCGCACCCGGGCAGGCCCACGCGCGACCGGCGCTCACCGGCTGCCTGGGCCGCGAGGCGCTCAGGCCGCCGCCGCCCGCTTGCCGGCCTCGTGCCACGGAGTGAGGATCCGGGGCCCGGCGGCCTCGACCGCGACGGTGAACTCGAAGTGGGCGGCGAGCGAGCCGTCCTGGGAGTAGATCGCCCAGTGGTCCTCCCCCATGCGGACGGGGTGGCGCCCGGCGTTGACCATCGGCTCCACCGCGAGCACCATCCCCTCCTCAAGCACCGGGTTGGGCTGGGGGGTGCCGAAGTTCGGGATCTGCGGATCCTCGTGCATCGAGCGTCCGATGCCGTGGCCCACGAGCGAGCGCACGACGGAGAACCCGGCGTCCTCCACGTGGGCCTGGACGGCGCGGGAGACGTCGCCCAGCCGGTTACCCGGCCGGCACTGCCCCACGGCGGCGTGCAGGGATCCCTCCGTGGCGGCGAGGAGCTTGCGGGCGATCGGAGCGACCGGGCCGACGGGGAAGGTCCGCGCCGCGTCGGCCACCCATCCGTCGAGCACGACCCCGACGTCGACCGAGAGGATGTCTCCCCGCGCGAGCGCGTAGGGGCCGGGGATCCCATGCACGACCATCGAGTTGGGCGAGGCGCAGATGGAGCCGGGGAACCCGCGGTATCCCTTGAACGCGGGCTCGGCTCCCTGTGAGCGGATGGACGTCTCGGCCGCCAAGTCGAGCTCACGGGTGGTCACCCCGGGGCGGACCTTGGCGGCGAGGAGGCTGAGCGTCCGCACCAGGATCGCTCCCGCCGCGGCCATCCGGTCGATCTCCTCGGGGGTCTTCTTGATGATCACGGTCGGCGCGCCGCGCTTCTCAGAGCTCGTCCTCGAGCCGCAGCGTGGCGATCGTCGCCCGCACGTGCCCGTGCACCTCGTCCGGGCTGCGAGTCCCGTCGAAGCGGCGCAGCGCGCCCCGCTCCTCGTAGTACTCGATCAACGGCTCGGTCTTCGAATGGTAGGTATCGAGCCGCCGGCGGACCGTCTCCGGCTTGTCGTCGGCTCGCTGGACGAGCCGCGACCCGTCCTGATCGCAGACTCCCTCGTGCTTGGGCGGGTCGAACTCCACGTGGTAGTTGTGACCCGCCTTGGTGCAGACCCGTCGGCCCGAGATGCGCTTGACGAGCACGTCGTCCTTGGCGTCGATGAGGAGCGCCGCGGTGAGGCGCCGCCCGAGCCTCTCGAAGGCGTCGTCCAGGGCGTCGGCCTGGCCCACCGTGCGGGGGAAGCCGTCGAGGATGAACCCGTCGCGCGAGTCGTCCTCGTCCACGCGGGCGACGATGAGCTCGATGATGAGATCGTCGGGCACGAGGTCCCCGGCGTCCATGTACTCCTTGGCCTGCTGCCCGAGCTCCGAGCTCTCCTTCACCGCCTCGCGGAGGATGTCGCCCGTGGCGATGTAGGGCAGGCGGAAGTCGTGCTGCAGGCGCTGGGCCTGGGTGCCCTTGCCCGCGCCGGGCGGACCGAGGAAGATGAGGTTGAGCTCGGGCACTGGAACGGCCTTTCGGACACGACGGTCCCGCCGGTCGGGCGGGCAGCGCACGTTATAGAAAAGCGGTCGGCCGGGACCGCGCGAGCGAGGCAAGAGCCCGAGCGACCGCCCGGGCCCGTCCGCCTACTTCAGGAAGCCCTCGTAGTTGCGCATCATGAGCTGTGCCTCGAGCTGCTTCATGGTGTCCAGCGCGACACCGATCACGATGAGGATCGAGGTGCCGCCGAAGAAGAAGTTGGCGTTCGTCTGGGAGATGAGGATCGTCGGCAGGGCGGCGATCGCCGCGAGGAAAATCGCCCCGGGGAACGTGAGACGCGCGAGGATCCGATCCAGGAACTCGGCCGTGGGCCGCCCGGGCCGCACGCCGGGAATGAAGCCGCCGTACTTGCGGAGGTTGTCGGCCTGGTCGACCGGGTTGAAGGTGACCGCGGTGTAGAAGTAGGTGAAGAGGATGATGAAGATCGTCTCGCCGAGGAGGTAGTGCCAGCCCTGGGGAGCGAAGAAGTTCGAGAGCCCGCGCGCCCAGCTCGTGTGGATGAGCTGACCGACCGTGGGCGGGAAGGCCATGAGGCTCGCGGCGAAGATCACCGGGATCACGCCCGCCATGTTCACTCGCAGCGGCAGGTAGGTCTGCCCCCCCTGGGTCATGCGGCGACCGATCACCCGCTTGGCGTACTGCACGGGAATGCGGCGCTGGCCCTCCTGGACGAAGACGATCGCCGCGATGACCCCCAGGGCCAGGAACGGCATCAGGACCTTGAAGATGGGGTCGGGGCTGTGCCACCAGGAGGAGACGCCCTGGGGCAGGCGCGAGACGATGCTCGCGAAGATCATGAGCGAGATGCCGTTGCCGATGCCGCGCTGGGTGATGAGCTCGCCCATCCACATGAGCAGGATCGTGCCCGCCGTGAGCGAGATGACGATGAGCAGCACCTTGGCGAGGTTGAAGTTCGCGATCACGGTCTGGCCGGCCTGGCTCTGCAGCGACTTGAAGAGGAAGACGTAGCCGATCGACTGCGCGAAGGCCAGGCCCACCGTCAGGTAGCGCGTGTACTGGGTGATCTTCGCCTGACCGACCTCCCCCTCCTTGGAGAGCTTCTCGAGCGAGGGGACCACCACCTGCAGGAGCTGCAGGATGATCGAGGCGGTGATGTAGGGCATGATCCCGAGCGCGAAGAGCGCGATGCGAGACAGCCCTCCGCCCGAGAAGAGGTTGAGGAAGTTGAGGATGCCGCCCGAGCCGAAGCTCTTCTGCAGGGAGTTCACCGCCGCCGAGTTGATCCCCGGCGCGGGGATGTGCGAGCCCAGGCGATACAGCGCGAGGAGAAGCGCCGTGAAGGCGAGCTTCTTCCGGATCTCCGGGACGGTGAACGCGCTGAGGACGGTGGAGATCACGCGCGGCCCGGTCTGGCGCTAGCTCTCGAGGACGACGCAGGTGCCCCCGGCCGCCTCGATCTTCGTCCGGGCGGCGGCCGAGAAGCCGTGGGCATGGACGGTGAGCGGCTTGGAGATATCGCCCTGGGCGAGCACCTTGATCGGGATGCCCTTGCGCGTGGCGAGCCGCAGCTCGCGCAGGCCGGCAGGCGTGACCTCGGCACCCGACTCGAAGCGCGCCTCGAGCACGGCGAGGTTCACCGGCTGGGTGTGGGTGCGAAAGGGCTCGAAGGGCATCGACTTCTTCATGTGGGGGCCGCGCAGCTTGCGCATCCGCATGTGGATGGGCATCTGACCGCCCTCGAAGTTCGCCCGGCTCTTGGAGCCCGAGCGTGCGCCCGCGCCCTTCTGCCCGCGGCCGGCGGTCTTGCCGGTTCCCGATCCCTCGCCGCGCCCCACCCGCTTGCGCGGGCGGCGGCTGCCGGGGGCGGGCGCCAGGTTGTGCAGGCCGATCCGCGGCGCGGAGCGCCCCGGCGTCTCGTCCGCGGCGCTCACGCCTCGCTCACCTCGACCAGATGGCGCACGGCGTGGACCATTCCGCGTAGCTGGGGCGTGTCGCGGTGCTCGCGCTCGTCGCCGATCTTGCGCAGGCCGAGCGAGCGGACGGTCTCGCGCTGGCGCTGGTTGGCCCCGTTTATCGAGCGGCGCTGGCGCACACGCAGGACGCTCACGACGGCGCCGCCTCGACGTCCGCGGGCCCCGGGCCCCCGTTCGCGGCCGGGGACGCGCCGCCGGCGGCGGCGCCCGGCGCCTCGAGGCCGAGGACCTTGTTGATCGAGAGGCCGCGGAGCTCGGCGACCTCGGCCGGCGTGCGCAGGCTCTCGAGCCCGGCGATCGTCGCCTTGACGAGGTTGATCGGGTTCTGCGAGCCAAGGCTCTTGGAGAGGATGTCATGGATCCCGGCGAGCTCGAGGACGGCGCGCACGCCGCCGCCCGCGATCACGCCCGTGCCCGGGGAGGCCGGCTTCAGGAAGACGCGCCCGGCTCCGAAGACCCCCGTGGTCGAATGGGTGATCGTCGAGTTGTGCTTCGGCACTCGGAAGAGGTTCTTCTTCGCGCGCTCGACGCCCTTCTGGATGGCCACGGGCACCTCGTTCGCCTTCCCGTAGCCGACGCCGACCACGTCGCGCTCGTCGCCGACCACGACCAGCGCGGTGAACGAGAAGCGTCGGCCGCCCTTGACGACCTTCGCCACGCGGTTGATCTCGACCACGCGCTCGAGCAGGTCGAGACCGGTCGCGGACACGGAGCGTTCACGGAGCATGGACATGCGAGGGTAGCGGCTCTAGAAGCTCAGGCCGCCCTCGCGGGCGCCCTCCGCGAAGGCCTTGACGCGCCCGTGGTAGCGGTAGCCGCCCCGGTCGAAGACCGCCCGCTCCACGCCGTGCTCGCCCGCGCGTCGCGCCAGGATCTCGCCGGCGCGCCGGGCGCGGTCCATGGCGCCCAGCTCGCGCAGGTCAGCCTCGGTCCAGTTGACCGCCGCGACCGTGTGTCCGCGCTCGTCGTCGATGAGCTGGGCGTGGATGCCGCGGTTGGAGCGGAACACGGAGATCCGCGGTCGCTCCGCGCTGCCGCTCACCTTGGCCCGCACCCGGCGGCGGCGGCGCAGGCGCTGCGCCGGCTTGGTGCTCACCGTCATGGGATCTTCCTGCTCATGCCCGCTTCCCGACCTTCCGGGTGACGTGCTCGCCCTCGTAGCGGATGCCCTTGCCCTTGTAGGGCTCGGGCGGCCGGCGCTTGCGGATGTTCGCCGCGACCTCGCCGACGAGCTGCTTGGAGATGCCGCGCACGACGACCCGCGTCGGCACGGGCACGTCGAACTCGATGCCCTCGGGCGCCTTGATCGGCACCGGGTGTGAGAAGCCGAGCGCGAGCTCGAGGTCGCGCCCCTTGAGCAGCGCCCGGTAGCCCACGCCCTGGATCTCCAGGCGCTTCTCGTAGCCGTTCGTCACGCCCTCGACCATGTTGGCCACGAGCGAGCGGGTGAGCCCGTGCAGGGCGCGGTGCTCGGAGCGGTCGGTGGGGCGGCTGACGTGGAGCTCGCCGTCGACCTGCTCGACCTCGATGGCCCGCGGCACGCGCTCGAAGAGCTCGCCCTTGGGGCCGTTGACGCGCACGAGCTCGGGCTCCACCGCGACGGTGACGCCGGTGGGCACGGGGATGGGCTTTCTGCCGATGCGGGACAACGCGGCTCCTCGCTACCAGACCTGGGCGACGATCTCGCCGCCGACGCCCTCGCGCCGTGCGTCGTGCCCGGTCATGACGCCGTGGGAGGTCGAGATGATGGTCGTGCCCATGCCGCCCTGCACGCGGGGAATCTCGTCGTGGCGCACGTATGTGCGCCGCCCGGGGCGCGAGACGCGCTGCAGGCCGCTGATCACGGGCCGACGCGCCTCGGTGTACTTGAGCTTGACGCGCAGAAGCTCCCCCGCGCGCGCGGCGGTGGGCGCCTCGGTCTCCCAGCCCTCGATGTAGCCCTGCTCCTTGAGGATGCGCGCGAGCTCCCGCTTGAGGCTCGAGGATGGCATGTCCACCGTCTCGTGCGAGGCGTGGGCGGCGTTGCGCAGCCGGGTGAGGAAGTCGGCGATGGGGTCGGTCATGGACATCGAATCGTCTCCCCTACCTCTACCAGCTCGACTTCGTCATGCCGGGTATGTATCCGTCGTGGGCGAGCTCCCGCAGGCAGATCCGGCACAGCCCGAACTTCTTGAAGACCGAACGTGGGCGCCCGCAACGCCGGCAGCGCGTGTACTCGCGGGTCTTGAACTTCTGCGGGCGCGCCTGGCGAACGCGCTGGGATGTCTTGGCCATGGAGTCGGTCTCGTCCCTTGCTCGAAGTCAGGCGGCGGCCACGGGCCGGCCCTCGCGGGAGAACGGCATGCCGAGCGCCTCGAGGAGGGCGAAGGCCTCCTCGTCGCTCGCCGCCGTGGTCGTGATGGTGATGTCGAGACCGCGCACCTGGTCCACTGCGTCGTAGTCGATCTCGGGGAAGATGATCTGCTCGCGCACGCCCATGGAGTAATTCCCGCGGCCGTCGAACGACCGCGGGCTGAGGCCCCGGAAGTCGCGGATGCGGGGAATCGCCACCGACATAAGACGGTCGAGGAACTCATAGGCGCGCTCGCCGCGCAGCGTCACCGCCACGCCGACCGGCATTCCCTCGCGCAGCTTGAAGGCGGCGATCGACTTGCGCGCCCGGCGGACGTTGGGCTTCTGGCCGGTGATCGTCGCCAGCTGGTCGCTCGCGGCCTCGAGCATGTTCGAATCCTGCTTCGCGTCGCCCACTCCCATGTTGACCGTGACCTTCTCGACGCGAGCCGCCTGCATCGTCGAGGAGTGGCCGAAGCGCTCGACGAGCGCCGGTCGGATCTCGGTCTCGTAGCGTTCCCTCAGTCGAGCGGGCATCAGTCGATCCTCTCTCCGGAGCGGCGGGCGACGCGGAAGCGCTTGCCGTTCTCGCGGACGATGCCGATGCGGGTGGGCTTGCCGTCCTTGGGATCGAGCAGGGCGACGTTGGAGACGTGGACGGAGGCCTCCTTCTCGATTACGCCACCCGCCTGCTGGGTGCCCCCCACCTGGCTCGGTCGCTGGTGGCGCTTGATCACGTTGAGGCCCTCGACCCAGACCCGCTCACGCGCGGGGTCGACGCGCATGACCCGGCCGGTCTTGCCCTTGTCCTTGCCGGCGATGAGGACGACCTCGTCGTCACGGCGGATCTTCAGGGCGCCCATCAGAGCACCTCGGGGGCGAGGGAGACGATCTTCATGAAGTTGCGGTCGCGCAGCTCGCGGGCGACCGGACCGAAGATGCGCGTGCCGCGCGGGTTGTTCGCCACGTCGATTATCACGGCGGCGTTCTCGTCGAAGCCGATGTAGGTGCCGTCGTCGCGGCCGTAGGGCTTGCGCGTGCGCACGACCACCGCTCGGACCACCTCTCCCTTCTTGACCGACCCCTGCGGGGTCGCCTGCTTGACGGTCGCCACGATCGTGTCGCCCACGCCGGCGTAGCGTCGACGCGAGCCGCCGCGCACGCGGATGACGAGGATCTCACGGGCGCCAGTGTTGTCGGCGACGCGGAGGCGTGTCTCGTTCTGGATCATCGGAGTCCGGCCGCCGTCTTCATCGGGCCCGCTCGAGGACCTCGACGAGGCGCCAGCGCTTGCTGCGAGAGAGCGGCCGGCTCTCGACCACCCGCACGGTGTCGCCCGCGTGGGCGTCGTTGCGCTCGTCGTGGGCGTGCAGGGTCGCCGAGCGGCGAACGATCTTCTGGTAGCGGCGATGGCGGCGCGCCATGTCGACCCGCACGGTGATGGTCTTGTCGGCCTTGTCGGAGACAACGACGCCCAGGCGCACCTTCGGCCGTCCCGAGGCGCTCGACACCGGCGGAGTCGGCTCGGGCGGCGACTCGGTGCGGCGCGCCGCGGCCTTCGCGCGAACCTTGGCGCGGTAGCGCGTGCGAGCCCGTGCCTTGCGTCGACGCTCGGCGTCTCGTTCGGCCTGCCGCTCCTCCGGGGTGCGCGGCGAGCGACCGCTCGCGCGGGCGGCACGGCCCCGGCGGCTGCGCACGCGGGCGGAGACGGGAGCGGCGGGGGGTTCGGACTCGGCGGCCTCGGGTGCCTCGGGCGCGGCTGGAGCCTCGGCCGGCTCGGGGCCGGCGTCGGGCGCGGGCGCGGGCGCCTCGGTGACGTTCTCGTTGGGGTCTTGCTCGACCATCGGCTAGCGCTTGCTTCCCTGGTTGATGTCGATGTCGCGCTCGCGCACGAGCGTCAGCGTCCGCGCGATCTCCTTCTTCGCCCGGCGCAGCCCGGCGGTGTTCTCGAGCTCGCCCGTCGCGTGCTGGAAGCGAAGGCCGAACAGCTCGCGCCGCGCGGTGCGCAGGTGCTCGACGAGCCCGACGTCGTCGAGGTCGCGGAGCTCCCTCGCTCCGGACGCCATGCTAGCCATCCTCCCGCAGGACGAACTTCGTGCGCACCGGGAGCTTGTGGCCGGCCAGGCGCATCGCCTCCCGGGCGAGGGGCTCGGGGACCCCGGCGAGCTCGAACATCACCCGGCCGGGCTTGACCACGGAGACCCAGCCCTCGGGCGAGCCCTTGCCCGAGCCCATGCGGGTCTCGGCCGGCTTCTTCGTGAAGGGCTTGTCGGGGTAGACGTTGATCCAGACCTTGCCGCCGCGCTTGATCTTACGGGTCATCGCGATCCGGGCCGCCTCGATCTGGCGGTTCGAGACCCAGCCCTCCTCCACCGACTTGAGGCCGTACTCCCCGAACTGCACGCGGACCTGCCCGCGCGAGAGCCCGCGGCGACGGCCACGGTGCTGCTTGCGGAACTTGACGCGCTTGGGAGAGAGCATCAGCGGGTCACCTCGGGGGAGCCACCGCCGCGGCTGCCGCGCTCGCCACGACCACCCGGTCCACCGGGGCCGCGTCCGCCGCCGCCACCGCCGCGGCCGCCCGGGCCGCCACCGAGGCCGCCCTGACCGCCGCGTCCGCCGGGACCGCCCGGTCCGCCGCCACGCCCGCCCGGGCCGCGGCCACGTCCGCCTCCACCACGACCGTCCCGATCGCCCCGTCCACGGCCCCGTCCGTCACGGTCGCCCGCGGGAGGGCCGGGATCGTCCATCGAGGTGAGGTCGGTGCCCGTGTAGCCCGCGGGCATGATCTCGCCGCGGTTGATCCAGCACTTCACGCCGATCCGGCCGAAGGTGGTCCGCGCCTCGTAGAAGCCGTAGTCGATGTCGGCCCGCAACGTGTGCAGAGGCACGCGACCGTCGGAGTAGCTCTCGCGACGGGCCATCTCCGCCCCGCCGAGGCGACCTGACACCTGGAGCTTCACGCCCTTGGCCCCCGAGCGCATGGCGGAGGTGAGCGCGCGCTTCATCGCCCGCCGGAACGCCACGCGGTTCTGCAGCTGCTCGGCGATCGACTGGGCCACGAGCTTCGCGTCGAGCTCGGGGCGCTTGATCTCGAGGATGTTGACCTTGACCTGCTTGCTCGTGATCCGGTGCAGGTCGCGCCGCAGGGCGTCGACCTCCGAGCCGGACTTGCCGATCACGATCCCCGGCCGGGCGGTGTTGATGTTGACCTCGATCTCACCCGCGCTTTTGCGGATGGTGATGTCCGAGAGGCCGGCGTGTGCGAGCTTGCCGACGATGTGGGCGCGCACCCGGACGTCCTCGGCGAGGTAGTCGGAGAACTGGCGCTCGTTGAACCAGTTCGCCTTCCAGTCGTGGATGTAGCCCACGCGGAGCGACTCGGGATGGACTTTCTGACCCATGTGAGCGTCTACTCCTTCGGGGTGAGCAGGATCGTTAGGTGACTGGTCCGCTTGCGGATCGGCGTCGCGCGACCCATGGCGCGCGGCCGGAAGCGCTTGAGGGTCGGACCCTCGTCGGCGGTGACGGCCGCGATGCGCAGCTCCTCGCCGACGAGCTCGTGGTTGTTCTCCGCGTTGGCCACCGCCGACTCGAGCAGCTTGCTCCAGTCACGCGCGACCGCCCGCGTGGTCATGGCCAGGATCGCTCGGGCGTCGTCGACCGACTTGCCGCGGATCTGATCGCACACGAGCCGCGCCTTACGCGCCGAGGAGCGCACGTACTTGGCGCGCGCGCGGACGAGCGGCGGCGGACCATCGTGCGCCGCGCCGCGGCGGCGGGCGCCGGGCGCCGGAGCCGCCGGCGGCTCGGTGGCTTCGGCGCTGCGGCCCCGTCCGCGGCGCCGGCGCGCGGGCGTGGCCGGCGGATCCTCGGTCTCGGCCTCCGCCTCGGACTTGGGCGCCGCCTTCGGCTTCGTCCCGGGCTCCTCGGAAGCAGGCGCCGGCGACTCCTCGGCGGACTGCTCCCGACCCTCGAGCGCCTTGGCCTCCGCCGCATCGGCGGCGGTCTTCTCGGCCTCGTGCGCCGCCGCGTCGTCGACGTTCGGATTCCCGTCGCTCATCGGCGCTTTCCGGTCTGAGTATGGCCGCGGTAGAGCCGCGTGGGAGCGAACTCGCCGAGCTTGTGCCCGACCATCGACTCCGAGACGAACACCGGGACGTGCTTACGGCCGTCGTGCACGGCGATCGTGTGTCCGACCATGTCGGGGAAGATCGTCGAGGTTCGCGACCACGTCTTGATCATGCGCTTGGAGTTCGAGGCGTTCATCGCCTCGATGCGCGTCATCAGGCGCTCCTCCACCCACGGGCCCTTCTTGCTCGAGCGGCTCACGGACGTGTTCCTCCGCCGGCCCGCGCGCCTTCGAGGGCGCGCGAGATCGAGTGGGTCAAGGAAGCAGGACGCAGCGCTTGCTGGAGGCAAGCGCAAGTCCGATGACGCCGACCCGCGAAGGTATCGCGCGCCATTCGGAGGTGTGTGGGTCGGCGGGGGGGCACGTGTCCTTACCTCTTCTTCCCGCGACGCCGGCCGCGGACGATGTAGCGGTCGGACGGCTTGCGCTTCTTGCGGGTGCGGTACCCCAGGGTGGGGACCCCCCACGGAGTGACCGGATGTCGGCCCGCGGTGGTCGAGCCCTCGCCCCCACCGTGCGGGTGGTCGACGGGGTTCATCGCCGTGCCACGGGTCTGCGGACGAACGCCCAGGTGACGCTTGCGCCCGGCCTTGCCGATCTTGACGTTTTGGTGGTCGGCGTTGCCGATGGTGCCCACGCTCGCGCGACACTCCGCTCGCACGAGGCGCATCTCTCCCGAGGGCAGTCGGAGCGTGACCATGTCTCCCTCCTTGGCCAGGAGCTGGATCGACGTTCCCGCCGAGCGACCCATCTGCCCGCCCCGGCCCGGGGTGAGCTCGACGTTGTGCACCACGGTGCCGGCCGGCATGTTCGCGAGCGGGAGGCAGTTGCCCACGCGGATGTCGGCGCCCGGTCCCGACTCCACCGTGGCGCCCACCCGGAGCCGCGCCGGCGCGAGGATGTAGCGCTTCTCGCCGTCGGCGTAGTGCAGCAGGGCGATGTACGCCGAGCGGTTGGGGTCGTACTCGATGTGGGCGACCCGGGCCGGGATTCCGTCCTTGCGGCGCTTGAAGTCGATCTTGCGGTAGAGGCGCTTGGCCCCCCCGCCCCGGTGGCGCGAGGTCTTGCGCCCGTGGACGTTGCGGCCGCCCGACTTCTTGAGCCCCTCGGTGAGGGACCTCTCCGGCTTCGAGCGCGTGATCTCCGCGAAGTCGGGATAGGTGACGAAGCGCCGCCCGGGGCTCGTGGGCTTGGGGTTACGGATGGGCACGGTCTACTCGAGCCCCTGCAGGCCCTGGAAGACCGGGATGCTCTGGCCCTCGGCGACCTGCACGATGGCCTTCTTCCAGGCCCGCGTGCGCCCCGAGGTGTAGCCGCGGCGCTTGGGCTTGGTCTTGACCGACGCGGTGCGGACCTCGAGCACCCTGACGTCGAAGAGCTCCTCGATCGCCTGGCGAATCTGGGTCTTGTGGGCGCGGTCGTGCACCCGGAAGGTGTAGCGCCCGGCCTCGGAGAGCACGAAGCTCTTCTCCGAGACCACGGGACGGATGATGACCTGGCTCGCGTCCATGGCTAGGCGGACGTCTCCTCCGAGGAGCCGGTGCCCGCTGCCCGCGCGGTCAGCCGCTCGAGGGCCCGCTCTGAGACCAGAAGGGAGCCCGCGCCGATCACGTCGGCCACGCCCGCCTGGTCGACGGGGAGCACTCCGAGCCGGGCGATGTTGCGAAAGGAGTGGCCCGCGTGGCCCTCCTCCTCGGCGAGGAGCACGAGCGGGCGCCCGGGCTGGCTCCACCCCGAGAGCAACTTGGCCGCCTTCTTGGTGGCCGGCGCGTCGAAGCCGCCGAGGTCGAGCACGGCGAGTGAGCCACGCTCGGCGTGCACGGAGAGGGCGCTTCGCAGCGCGGCTCGCCGCGCCTTCTTGTTCACCTTGCCGACGTAGTGACGGGGCTGGGGACCGAAGACGGTGCCGCCACCCGTCCAGATCGGCGAGCGCGAGGAGCCCGCTCGCGCGCGGCCGGTCCCCTTCTGGCGCCAGGGCTTGGCGCCGCCACCGCGGACCTGGGCACGGGTCTTCGTCGCCGCGGTGCCCTGCCGGCGCGCGTTCAGCTCGGCCCGGACCGCCTCGTGCACGAGCGGCCCGTTGAACGGAGCCTCGAAGACCTCGGGCGGAAGATCCGCCGCGGCCTCCGAGCCGGTCCCGAGGCGCGGGGCGCTAGCCATCGGTGCGCACCTCCACCGTGCCGCCCCGGGGGCCGGGTACGGCGCCGCGCAGGAGCAGGAGGTTCTGCTGCGGGATGATCTCCACGACCTCGAGCCCCCGCTGGGTCACGCGCTTGTTGCCCATCTGCCCGGGTCCGCGGATCCCCTTGAAGACGCGCGAGGGAGTCGCCGAGGCGCCGATCGACCCCGGCGCGCGGACGTTGTGCGAGCCGTGCGAGCTCGGGCCGCGCTTGAAGTTGTGGCGCTTGATCGTGCCCTGGAAGCCCTTTCCCTTCGAGGTGCCCGACACCTTGACCTTCTGGCCGGGCGCGAACGCCTCGACGGTCACCGTCTCCCCGAGCTGCAGCTCCCCCGCCTCGTCGCGGAACTCGGCGAGGTGGCGCATGGGCGGGGCGTCGGCCTGGCGCAGGTGACCGAGCTCGGCGCGGGTCAGCGCCTTCTCCTTGCACGCGCCGAAGGCGAGCTGCACCGCCTCGTAGCCGTCGCGCTCGTAGGTGCGGATTCCGGTCACGGGGCAGGGGCCGGCCTCGAGGACGGAGACACGCTCGACGCGGCCGTCCTCCAGGAACCGCTGGGTCATGCCGAGCTTCTTGGCGAGTATCGCGGGCATCGGAGGATCAGAGCGCGAGGCGGATCTCGATGTCCACGCCGGCGGGCAGGTGGTCGAGGCGTTGGAGCGAGTCGACCGTCTTCGGCGTGGGCTGGTGGATGTCGATGAGGCGCTTGTGGGTGCGGATCTCGAAGTGCTCGCGCGAGTCCTTGTCCTTGAACGGAGAGCGGATCACGCAGTAGACGTTCTTCTCGGTGGGCAGGGGCACCGGTCCCGAGACGCTCGCGCCGGTGCGCGTCGCGGTCTCGACGATCTCCTTCGCCGCCGACTCGATGGCCGAGGGGTCATAGGCCTTCAGGCGAATGCGGATCTTGTTGTCGGGAAGGGTGGCCATTCGGGTTCTCTGTCTCTGGTCTTCGTGTCTTGGCGTGGCAGAGGGCGAGTCCCCGGGCTTCGGGGCCCGCCCCCTTGGTCGTATCTCGGTCGTCTCCTACGCGGCGGACACGGAGCCTGCCCCGCCCACGCGTCTGGCTGCTGCTACTGGATGACCTCCGTCACCACGCCCGAGCCGACCGTGCGGCCGCCCTCGCGGATGGCGAAGCGTAGGCCCTGGTCCATGGCGATGGGCTGGATGAGCTCGATCTCCATCTGGACGTTGTCGCCCGGCATGACCATCTCCGTGCCTTCGGGCAGGCGGGCGACTCCGGTCACGTCGGTGGTGCGGAAGTAGAACTGCGGGCGGTAGCCCGTGAAGAACGGCGTGTGACGGCCGCCCTCCTCCTTCTTGAGGACGTAGACCTCGGACTTGAACTTCGTGTGCGGGGTTATCGACCCCGGCTTGCAGAGCACCTGGCCGCGCTGGATGTCCTCGCGCTTGGTGCCGCGCAGCAGACAGCCGACGTTGTCGCCCGCTCGCCCCTCGTCGAGGATCTTGCGGAACATCTCGACGCCGGTCACCACCGTGTTGGTGGTCTGCGCCTCGATGCCGACGAGCTCGACGGTCTCGCCGGTCTTGATGATGCCCTGCTCGATGCGGCCGGTGGCGACCGTCCCGCGGCCGGTAATCGAGAAGACGTCCTCGACCGGCATCAGGAACGGCTTGTCGAGGTCGCGCTCGGGCTCGGGGATGTAGGAGTCGAGCGCCCCCGCGAGCTCGATGATCTTGCCCTTGTGCTCCTCGTCGCCCTCGAGCGCCTTGAGCGCCGAGCCGATCACGAACGGGATGTCGTCGCCGGGGAAGTCGTACTCGGAGAGCAGCTCGCGCACCTCGACCTCGACGAGCTCGAGGAGCTCCTCGTCGTCGACCATGTCGGCCTTGTTGAGGAACACGACGATGTAGGGCACGCCGACCTGGCGGGCGAGCAGGATGTGCTCGCGCGTCTGGGGCATGGGGCCGTCGGCCGCGGAGACGACGAGGATCGCTCCGTCCATCTGCGCGGCGCCGGTGATCATGTTCTTCACGTAGTCGGCGTGCCCGGGGCAGTCGACGTGCGCGTAGTGACGGTTGTCGGTCTCGTACTCGACGTGCGAGGTGGCGATGGTGATCCCGCGCTCCTTCTCCTCGGGCGCGTTGTCGATCTCCTCGAAGGAGCGCGCCTGCCCACCCGACTTCTCCGCGAGCACCGAGGTGATCGCGGCGGTCAGCGTCGTCTTGCCGTGGTCGATGTGACCGATGGTCCCGACGTTGACGTGCGGCTTGTCGCGCTCGAACTTCTCCTTCGCCACGTGTACTCAGCTCCTTGACACTCGAATTGGGCCCGCCAGGAGGCGAACCTCGGAAATCTAACCCATCTTCGCGCTCCGGGACGGCTGGCCGCCCACTCGCGCGCTGCTCGACCCTACGCCGCCGCGGGCGTCCCCGTCCGGCTCTCGACCACCTTCTCGGCGATGTTCGGGGGTACTTCCTCGTAGCCCTCGAACTGCATGGTGTACGTCGCGCGCCCCTGTGTGGTGGAGCGCAGGTCGGTCGCATAGCCGAACATCTCGGAGAGCGGCACGTGGCCGCTCACGACCTGCGCGTTGCCGCGCGCCTCCATGCCGTGGACGCGGCCCCGGCGACGATTGAGGTCGCCGATGACGTCGCCCATGAACTCCTCGGGGGTCACGACCTCGACCGCGAAGATCGGCTCGAGCAGCACGGGCTTCGCGCGCCGGGCCGCCTCCTTGAGGGCGAGCGAGCCGGCCACCTTGAAGGCGATCTCCGAGGAGTCGGTGTCGTGATACTTCCCGTCGGTGAGCGTCACGCGGACGTCGACCATCGGATACCCGGCCTTGACGCCGTTGACGAGCGCCTCCTCGACGCCCTTCTCCACGGCGGGGATGAACTCGCTGGGAATCGAGCCGCCCCGGATCTTGTTCACGAAGTCGAACCCCTCGCCGGGCGCGGGCTCCATCGTGATGTAGACGACGCCGTACTGGCCCGAGCCGCCCGTCTGGCGGATGAACTTGCCCTCCACCTTCTCCGCGGTTCCGCGCACGGTCTCGCGGTAGGAGACCTGGGGGCGCCCGACGTTCGCGTCGACCTTGTACTCGCGCAGCATGCGGTCGACGAGCACCTCGAGGTGCAACTCCCCCATGCCGGAGATCTCCGTCTGTCCGGACTCCTCGTTGGTCTGCACCTGGAAGGTCGGGTCCTCCTCGGCCAGGCGGCCGAGGGCGACCGACATCTTCTCCTGGTCGGCCTTCGTCTTGGGCTCGATGGCGACCTTGATGACCGGCTCGGGGAACACGATCGTCTCCAGGCGGATCGGCGCGTCGGGCGCGGCGAGCGTGTCTCCGGTGACGACCTGCTTGATGCCCACCCCGGCGGCGATGTCGCCCGCCCGGATCTCGGGGACCTCCTCGCGATGGTTGGCGTGCATCATGAGGATGCGCCCGATCCGCTCGGTGCGCCCGGTGGTCACGTTGAGCACGCGCGAGCCGGCCTCGAGCTTGCCCGAGTAGACGCGGAAGTAGGTGAGCTTGCCGACGTAGGGGTCGGCCATGATCTTGAAGGCGAGCGCCGCGAAGGGCTGCTCGTCGTCGGCGAGGCGCGAGGCGGGCCGGCCCTCCTCCTCGCCGCGGACGGGCTCGACGCCCTGCATGGGGGGCACCTCGAGCGGCGAGGGCAGGAAGTCGAGCACCGCGTCGAGCAGGGGCTGGACGCCCTTGTTCTTGAACGACGAGCCGCACAGAACCGGCGTGAGCTTGATCTCGAGCGTCGCCCTGCGCACGGCCTCCTTGATGCGCGCGGGGTCGATCTCCGCGTCCTCGAGGATGAGCTCGATGAGCTCGTCGTCGTAGTGCGAGACCTCCTCGAGCAGATGCTCGCGTGCGGCGGCGGCCTCTTCGGCCATGTCCTCGGGAATCGGCCCGAGCTCGAACTGGGTGCCGAGATCGTCCTGGTAGAGGATCGCGCGGTTGTAGATGAGATCGACGATGCCCCGAAAGTCGCTCTCGGTGCCGATGGGAAGCTGGATCGGGACGGGATGGGCGCCGAGGCGGTCGATCATGGTCTGCACGCCGCGCGGGAAGTCGGCCCCGATGCGGTCCATCTTGTTGATGTAGGCGATGCGCGGGACCTTGTACTTGTCGGCCTGACGCCAGACCGTCTCGGATTGCGGCTCGACACCGGCCACCGAGTCGAAGAGCGCGATGGCGCCGTCGAGCACGCGGAGGGACCGCTCGACCTCGACGGTGAAGTCCACGTGGCCGGGCGTGTCGATGATGTTGATCCGGTGGCCCTCCCACTCGCACGTGGTGGCGGCCGAGGTGATCGTGATGCCCCGCTCCTGCTCCTGGGCCATCCAGTCCATGACCGCGGCGCCCTCGTGGACCTCCCCCATCTTGTGGGTGCGACCGGTGTAGTAGAGGATCCGCTCGGTCGTCGTGGTCTTGCCGGCGTCGATGTGCGCCATGATCCCGATGTTGCGGGTGTTCTCGAGCGTGAAAGTGCGGGGCATGAGGATGAGGTGCGTGCGGTCGGTGAAAAGCGTCGTCTCGGAGCAGAAAAACGGGCCCAACGGGGCCCGGAGACGACGCAGGGGCAAACCCGGGCTCGCGACTATGTGCGGGGCTTCTCCATGTAGGCTCGTCTCCAAGCGAACGGACTCGCGATGAGCACGCGACGCCGCCGGGGAAGAGGCCAGGATAGCAGAGGGAATCGGGCTTCCCGGGGCCCTGGCGGCGCTCTTCCGGTCGCGTCGGGCGGTCTCGCGCTCGTGGCCGTCGTCCTGCTGGTGGTGGCGGAGTTCCTTCCCCTCCTGCAGGTGAGGCTGGCCGCGAGCGGCGCGGTCCTGAAGACGATCACCACGGGGACGAACAACAACTACGCACTCCTCCTCGTCGCCATCGCGGCGATTCCCCTTGCCCTGAGCGTCCTGCGCTCCCGCAGCCGCGGAGCGCTCATCGCCCTGGCGCTCCTGGGCATCGTCGCCGCGGCGATCGCCTTCCTCGGCGACCTCCCCGACGCGCACAGCACCGGCGTGTACGGCAAGAACTTCGAGGACGCCGCCGCCTCGGCCAAGGCCGGCTTCTACCTCGAGTCGCTTGGAGCGATCCTCCTCATCCTCGCCGCCGCGCTCGGGCTGCTGCTCTCGGCCCCCTCGCCCGGGCCCCGGCAGCCCGCTCCCGCCGAGTCGGCTCAGGCGGAGGGATAGCTGTGCCCACAGCGGTCCGCTGTGGGCGTGCCGCGGTCGGCGCCGCTACCAGCGGTAGTGCGCGAAGGCCTTGTTGGCCTGCGCCATGCGGTAGATGTCGTCCTTGCGCTTGTAGGCACTGCCCTGCTGGTTCTGGGCATCCATGAGCTCGTTGGCCAGGCGCTGGGCCATAGTCTTCTCCCTTCGCCCGCGGGCGAAGGTGACGAGCCAGCGCACGGCGAGCGTCCGAGCCCGGGGCGGGGGCACCTCGACGGGAACCTGGTAGGTCGCGCCACCCACGCGGCGGGAGCGGACCTCGAGCACCGGCGTGAGCGCCTTGAGCGAGGCCTCGAGTGCCTCGACGGGGTCCTTCCCCGTCCGCTCGCCGATGATGGCCAGCGCGTCGTAGACGATCCGCTCGGCGGTCGACTTCTTGCCGTCGAGCATCACCTTGTTGATGACCTGCTGGACGAGGCGCGAACGGTGGATGGCATCCGGCTCGACCGGACGGATCTGGGCGGCGGCGCGGCGCGGCAAGGAGCTACTTGACCTTCACGCCGTACTGGGAGCGCGCCTTCTTGCGGTCGCTCACGCCGGCGGCGTCGAGCGTGCCGCGGACGACCTTGTAGCGCACGCCCGGAAGGTCCTTGACGCGTCCGCCCCGGACGAGCACCACCGAGTGCTCCTGCAGGTTGTGACCCTCGCCCGGGATGTAGCTCGTGACCTCCATCCCGTTCGTGAGTCGCACGCGGGCGACCTTGCGCAGCGCGGAGTTCGGCTTCTTTGGCGTGGTGGTGTAGACGCGCGTGCAGACACCACGCCGCTGGGGAGCGGCGACCTTGGTCTTGCGGCCCTTGCCCGACTTGAGGCCGGGAGTGGCGAGCTTGCGCTTGGGCACCTTGCGTCCCTTGCGCACGAGCTGGCTGGTGGTCGGCATGAGGCGCGGCATGCTAGCAGCGTCGCGCTCCCCCGCCGGCCCGCACGGGGGCTCCAGAGCGGCCGCCGCGGCAGAGCCGCGACTACGCCGCCGCGGGCACCGGCGCAGCGACGACCCGCACCGGGGCGGGCGTCAGCGCCGCGGCGACGATGACCAGCACGAAGGCGAGCGCCTGGGCGATGAGGGCGAGCGGATGGTCGGGCAGCGGATCGCCGAAGACGACGATCCCGCCAGCGATGCCGGCCACGTTGGCCGCCGCCCCGGTGATCGCGATGACGGGCACCGCCTCGCCGTCCTGCAGCCCGCGCGCGGAGGCGTAGAAGGCGGCGACGGAGGCGATGGCGGCGACGAGCAGCCACGGAGAGAGGAGCGCCCCCATCCCGCCGTGCCCGACCAGCCCGGTCAGCGCCTTGATCGAGATGTCGGAGACGCCGAAGAGGATCCCGGCCGCGGCGCCGAGCATGACCCCGTGGTGCTCACCCGGCGCACCGATCCGGGGACCCATGATGAGAAGCGCCCCGATGAGGACCAGTGCGGCCTCGAAGGAGATCATTCCCGCCAGCGAGAACTGCGAGTGCGCGCCATGAGCGACCGGCAGCGTCATCCCGAGCAGGGCCAGGCCCGCGGCGGTTAGACCGAGGCCGATCCACTGGCGTCGCCCCACCGAGAAGCCGAAGAGGCGCTCGGCCATGACCGCGAGCAGGACGACGCCTCCGGCGAGGACCGCCTGGACGATCGACATGGGCGCCAGCGCGAGGGCCCCGACGTGGAGGATCCAGGCGCCGACCGCCACGAGCATGCCCAGGGCGAACCACTTCGAGGCGAACAGCGCCCGGCCCGAGCGCAGGGGATGGCGCAGGTTCACCGGCGGGGCGGCGCAGGCGCCGCGGTGCTTGTAGAGAAACCCGAGGTTGGTGACGAAAGCGCAGGCGAGCGCGAGCAGGATGCCGGTGTAGAGACTCATGAGGAGGGTGGACGACCGCGTGGCGCAGCGGGTTGCGGCGCCTCGAGCAGAGTGTTCGGCACCGGAGTGCGACCCCTTGACTCGCTTCCGGCGTTCTAGCAGCGTAATCGTGTCTCTTCGCCGGCGATTCGTATCGAAACGCGCTTGGAACTACCAGGAAACCCCGCACTGCCGGTCCTGCTGATCGACGTGGACGGCGTCATCTCGCTCTTTCCGGTGGACCCGAACACCCGTCCACCCGGGACCTGGGTGATGGTCGACGGGATCGTCCACCTCCTTTCCACCGAGGCCGGCGAACACCTGCGTGACCTCGAGCGCCGCTTCGAGCTCATCTGGTGTACGGGCTGGGAGGAGAAGGCCGACGAGTACCTCCCCCACGCGCTCGGGCTGCCGCGTCGCCTGCCGCACGTGACCTTCGGCAGCGACCGTCCCGAGGACCAGGCCCACTGGAAGCTCGGCGGCATCGACCGGCACGTCGGTCCCGGCCGAGCTCTGGCGTGGATCGACGACGCCCACGACGAGGCGTGCGTGCGCTGGGCCGAGCGGCGCGCCGCCCCCACGCTTCTGCTCACCACCGACTCGGCGTCCGGGCTCACGCGAGCCCACGCCGAGCGCCTCGTCTCCTGGGCCGACGCGCTGCCGGGCGCCCAGGCGAGCGCGGGTGCCGCGGGCGCACGATGAGGGTGCGATCCGGGCTCGGCCGCCGACCATGCCGGGTCCATCCGCGAACCGAACTTCGCCATGTTTGCTCCGGTTCGCGCGGGCGGCGGAGCGAACGTCCGCGCACCGTCATTCCGGTGACGGTGGCCGGACGTTCGCGTGCTTTGGGAGCGCCGAAGTCAGTCCCGTCCCCAGCGTTCAACGTCCGGCCGGCGCGACGGCTGCTAGGCACGCCGGACGGATCAGCCTCTGGCGACGGCCGGACGCGCCGACCGCCGCGAGGAGCTCAGAGCGTCAGGACGACTCGCTGCCGTTGCCCGACTCGGGCACGTCGAGGTCGGCGAGCTCCTCGGCGAACCCGACGGCCGAGGAGCCGCTGCCGCCCGGCCCGATCCGCTCGAGATCGGAGAGCTCGTCGTCGAGCGAGGGCCCGAAGGAGTGCAGCGACTCACCGTCGGTCAGTCCGAGCTCGGCCAGGTCCTCGTCGCCCAGCAGGCCCTCCTCCATGCCGCGGGGCAGCGGCTCGGTGGGCTCGATCTCGATCCGCCGGTAGCGCTTGAGCCCGGTGGCGGCCGGGATCAGCTTCCCGATGATCACGTTCTCCTTGAGCCCGTTGAGGCGGTCGATCTTGCCCTCGAGCGCCGCATCGGTGAGGACCTTCGTGGTCTCCTGGAAGGAGGCCGCCGAGAGGAACGAATCCGTGTTCAGCGACGCCTTGGTGATCCCGAGGACGATCTCCTCCGCCTGTGCGCCCTCACCGCCGCCGTCGATGATCGACTGGTTGAGCTTCGCGTAGTCGTAGCGGTCGACGAACTGCCCGGGCAGGAGCTCGGTGTCGCCCTTCTGGTCGACCCGGACCTTCTTGAGCATCTGCCGGACGATGAGCTCGATGTGCTTGTCGTTGATGTCCACGCCCTGGGACTTGTAGACCTTCTGGACCTCGCCGACCATGTAGAGCTCGGTCTCGGTCCGCCCGCGGATGGCGAGCAGCTCGTGGGGGTAGAGCGAGCCCTCGTTGAGCTGGCGCCCGGGGTCGACCTTCTCCCCCTCGGCCACGAACAGCCGCGTGCGCCGCGGGAAGGCGTGGCGGTGCTCGTCGCCACCGTCGTCGGTGATGACGACGGTGAGCGCCTTGTCGGTCTCCTCGATGGAGACCACGCCGCCGACCTCGGCGATCTTCGCGAGCCCCTTCGGCTTTCGCGCCTCGAACAGCTCGACGACGCGCGGCAGGCCGTGCGTGATGTCCGCCCCGGCGACGCCGCCGGTGTGGAACGTCCGCATGGTGAGCTGGGTGCCCGGCTCGCCGATCGACTGGGCGGCGATGATCCCCACCGCGTCCCCGATCTGCGCGACCTTGCCGGTGGCCATCGAGCGCCCGTAGCACTTCTGGCACACGCCGGTCTCGGCCTGGCACTTGAGCACGGAGCGCACGGGCACCTTGACCTTCTCGCCCTTGTCGCGCCCGCCCTCGAACGCGGCCGCGATCTCGGCCAGCTCGGCCCGGTCGATCTCCTCGCCGTGCTCCACGAGCGTGCGCCCGCGCTTGGTGGCCAGCTCGCGTGCCGCGAAGCGGCCCACGAGGTTGTCGTTGGGGTCGCCGCCGGCGGCGAAGACGTCGAGCTCCACGAACTCGTCCGAGCCACAGTCGACCTGGCGGATGATCACGTCCTGGGAGACGTCGACCAGGCGCCGGGTCAGGTAGCCGGAGTCGGCGGTGCGCAGCGCGGTGTCGGCCAGCCCCTTGCGCGCGCCGTGCGTCGAGATGAAGTACTCGAGCACGTCGAGGCCCTCCATGAAGTTGGCCTTGATCGGACGCTCGATGATCTCGCCCTTCGGGTTGGCCATGAGGCCGCGCATGCCCGCGAGCTGGCGGATCTGCTTGAAGGATCCGCGCGCGCCCGAGTTCGCCATCATGAAGATGGGGTTCAGCTCGTCGAGGTTGGCCTCCATGGCCTGCGCGACCTCCTCGGTGGCCGCCGTCCACTGCTCGACCACCGCCTCGTGGCGCTCCTCCTGGGTGATCAGGCCCATGTCGTACTGGTCCTGGATCCCGGCGACCTCTCCCTCGTACTTGGCGAGGATCTCCTGCTTGGAGGGCGGGATGACGACGTCGTTCTTCGAGATCGTGATCCCCGCCTGCGTGGCGTACTTGAACCCGAGGTCCTTGAACGCGTCGAGCACCTGCGAGATCGTCGGGGCGCCGTAGGCCTGCACGAGGTCGTCGACGAACTTCGTCGTGTCGCGCTTCTTCATCGAGCGGTTCACGAACTCGTAGGTCGAGGGATCGAACTCCTCGCCCAGCGTCTCGAGGATCGCCCGCTCGATTCTGTCGTTGTAGATGATCCGGCCGACCGTGGTGAGCACGTGGCCGCCCTCGCGCCCGAGCGGGCGGAACTCGGCCAGCTCGTGGAGCTTGACCACGCCGTGCTCGTAGGCCCACTCGGCCTCCTGCGCCGTGCGGTACATGTGCGGTCGCGGGTCGTGCTTGGCCGGGTCGATCTTCGCGAGCTCGTCCTCCTCGGGCCCGTAGGTGAGGTAGTAGGCGCCGAGGATCATGTCCTGCGTCGGGGTGGCCAGCGGCGCGCCGTGGGCCGGGGAGAGGATGTTGTTCGAGGAGAGCATGAGGATGCGCGCCTCGGCCTGGGCCTCCGCCGAGAGCGGCAGGTGCACCGCCATCTGGTCGCCGTCGAAGTCGGCGTTGAAGGCGTGGCAGACCAGCGGATGGACCTGGATGGCCTTGCCCTCGACGAGCACCGGCTCGAAGGCCTGGATGCCCAGGCGGTGGAGCGTCGGCGCGCGGTTGAGCAGCACCGGGTGCTCGTGGATGACCTCCTCCAGCACGTCCCACACCTCGGGGATCATCGAGTCGACCATCTTCTTGGCCGCCTTGATGTTCTGCGCGGCCTTGCGCTCGACGAGCCGCGCCATGATGAACGGCTTGAAGAGCTCGAGGGCCATCAGCTTCGGCAGCCCGCACTGGTGGAGCTTCAGGTAGGGGCCCGAGACGATGACCGAGCGCCCGGAGTAGTCCACGCGCTTGCCGAGCAGGTTCTGGCGGAAGCGCCCCTGCTTGCCCTTGAGCATGTCCGAGAGCGACTTGAGCGGCCGGTTGCCCGGTCCGGTCACCGGGCGCCCCCGACGGCCGTTGTCGAAGAGCGCGTCGACGGCCTCCTGCAGCATCCGCTTCTCGTTGTTGACGATGATCTCGGGCGCGCCGAGGTCGAGCAGTCGCTTGAGGCGGTTGTTGCGGTTGATGACGCGCCGGTAGAGGTCGTTGAGGTCCGAGGTGGCGAACCGTCCCCCGTCGAGCTGGACCATCGGGCGCAGCTCGGGCGGGATCACGGGCACGGCCTCGAGGACCATCATGTCCGGCTTGTTGCCGGAGTGGATGAAGGCCGAGACGACCTTCAGCCGCTTGACCGCGCGCGCCTGCTTCTGGCCCTTGCCGGTCTTGACCTGGTCCTCGAGCTCGGTGCGCTCCGCGTCGAGGTCGATCTGCTCGAGCAGGTCGCGCACCGACTCCGCGCCCATGCCGCCACGGAAGTACTCGCCGAATCCGTAGGTCGAGCCGAAGCGATCCTTGAGCTCGCGGAACAGGGTCTCGTCGTTGACGACGTCCTTGGGCTTCATGGACTGGAAGAGCTCCCACACCTGGCGCATGCGCTCGGCCGCGTCCTCGATGTAGGCCTCGGTGTCGTCCATGTCGGCCTGGAAGGTCTTGCGCAGCTCCTTGAGGATCTTCTCGCGCTCCTCGTCGGAGAGCTTGGCGATGTTGACGTCGAGCGACTCGGCCCACAGGTGGTCCTCGTCGGAGAAGTCGCGGCTCTGCTTGCCCGAAGTCAGGTACTCCTCGCGGCGGGCGAGCGACTCCTTGAGCTCGAGCAGCCGCTCCTCCTTCTCGGCCGCGTAGGAGTCGAGGACGGCGTTCACCTCGCTCTGGAGGTTGTCCTGATCGGCGGCGCGGGCCTCGTCGTCGACCCACGTGACGATGGAGGCGGCGAAGTAGAGGACCTTCTCGAGCTCCTTGGGAGCCATGTCGAGCAGGTAGCCGATGCGCGACGGCACGCCCTTGAAGAACCAGATGTGGCTGACCGGCGCGGCGAGGTCGATGTGGCCCATGCGCTCGCGGCGGACCTTGGACCGCGTCACCTCGACGCCGCAGCGCTCGCAGACGATCCCCTTGTAGCGCACGCGCTTGTACTTGCCGCAGTAGCACTCCCAGTCCTTGGTGGGACCGAAGATGCGCTCGCAGAAGAGGCCGTCCTTCTCGGGCTTGAGCGTGCGGTAGTTGATCGTCTCGGGCTTGATGACCTCGCCTGAGCTCCAGGAACGGATCTGCTTGGAGGAGGCGAGGCCGATCTCGATGGCGTCAAAGTTATTAATGTCGATCAAGGTGTCTCCGTGCTGACTGGGGGGGTGCCGGGCCGGAGGCCCGGCTGTAGGGGGGGCAGAGCCCCCCTGCGATCAAGTCGTCGGCAGTGCTCTGCGGGTGGAAAGACGGCGAGTCGCGCGCTCAAACCCGGTCGATCGGCGGCGTGTCCTCGTTCAGCGTCGGGTCCTCGCCGGCCGGAACGTCCTCCTCCGGGGAGGACGGCTCGCCGGCGGGAACCGACGCGTCGATCATCGGGTCGGCGTCGGCCGAGAGGTCGGCGGCCGCGAGTGCCTCACCGGCCTCGAGGTCGGGATCGGGGGACACCTCGGCCTCTGCCTCGACCTCGGGACCCTCGTGCTCGGTGGCCTCGTCGGCTGCGCCCTGTCCGTCGAGGGCACGCACGCCGGAGAGATCGATGCCGAGCTCCTCGGCCGCGCGCAGCAGATCGTCGTCCTCCTCGCGCATCTCCGCCCGCTCGCCCTCCTCGGAGACGACGTTCACGTCCAGCGCGAGCGACTGCATCTCCTTGAGCAGGACCTTGAAGGACTCGGGGATCGAGGGCTCGGCGATGTTCTCGCCCTTGACGATCGCCTCGTAGGCCTTCACGCGTCCGACGGTGTCGTCGGACTTGATCGTGAGCATCTCCTGCAGCGTGTACGCGGCGCCGTAGGCCTCGAGCGCCCACACCTCCATCTCGCCGAAGCGCTGGCCGCCGAACTGCGCCTTGCCGCCCAGCGGCTGCTGGGTGACGAGCGAGTAGGGGCCGGTGGAGCGGGCGTGGATCTTGTCGTCCACGAGGTGCAGGAGCTTCAGGATGTACATGTAGCCGACGGTCACCTGCTCCTCGAAGGGCTCGCCCGTGCGGCCGTTGAAGAGCGTGACCTTGCCCGAGGCGCGCTCGCCCTCGCGGCGGCTCGAGTCGACATCCATCCGGATGCGACCCTCGTGCTCCTCCTGCCACTTGACAAGCGCGGCGTCCACGTCACCCACCGAGGCCCCGTCGAACACCGGCGTCGAGACGTAGACCCGGCGGCCGTCCTCACGCGATGCCTTGTAGGCCTCCGAGCCGTCGTCGTACCAGCCCTGGGCGGCCACCCAACCCAGGTGGGTCTCGAGCACCTGTCCCAGGTTCATGCGGCTCGGCACGCCGAGCGGGTTGAGGATGACGTCGACCGGGGTGCCGTCCTCGAGGAACGGCATGTCCTGCTCGTCGACGATCTTCGAGATGACGCCCTTGTTGCCGTGGCGGCCCGCGAGCTTGTCGCCCTCGGAGATCTTGCGCTTCTTGGCCACGAAGACGCGGACGAGGTCGTTGACGCCCGGCGGCAGGTCGTCGCCAGCCTCGCGGGAGAACGTCATCACGTCGATGACCACGCCCCCCTCGCCGTGGGGAACCTTGAGCGAGGTGTCGCGCACCTCGCGCGCCTTCTCCTTGAAGATCGCGCGGATGAGCTTCTCCTCGGCGGTCAGCTCCGTCTCGCCCTTCGGCGTGACCTTGCCGACGAGGAGGTCGCCCGAGATGACCTCGGCGCCGATGCGCACGATGCCCTGGTCGTCCAGGTTGCGCAGCGACTCCTCCGAGCGGTTGGGGATGTCGCGCGTGATCTCCTCGTCGCCGAGCTTGGTCGTGCGCGCGTCGATCTCGTACTCCTCGATGTGGATCGAGGTGAGCTCGTCGTCCTTGACCAGGCGCTTGGAGAGGATGATCGCGTCCTCGAAGTTGTAGCCCTCCCAGGACATGAAGGCGACCATCAGGTTCTTGCCGAGGGCCATCTCGCCCTTGTCGGTCGCCGACCCGTCGGCGAGGACGGCTCCCTCCTCGAGCCGCTGCCCGGTGGAGACCAGCGGCTTCTGGTGGATGATCGTGCCCTGGTTGGAGCGCATGAACTTCTGCAGCGGATACTCCGCCTTCCCGTCCTTGCCCTCGACCACGATGAGCTCGGCGTCGACGTGGTCGACGGTGCCGGCCGCGCGGGCGAGCACCACGTCGCCCGTGTCCATCGCCGCCCGGCGCTCCATGCCGGTGCCGATGAGCGGCGCGTCGGTCCGGAGGAGCGGCACGGCCTGGCGCTGCATGTTCGAGCCCATCAGGGCGCGGTTCGCGTCGTCGTGCTCGAGGAACGGGATCATCGCCGTGGCCACGGACCAGATCTGCTCGGGCGAGACGTCCATGAGCTCGACCTCGTCGGGGCCCACGGTCACGTACTGACCCGCCTGCGTGCGGCAGATGATCTCCTCGCCGAGAAGCTGGCCGGTCTTGGGATCGACCGGCGTGTCGGCTTGGGCGATCTTCAGCTCCTCCTCCTGCGTCGCGTCGAAGTGGACGATCTCCTCGGTGACCTTGCCACCCTGCACCACCCGATACGGGGTGGTGACGAACCCGTGCTCGGAGATCTCCGCGTAGGAGGAGAGGGAGCCGATGAGGCCGATGTTGGGGCCCTCCGGCGTCTCGATCGGGCACATGCGTCCGTAGTGGGTGGGATGGACGTCGCGGACCTCGATCGGCGCGCGCTCGCGGGTGAGCCCGCCCGCGCCAAGGGCGCTCAGGCGGCGCCGGTGCGTGAGCCCGGCCAGCGAGTTGGTCTGGTCCATGAACTGAGAGAGCTGCGAGGAGCCGAAGAACTCCTTGATCGCCGCGACCACGGGACGGATGTTCACGATCGTCTGCGGCGTGATCGTGTCGGCGTCCTCGGTGGTCAGGCGCTCGCGCACGACGCGCTCCATGCGGTAGAGGCCGATGCGGAAGGCCTCCTGGATGAGCTCGCCCACCGTGCGCAGCCGACGGTTGCCGAAGTGCTCGTACTCGTCGAGGTGGTCGAGCACGGGCTCGCGCGGCATGATCGCCGCCTCCGCCGCGTAGTCCTTGATCTCGACCTCGGGCTCCTCGGGCAGCCCGAGGCGCTTGGGCAGCGAGACGAGCTCCTTGACCAGCGCGATGATGTCCTCGTGGGTGAGCACCCGGGTGTCGAGGTCGATGTCGAGCCCGAGGCGCGAGTTGAGCTTGTAGCGCCCCACGCGCGTGAGGTCGTAGCGCTTGGGATCGAAGAAGAGCTGGTTGAGCAGCCCCTTGGCGGCGTCGACCGATGGCGGCTCGCCGGGCCGCTGCTTGCGGAAGAGCTCGATGAGAGCGCCCTCCTCGGTCCGGGTGACCTCGGGGTCGGCCTCGACGGTGTTGCGGATGTAGAGCGAGTTTTCGAAGAGGTTCAGGATCTCCTCGTCCGACGCGTAGCCCATCGCGCGCAGGAGCACGGTGATCGGCAGCTTGCGCTTGCGGTCGATGCGGACGAACGTCTTGCCCTTCTTGTCGATCTCGAGCTCGAGCCAGGAGCCGCGGGCGGGCATCAGGTTCGCGATGAAGACCTGCTTCTCGCGGTCCTTGGGCTCCATGAGGTAGGCGCCGGGAGAGCGCACGAGCTGGGTGACCACGACGCGCTCGGTGCCGTTGATGACGAAGGTGCCCCGGTCGGTCATCCACGGGAAGTCGCCCATGAAGACCGACTGCTCGCGGATCTCGCCCGTCTCGCGGTTGACGAAGGCGACGGTGACGGTGAGCGGACGGGCGTAGGTCAGGTCCTTCTCGCGGCACTCGTCGAGGCTCGCCACCGGCTCGTCCAGGGTGAACGGCCCGAACTGGACGGCGAGGTTGCCGGTGTAGTCCTCGATGGGCGAGATGTCGTCGATCGTCTCGCGGAGACCGCCCTTCTCGGGATCCGTCAGCCAGGCGAACGACCGGCGCTGGATGTCGATGAGGTTGGGTACTTCGAGGACCTTGTCCAGACGCGCGAAGCTCCGGCGCGTCCGCGGGGCGGTGGCGGGTGCCAAGACGGCGACTCCTCGGGAGGTCAAGAGGCGAGCAGAGGCGCGGCGGAGGCGAGCGAGGCTTCCATCGACGCGACAACGCAACATAGCACACGGCATCGCTGCCCTGTGCGGACTGTTCAGCGCTCACGGACCCCGCCCCCGGCTACCGCGTATGTGGCGCGGCGCCGTCGCGTGTGGCGGCTGCGACTATCGGCTGACGCGCGGAAGTGTACCCCTGTGCGGCGGTTCTGCAACCCCGGCGCGATCCGTCCTCACCGGCCTAGAGACCGCTCCCTCTGAGTCGGGGGCCGCGGGCAGGCGGTGTGAGCGCCTGCCCGCCCCCTGACGGCTACTTGACTTCGACGGCGGCTCCCGCCTCCTCGAGGTCGGCCTTGAGCTTGTCGGCCTCCTCGCGCTCCACGCCCTCCTTGACGGGCTTGGGGGCCTCGTCGACGAGCGCCTTGGCCTCCTTGAGGCCGAGGCCCGTCGCGGCGCGCACGACCTTGATCACCTGGATCTTCTTCTCCCCGGCGCCCGTGATCACGACATCGAACGCGGTCTGCTCCTCCGCCTCCTCGGCGGCCCCGTCGGCGCCCGCGCCTCCGCCCGGTCCGGCCATCGGCGCGGCGACCGCCGCGGCCGATACGCCGAAGGTCTCCTCGAGCGCCTTGATGCGCTCGGAGAGCTCGAGCACGGAGATGCCCTTGAGCTCCTCGATCCAGTCCTGTGTGGTGGTGGCCATGTCCTAGTCCTCCTTGGGTGTCGTCTCTGAAGTCTCGTCAGGCGAATCCTCGCCCTCGGCCTGGGCGGGCTGCGGCTCGGGCGCCTGGTGCGGCTCGGCGTCCGGGTCTTCGCTCGGCTGCTCTGCGGCCTTCTGCGCGTCGTCCTCGGCCGGTTCGCCGGACTCGGCCCGCGCGGGGGGTGCGCCGCTCACGAGTCCCTGGTCGACCACCGCCGCCAGCTGGATCGCCAGCCCGGAGATGAGCGCGTTCAGCGTGCGCACGAGGCCGCCGAGTGGCGAGGCCACCGTGCCCACGAGCTGCCCGTAGAGGATCTCCCGGGAGGGCAGCCGAGCGATCGACTGAATTTCGACGGCGCTCAGCGAGTCGCCGTTCATCACGCCGCCCTTGAACTCGAGCAGGCGCGTCGTGCGCGCCACGTCGCTCACCGCACGGGCGGCGAGCGCGACGTCGCCGCGCACGAAGGTGAGCGCCGTCGGGCCTTCGAGCAGCGCCTTGAGCGCCTCGACACCGGCGCGGTCGGCGGCCCGCTCGGTGAGCGAGTTCTTGACGATCTGGAACGTGGCGTCGACATCGCGCAGCCGCGTGCGCAGATCCGCGGCCTGCGGCACCGAGATCCCCCGGTAGTCGACCGCGAAGACCGCCTCGGCCTGCTCCAGGTCGCCGGCGATCCGCTCGATCGTCGCGGCCTTCTCGTCTCGGTTCATGTCGGGTGTCCTCGGTGGTCTCGTAGGAGTGGGGAACGCACGACGCCCGCGGGCGGCGGGCGTCGAAGAGCGGCCGCTCACGGCGGCCGCTGTCTCGCGCTCGCCTACCCCGGGCTTAGCGGCGTGCCGGGGGTCTCGGGCAGTGCGGGTGGAAGAAGTGCGCTCTAGGCGGCAGCCGCCTCCTCGACGATGTCGCGAACGCGGGAGGGGTCGACCTTGACCCCCGGGCCCATCGTGGAGGCCACGGTGATCGAGCGCAGGTAGCGACCCTTGGCGGCAGCCGGCTTGGCGCGGATGAGCTCGTCGAGCACCGCCGCGTAGTTCTCGAGCAGCCGGCGCGCGTCGAAGTCGGACTTTCCGATGGTGAGGTGGACGATCGCGCTGCGGTCCGTGCGGTACTCGACCTTGCCGGCCTTGGACTCCTCCACCGCCTGGCGCACGTTCGGCGTGACCGTGCCCACCTTGGGGTTGGGCATCTTGCCCTGCGGCCCGAGGATGCGGCCGAGGCGCCCGACGACGGGCATGAGGTCGGGGGTGGCGATGGCCACGTCGAAGTCGGAGAAGCCATCCTGGATGCGCTGGGCGAGATCCTCGGCGCCGACGACGTCGGCGCCGGCCTCCTCCGCCTCGCGCGCCTTGTCCCCCTGGGCGAAGACCGCGACGGTGACGTCCTTGCCCAGGCCGTGCGGCAACGCGATCGTGCCGCGGAGCTGCTCGTCGGCGTGGCGGACGTTCAGGCCCGTGCGGACGTGCACCTCGATCGACTCGTTGAACTTGGCCGTCCCCAGCTGCTGGACGAGCCCGAGGGCCTCGCCCGGGGCATACTCGCGCTCGCGGTCGAAGCGCTGCTTGGCGTCGAGGTAGGCCTTGCCGCGCGCCACTTAGCCCACCTCCACGCCCATGGAGCGGGCCGTGCCGGCGATGATCTTCGTCGCCTCGTCCATGTCGTGCGCATTCAGGTCGCCGAGCTTCTTCTGGGCGATCTCGCGGAGCTGGTCGGGGGAGATCCTCCCGACCTTCTCGCGGTGCGGCTCGGCCGACCCCTTGTCGAGCCCGATCGCCTGCTTGATGAGCACCGCGGCCGGTGGGCTCTTCGTCACGAAGGTGAACGAGCGGTCCTCATAGACGGTGATGACCACGGGGATGATCGTCCCGGCGTCCCCCTGGGTCTGGGCGTTGAAGGACTTGACGAACTCCATGATGTTCACGCCGTGCTGGCCCAGGGCGGGGCCGACCGGCGGCGCCGGGCTCGCCTGGCCGCCGACGGCCTGGAGCTTGATGTTCGTGAGGACCTTCTTCGCCATGGCGCGGACCCTAGCGGCCTAGACCTTCTTGACCTGGTCGAAGCCGACCTCGACCGGCGTCTCGCGCCCGAAGATGGAGACGAGCACCTTGAGGCGGGCGGCGTCCTCGTTGATCTCGGAGATCTCGCCCGAGAAGTCCGACAGGGGGCCGGAGACGACCTTGACGGACTCGCCGATGGTGAACTGGGCGCGCGTGCGCGGCCGCTCGGCGGTCTCGCGGTGCATGAGACGGTCCACCTCGCCTTGGGTGAGCGGCACGGGCTCGTTGGAGGCGCCGACGAACCCGGTGACGCCCGGCGTGTGCTTGACGAGCGACCACGAATCCTCGTTCAGGTCCATGTTCACGAGCACGTATCCGGGCATGGTCCGCTTCTCGACCATGACCTTCTGGTTGTCCTTGTTCATCTCGGACACGGTCTCCGTGGGCACGACGACCTGGCGCACCGCGCGCTGCTGCCCGAGGGAGACGACGCGGTGCTCGAGGTTGTGCTTGACCTTGTTCTCGTGCCCGGAGTAGGTGTTGACGACGTACCAGCGGAACATGCGCTCGAGAGGCTTTCCTAGGAGGGGAAGGGGTGGGAGCTGCTCTAGATGATGAGGTCGACGAGCTTGCCCGCGACCAGATCCGCGAGACCGAGGAACGCGCCGGCGATGACGACGAAGCCGAGGACGACTCCGGTGGCCTGGGCGACCTGCCTGCGGTCGGGCCACTGTACCCGTTGGAGCTCCGTCCAGCTTCCCCGCAGGAAGGCGAGGACGCGGTTGCCCTCCGGCTGGGGACGGCGCGCGGGAGGCCCGGCGTGCAGCTCCTCCTCGTCTCCGGAAGGAGCGGCCTGAGGCGCCGCCTCGCCGTTCTCGTCGGCCGGCGGTACCGCCGGCTGCTCGGTCGCCGGCGCGAGCTCGCCGCTCTCCACGGCCACCTGCGCCGCGGCCAGGTCGACCTCCCCCGAGCCGTGCTCGAGGGGCGCTGCGGCGTTCAGCGTGCTCTCGTCGGAGAGGAGGCGCTGCTTCGCGCGCTCGGACGCGCTGCCGGCGCCCGAGCGGCGCTCGCGGTCACGGCGCTGCTTGGCGCGTTTGCGGTCACGGGCCACGAGGGGTGCGGCCTCTCAGCGGGTCTCGCGGTGACCGGTATGGCGGCGGCACCAGCGACAGTACTTGCGCATCCCGATCCGCTCGGGGTTGTTGCGCTTGCTCTTGTTCGTCTGGTAGTTGCGACGCTTGCAGTCCTCGCACGCGAGCGTCACTGCGATGCGGACGTCTCCGCGGGCCATGGCGATTCCCCGAGCTTCTCGTAGTGGGTGAGGGCCGGCCTCGAGCGCACGGAACCAGCGCCGCGCCGGCGCGCGGGGCCAAGTCTAGCGCCCCTCGGCGTGCGTCGGTCACGGAGCCAGCGGCCCCCGGAAGGCTCGCGTAGCTACGTCGGACGCGGGTGATCGAAGCCCTCGCCCGGGAGCTGGAGCAGGAGCCAGCGCGCGTGAGCGAGGAGGCGCTCGGCCGGATAGCGGGCGGGGTCGGTGAGCAGCAGCCGCGCGGCCTCGTCCGCGATGGTCGAGAGCGCTCGAGCGGTCAGCTCGGGATCGGGCGACCCGCGTCCGGGCCCGAGCCCGGGCCGCACGGCGTGCGCGAGCTCGGCCAGCACCGCGGCCCGGCCGCTAGCGATCCGCTCCCGGAGCACGTCGGGCGCCCCTTCGGGAGGCATGAGCACGAGCCGCCAGGTGGCGGGGTTCGCCTCGGCGGCGTGGAGGTACGCACGCAGGGCGGCGAGCAGGAGCTCCCCCGGATCGCCCTCGGCGAGGTCGGCGGGCAGCACCGTCGCGAGCTGGGCCAGCGCACGCGCGGCCTCGCGCTCCACGAGCGCCTCGAGCAGGTCCGCGAGGTCGCGGAAATGGCCGTAGACGACCGGCCGGGTGATGCCCGCCTCGCGCGCCACCGCCTCGATGGAGACGGCATGGAAGCCGCGTTGGGCGACCACCGCGTGCGCGACGTCGATGAGCTGCTCCCGGCGCTCGCTGCCGGTCATCCGGCGAGAGGTCCTCGTGAGGGGCGCGACCATCGCTTGACAAGGGTATTACGCCACCGTAAGTTACGCCACCGTAAGCTACGTTCCCGTAACCCTCCCGTCGCAGAGACCCGAGTCCCGGAGAGGAGACGCCATGAGCGCAACCGCCGATCCGCCCGCCGCCGAGCGCACCGAGCAGGCCGAGCCGTCCCACGTCGAGGTCGCCATCGTCGGCAGCGGCTTCTCCGGGCTGGGGATGGCGATCCGCCTCAAGCAGCGAGGCATGCAGGACTTCGTCGTACTCGAGCGCGCGGAGGACGTCGGCGGCACCTGGCACCACAACACCTACCCGGGCTGCGCGTGCGACGTTCCCTCCCACCTCTACTCGTTCTCCTTCGCGCCCAACCCGCGCTGGAGTCAGACCTACTCCCCCCAGCCCGAGATCCGGGCCTACCTCCGCCGCTGCGTGGAGGACTTCGGCGTACGTCCGCACCTGCGCCTCGGCCACGAAGTCACCTCCGCGGCGTGGAACGAGGACACTTGCCGCTGGGAGCTCGAGACCAGCAAGGGCCGCTTCTCCGCCCGCACGTTGATCGCGGGGATGGGTCCCCTCACCGAGCCGAAGGTCCCCGACCTTCCCGGGCTCGAGAGCTTCGAGGGGCCGACCTTCCACTCCGCCCGATGGGACCACGGCCAGGACCTGACCGGCAAGCGAGTCGCCTCCATCGGCACGGGCGCCTCGGCGATCCAGCTCGTGCCCGCCATCCAGCCGCAGGTGGAGCAGCTCCATGTCTTCCAGCGCACGGCGCCCTGGGTCTTGCCGCACACGAACCGGTCGACGACCGCGCTCGAGCGCCGGCTCTACCGCGCACTGCCCGCGGCCCAGCGCTTCGTGCGGGGCGGGGTCTACCTCGCGCGGGAGACGCTCGTGCTCGGCTTCGTGAAGCGCCCGCGCCTCATGCGGGTGGCCGAGGCGATGGCGCGAGGGCACATACGGAAGCAGATCCGCGACCCCGAGCTCCGCGAGAAGGTCACCCCGGGCTACACGATCGGCTGCAAGCGCATCCTCCCCTCGAACAAGTGGTACCCGGCGCTCGGCCGGCCCAACGTGGAGCTCGTGACCGAGGGCATCGAGGAGGTACGGAGCTCGTCGATCGTGACCCGCGACGGAGTCGAGCGCCCCGTCGACGCGATCATCCTCTCCACCGGGTTCGAGGTCACCGAGATGCCCATCGCCAAGCTCGTGCGCGGTCGTGAGGGCAAGCTGCTCGATGACGTCTGGGAGGGCAGCCCACGGGCGCACGCCGGCACCGCGGTCGCGGGCTTCCCGAACTTCTTCATGCTGCTCGGACCCAACACCGGCCTCGGGCACAGCTCGATGATCTACATGGCCGAGTCCCAGATCGCCTACGTGCTCCACGCGCTGCGGACGGCGCGCGCGCACGGCGCGGAGACGTTGGAGGTGCGCCCCGAGGTGCAGAGGAGATACAACGAGGCCCTCGACGGACGCATGCAGGGCACGGTGTGGAACACGGGCTGCGCGAGCTGGTACCTCGACCGGACCGGGCGCAACGCGACCTTGTGGCCCGACTGGACGTGGCGCTTTCGCCGGCGCACGGCGCGGTTCGATCCCGCGGAGTACGAGCTGCACGGCGCGCCGGCGCGCGAGGCCGTCCTCGCATGAGCAGGCGGATCCTCATCACCGGGACGGCAAGCGGGATCGGCGCCGCTGCTGCCGCCGAGCTGCGCTCGCGCGGTGCCCGGGTCCTCGGACTCGACCTGAGCGCCCCGGACGAGCAGACGCTCGCATGCGACGTGCGCGACCAGGACTCGGTCGCACGCTCCGTGGCCGAGGCGACGCAGCGGCTCGGCGGCCTCGACGTGCTCATCAACAACGCGGGCGTGGGAATGAGCCAGAGCGCCGGCGAGGCGCCCGACGCGGACGCCCTGGCGGTCATCGAGGTCAACCTCCTCGGGCCCTGGCGCGTGACCGCGGCGGCGATGCCCGCGCTGTTGACCACGCGCGGGCGCGTGGTCAACGTCGCGTCGGGGCTCTCCCACCTGAGCGTTCCCTTCGCGACCGCGTACTGCATGAGCAAGCGCGGCCTCGTCGCCTACTCCGACGCGCTGCGCCTCGAGTACGGCGACTCGATCACCGTCACGACCGTCTACCCCGGCTACATCCGCACTCCCATCCACGCCTCCTCGCGCGCGGCGGGCTTCGGCCTCGAGGGCATCGTGCCTGCCGAGCCGGTGCAGGCCGCGGCGCGCACGCTCGCCCGCGCGGCGCTCGGCCCGCCGGTCCGCGACCTGGCGACCACCCGGCGCGGCGCGGTCTCCTACGCGCTCCTCCGCGGCACACCACGCCGGCTCGTCGACCGCCTGACGTTCGCGCGGCTCCGGCGCCTCGCCCGCAATGGCCACTTCGGGGAGTCGACGCTCGCCGGTGAGCTCGTCGCGCGGCTGCGCGGCTGAGCACCGGGAGCGCTCCCCGCCGCTCGCGTCAGGAGGCGCCCGCCTGGCGCGCTCGGATCACGGCGGCCTCGGCGCCCAGCGGCCAGGGCTCGCCGTGGCCCACGAGCACGGTGCCCGCGCCCGTCTGCGCCAGGGCGTCGAGAGAGGCGAGGTTGCGCTCGCTGTCCACCGTGGCCGCGCCGGCGACGATCTGGGGGCCGGTGGCGCCGGTGTAGGGGTTGAGCGTCACGATCGCGTCGCCGGCGATGACGGCGTCGCGCTCGGGGAGGTGCAGGGCGCAGTGCCCCAGCGTGTGTCCGGGGGTGAAGACGACGCGCGGCGAGCCGGGAACCGGAAGGGTCCCGCTCTCGTAGCGAACCACCTCCTTGACCGGCGCGGGCCACCACGCACGGTTGCGGACGAACGCGGCGACCATCGGCAACGCTCGGAACTGGGTCGCGAAGTAGTAGGCGCGGGCACGCTCGTGGTCGTAGCGCCACGGGTGGCGTGTGAGCGGGACGTCGTTCTCGTGGACGTAGACGGGAACCCGCAGCTCGGAGCGTGCCCGCTCCGCAAAGCCCAGGTGATCGAAGTGGCCGTGCGTGAGCACCACCGCCTCCACGTCGGCGGCCGTCCGGCCCAGGCGGGGGAGGGCGTCGAGGAGAGACGACCACGAGCTCGGCACCCCCGTGTCCACGATCGTGAGTCGGCCGTCCTCCTCCAGCAGGTACCAGTTGGTGAACGAATCCTCGATCCGGTGCACCCCGGGGGCCACGTTGGCGTGGAGCATGACTTTCCCTCGGCCTCCTGGATCAGGGCTGGAGCAGGATCTTGATCGCCCCGTCCTGCTTCTTCTGGAAGATCTCGTAGGCGTGGGGAGCCTGGTCGAGCGGGAGCTTGTGCGTCGCCAGGTCCTCCACCCCCAGCGGATCGTCGTCCGCGGTGACGAGAGGCATGAGGTCGTCGATCCAGCTCTTGACGTTGGCCTGGCCCATCCGCAGCTGGATCTGCTTGTCGAACAGGGTCATCATGTCCATGGGGTCGGCCGTGCCGCCGTAGACGCCGCTCAGCGAGATGGTGCCGCCGCGGCGGACCGTGTCGATGGCGAGGTTGATCACGCTCAGGCGGTCGATCCCCGCGGTCTCCATCATCTTGCGGGCAACCGCGTCGGGGAGCAGCCCGGCGGCCTGCTGGGCGAACTTGCCGATCGGCGCCCCGTGGGCCTCGAGGCCCACCGCGTCGATCACGCTGTCGGGGCCTCGCCCATCGGTCATTCCCCGGATCGTCTCGGCCACGTCGTCGTGATCGCGCAGGTCGAGCACCTCGACTCCGTAGCGGCGCGCGAGCTCGATCCGCTCGGGCACGAGGTCGATGCCGATCACCTGCTCGACGCCCTGGTGGCGCGCGATCCGGCAGGACATCTGGCCGATCGGGCCGAGGCCGTAGACGGCAACGCTGCCGCCCTGGGGAATGCCGGCGTAGTCGACCGCCTGCCACGCCGTGGGCACCACGTCGGAGAGGTAGACGAAGCGCTCGTCGGGCGGCCCCTCGGGCACCTTGATCGGTCCGAACTGCGCCTGGGGCACCCGCAGGAGCTCGGCCTGGCCGCCCGGCACCTGCCCGTAGAGCTTCGTGTAGCCGAGGAACGCCGCGCCCTTGCCCTGCTCGCGGACCTGGGTCGTCTCGCACTGGGAGTAGAGGTGCTGGTCGCACATCCAGCAGCGCCCGCACGAGATGTTGAAGGGGATGACGACGCGGTCGCCGGGCTTGATGTGCGTGACCTCGCCGCCGACCTCCTCGACGATGCCCATGGGCTCGTGGCCGAGGATGTCGCCCGGGTCGATGAACATCCCCAGCACCTCGTAGAGGTGGAGGTCAGACCCGCAGATTCCGCTCGAGGTGACGCGGATGATCGCATCGGTGGGCTGCTGGATCGTCGGGTCGGGCACCGAGTCGACGCGAACGTCGCGCTTGCCGTGCCAGGTCACTGCCTTCATGAAGTGGATCCCCTCGTCGTTGCGCTGCGAGCCCTGCCAACGTTCCCCGGACGTGAGGCTCTAATCGTCGGTTCGGGCTAGGGTCGACGGCGTCGTGCGATGGCGGCTCGCCTCATCGAGCGGTGCGGTGCCCGCCAGAGTAGGACCCGTTTCGAAGTCGCGGGCGAGGAGCACTGGATCACCCATCGGATGATCCTCCCGCCCGGTGTGGCCGGCTAACTTCTCGCCCAACTCCAGGCGGCGGCGGGCAAACGAATGGGTAGTTTTGGCGGCCGGGTGGTCGCGGAACTAGCGCCGGCGGTGTGGACGAACGACCACGATGTGCCTGCGATCTCCCGCGAAGGCTTGGCGGTCGGCACGCACGGCGCGCCGCCCCCGCGAGCGGAACCGCAGCACGATCGACGCTCGGCCCCGGCTGTTGGTGCTCACCTTGCGTCCCGCGATGCGCACGGTGACACGCGCGACCCGGTAGATGCGGTGGTTGAAGCGGGTGGTGACCACGAACCGCAGGCGTGTGAGTCGGAATTCGCTCACGCGTTTCGGGGAGACATCCAGGTGCAACCGTCGCGCCGCCTTTGGCAACGGCTTGCCCTGCCCGATTGTGGGCGAGACGATCACGCTGCCACCACCGCCGCCGCCTGTGGCTGGCGTCGTGTTCGGCGGGGGCGTACTGAACGGCTCCGTGCTCGTCGGCGGCTCGAGGGTCGGTAGCTCCACGACGAGGCCCGAGACGGCGATCTGGAACGGCTCCTTGTTGGGCTGCAGGTAGGGCTCGTCCTTCCCGAGGAGCTCGAGCTTCGCCGTGTGGCCGGCGTCGAAGTGCCAGCCATTGCCGTGCAGCTGGAAGGTGACCCTGCCGCTCGAGATGTCCTGACCCGAGAGCCGGTAGGCGCCGCGGCTGATCAGCCTCTGGTTGCCGTCTGGCGCGACGTCCCACAGGCGCGAGTCAAGCTGCGGCGAAGGGCCGGTCACCGAGACCCTCGCGGTGACCGTCGGGAGACCCATGAGCGTGAACCCGCCGGTCTTGGCACGGTAGACCGCGGTGCCCGGGGCCGTTTCGTCGGCGACGGTGGCGCACGCGCCGCCTCCCGCGATGGGGTCGAGCGTCTTACCGGTCTGAGGGTTGCCACCGGCCGAGGTGACGGTCTGGCTGAGCTTCGGGTCCTGATCGCCGAAACGGAAGGCACCCGGATGGATGGCCGGCCAGCTCGCCGCCGTGAACGGACCTCCCGCGGGCGCGTCCGCCGGGCAGGTCTGGGTGAACGTCGTAACCGAGCCCTTCGCCGGCGGCGCCGAATCAGCTGCGCCCTTGAGGTGGCTGTCGAAGAAGCTCGAGCCCTGGTCGTCGAAAGCGACGTTGGTGTTCTTCTTGTTCTGTCCCCGCGCGTGGCCGAGGTCGCCGAACTGGAGGGCGACATCGGCGTTCGGGTCGCGCCGGCGCAGATCGTTGTAGATGCGCAGCGCCTCGGCGGGCGGGAAGAGGTCGTCGGTCCAACCGTTCTCGATCAGCAGCGGAGCCGGCGCGGCGGTCGCCTGCGGCACGTCGAGGAGACCGAAGCCCTGGTGGTGGCCGAAGATCTCATCGACGATCTCCTGCGCGTAGGGGTCGGCGAACGGGTCGCCCGCGAGCACGCGGTTGTGCCAGTCGGCGAGGTCCGCCGAGGGATCGACGCGCGGCGGGGCGTAGTAGCCCGAAGCGGCGCCCGAGGCGAAGAGCCCCTCGATGTAGGTCTGGATGGGGATGCCGATGGGATCGCGGCTCGACCCGTTCGTCGCGTTGTTGAAGTCGAGGAAGTGCCCGTTGGGCATGAGTGAGTAGACGAGGTCAGACCACGGCCAGCGCGGCCACGCCGCGGCGAGGGCCAGCGGCTTGCGGGCACGACTCTTCCACGGGACCAGCGTCTCGGCGGTACGTCCCGCCGGGGTGCTGTCGGGACGCTGGGCCTGCTGGTCGTGCAGCAGCGCGAGCTCGATGCTCTCCCCGCCGCCATAGGAGATGCCTGTCGCGCCGAGCGCGTCGGGCTTTGCGAATCCCTGGTCGACGAGCTCGCCGAGGAGGTATTGCGTGTCGCGTGCCTCGTAGGCGCGGTCCTTGAGATGGATCCATCCCTTGGCGCAGGCCGGCGTGGTCGACCGCGAGGCCGGCGACCCGCAAGAGTTGCCGAATCCGCGCGCGGTGTAGTTGAGCACCGCGTATCCGCGCCGGGCGTAGTAGACGTTGTTGTAGTGGTAGGTGGTGTTGCCGTTGCCCTCGGGCTTCGTCGACTCGAAGTCGTTCTTGCTGCCGCCGTAACCGTGCAGCATCACGATCGTCGGGTACGGGCCGGGGCCCGCGCTCGCCGGTGGGAGGGTCACGTCGACGTCGAGCGGCACGCCGTCGAAGGTCGGCACGCGCCTCTCGACGGCCGACGGCGGCGACTGGGGGCTGGGAGGCGTGTACCCGTCGGGGCAGAACCGCACCCCGTTGGTGTCACTACATGAGAAGCCGAACGGTCCCGTGGCCGCCGCCGCAGCGCCCGGGAGAGCGAGCGCCAGCCCCGACAGCAAACCGCACATCGCGACGACGAACCCACCCCGCCGCGTCCGCCGCACCAAACACCCCGTATTCATGCGCACGCTCTCCCTCGACACTGGCAGGACTGATGCACAGTAACGCAGACGCACGCGTTTGCGGCAGTCTCACCGGATCGACGCAGGCACGCGCTGGAGGAGGTTCTCCGCAGAGGCAGTCCGCGAGCCGGTTCTCGCGGTGTCAGGTCAGCGGATCGGAACCACGCGTGCCTGAGCGCCCGGCGATCCTGATCGTGCGCGCGTGACGATCCCCCGGGGATGCACAACGATGAAGTCGGGCTGGCGCACACTGCCGACGCGCAGATCGAGCAGTGCGCTGAGCCCGTCCTGGGAGCCGGCGGGGCAGCACGCGGCGCCCGCGAGGCTCACAGCGAGGATCCTGCAAGCCCTCTTCCGGACTCGAACCGGAGACCCCTTCCTTACCATGGAAGTGCTCTACCAACTGAGCTAAGAGGGCGTCGCGCCAGCGTAGCGCGTAGTGGAGGTGCGCTCACCGGCGCGGCTGAGCGCCGGTATCGTGGCCGCGCCAGTGAGCCTGAACCCCGCCCTGGAGGACGTTCGCTTCTGTCCCCGGTGCGCGGCCGAGGCGACGGTGGCCTTTCCCCGCTCGCTCACCTGCTCGAGCTGCGGCTACGGCGCCTACCACAACCCCAAGCCGGTCGCCTGCACGATTCCCGTCGACGACGCCGGAGGGCTCTGGCTCCTGCGGCGGGCGTTCGACCCGGGGGCCGGCCGGTGGACGTTCCCGGGTGGCTTCGTCGACCTCGGCGAGTCGGTGGAGGACGCCGCACGCCGGGAGACGCGCGAGGAGCTCGAGATCGAGGTCGAGATCGGTGCCCTTCTCGGCGTCTACTCCCGGCGGGAGGACCGCGTGGTGCTCATCGTCTACCGCGCGCGAGCACTGGGAGAGGCGCGGACCACGCCCGAGGCGACCGAGGTACGAGCGTTCGCCCCCGACGCCCTGCCCTGGGGGGAGCTGGCCTTCTGGTCGACGGAGGCCGCTCTGCGCGAGGCGACGGGACGCTGAGCGGCGCGCGCTAGATGCAGGCGCCGCTCCCTCGAGCGCTCGCGCTATCCGACGGAGATCGCCTCGACGAGCTCGCCCACCTTCGCGTCATCGAGGTTGGCCGCGAGATCGCCCTGGCTGACCACGCCGATGAGGTCGCGCCCGTCGATCACCGGCAGCCGGCGGACCTTGTGCTCGCTCATCGTGTGGAGGGCCTCGTCGACCGAGTCGTCCGCGCCGATCGTCACGGGCTTGCCCTGGCCGAGCTCGCCCGCGGTGGTGCTCGAAGGGTCCTTGCCGTCGCCGAGGACCTTCACGACGATGTCGCGGTCGGTGATCATGCCCTTGAGTCGGCCGTCCTCGCCGCAGATCGGCATGGCGCCGACATCGAGCTGCCTCAGGCGCTTGGCGGCCTCGAGGATGGAGTCCTTCTCTCCGACGCACTCCGTCCCGCCGCTCATGACGTCACGTGCCTTCTTGGCCATGGTGGCTCCCTTCGATCGGTTGCGGAATCTGAGTGCCCGAGAACCAGCGCAGGCAAACGGAGGCATGGTGGCCAGAGCGCATGCGAGCAACCATGGGGGCCAATTGGACGGCGTCGAACCTGGCTAATGGCCGATCTCGCCGACAGCACCGCCTTCACACCCTTCTCGACAGCCTGCTGAGCGTGGAACCCGACGACGGCCGACGCAATCGCCGAGTCCTTCGCCAGCTTGTCGGCCGCAAGGCGTCGTCTCGGGCCTTTCCGAGCAGGAAACGTGCCTGATCCCGCGACGTCACGGCTCGACGACCACCACGCCGTCAGACAGCGCGGCATGCACCATCGTCCCATGCACACCGCTCGATTGATCGGCTTGCTCCTCCGAGACGACCAGCACGTCGACCGGCACTCCGAGCGGGGGCAGCGCGTCACGGAGTCGAACCATCTCGTCGAGCCTGCTTTCGACCTCACGCTCGATGACGAGGAAGTCGAGGTCGCTGTCGGGTCGCGCATCCCGTCGCGCCCACGAGCCGAAGAGAATCACGCGCGCCGGAGAACGGGCGGCTTGAGCGAGCGTCCGACCGGCCTCAGCGATGACCTCCTTGGTAACCACCGTCGAGACGCTACCTAAGGACCACGAAGCATCCTCGCACGGCGTAGCAAGCAAGCGGAATGGGGGGAGCAGGATTCGAACCTGCGTAGGCAGAGCCAACGGGTTTACAGCCCGTCTCCTTTAACCACTCGGACATCCCCCCGAGGGGCCGCGGCGGGCGACCGCGGCGGGGCGGGATTCTAGCCGCGCCGGGGCACCGGGCGAGCGAGGGTCGCGGCTACCCTCTTGCTCCCACTCCTTCCCCTTGAGCATGTCCGACACCGCCGCCCTCCCCACCTCGGCCGATGTGCAGGCCGCTTCACCGGTGCGGGCGCTCGGTCTCTCGCGGGTGGGTGTGACCGGGGTGGAGAAGGTCATCCGCATCGGACGGGGCGAAGGCGAGCGGCTCCTCTCCGCCCGGCTCGAGTGCGTGGTCGACCTCGGCGCGGCGCAGAAGGGCGCGCACATGTCACGCTTCGAGGAGGTCGTCAACGAAGCGATCGGCGAAGTGGTGCTGGGCCAGGGGACGTTCAGGGCCGAGGCGCTGGCGGGCCGGATCGCGCGGCTCGTGCGCGAGCGCCAGGACGCGCGGCGGGCGGAGGTCACGATCGAGGCCCGCTACCCCGAGTACAAGCCGGCGCCGGTCTCGGGCATCGCCACCCAGGAGATCTACACGTTGATCGGGTCGGCGGTCGCCTCCGCCTCCGGCGTCCGGCGCCTCATCGGCGTGGCTGCGCAGGGGATGACCGCCTGCCCCTGCGCCCAGGGGCTGCTCGCCGACCGCTCGCGCGAGCGGCTCGAAGACGACGGCTTCACCTCGGCCGAGGTCGACCGCATCCTCGAGCGCGTCCCCGTGGCCACGCACAACCAGCGCGGCGTGGGGACCCTGTACGTGGGCTGTCCCGAGGACTGCGCGGAGACCGTCGACGCCGAGGCGCTCCTGGCCATCGTCGAGGAAGCGATGAGCTCGGAGATCTACGAGCTCATGAAGCGGGGAGACGAGGCGGCGGTGGTCGAGAAGGCCCACCGCCGACCGCGGTTCGTGGAGGACTGCGTGCGCGAGATGATCGCCGGCGCCGTGGCCGCCTTCCCCTCGCTCGACGAGGACGCGTTCGTCTGCGCCCACCAGCGCAACCTGGAGACGATCCACCAGCACGATGTGGTGGCCGAGCGCTCCGGGCGACTCGGCGAGCTGCGCCGTGAGCTGCTGACCGGGGAGGCGGTGCCGCGGCACGCGACCCTGCGTGGCTGGCTCGACGGCGAGAGCTGAGGAACGTCGCGGGCCGGAAAGGCCTCAGGCGATCGGGCGCTCGACGCTCCGGGCACGCTCGGCCTCGGCGAAGCGCCGCCGCATACCGAAGACGTAGTCGAAGCCCGAGAGCAGCGTGACGGCGACCGTGAGGTAGACGAGCGCCTCGAGCCAGACGGGCCGGCCGGCGACGGCGATGAGGGCGATGACCGTGCCGACCTGCGTCACCGTCTTCAGCTTTCCGAGCGCGCTCGCCGCGACGATCACCCCGTGCTGGGAGGCGGCCATCCGCATGAGCGTGACCGCCATCTCGCGAGCGATGATGACCATCGCCACCCAGGCGGCCAGACGGTTCAAGGAGACCAGGGCGATGAGCGCCGCGATGATGAGGAGCTTGTCGGCGAGCGGGTCCATGAGCTTGCCGAACGTCGTGACCGAGTCGCGGCTGCGGGCGAGGTACCCGTCGAGGGCGTCGGTGAGCGAGGCGGCGGCGAAGACGAGGGCGGCGAGCAGGTCGCCGTTCGCCGAGTGGTCGAGCAGCGCGACGATGACCACAGGCGCGAGGAGGATGCGCAGCACGGTGAGCACGTTCGGCGCGTTCAGCGGGACCATGGCCAGGCAAGGTACCGCGGCGGCGCGCTCAGCGAGCGCCCGCGATGTCGTGAGCCGGCGCCGTCGCGGCGCCGGAGCTCAGGCGTCCGCGTCCGAGTGCTGGTCGGTGTCGCCGGCGTCGGCGTCGTCGTCGGTGGGAGCGCCGGGTAGCTCTTCGGCGCTCTCGGTCGAGCCGCCCTCGGGGCCGGGCTCGTCGTCGCGCTCTTCAGGGGTCTCGTCGGAAAGGTTCATGGCGGATGCGTACCCCACCTCGCCCGAGGGAAACCGACGGTGGCGCCCTTCACGCCTTCAGGCGTCGCCCGGTGGAGAACAGCCACGCGCTCCAGGCCACCATGATCGCCGCCAGCACGGCGGTGATCGCCAGGCAGAGGGCGACCGGCACGTCGCCCCGCCCCAGGAACCCGTAGCGCACCGCGTTGATGAGGTAGAAGATCGGGTTGGCGTGCGAGACCTCCCGCCACGGTGAGGGCAGGCGGTCGATGGAGTAGAAGACCCCGCCGAGGAAGCTCAGCGGCAGGATCACGATGTTGTTGACGAAGCCGGCCTGATCCCACGACTGGGCGTAGATGCCCACCACCACGCCCAGGGAGGAGAAGAGCACGAGGGCGAGGAGCACGGCCAGGGCGAGGAGGAGCGGGTGGCGCACCGGCACGTCGGTGACCACGAGCGCCAGACCGCAGAGCGAGCCGCCGATGAGCAGCGCCCGCACGGCGCCGCCGAGCGAGAGGCCGACGTTTACCTCCCACGGACGCATCGGCGCGGCGAGGATGTCGTGGATGTAGCGGTCGAAGCGCGCCTGGAAGACCGAGGAGGAGTTGTTCTGGTAGGCCGCCTGCACCATCGCCATGGTCACGAGGCCGGGCACGATGAACTCGTCGTAGGGCACCCCCTGCACGCTCTTGATCCGGCCGCCGAGGGAGATCCCGAAGACGAGGATGAACAGGAACGAGGAGACGACGGGCGCTACGACCGTCTGGGTCCAGAGCTTGAGCACCCGCAGCACCTCGCGAGCGGAGAGCCAGGCCAGGCCGCGGTGGCGGCGCGCGAGCGCGCTCACGCGGGGGTCGCCTCGGCCGGGGGCGGCGGGGCGGCCATCGCCTTGACGTAGACGTCGGCCAGCGAGTGGGCGTCGTAGGTCGCGCGCAGCCCGGCGGAGGAGTCGCGGGCCACGAGGCGGCCGTCACGGATCAGGCCGATCTCCTCGCAGAGCTCCTCGGCCTCCTCGAGGTAGTGCGTGGTGAGGAGGATCGTCGTGCCCTCGCCGTGAAGGCGCCGGATGTAGCGCCAGAGCTCGAGGCGCAGCTCGAAGTCGACGCCCGCGGTGGGCTCGTCGAGGATCACGAGGGGCGGCTCGTGCATGAGCGCGCGAGCGAGGAGCAGGCGGCGGCGCATGCCGCCCGAGAGCTTGGGCGCGCGTACGCTCGCCTTCCCGCGCAGGTCGAAGACGTCCATCATCTCTCCGGCCCGGTGCTTGGCGCGGGCACGATCCATCCCGTAGTAGCCACCGTGGTAGAGGAGCGTCTCCTCCACGTCGAGGAAGCGGTCGAGGTTGACGTCCTGCTCGGCGAGGCCGATGAGCTTGCGCGCCTCGAGCGAGGCGTGCTCGCGGCCGAACACGCGGATCTCCCCGCCCGTGACGCGGATGAGGTTGCAAACCGCCGAGATGAGCGTCGTCTTGCCCGCGCCGTTGGGACCGAGCAGCCCGAAGAACGCGCCGGCAGGCACCTGGAGGTCGAAGCCCTCGAGGGCGAGCAGGCCGTCGTCGTAGCGCTTGGTCAGGCCGCGCAGCTCGAGCGCGGACGGCGAGATCGTCACCCGTCGAGGCTAGCGGGGCGGCTGGGGCGCTCGGGCGTCGGCCGCCGCCGGCAGGAGGACGTCGGGCGTCCGGGTGACCATCCCGGCGGTGACCACGATGTGGCCGCCGCGACGCGCGCGCTCGCCGAGCTCCCGGTCGGCGGCAATGTGCTCGCGACGGTCCAGCAGGGCGAGGACGGAGCGGTAGACCTCCGGGTGGGGCGCGCCGTCGTCGCCGACGTCGCAGGCCAGGCGCGTGAGCGCCAGCGGCTCCTCGCCCTCGGCGCCGCGGATCAGCGCCCCGATGGCGAGCACGAGGTAGGTGTGCACGCGCTCGAGCAGCGGGTCGCGCAGCAGGCGGTCGGTCCCGGGCGAGGGTCCGAGCGCGAGCGGCTCCTCGCGCGCGAGCAGCCGCGCGGTCTGCGCGCCGGCGATGCCCCGGACCTGCTCCTCGCCCAGGCCCACCTGCAGCGCGCAGCGCATCGCCCCCGCCATGGTGGCGAGCGTCGTGCCGTAGGGGACGTCGGAGCCGAAGAGAACCTGGCTGGGGGGCACGAGCGCGAAGAGCAGGCTGAGGTCCACCGCGCTCCACCACGCCGTGTCGAAGTACAGGTTGGGATGCTCCCGCGCCGCGCGCCAGATCCACCCGAGGTCGGAGAGCCCGACGTGGGCGAGGATGAGCCGGGCATCCGGATACTCGCCCGCCAGCGAGGCGGCGTGGCGCCCGAGCGCCGGGATCCCCCGGCCCGCGTGGATGATGACCGGCAGCCGCTCGGCATGGGCGAGCGCGAGCAGGCCGCGCACCGCCGGGTGGTCGAGGGTGAAGCCCTCCGCGCGCGGGTGGAGCTTGATGCCGGCCGCTCCGGCCTCCAGGCACCTACGCGCCTCGGCGAGCGCCGCCTCGCCGTCGTTCGGGTCGACCCGGCAGAACGCGGTGAGCGTCTCCCCCGCCTCGTGGGCCTGGCGCAGGACGCGATCATTGGCCTCCGCGTAGCCGGCCGGCTCGGCCATCGGGAAGACCACTCCGCGGGCCCCCACCTGGCCGAGGGCCTCGAGCAGCTCCTCGGGCGCGCACGTGTAGGTGTCGGGATCGTTGAAGCCGAGATGGGTGTGGACGTCGACGATCTCGAGGTCGGAGACCGTTGCGGTGACGCACTCGAACCAGGGGCGGAGGAGGTCGTCGGCGTACACGGTCGCGCCGATCATAGGGGCGGCCCGGAGGGCGCTCGCGGGCCGGCGCGGGCGATTGCCTACCCTTGCCCCCCACCCCGGAAAGGAGCGTCCATGCCCCTCGTCCCCATGGTCATCGAGCGCACCGCACGCGGCGAGCGCGAATACGACATCTACTCACGCCTGCTCAACGAGCGGATCGTCTTCCTCGGCACGCCCGTCGACGACCAGATCGCCAACCTCATCGTCGCCCAGCTCCTGCACCTCGAGTCGGCTGACCCCGACAAGGACATCTCGATCTACATCAACTCGCCGGGCGGGTCGATCTACGCCGGCCTCGCGGTCTACGACACGATGCAGTTCATCAAGCCCGACGTGCAGACCATCTGCGTCGGGATCGCCATGAGCATGGGCTCGCTGCTGCTCGCTGGCGGCGCGAAGGGCAAGCGCATGTCGCTGCCCAACTCCCGCATCCTCATCCACCAGCCCTCGGCCGGGTTCGAGGGGCAGTCCACCGACATCGAGATCCACGCGCGGGAGATCCTCAACACCCGGGCGCGGATCGACGAGATCTACGCGCATCACACCGGCCAGTCGGTCGAGCAGGTCCACACCGACATGGAGCGCGACCGCTTCTTCAAGCCCGAGGAGGCGGCGGAGTACGGCCTGATCGACCGGGTGATCGACTCCCACTGAGCGCGCCCTCGCTCAGGCGACGGCGTGCTCGATCGCGCCGAGGCGCTCGATCTCGATCCGCACGACGTCGCCCGACTCGAGGAAGCGGCGTGGATCCATCGCCATCCCCACGCCGCTCGGCGTGCCGGTGAGGATGAGGTCGCCCGGCTCGAGCGTGCAGGTCTCTCGCAGGAAGGCCACGAGCTCCTCGGGGCCGAAGATGAGATCGGCGGTGCTCGCGTCCTGCCGCGCCTCGCCGTTCACCCAGGTGCGCAGGGTGAGGGAGCTCGGGTCGGCGAGCTCCTCGGCGGTGGTGATCCACAGGCCCCACGGGCAGAAGGTGTCGGCGCCCTTGGCGCGCGTCCACTGCGGCTCGCGCTTCTGGAGGTCGCGGGCGGAGACGTCGTCGGCCACCGCGTAGCCGGCGATCCGGCCGCCTGCACCCATGACGATCGTCAGCTCGCCCTCGTAGTCGAGCCGGCGCACCACGCCCGGACGGCGGATCGGACCGCCGGGCGGCGCCGAGGAGCTCGGGAGCTTCATGAAGACGATGGGGCGCTCGGGCCGCTCCGCCCTTGTCTCCGCGGCGTGGGCGCCGTAGTTCAGGCCGATGCCGAAGATCGCGCGCGGGCGCGGCACCGGGGCGAGGAGCTCCACCTCGGACAGGGGCCAGCGCTCGCCCTCGGCGCAACCGGGCGTGGCTCCGGGCGCGAGGCGGTCGAGCACCGTGCTCCCGTCCGCGAAGGCGACGACCTCCTCGCCGCGGACCTCGCCGGCGAGCGCCGCCGCACGACCGGGCGCCAAGAAGGTGGCGAGCCTCACGCAGCCGCGCTCCGCTCGGCGAGCGCGGCGAGCGCGGCGCGGATCTCGCCGTCGGCTCCCTCGGCGTCCTCGTCGGTCCACTTCCAGCGCACGCCGTCCTCGATCTCGAAACGGGGTTGGTCGTGGTCCTGGATGCGCTCCACCTCGAGAGCGACCGCGACCACCCTGTCCGAGACCTCCATCGGGTCCTGCACCACCTCGGCGCGGGCGTGCGCGGTGAGCGCGACACCACCCTGGGCGAGCACCGTGAGCGCGACGCGCGGCTCCTCCCGCAGCCGCTCGAGCGACTCCCGCCGCCGTCCGAGGGCGAGGAGAACGCGCCGCTCGCCGGCGCGCACCGCGGTCGAGACGGGAATCGCGTGAGGCGGACCGGCGCCCGTGGAGAGGATCGCCACCGTGCCCGCCGGCCACTCGGGCAGCGCGTCGAGGTCGGGAGGCGGCACGGGCGCGCACCGTAGCGCGCGGGCCCATCCGGGTCGGAGTTCCCGGTCCGGCGAGGTCAGGCCGGCGTGCCCGCGCCGGACGCCTCGACGGGAAGCGGCGCTTCTACGTGCCTGACCGGCAGGCCGAGCCCGCGCGCCTTGCTCACCAGATCGAGCTTGAGCCAGCGGGAGAGCCGGCGCGGAAGGGTCGAGATGATGATCTCGTCGAACGGCTCCCGGTTGACCGCGTCGTGAATGGCGGATAGCGGCTGCCAGTCGCCGACCTCACCGGTGACCTCGCTTCCGGCCGCCTCCCGCAGACGGGGCAGAGCCACCTCGAGCGCCTCCCGGGCTTCCTCCGCACCGTTGTCCTCGGGATCGACCACCCGGTGGAGGCCATGCGCGCTCGCGGGCACGACGAGGTGGAAGCGGGCATTTCCGCGAGCGGCGCGCTCGCGCACCGCGTGCAGCAGGGCCGGCGTCGCGGCGGTCTGATGGGCGACGACGAGAACGCGACGGTTCGGCTCGGCCATGGAACTCACCTCTCGGACGTGGATGTGCGCTTCGGCACAAGCGTAGCTCGAACGGATGTCGCACTCAACCGCGAAGGACGATCAGGTGAGCCGCTCCGCTCCCGTGTAGACGTTCATCGCGCCGCCGCGCGCGAAGCCGCACAGCGTGAGGTTGCGGTGGGCGGCGAGCGAGACGGCGAGCGACGTGGGAGCGCCGACGCCCACGAGCACCGGCGCGCCCGCGCGCACCGCCTTCTGCACGAGCTCGAAGGAGAGCCGGCCGCTCACGCACAGCGCATGCTCGCGCAGCGGGACGAGCCTCCTCTCGAGCGCCCAGCCCACGACCTTGTCCATCGCGTTGTGGCGCCCCACGTCCTCGCGGACGACGGCCAGGGCGCCGTCCGTCGCGAACAGCCCGGTCGCGTGGAGCCCTCCCGTGCGCTCGAACCCCGGCTGGCGCAGCCGGTCGGGCAGCCCGGCGACGAGGGCGCGGGCCATCCGCGGGCCCGCGGACAGCGGCGGGGCGTGCACCGCCACCTCCTCGAGCGCGCCCTTGCCGCACACGCCGCAGGAGGAGGTGGTGTAGAAGCGGCGGGCGCCGGCCTCGCGCGCCAGTGGACCGCGGACCTCGACCGCGTTGACGGCGAAGTCGGCGGTGGGAGCGACGTGAGGCGAGCGCTCGAGGAGCGCCTCGCCGAAGAGGAAGCCGGCGGCGAGCTCGAAGTCGTGCCCCGGCGTGCGCATCGTGACCGCGAGCGGCTCTCCGTCCACGCGTATCTCGAGCGGCTCCTCGACGGCCACCTCGTCGCGAACGCCCTCGCGCTCGATCACGGCGTGCAGGCCGCGCAGGCGCACCGGCGCCGCGCCGGAGCCGGCGGCGGCCAGGGCCGCCTCGCGATGATCGCCGGCCACGCCTACCGGGCCGCCGCTTCGGGCCGCTCGACGCCGGTGACGTCGAGCTCTCCGTCGGCCAGCCTCTGGCGCAGCACCTTCTTGTCGTACTTGCCCGTGCTCGTCTTGGGCACCTCGTCGATCAGCGCCCACGCGTCGGGCACCCACCACTTGGCCACCCGGGAGGAGAGGTGCTCGCGGAGCTCGTCGGTGCCCGCGCGCGCGCCCTCGCGCAGCACCACGCACGCCAGCGGGCGCTCCGCCCAGCGCTCGTCGGGCATGGCCACCACCGCGGCCTCCTCGACGTCGTCGTGGGCCACGAGCTCGTTCTCGAGGTCGACGGAGGAGATCCACTCCCCGCCGGACTTGATGACGTCCTTGGAGCGGTCGGTGATCCGAATGTAGCCCTCGTCGTCCATCGCGGCGATGTCGCCCGTGCGCAGCCAGCCGTCGTCGAACTTCTCGTCGCCGCTCGGATCCTCGTAGTAGCGGGAGGCGATCCAGGGGCCGCGGATCTGGATCTCGCCGGTGGACTCGCCGTCCCACGGCACCTCGCGACCCTCGTCGTCCATCAGCCGGATGTCGAGCAGCGGGAGCACACGCCCGGCCTTCGTGCGGTAGGACCACTCCTCCTCCCCGTCGATCTCCCGTGGCGGATGCGCGACGGCCGCGAGCGGGCTCGTCTCGGTCATGCCCCACGCCTGGACGATGTGCATCCCGTGGCGCTCCTCGAAGGCCTCCATGAGCGAGCGCGGCACCGCCGAGCCGCCGCACACCACCAGGCGCAGGCTCGAGAGGTCGGGCTCGTGCTCGTCGGCGTAGCGCAGAAGGTCGAGCCAGATCGTCGGCACCGCGCCGGCGACCGTCACGCGCTCGGACTCGATCACGCGGGCGAGCGGCTCGGCCTGCAGGAAGCGGCCGGGCATGATCAGATCCGCTCCCATCAGCGCCGCCGAGTGCGCGAGCCCCCACGCGTTGGCGTGGAACATCGGCACCACCGGAAGCACGCGATCGCGGGCGCTAATGCCCAGCGTGTCGGTCAGGCAGGTGCCCACCGCGTGCAGCAGGGTCGAGCGGTGGGAGTAGAGGACCCCCTTGGGGTTGCCGGTGGTCCCGCTCGTGTAGCACAAGGCCGCCGCGGAGCGGTCCTCGAGCTCGGGGTAGTCGAACCCGCCCTCCTGGCGGGCGAGGAGCTCCTCGTAGCCGACCGCCGGCTCGAGCGAGCCGGCGTCGCCCTGGCCGATGACGACGTAGTGGCGCACCGTCTCGAGCTTCGGCGCAACCTTCTCGAGCAGCGGCACGAGCCCGTCCTCGACGAGGATCACGGAGTCCTCGGCGTGGTTGACGATGTACTCGAGCTGCTCGGGGAAGAGCCGGGGGTTGAGCGTGTGCAGCACGGCGCCCATGCACGGGATGGCCAGGTAGGCCTCCAGGTGCTCCTGGGTGTTCCAGGACAGGGTGGCTACGCGGTCGCCGCGTCCCACGCCGAGCTCGGCGAGCCCGGCCGCGAGCCGGTCGACGCGCTCGGCGAGATCCGCGTAGGTCGCACGCCGGGAGCCGTCCTCCTCGAGCGTGACGACCTCCGAGCGGCCCACCACCCGCCGCATCCGGTCCAGCACGTGCTGGAGCGTGAGTGGGTGGTCGTGCTGCACGAGTCCTTCGAGCATCGATCCTTCTCCTCCCTCGGGTGCCTCTCCTCGCTCGGAGTATCCCCATCGGGCGCGTCCATTAGCCTCGCCTCGCTGCCATGGCCGATTCCCTGCGCTCCTACCGGGCCAAGCGCGACTTCGCGGCGACCCCCGAGCCCTCGCCCGCGCCGCCGGGCCCGGACGCCGAGGCGACGCGCGAGCGCTTCGTGGTGCACGAGCACCACGCCCGCCGCCTGCACTGGGACCTGCGCCTCGAGCGCGAGGGCGTGCTCGTCTCATGGGCGGTGCCGAAGGGCATCCCCGAAGACCCGAGCTCGAACCACCTCGCCGTCCACGTCGAGGACCACCCGCTGTCCTACATCGACTTCCACGGCGAGATCCCCGCCGGCAACTACGGCGCCGGGGAGGTGAAGATCTGGGACCAGGGGAGCTACGCCGCCGAGAAGTTCCGCGACGACGAGGTCATCGTGGTCTTCCACGGCGAACGCCTCAGCGGCCGCTACGTCCTGTTCCAGACGCGCGGGAAGGACTGGATGATCCACCGGATGGACCCGCCGGCCGATCCGGCCCGCGAGCCCCTCCCCGAGCGGATCCGGCCCATGCTCGCCCGCGCGGGCGGGCTGCCCGAGGACGACGCGGGCTGGGCGTACGAGGTGAAGTGGGACGGCGTGCGCGCGCTCGTGTGGGTCGAGCACGGAGAGGTCCTGAAGCTCGCGAGCCGCACGGGCCGTGAGATCACCGCTCGCTACCCGGAGCTCCGCGGCCTCGGACGGGCGCTCGGCGCACGGCCCGCACTGCTCGACGGGGAGATCGTCGCGCTCGACGCGGAGGGCCGCCCGAGCTTCGAGCGCCTCCAGGGCCGCATGCACGTGGCCTCCGAGGCCGGAGTGCGCCGGCGCATGGACTCGACGCCCGTGACCTTCATGGCCTTCGACGTGCTGCACCTCGACGGCCGCTCGACCCTCGCGCGGCCGTGGAGCGAGCGCCGCGCGCTGCTCGAGGAGCTGGAGCTCGACGGAGAGCGGTGGAAGACGCCCGGGGCCCACCACGGCGCGGGCGGCCCCTTCCTGCGAGCGACGCGCGAGCAGGGCCTCGAGGGAGTGGTGGCCAAGCGCGTGGACTCGCCCTACGAGACCGGGCGGCGCAGCGACGCGTGGCGCAAGGTGAAGAACCACGCGCGCCAGGAGCTCGTGATCGGTGGCTGGCTGCCGGGCGAGGGCCGCCGCCGCGACCGCATAGGCGCCCTGCTCGTGGGCTACCACGAGGACGGAGAGCTGCGCTACGCCGGACGTGTGGGCACCGGCTTCACCGAGGAGGACCTGGGGCGCCTGGGCGAGCGCCTCGCGCCGCTCGTGCGCGACTCGAGCCCGTTCGCCGGTGGCCGCGCGCCCGTGCCGCGAGGAGCGGTGTGGACGCAGCCGACGCTCGTCGCCGAGGTCGAGTTCACGGAGTGGACCGCGGCGGGCGTGATCCGCCACCCGTCCTTCAAGGGCCTGCGTACCGACAAGCCGGCCTCCGCGGTGGTGCGGGAGGGCGGCGAGGGCGCCGAGCCCGACGGACCCGAACCGGTCGCCGACCCGATTCCGCCGCCACCGCCGGCCGCTCCCGCGCCGGGGGGCGCGCTCGAGATCGAGGTCGACGGCCGCAACCTCAAGCTCTCCAACCTCGACAAGGTCTTCTACCCGCGCACGGGCTTCACCAAGGGCCAGGTCATCGACTTCTACGTGCGCATCGCGCCGGCTCTCCTCCCCCACCTGCGCGGGCGCCCGCTCACGCTCAAGCGCTACCCGAACGGGGTCGCGGGCCAGTCCTTCTACGAGAAGCAGTGCCCGGCCCACCGCCCGGACTGGGTCGCCACCGCGCCGATCTGGAGCCGCCACAACGAGCGCGAGATCTCATACTGCCTGGCCGAGGACCTCCCCACGCTCGTGTGGCTGGCGAACCTCGCGGACCTCGAGCTCCACACCTCCCTCTCGCTCGCCGCGGCCATCGAGCGCCCCACCGCCCTCGTCTTCGACCTCGATCCCGGGGCGCCCGCCGACGTGATCGACTGCGCGCAGGTCGCGCTGTGGGTGCGCGAGCTCTTCACCGAGTGGGGGCTACGGAGCGTCGTGAAGACCTCGGGCTCCAAGGGCCTGCAGGTCTACGTCCCGTTGAACTCCCCGACGAGCTACGAGCAGACCAAGCCCTTCGCGCAGGCGGTCGCCGAGCGCCTCGAGCGCGAGCACCCCGACCGCATCGTCTCGCGCATGGCCAAGAACCTCCGCTCGGGCAAGGTGCTCGTCGACTGGAGCCAGAACGACCAGCACAAGACCACGGTCAACGTCTACTCGCTGCGCGCGCGCGAGCGCCCGACGGTGTCCACTCCGGTGTCGTGGCCGGAGGTCGAGGCCGCGCTCGCCACCGAGGATCCCGCCCTGCTCACCTTCGACTCCGCGCAGGTGCTCGAGCGGGTCGCCTCCCACGGCGATGGGTTCGCTCCGCTGCTCGAGCTCGAGCAGGCGCTTCCGGCGAGCTCGCCGCGCGGCTAGAGTGGGTGAACCGTCGCCGCTGACCTCGAGGGAGCCCCATGACCGACGTCGCCAACCAGCCGCCCGCGCCCGACGACGAGCGCCGCGAGCTCACCAACCGGCAGGGGCACGCGGTCTACGACAACCAGAACCAGCGCACCGTCGGCGCCCGCGGGCCGGCGACGCTCGAGAACTACCATTTCCTCGAGAAGATCTCGCACTTCGACCGCGAGCGCATCCCCGAGCGCGTAGTCCACGCCCGCGGCACCACCTCGTTCGGCTTCTTCGAGGCGACCGGGAGGTGCGGCGAGGAGCCGATCTCGAAGTTCACCCGCGCAAGGCTCTTCCAGCAGGCGGGCAAGCGCACCGAGGTCGCCGTGCGCTTCTCCACCGTTGCGGGCGGCCGGGACTCCTCCGAGGCGGCGCGCGACCCGCGCGGGTTCGCGGTGAAGTTCTACACCGAGGACGGCAACTGGGACCTCGTGGGCAACGACCTCGCGGTCTTCTTCATCCGCGACGCGGTCAAGTTCCCCGACTTCATCCACTCCCAGAAGCCCGACCCGGTCACCTTCCGCCAGGAGCCCAACCGGATCTTCGACTTCATCTCCCAGACGCCGGAGTCGATGCACATGGTCACGATGGTCTTCGGCCCGCGCGGGATCCCCGCGAGCTACCGGACCATGCAGGGCTTCGGGGTCAACACCTACAAGTGGGTGAACGAGCAGGGGGAGACCGTGCTCGTCAAGTACCACTGGCTGCCCAAGCAGGGCGTCGCGAGCTGGACGGCGGCCGACGCCGCCGCGGTGCAGGCCGAAGACCTCGGCGCCCACACCAGGGACCTCCAGGAGGCGATCGAGCGCGGCGAGTACCCGGAGTGGGAGCTCCACGTCCAGGTGATGAGCGACGAGGAGCACCCCGAGCTCGACTTCGATCCGCTCGACGACACGAAGGTCTGGCCCGAGGAGGTCTTCCCCCTCCGGCTCGTGGGACGGATGGTGCTCGACCGCAACGTCGCGAACGTCTTCGCCGAGAACGAGCAGATCGCCTTCGGCACCGGCGTGCTGGTGGACGGCCTCGACTTCTCCGACGACAAGATGCTGGTGGGCCGGACCTTCTCCTACTCCGACACCCAGCGCTACCGGGTGGGACCGAACTACCTCCAGCTTCCGGTCAACCAGCCCAGGGCGCCCGTGCGCACCAACCAGCGTGACGGCCAGATGGCCTACGGCGTCGACGCGGGCGGAGAGAGCCCGCACGTGAACTACGAGCCGTCGATCACCGGCGGCGTGCGCGAGGCCCAGTACCCCACCCACGACGAGCAGGGGCCGGAGATCCACGGGCGGGTGACCCGCAAGCGCATCCCGCGCACCAACGACTACCAGCAGGCCGGCGAGCGCTACGCGATGTCCGAGCAGTGGGAGAAGGACGACCTCGTGCTGAACCTCGTGACGCTCCTCGACCAGTGCGATCGCCCGATCCAGGAGCGGATGGTGTGGCACCTGCTCATGTGCGAGGACGAGCTCGGGCTACGGGTCGGCGAGGGGCTCGGCATCGGCGTGGAGGACGTGCGCGGGCTGCCGCCGCTCCAGAGCCAGACGCTGTCCCAGGACGAGCTGCGGCGTCTGGAGAACCTCGGGGGCAACGGACCGCGCGACGTCGGCGGCCACGTGATGACTCACTGCGTGCCGAACGAGCGGGTGGCGGTCGCCGACGCCCCGGAGCTCCTCGCCGGCTGAGACGCCGGCGGCCGTCGGCTGCCTACCGCTCCGTATGGTCCGCCAGGGGGCGGACCGCCGGGCCCTGGAGCACCGTCCCGTCCACGTCGTAGCGCGAGCCGTGGCAGGGGCAGTCCCACGAGCGCTCGGCGGCGTTCCAGGCGACGCGGCAGCGCAGGTGGGTGCAGACCGCCGAGACGGCGTGCAGCTCTCCGGCCTCGTCGCGGTGCACGGCCAGCGGGCGGCGGCCGACGCGCATGACGCGTCCCTCACCCCGCGCGACGTCCTCGGGCGAGCCGCCGGGCAGCAGCGCGACCCAGTCGGCCACCGCGTGCCAGGCGTCCTTGCCGCTCTCCTTCGCCAGGCCGGGCGCGGACTGCCGCGCGGTGAGACGCGTCGAGCTGAGGAGCCCGGCCTGCGGGTGCTCGCGCCCGTCGAGGCGCTCGGCGATGATCGCCGCCGCCAGCGTGCCGTTGGTCAGGCCCCACTTGCGAAAGCCCGTCGCGGTCCAGACGTCCGCCCAGAGCGGGGAGAGCCGGCCCACCAACGGCAGCCCGTCCGCGGGCATGAGGTCCTGCGAGGACCAGCGGTGGGTGACCTCCTCGATCCCGAAGTGCTCGCGCGCGAAGAGCTCGAGGCGCCGGTAGCAGGCCTCCGTGTCGGGCTCGGCGCCGGTGACGTGGCCCTCGCCGCCGACGAGCAGCCGCTCCTCGCCCTCGACGGGATGTGTGCGGATCGAGCGCGTGGGCTCCTCGGCGGAGATGAACATCCCCGCGGGGAGCGCACCGGGGGCGCGCGCGGCGATGAGGTAGGAGCGCTGTGCGGTGAGGCGCGGGAAGAAGAGCCCGCGGTCGAGGAACGGGAAGTGGGTGGCGATGACCACGCGATCGGCGGCGAGGGTGCCACCGGGGGCCTGGAGCAGCGGGCGCCCGAGGAGGGACATTCCCGTGGCCGGGGTGCGCTCGTGGATCGTGCCGCCCTGGCGCTCGAGCGCGGCGGCGAGCCCGTGCAGGTAGCGGCGCGGGTGCAGCTCCGCCTGCTCGTCGAGCCGGACCGCCGCGGCCACCGGCCAGGGCAGCGGCGTCTCCTCGACCAGGCGGACCGGCAGGCCGGCTCGGCGCGCGGCCCGGGCCTCCTGCTCGATCCTCTCCCGGGCCTCGACCGCCGAGGCGTAGGTGTAGGCCGAGCGGCGCCGCCAGTCGCAGGCGATGCTCTCCTCCTCGATCAGTCGCGCGATGAGCTCGATCGCGCCCACGTTGCCCTGGGCGTAGCCGCGGGCCGCCTCGGCGCCGTGGCGGCGGTCGATCTCCGCGTAGGCGGTGCCGTGCAGGGCGCTGACCTTGGCGGTGGTGTGCCCCGTGACCCCACCGCCTATCCGTCCCGCCTCGAGGACGGTGACGCGGGCTCCCCGGCGGGCGGCGAGCAACGCCGTGGTGAGGCCGACGATCCCGGCGCCCACCACCGCCACCTCGGCTGCTCCGTCGCGCCGGAGCGGCGCCCGCTCTGTCCCGGGCGCGGTGTCGATCCACAGCGAGAGCGAGCGCTCCCGCGCGCTCATGGCTCGCGGTCGTCCGCGGGTACGGGCCAGAGCTCGGCCAGGCCGCGCAACCGGCGCAGCGAGACGACGTTTCGCAGGCGGACGGCAAGGTGGATCGGCGGCCCGAAGACGAGCGCGGTGAGCGGGTCGCCCGGGTCCTCGACCATGGTCACTCGCGTCCCGCTGCCCTCGGGTTCCAGCCCCAGGCGCACGATGGCGGTGCCCAGCGGCCGGGCGCGGGCGCGGAGCACCAGCTCGTGCGGCGGGTCGCACTCGAGGACCTCCGTGTGGTCCGGGACGCTCAGGGGCCCCCAGCCGATCCGATGGTGGAAGACCGAGCCCACCTCCGGCCAGCTCTCGTCCGCGTCGCGGATCGCGTCCGAGCCCATGACCCACTCGCCGTAGGATCCCGGGTCGCGCAGGACCGCGAAGACGCGCTCCGGACGCGCCTCGACGTAGGTGGAGTTCCTGGCCACCGACCGACCCTACCCGACCGCCGCGCGGCCGCCGCTCAGCGGCGGAACGTCTCGGCCGAGCCCTTGGCGTCGACGGCGTCGGAGATGCGCGAGAGGGCATGGGCGTAGACGGCGGTACGCAGGTCGAACTCCCTCTCGGCGGCGAGCGCGCCGATCTGCTCGGCCTCGCTCATCATCCGCGCGCGCAGGCACTGGCGCACCTCCTCGAGGGTCGAGCCCGGAGCGGTTCTGCACCCACTCGAAGTAGGAGACGGTCACGCCGCCGGCGTTGGCGAGGATGTCGGGCACGACCGAGACTCCACGCTCGGCCAGGATCGAGTCCGCGTTGCCAAAGCCCTGCACGGCGACGGTCGGCTGCGCGCCGAGGTCGAGCTCGTCGCGGAGGGCGGCGATGACGTCGAACGCGCCGTCGGCGGTGGCACTCGTCCGGCCGGCGCTCCCGCCCATGGAGATCGGCTTGCCGGTGATGACCGCGAGCACGATCTGCCGATTGATGATCCCGTACTGGTCCATCATCCAGCCCATGACCATGGCGTTCGTGTACACGTCGGGCGCCGGCACGTCGACGTCGGGGCCGATGAAGTCGGCGATCTGGTTGACGTAGCCGCGGCTCAGGCGCTCGAGCTCGAGCTGGGAGAGCTCCTTGGGGTTCACGGTCACCCCGCCCTTGCCGCCGCCGAAGGGAAGGTCGACGGCGGCGCACTTGAACGTCATCCAGAAGGCGAGCGTCTGCGGGATCGAGACCTTGAGCACCGACTTGGGCAGTCGCAGCCGCTCGAGCGTGTCCTCGGAGACCTCGGCGTGGTGCACGGCGGCGTCGAGCCGGCCGCTCGCGCCCTCGAACAGCGAGCTCACGCCTCACTCCGGACGAGGAAGGAGAACTTCTGCGCCGACTCGAACGCCGCCTCGGCGGCGAGCTGGGCGACGCCGATCGCGATCGTCGGATACACGTGGATCAAGTTCGCGAGGTCCGCGAGCTTCAGCTTCTGGTTCATGGCGAGCGCGAGCTCGTGGATCAGCTCGCCCGCGCCCGGAGCGAGCACGTGCGCACCCACCAGCCGCTTCTTCGCGGTGACGAGGAGGATCGCGCCCTCCTCGGCGCTCTCGGCGCGGGCCCGGTCGGAGTGGGAGAGCTGCTGGCGGAAGACCTCGACCGCCCCCGCGCCGTGCTCCTCCTCGGCCTGCGCGACGGTGAGACCCGCATGGGCGAGCTCGGGGTCGGTGAACGTGCACCACGGCACGGCGTAGTCGCCCTTGCTCGAGCCGGGGAAGAACATGTTGCGCACCGCGCGCACGGCCTCGAACCCGGCCGAGTGGGTGAACAGGAAGCGGCCGGCCACGTCGCCGGCAACGTAGATGGACCCGACGCTCGTGCGCAGCCGCTCGTCGGTCTGCACGCCGCGCGGTCCGAGCTCGACGCCGAGCTCCTCGAGCCCGAGCCCCTCCACGTTGGGCGCACGGCCGGCGCCGAGGAGGATCTCCTCCGCCCGCCAGCTCGTGGGCCGCCCGGCATGGATGCCGTGCACGACCTTCTCGCCCTCCTCCACCGTCACGCGCTGGGCCTCGACCCCCGTTTGGATCCGGACGCCCTCCCGCTCTAGCTTGGTCGCGAGCCGCTTCACGAGCTCGGGCTCGTCGCGCGCGAGGATCCCGTCGGCCTGCTCGAGCACCGTCGTCTCCGTGCCCAGGCGGGCGAAGGCCTGCGCCATCTCGATGGCGATCGGGCCCCCGCCGATGATCGTCAGGCTGCGAGGGGCCCGCTCGAGCTCGAAGACGTTCTCGCTGGAGAGGAACCCCGCCTCGCGCAGCCCGTCGATCGGCAGGGTCAGCGGCCGGGAGCCGGTGCAGAGCAGCACGAAGCGGGCCTCGAGCGGCTCGCCGTCGACCTCCACCGTGCTCGGCCCGGTGAGGCGTGCGCTGCCGCTCAGGACATCGACACCCATGGCCCGAAAGCGCTCGGGGTCGTCGTCGCTCGCGGCGATCTGCTCCTGGATCGAACGGATGCGCTCCCACACCCTGGCGGTGTCGATCTCGGGCTCGACCGGAGCGAGCCCGTAGAAGTCGGCATGGCGCATAGTGTGCGCGGCCTTGGCCGAGGCGAGGAGCGCCTTGCTCGGCACGCAGCCGGTCCACAGGCAGTCACCGCCCACGCGGCCTCGCTCGACGACGGCGACCTTGACGTCGAGGGTGGCGGCGAACTCGGCGGCGACCATGCCCCCCGAGCCCATGCCGACGATGATGATGTCGTAGCGTCGGGCGATGACGCCCGCATCATCCTCGACCGGTCGGTCGGGGGCTTCCCGGCCGCGCGCCACAATGCGCCGATGCGCCTCTATCCCGCCGCCGCCTCCCCGCTTCGGGCCACCGTCGCCCGCGACGCGGCCGTTCTCCTCGCCCTGATCCTCCTCGCCTGGCTCGGATTCAGGGTCCACGACGGCGTGGACCAGCTCGCCGGCCTCGGACGTGGTGTGCGGGACGCCGGATCCTCCGTGCAGCAGGGCTTCGACTCCGCGGCCGGAGCGGTGGGGGGGATCCCCGTGATCGGAGGCCAGCTGAGCGAGAGGCTTCGCGGCGCCGGCCGGGACTCGGGCGGGTCGGTCGCCGCGGCGGGCACGAGCGGAGAGCGCGGGGTCCACCGGCTGGCCAACCTGCTCGGAGCTCTGACCTTCGGGTTGCCGGCCCTGCTCCTCCTCGGCCAGTGGCTCCCGCCGCGCGTGCGCCAGGTCCGCCGGCTCACCGCCGCCCGGCGGGTCCTCGCGGGCGCACTCGACCCCGAGCGTCAGCGCCTCGTGGCCATGAGAGCGGCGTTCGAGCTTCCCTACGGGCTCCTGCTGCGTCACACGCGAGACCCGCTCGGCGACCTGGGTGCCGGGCGCTACGAGCCGCTCGTCGCCGCGGCGCTCGAGGACGCCGGAATGAGCGCGCGAAGCTAGGAGCCGAGCACGGCGCCGAGCCGCCGCTCGAGCGCGTCGCCGAGGACCTCGCGCACTGGCCCCTCCTCGAAGCGCTCGACGAGCGCCTGGAGGAAGCCGTCGACGATGAGCCGGTGGGCGGCCTCGCGCGAGAGCCCGCGCGACTGGAGGTAGAACATCTGCTCGGCGTCGACCTGGGCGATCGCGGCGGCGTGGGTGCAGCGCACGTCGTTGGCCTCGATCTCGAGGCCGGGGATCGCGTCGGCGTGTGCGCGCCGGGAGAGCAGCAGGTTGCGGCTCTCCTGGAAGGCGTCAGTCTGCTGGGCGCCCGGATCCACCCGGATCATCCCGCGCCACACCGCGTTCGCCCGGTCCTGGAGCACGCCCCGGAAGGCGAGGTCGGAGAACGTGCTCGGCGCGGCGTGCTCCTGCGTGGTGTCGAAGTCGAGGTGCTGGCGACCGTGCCCGGCGTAGGCGCCGGTGACCTTGCCGCTCGCCCCGGGGCCGGCGAGCTTGGTCTCCATGCGCACCTTGCCGCGGGCCGAGCCGAACCCGAGCGCGACCCAGTCGAGCTCGGCGTCGCGCTGCACCTCGGCGCGCTGGGAGCCGAAGATCCACGAGCGCTCGGAGAGGCCCTGACCGCAGACGTAGCGCAGGTGGGCGTTCGGGCCGACCGAGAGCTCGACCACGGTGTTGAAGAGGCCCTCGACCTCCTCGCCGGAGGAGAGGTACTGCTCCCATACCTCCGCGCGCGCGCCCTCCTCGAGCACCACGAGGGTGCGCCAGTGCATCGCCGATCGCTCGGCGTCCTGGATCGCCGAGATGACGACGGGCTGCTCGACGGTGACGTTGCGCGGGACGTAGACGAGCACGCCGCCCATCCACGCCGCGTCGTTGCGCGCGACGAACGGATCCTCGGCCGCCACCACGGCGCCCAGGTGGCGCTCGACGAGCTCGGGATGCTCCCGCGCCGCAAGCGCGAGCGGAGCGACGATCACGCCGTCGGGGAGCTCTGGCGCCGCTGCGAGTTCGAGGCTGAGCCCGTCCACCTGGGTGAGGCGCACTGGCGACTCGAGGCCGTCGAACACCACCGGGGCACGCTCGACCGCCGACTCGTCGCCGCCCTCGGCAACGGAGTAGTCCCCGAGGTCGAGGGAGCGGATGTCGGTGAACTGCCACCCCTCGGTGCGCGAGTCGGGGAGGGGGAGCTCGCCGCTGAGCGTGGCGCCGCGCTCGCGGCGCGCGGCCAACCATCCGGGCTCCGCAGGAGGTGAGGTGGTCTCGGCGCTCATCGGCCCACCCTAGCCACCGTCCCATCCGCCGGGGCCGGGCGATGCAGGACCGGGCTCGACCGGCCGCAGTCCGCGAGATGAGGGGAACGAGACGCGGCGCCGACGGTGTATCCATCCGCCGCGCCTCGTGAGCGGGACCGGTTCAGCGCGCGAGCTCGAGGCGTGCACGGACGCCCGGAGCGCGCGCCAACCGCTCGTCCAGCGTGAGCAGGGGAGCGTCGATGGCCTCCGCCAGAGCGACATACGCGGCGTCGTAGGCGGTGAGGTTCTCCCGCAGCTCCCAGATTCGGGAAACGAACGGCGCATGCGCATAGCGGGTCGCCCGAAGCGCCGACAGGTCAGCGAGGACGGCAAGCGCCCGGCCGGAGGAGAGCCGTCCGTCCGTCCGAGCCCGGCGGAGCGCGCTGATGATCTCGAGATCGAACAGGTGAGGCACGTGGACGGTCTCTCGGGGACGGGATAGGCGGGACGCAATGGGCTCGCCGGCAGGGCGGCCGAACAACCACGAGACTCCCGCTGAGGCGTCGAGGACGATCAACGCTCGTCGCGCTGCTCGCGCACCACCTGCACGATCCAGTCCACGTCTGCGTCGACCCGCTCCCGCGCGCTTATCCGCGCCGAGAGCTCAGCGAGCGTCGGCCTGTCGGCGACGGCGCGCACCTCGGCGAGGAGGTAGTCGGACAAGGTCATGTCCACCTCCGCGGCTCGGACCTTCAACCGCCGGTGCAGGTCATCCGGGACGTTGCGGATCTGGATCATCTTCGGCATGCGTAGCACCATATCGCATGTGGTGCGCATGCGCTGCTTCCGCCGGTAGGCCGGCGACGAGGACGGCGAGGTCGCGATCCCGCCACGCCACGCGCGCCTCCAGCCCTGCACCGCGCAGCCAGCGAAGCTGGTCCTCGACCGTGCTCGGCGTGTCGTAGTCCGGAGCGAGCGGCGTGATGGCTTCGACCGGATCGTCGGGCACGACAACATCGGCGAGGACGAAGAGTCCCCCGGGCCGGAGCACCCGCGCGACCCGTGCGAACAGGTCGACCTTGCCGCTCCCACCGAGGTGGTGAACGGTCAACGCCGAGACCACGAGGTCGAACCGGCCCCGCCGGCAACGCGTCTTCGAGTCGACCGAGCCGCAGCGTCGCCCGCCGGTTGACCAGGCCTTGACGAGCGGCGGCGAGCATCTCCTCACTGGCATCGAGTCCCACAAGCTCGGCGGCGGGGTGCGCCTCGAGCACGCGCCACGTGGTCTCGCCGGATCCACTGCCGAGTTCCAGGATGGCTTCAGCGGCGATGCCGCGGGTCGCCGCGACAAGCTCACGCTGGAACCGATCGTACTGCGGCACCTCCGTGCACATCAGGGAGCGATAGCTCCCGGGGTCCCAGCGAAACTGACTCACGAGTCCGAGACGCCGCCCGAACCGCCGCACGCCCATCTGGCGAGCGTCTGGGCGGGCCTGGCCAGGAAGGCAGTCGGGGACAGTGCGCAAGCACGGACCCGACTGCGCTGACGCCGCCAGGCCCGCCCAGACGCCGCCAGATCAGCCGATGGAGCCTTCCATCTGGAGCTCGATGAGCCGGTTCATCTCCACCGCGTACTCCATCGGGAGCTCCTTGACGATCGGCTCGATGAAGCCGTTGACGATGAGCTTGGAGGCCTCCTCCTCCTCGAGCCCGTGGCTCATGAGGTAGAAGAGCTGCTCCTCGCCGATCTTGGAGACCGACGCCTCGTGACCGATGTCGACCTCGTCCTCGTTGATGCGGATCGTCGGGTAGGTGTCCGAGCGCGAGTTCTCGTCGAGGAGCAGCGCGTCGCAGACCACCTTCGAGCGTGAGCCGGTCGCGCCCTTGGCCACCTCGAGCAGCCCGCGGTAGGAGCCGCGGCCGCCGTCCTTGGAGATCGACTTGGCGAAGATGTTCGACGTCGTGTTGGGCGCGACGTGGACGATCTTGCCGCCCGCGTCCTGGTGCTGCCCCTCGCCCGCGAAGGCGATCGAGAGGATCTCGCCGTGGGCTCGCTCGCCCGTGAGGTAGACCGACGGGTACTTCATGGTGAGCTTGGAGCCGAGGTTGCAGTCGACCCACTCGACGGTCGCGTCGCGCTCGGCGACCGCGCGCTTGGTGACGAGGTTGTAGACGTTCTGCGACCAGTTCTGCACGGTCGTGTAGCGGATGCGCGCGCCCGGCTTGGCGATGAGCTCGACCACGGCGGAGTGCAGCGAGTCCGACGAGTAGGTCGGCGCGGTGCAGCCCTCGACGTAGTGCACGTAGGAGCCCTCGTCGGCGATGATCAGCGTGCGCTCGAACTGGCCCATGTTCTCCGTGTTGATGCGGAAGTAGGCCTGCAGCGGCATCTCGACCTCGACGCCCGGCGGGACGTAGACGAACGAGCCGCCCGACCACACCGCGGAGTTGAGCGCGGCAAGCTTGTTGTCGTTGGCGGGGATGATCGTCGCGAAGTACTCGCGCACGAGATCCTCGTGCTCGCGCAGCGCGGTGTCCATGTCCATGAAGATCACGCCCTGCTTCTCGAGGGCCTCGTTGACCTGGTGGTAGACCACCTCGGACTCGTACTGCGCCCCGACGCCGGAGAGGAACTTGCGCTCGGCCTCGGGGATGCCGAGGCGGTCGAAGGTCTTCTTGACGTCCTCGGGGACGTCGTCCCACGAGCGCTCGGCGCGCTCGGAGGCGCGCACGAAGTAGTGGATGTTGTCGAAGTCGACGCCCGCCAGCAGCGGGGAGCCCCACGTGGGCATCTCGCGCGCGAGGAAGTGATCGAGCGACTTGAGGCGGAAGTCGCGCATCCACTGCGGCTCGGACTTGAACTCGGAGATCTTCTCGACGATCTCGCGGTTCAGCCCCTTGGGGGCCTTGTAGAGGTAGTTCTCGGCGTCGTGGAAGCCGAAGCGCTCGGTGTAGTCCGAGTTGATGCCGGCAAGCTGCTCGCTCTCGGTGGGAGCGGGGATGACTTCGGGCGTGGCCATGGTTTCTTAGTCAACCTCCAGCTTGATCATGTCGTCCTCGACGAGGACGGGGAACGTGTCGACGGGTGCGTAGGCCGGCAGCGTGAGCGGGCGGCCCGTCCGTAGGTCGAAGCGCGAGCCGTGGCGCGGGCACTCGACCGTGCACTGCGCCTGGTCGAGCTCGCCCTCCACGAGCGGGCCGTTGTCGTGCGAGCAGCGATCCTCGATCGCGTGGAGCGTGCCCTCGCAGTTGTAGACGCCGATCTCGAGATCCTCCCACTCGACCAGCCGCATGCCTCCGGGCGGGAGCTCGGAGAGCGGGCAGACGTCGATGAGGGTCGCTTGCGGCACGTAATGCTAAGTCCGAGTTTTGTGATTGGAATTATGTTCGGAGTGTAGCGGCGGAGGGTGGTGCTCTGGCGCCCGATGTCAGAGCTCGGAGGGGCCGACCACGAAGCCGAGGCGCTCCGCGCCGCGGCGCAACCGACCGTCGAGGGTCACGAGCCGTCGACGGCGCTCAGCGAGCCTCGGCCTCGGAGGGTGGGGTCGCCGGCTCCCACTCGACCGCCGCGCCCAGGCCAGCGCTCTTGAGCACCTTGAGCGAGAGCAGCGCGCACTTCATCCGCGTAGCCGAGATGTCGATCCCGAGCAGGTCGAGCACGAAGGCGCGATCGAGGCGGACGAGCTCCTCCACCGACATGCCCTTCACCTCGTCCGAGGCCATCGAGGCCGAGGCCTGGGAGATCGCGCAGCCGTGGCCGGAGAACCGGACGTCCTCGATCCGCCCCGACTCGTCCACCGCGAGCTGCACGCGAAGCTGGTCGCCGCACAGCGGGTTGACGTCCTCGTACTCGAGATCGGCGCGCTCGATCTCGGCTGCCGGCGGGCTCCAGTTGTGCGGGCGCTTGTAGTGCTCGAGGATGTACTCGCGATAGAGATCGTCCATCAGAGCTGAAAGATCCGCCGCACCTCGTGCAGCGCGTCGACGAGCCGGTCGACGTCCTCGGGCGTGTTGTGCACCGCGAAGCTCGCCCGCGTGGTGGCGGGCACGCCAAGGCGGCGCATGAGCGGCTGGGCGCAGTGGTGGCCCGCGCGCACGCAGACGTTCTCGCGGGAGAGCAGCTCGGCGACGTCGTGGGGATGGACCCCCTCGAGCGTGAAGGAGATCAGGGCGCCGCGGTGCTCGGCGGCGGGGCCGAAGACGGTGAGCCCCGGCACGTCGCTCAGGCGCTCGAGCGCGTAGGAGGTCAGCGACGCCTCGTGGGCGCAGGCGGCGTCGATGCCGATCCCCTCGAGCCACTCGATCGCCGTGCCGAGCCCCGCGGCCTCCACGTAGGGCGAGGTGCCGGCCTCGAACTTCCACGGGAGGTCGTTCCAGCTCGACTCGTACCAGTCGACCGAGCGGATCATGTCTCCGCCGGCCAGGAACGGCGGCATGGCCTCGAGCAGCTCGCGCCTGCCGTAGAGGACGCCGATCCCCGTCGGGCCGTAGACCTTGTGTCCCGTGAAGCCGTAGAAGTCCGCGCCGATCGCCTTGACGTCGACCGGGCGGTGGGGGACGGCCTGGGCGCCGTCCACGACCACGACCGCGCCGGCCGCGTGGGCGCGGGCGACGATCTCCTCGACCGGGTTGAGCGTGCCGAGGACGTTCGAGACGTGGGTGACCCCGACGAGCTTCGGCCCGCGCCCGAGGCACTCGTCGAGCGAGTCGAGGTCGAGGCGCCCGTCCTCGGTGAGCGCGACGTAGTCGAGCTGCGCGCCGACCTCGCGGGCCAGGAGCTGCCAGGGCACGAGGTTGGAGTGGTGCTCCATGGGCGTGAGCAGGATCCGGTCGCCGGCGCCGACGTTCGCCCGTCCCCATGAGTGAGCGACGAGGTTGAGCGCCTCGGTGGCGTTCTTGGTGAAGATCGTCTCGGGATCGCTGGCCCCGATGAAGCGCGCCACCGTGGAGCGGGCGCCCTCGAAGCGCTCGGTGGCCTCCTGGGCGAGCGTGTAGACGCCGCGGTGGATGTTCGCGTTGTGGCGCGTGTAGGAGGCGACCATGTCGTCGATGACCGCCCGGGGCTTCTGGGAGGTCGCGCCCGAGTCGAGGTAGACGAGCGGCTTGCCGCCGAGCTCGCGGCCCAGGATCGGGAACTCCGCGGCCACGGCGGCTCCGACCCGAGTCGAGGCTGCCGTGGCGCTCACGCGGCGGCCTCGGCCTCGACCTCGTCGCGGATCCAGCCGTAGCCCTTCTCCTCGAGCAGGGTGACGAGCTCGGGGCCGCCCTGCTTGACGATCCGCCCCTGGTAGAGCACGTGCACCTGATCGGGCTGCACGAGGTGCAGGATCCGCTGGTAGTGCGTGATGATGAGGATCCCCATCTCCTTGCCCGCGACCGCGTTCACGCCGCCGGCGACGATGCGCAGGGCGTCGATGTCGAGCCCCGAGTCGGTCTCGTCGAGCACGGCGAGCGCGGGCTTCTGCAGCGCGAGCTGGAGGATCTCCATGCGCTTCTTCTCACCGCCGGAGAACCCCTCGTTGAGGTAGCGGCTCGAGAACTCGGTGGGGACCTCGGTGAGCTTCATCGCCTCCTGCACCGTCTGGCGGAACTCCTTGAGCGGGATCGCCTCCTCCCCCCGCGCCTCGCGGTGGGCGTTCATCACCGTGCGCAGGTACTTCGTCACGGTCACGCCGGGCACGGCGACGGGGTACTGGAAGGCCATGAAGAGGCCCATGCGGGCGCGCTCGTCGGTGTCTGCCTCGGTGATGTCCTCGCCCTTGAAGAGGATCTGCCCCTCGGTGACCTCGAGGTTGGGGTGGCCCATGATCGCGTTGGCCAGCGTGGACTTGCCCGAGCCGTTCGGCCCCATGAGGGCGTGGATCTCGCCCTTGTCGACCTCGAGGTCGACCCCGCGGAGGATCTCCTTGTCCTCGCCGGCGCGGACGTACAGGTTGCGGATCTCGAGTTGGGCCATGTGTTCCTGTTCGGGAGGGGTCGTTCAGGCGGCGGCGGGCGCTGCGGCGGACACAGCGGGAGAGAGCTCGCCCTCGCCCCGGCGCGAGAACTCCACGAGGTCGGCGAGCGTGGTGGTCTGCAGCGCGCGAATCACGCCGCCCTGCACGCGCGTCCACAGGAGCTTGGTGGCACAGGCGCGGCCGTCGTCGATCGCGTGGGAGCAGAGCACGCGGGGGGTGGCGTCCTCCACGAAGCACTCCATGGGGGCGACCTGGCCCTCGAGCGCCTCGACGACGACGTCCATGGTGATCTGCCCGGCGGGCCGTGCGAGCCAGTAGCCCCCGTGCGCGCCGCGGGCGCTCTGCACGAGGCCGGCCTTCTTCAGCCGGGCGACCACCTGCTCGAGGTAGGCGAGGGGAAGCTGCTCGGCCTCGGCGATCGCCTTCAGGCTCGTGGGACGCTCGGGGCGCTGGCGCCCCAGCTCGACCATGAGCCGCACGCCGTACTCCGCCCTGGAGGAGAAGATCATCGGGCCAAATCCTACCAATGCGGTAGGCAATGACGGGGGAGCCGGAGCGCGAATCGGCCGGTCAGGCGAGCAGCTCGAGCACGCGCTCGGGCGGCCGGGCGAGCACGGCGCGCTCGCCGCGCTCGACGATCGGGCGCTGGAGCAGCTCGGGGTGCTCGACGAGGAGCGTGATGAGCTCGTCGTCCTCCGGCTCGCGGTCGGCCAGGCGCAGCTCGTGGTAGACGTGCTCGTTGGTGCGCAGCACGTCTCTGGGCCGCAGGCCGGCCTTGCGCAGCAGCTCGCGCAGGCGCGGCTCGTCGAGCGGCTCGACGAAGTAGTCGACCTTCTCCGCCTCGACTCCGCGCTCGTCGAGCAGGGCGCTCAGCTTGCGGCAGGTCGTGCAGGTGCGCTTCTCGTAGACCGTGAGGTCGGACACGGGATCAGCGAACGGTCACGCGTCGGGAGTAGACGTAGCGCGAGCGGTTGCCAAGCCGATCGGACGCGCGCACGCGGAAGCGGTAGACGTGTCCGTGGTGAGCGCGGTAGCGCAGTTCCAGCTTCGGACCGCGGAGGCGAAGCCGCCTGTGGTGCCGCCCGTCGGCCGTCGCCTGGACGTCGAAGACGCGGAGACCGACGCCCGCGTCACGTCCTCGCCAGGCGACGCGGATCGTCGTCGAGCGCCCGGAGGGCCGCCGAGCAGAGATGGCGACGCGCGGAGCCGTGCCGTCGACGCGGAGATCGCTGCTCGCGCTGGCACCGAAGCTCTCGCCGTACCGCGTGGCGGAGCCGGTGACGGCGAGCCGCTGGAGGCCGTCGGCGGTCCCCTGCACCGTCCAGTGCACCACGCGGATCGACCCTGGCTGCCCGGCCTTGGCCAGCGTGCCGAGCGGCTGAACGGCGGGGGCCGCTCCTCGTGAGAGCGTCACCCCGGGCGGTAGGCGTAGGCTCGCCACCGCCGACTCGGCGGTCAGGTCGGAGGACGGATTGGCGATGGTGGCCGTCAGCTCGACGGGACGACCGCGCCGCGCCGTCCGGGTCGCGAGCGAGGTGACGACCGTGGGCTGGGGGTTGGTCAGCGACGTGACCTGCCGGCGAGCCGCGATGGCGTAGGGCTCGGCGGCCGCGCCATCCACGCCGGAGCTCGCCTTGACCTTGTAGACGACGGCTCCGGGGGCGGGGGCCCGGACTTGCTCGACGTTGTCCTTGTCGCTGGCGCTGAGCGCACCGCGCACGCCGGTGGTCGCGTCGAGCAGTTCCAGGTCGAGGTTGGTCAGGGCCGAGGCCTTCGGCGTCACGCAGCCCGCGATGAGGCAGCTCGTGACCCTGCGGTTCCACACGAGCGTCGCGCGATCGCCCGGCTGCACCGCTGCGGCATAGAAGCGCACGCCGCCTCCGGGCGTCGTGTCGGTGTAGAAGTTCGTCCGCTCGTTCAGGGCGTCGGCGAGATCGAGCTCGCCCCAACCCCAATCGGGCTGCCAGCTGGTCTGGCTGCCCATCGGCGCCGAGGGCGACACCCGCCCGGGCCGGGCGGAATCGATGAGGATCGCCTTCTGCGCGAGGGGATCGGTGATGCCCGAGCCGGCGAGCAGGGTCGCGGCTGCCGCTGCTTGTGGAGCCGCATAGGAGGTGCCGGTCTCGAAGCGCCAGATGTGGTGCTCGCTGCGCCAGAACGAGTTCGCCACGGGACTCACGGCAACCGCGGCGAGGTCCGGCTTCTTCCGACCGCCGGGAGTGGGACCCCGCGAGGAGAAGTTCGCGATCTGGTCGTCGGAGGGATCGCTGGTGAAGCGAGGGTCGAGACCCGCGGTGCAGATCGTGTCGTAGGCGATGCAGGGGCTGCTGAGGGACTGCGCGGGTCCGTCGTTGCCCGCGGAAAGGGCGTACGCGGTGCCGTATTGGGAGGGGAGGACGTCAGTGCCCTGCAACGCCTCGCTGTAGTCCACGCCACCGTCGTAGCTTCCGAAGCTACCGCTGAACACGTTCGCATGGTTGTGAGCACCCGCTAGAGCAGCTTCGCTTAGGGGATCGACCTGATCGATGCCCAATGACCAGGCTCGAGCGTCGTATCCGCCGGGCATTGAGGCGTCGAGCAACCTATGCACGCCGTAGCTCACCCCGAGGTAAGAGGGGCTCACGTCGTCGCTCTGACAGCTGTAGTTAGCGGGACACGAAGCGGTGCCCTGGCTGACCGCCATGCTGGCGACGCCTGTCCCGTGGAGGTCGCCATCGGTGGAGGTGCGCTCTGGACGCTCGAAGAGATCGGGGCGAGCGGCGAACGCAGGGTGGCTCTCGTCGGCCTTGTCGTTGAGGATCGAGAGATTGGCCGGCACGCGGTCATTCGAGCCGGTCCCCCCGAGGAAGCCGGCCTGCCAGAAGCTCGGCGCTCCCGCCGTCGCAGTTGACGTGTCGAGGCCCAGCGGCTTGACTGCCGGGGTGTGCCCGATGGTGCCGATGGCGCGGTCTGCCCGTAACGCCGCCAGAGTGCCTCGCGGGACAAGGGCCGTGAGGCTCATCGTCAGCACGTCGATTTCGACGATCGAGCCGCCCAGCCGCCGGACCGCTTGGGTGACTGGCCGTAGAGAGCGTTGCACCGCATTCGCCGTCGGCTGCAACTCGTGGAGTACGTGGCTTCGCTCACCTTGCTTCTGGGGGAAGATCGAGCGGGCGCCGCGTCCTCCCGGAGCGTGCCGAAGCGCAGCGAGCTGCGCTCGGGTCAACCGGCCCGCCAGGCGTTCCACGCCCCGCCGTCCGATGTGCGCCTCAATCGGCGTCGACGGGCGTGGCGTGATCCGCACGCGCACGAAGCGAGCGGACACACCGGGACCAGCGTCACGCGACCGCGACTCGCCAGCACCGAGGCTCGCGTCGGCGAACGCCGGTCCGGTCACCACGGCGATCAGCGCCGCCGCTCCACCTCCCAGGACGCGTCTGAGGGCGCGTCTGGCCTTCCACAACCGCACGCCGTGAGTTTGGCGCGTTTTCTCGCCGTGCGCCAGCGTTGACCTCGTTCACCGACCGCGGACGAGGACGGCGACCATGCCCGAGTGGCCCGGCTCGAAGGGGTATCCGACCTCACGCGGCACCACCGCTCGGAACCTGTACCGCACCAGGCCACTCGTGGCCTCGAAGCGGTAGCGGTGCGACCACGCGCCGTTGCGGCCGCTTCGCGGGGCCGCGAAGGTGATCCAGCGGCGGCGGCCCGGGACGTAAGCCTGCAGCGTTACGAGCTTGCCCGCAGAGGGGACGTATCCCCCGCGCAGGCGGCCCGCGAAGACCACGCTGTCGCCGTTGAGCACATGGGCTCGGTCGACCCGGAGTGTCGTGGCCGCCGAGACGAGCACCGTCGCCGTGGCCTCCGCCGGCCGCGTCGTATCGGTCCCCATGTAGGAGAAGAGCTGGCCACGAGAGGGACCCGGCGGCGTCAGGTAGGAGAAGTGCCCGTTGGCGTCGGTGTGCACGACTCCGATCTGCCGTACCCGGCTGCTGCCGCGCGGCAGCTCACTCACCACCACAGAGCCACCTCGAACCGGTTGATCGCCGTCCGTGCTTCGCAGCGAGCCCTCGATGACCGTGCGCTCGCCGAAGCCGAGCCCCACCGGAGCGCTGAGGGGCACGTTGCGAACGGGCGTGGAACAGCGTCGTGACGCCCGCCGGTGGCGATGACGCACGGTCCGGCACACCCGCACGCGACGGCTCCGGCTCAGCGTAACGGCGGTTGGTAGCCGAAGCGGGAACTGGAGGGTTGCCGTCGCCCCGTCGGTTCGCCGGGTGCCGATCGCGATGTTGCCGGCGACGTCGCGTGCCAGCGCGCGGACCTCGTAGCTGCCGTCGGGAAGAGCGTCGTTCGTGACGTAGGCGTCGAGGCGGCCGTCGGCCAGCCTGGTCGGCAACGATGTCCAGTCACCACCGCCCGAGCGGCGGATCTGGACGACGCCACCGGCCACCCCGCTGGTGCGATCGGCGACGTCTACGAGAACTCGTCGTGGGTCGGCCGGGTCGGGCGGGTGGACCGCGATCGTCTCCGGCGCGCTGCGATCGACCTTGAACGTCACCGCACGCTCGGCGGAGTCGTTGCCGGCGGCGTCGGTCGCGTGATAGGTCACCGTGTGCTGGCCGTCGGTGTCGACCGTGACGTCGGCCGTCGCGCCGCGCACTCGCTGAGCCGCGGCACCGTCGACCTGGTAGGTCATGTAGGCCCCGTGCTCTATCTGCGGGTCGTTTGGACTGGCAGCCCCCATACCAGAGAGCTCGGGCTGGTCCTCTCCTCGCAGGTGGAGCGTGACGGGATGCGATTGCCAGGCGTTTGGATCCGGTGCTCCCTCGACGACGGTCGTGGGCGCCATTCGATCGATGCGAATGTCGGTTGCTCCCACCACGGCCGACGGCACACCAGCGCCCGATATCGCGCGTGCCTTGAGGCTGTGGATTCCATTTGACAAGCCGTCGATCCGGTAGGTCGCCGGATCACCCAAGGCGTCGATGATTCCGTCGGGGGCAGAGCCGTCCAGGGTCACTGAGAACCCCCCCACACCGGAAGGGGGGACCTTTTCACCTGCCGCAAGTCTGATTTCTTCCGGCTTGGTCACCGCTTCCGCCGCGTTGATCCACCCGTTGCGCTCCTGCGGTCGCGCCTGCCCCGGCGCCGTGTCATCGAACCGCAGGTGCACCGGCACGCTCAGGGCGTCGCGGGAACCGTTGCCGGCGGCGTCCTCGAGGTACACGCGAACGGTCCAGTCGCCGACCGGCGGGCGGAGTCCGTCCACGCGCGAGATGTCGTAGCCGGTGAAGCGGCCGCTGAAGCACCCGCCCCCGGTGGCCCGGCACACCTCGACCTGAGCGGCGACGATGGGAGCGACCTGGCCCTGCGGGTTGCGCCAGGCGACGGAGAAGCCGTTCTGGGCGCGCCAGCCCTCGCCGCCCTCCACGTGCATGTCCGACACCGGCGCCGGAGCATGGTTGTCGACCAAGACCGCGCGCTCGACCGCGGACTCGTTGCCAGCGGCGTCGGTGCTGATCGCGCGCACGCGGTTAGCCCCATCGTGGAACGGCGCGTCGGCGGTGTGCAGCGGGACGGCGCCGAAGGGCACGTCGGGGCACGGTCGCGGGCGCGTGGGATCGCACCCCTTCGTGGGGGTCACCGCGATGACGTGGCCGTTGGCCTCCACCCGGGTGGAGGTGATGCCGCTGGCGTCGGAGACCGCATAGAACGCCGCGCCGACGCCGCGGTACCACGTGAACGCCTGACCTGCGTAGAAACCGTTGAAGCGCGGGCCGGCGCGGTCCTCAACGGTCACCTGCGCGTCGTAAAGGTTCGCCTCGACGGCCGGGACCCGGCCGGGCCCCTGGGACCGGCAGCCGCGGACCCGGGTGCAGAGCGCCAGCAGCCGGATCCAGCGCGCATTGCCGATGCCCCGCTTCGTGGCGGGGACCGGACGCAGACGGGGGCAGCGCCCCGGCACACTGCCGCAGTCGAAGACCGCTCCCCGGTTCGAGTCGAGGCCGACCCACCAGCCCCCGGCGGAGCGGGTGAGCCGGGCGCCGAAGTTCGCGCCGACGATCGACGTGCCCTCCGGAGCGGTGAACCGGAACTCCGCGTAGCTGCCGCCCGGCACGACGCTCGCGCCGTTCGTCGAGCTCGCTACCACCATCCCGCCGCTGGCCTTGCCGCGGCTCGGGCACAGGACCGCGACCCGCATCGACTTGCCGGCGCGCGGGACCCACGACGCGTTCACGCCGCGTGGCGCGGTGTCGCATGCGGGCACGGAATAGGTCCGTGCGGCCGCCGAGGACGCGATCGCGAGACTGAAGACGATCGCGAGCGTCAACGCGGCGAGCAGGGCGATGTAGAGCGAGCGGCGCTGAGTCGGGACGAGGCGCATCGGGTCTCCGGGTCGGTCGGGGAAGGCACGAGGGCCGCAGCGTCGCCACAGTCCGAGCGACAGAGCGGCAGCCCTTATGAGAGGACCCTCATGTAAGAGGACGAGGACGAACGGTTCGCCCCCCTCCCCGGCTGCACTCCGCAAAGAGCGAGGATTTCCTTCCTGCCTGCCCGCCGCCCGCGGACGCGCGACTACCTCCCCGCCAGCACCTTCTCCGCCGCCTCGCGCACGCCGCGCCGGCCGCGGTGGCTCTGCTCGTAGAGCTCCACCACCGCCGCGAGCGCCTCGCCGCCCTCGCTCAGCCGGTCGCGGATCTCGGGGACCTTCATCGCGTCGTAGCCCAGCCAGGGCTCCTCGACCCGGAGCTCGGGGCCGGCGCCGTTCTCCGCGCCTTCGTCGGCGCTCTCGACCACCAGCGTCAGGTCGGGCGGATCGGGGCGGCGGACCGCGGCGGGGGCCTTGGCGCGCACGAAGCGCCGCGGACGCGGCGCGCTGGGAGCGGCCGCCCGCGCCGGCTCGGGCCCCGCCTCGCCCGTCAGCTCCTCCTCCCCGGCCAGCGTCACCTTGGCCGCGGCGGCGAGCTCCCTGATCGCCTCCGCGAAGTCCTCGGCTAGCGACTCGAGGTCGTACATGACGTCGAAGTCGCCGACCAGGCCGAAGTTCATCTTCCCGTTGTAGGAGAGGATCGCCACTCCGAGCGCCTGGCTCTGGGCCAGGGGGACCATCGGGAAGATGTCGACGAGCTCGTTCTCGCCGAGCTTGAGCGCGAACTGCGGCCCCGGGACGTTGGTGACCACGAGGTTGAAGAAGCGCTGGCGGGCGAGCAGCCGGGCCGCCTGGTTCATGATCGTCGGCGGGGCGAAGCCCGAGAGCTCGGTGAGCGCCTGGGCGCTCACCGCCTGCGGCGACTCCTTGACCGCTCGCATCTCGTCGCTCACCCGGCGCAGGCAGGTGACGGGCTCGGGGCAGGAGACGGGCAGGGTGGCGACCATGCCCGAGACCTGGTTGCCGGTCTCGCCCTCCGCCCCGGGCGCCCGCACGCTCACCGGCACGAAGGCGCGCAGCGAGAAGCCGGGCTCGAGCTCTCCCTGGCGGTCGAGGTGGCGGCGCAGCGCACGGGTGACGATGGTGAGCACCACGTCGTTGACCGTGCCGCCGAGCGCGTTCTTGATCGCCTTGATGTCGCCGAGCGAGCAGCGCAGCCAGGTGAAGCGGCGATCGCCGCCGATCGGCCCCCGGTTGTAGGGGGTCGCCGGCGCCGGGCTGAGCTCGTCGACGAAGAGTCCGGCGAACGCCCGGGCCGCGTCGCGCACGCCGGCCAGGAGCTGGAGCGGGCGGCGGAGCACCGCGCGCGCGGGGCGCACCATCTCGGCGGGGATCGTGGCCCGCTCGACGAAGGCGTCGGCGAGCAGGCGGGCGGCCGAGGGCGCGGGCCGGGGCGTCCAGCGCGTCGGCCGTCCGCCGCTCGCGCCGCTCCCGTCGCTCCCCGCCTGCTCCTCGGAGGCGAAGAGCACGGAGAGGATGTCGAGGCCGGAGATGCCGTCGACCACCGCGTGGTGGGTCTTGGAGAGCACCGCGAAGCGCCCGCCCTCGACCTCCTGGACGAGCCAGAGCTCCCACAGCGGCTTCTCGCGGTTGAGCTGGTGGGAGAAGACCCGCCCGGCGAGCACCTGCAGCTCGTACTCGCTCTGGGGGTTGGGCAGGGCGGTCTCGCGCACGTGGTAGCGCAGGTCGAAGTCGGGGTCGTCGACCCAGCGTGGGCGGCCCTGGCGCAACGGCACCCAGGCGAGCTTCTGCCGGTAGCGGGGCACGAGGTGCAGGCGCGACTCGATGCGCGCGGCGAAGTCCTCGTAGCTCGGCGCCGGACCGTCGAAGAGCATCACGCTGGCGACGTGCATGTGGGTCGAGCGGTCCTCCAGGTGAAGGAACGAGGTGTCGAGTGGGGTGAGGCGGTCGCTGGGCACGGTCTCTTCTCCGGTGTGGTGCAAGGTGTGGGGGCTTGCTCCCAAGGTAGTCGTTTAACTTCCCCGCACGAGATGACTGCACCGCCCGCCTCGAGAACCGCCTCCGTGGAGCGCTTCGGCGCGGGAGCCTCCGCGGCCGGGCTGCGCCCGGGCGATCTCGTCTTCACGCACGGCACGCACTGGCCGGCGCGGCTCATCCGCTTCGGGCAGGGCCTGCGGTTCACCGGCCCGCGCGCGCCGTTCGCCTACTGGAACCACGTCGCGCTCGTGCTCGGCGCGAGCGGCGACCTCGCCGAGGCGCTCAGCCCCGGCGTCGTGCGCACCAACGTCGCCAAGTACGAGCGGACGGACTACGACCTCGTGCGCGTCGAGAAGAGCTCCGCCGCGGATCAGGAGCAGATCCTGCGCTTCGCCGAGTCGGTGCTCGCCGCCCGCTGGCGCTACGGCTGGGTGACGATCCTCGGCCTCGCGCTCACGTTGCTCACGGGCTCGCGCTTCACCGTCGGCCGGGTGGGCACCGCGATCTGCTCGGGCTTCGCGGCCGAGGCGCTCGTGCGCAACGGGACCATCTTCGCGCGCCCGCCCGCGTACATGATGCCCGCCGACCTGGCCGAGCACTACGGGATGCGGGGACAGGGTTGAGCGCTTGAGGACCGCGCGGCCGGGTAGAGGCGACTCGAGGATGGACCGACGCGCAAGACTCGGACGTGCAGCCGCACGGGGCATCGCCGACGCGGGCAACTGGCCGCGGAACATGGCGATGCACTGGAGCGTGCTGCTCGGCGCCGTGCGGGGATCATGGCGGCCGCCAACCTCCGCGGCCCCCGGGCCACGATGATGCACGCGCCGCTGCGCCTCACCTGGGATCAGACCCTCGAGAACCTCACCGGCGTCGGCGCGCCGCCGTGGACCTGGCCGCGGGACGAGCTCGTCATCGACGTCCTGCACAAGACGGTGTTCTCCCTCGCCACGGGCGCCGTCGCCGACGCGCTGATCGAGCCGCTGCCCGACAGCTCAGCCCGGCGCCCGGCGCTCGGAGCGCGGCTCAAGGGCTTCGCTTAGGCGCCGCCGGAGGCCTGCGGCTAGTCCTGCTGCGCCGCAGAAGACGACGTCCCTGCGCGCGCCGAAGGGCCAGAGAGCATCGTGGCGGCCTCAGAGTCCGAGTCGGCGGTACTCGATCGCCGGGCAGCGGTCCATGACCACGTCGAGGCCGGCGGCCTCGGCGCGCTCGGCCGCGCCGGCGTCGATCACCCCGAGCTGGAGCCACACCGCCAGCGCGCCGATCGCGATCGCCTCGTCGACGTGGCCGCCGGCCTCGTCGGCGCGGCGAAAGACGTCGACGACGTCGACCAGCTCCGGCACCGCCGCGAGCGTCGGGTGAGCGCGCTCACCGAGGATCGCCTCGGCCGCCGGGGTCACCGGCACGATCCGGTGCCCGCGGCCCTGCAGCAGCGCGGCGATCCGGTGCGAGTCGCGCGCGGGATACGGCGAGCAGCCGACCACCGCCCATGGTCCCGGGGGTGCTCAGCAGGCGCCGGATGACGCCTTCGTCGTTCAGGGTCCGTGCCAGAAGCTGGCGTAGCAGGGCCGGCGCCCGCACACGTCGACGACGAGCCCGCCGATGCGCAGGAAGGCGCTCTTCTGCACGCGCCCGTTGACGGTGTTGCGCGGCGCCTCGTGCGGGTCCTCCTGGTCGGCGCTCGGCGCGGTGTTCGCGGCCGGCGGCGGGTCGGTCCCGCGCACCTGTCCGTTCTCCGTGCGCCGCGGGCCGATGTCCCACAGCACGAGCGCCGAGCCGTCGAACGGGAAGCGGGGGATCGGCCGCAGCCCGTAGGCGGGCACGCGGTCGCGGTCCCTCCCGCGGTCGACGTAGGGAGTGCGCACGCGGGCCCCGATCGTGCGCGCCTCGGTCTCCGCCGCGATCTGCGCCACCTGGTGGTCGCCCAGGCCGCCGTGCATGAGCACGTGGTGGGCCGGCGTGCCCGGCAGCGGATGGTCGGTCATGTGCAGCGCGTAGCCGTCGCCCTCGCTGCGGTCCCACTCGTTCTGGATGAGCGCGAGGATGAGCGGGCGCTCGAGCTCGTTCGGGTAGGACTGATAGAGCGGATACGCGTAGCTCGGGATCGCGCTGCCGGGATCGGTGGGATTGGGGTGCGGCGCCTCGCCGTTGCCGAAGTCGGTCGAGCGCTGCAGCAGCGTCGAGTAGTTCATGCCCGGCACGCCGAGCACCCCGCGGTCGAGGTCGGGCTCGACCGCGATGAGCGCGCCGCCGATGATGCCGCCCTGGCTGTTGCCGTCGTAGAAGAGGCGGCGCGTGTCGAGGATCGAGCGCCCGCCGAAGCGGAAGGCCTCGTTGGCCGCGAAGCCCTGGGGATGGATCATCGCGCGGCCCAGGTACATGAAGTTCACGAGGCTCTGCTGGACCCGGTCGGTGAGCGTGGGGAAGCGCGAGAGGTCGTTGAGGATCGTCGCGGTGTTGGGCAGGTCGCAGTTCGGGTCGTTCGGCCGCCGGCCGGCGAGCGCGTCGCCGAAGACCTGCTGCAGGTAGCTCGTGCTCGGGCTGGGGAGGTCCGAGCACGCCATCCCGATCCACTCCGTGGCGCAGAAGACGAAGTCGTGCTCGTTGGCCAGCCGCTGGAGCTGGCCCTGGTTGACCTCCGCCCGCGAGCCGAAGAGGCCGTGCCCGTAGAGAGAGACGCGAGCACCGCCGCGCTCGGCGGCGACGCGCGGCACGATGCACGTGAAGCGGGCCTCGACGGCGTTGCCGGGCATCCGCTGCGGGAGCCCGGTGGTCGAGCCCGGCGTGTAGGCGAACTGCGCGCCCGCCGGACAGCCAGGCAGGTTCAGGTAGCACGGAACCGTCACCGTCCCCTCGACCCGCCGCGCGAGGTTCGCGTTCTGCGCCGGGCTGAAGTCCTCCACCTTCGTCACCTGGAAGCTCGGCGAGCGGCCCTGCACCCTGAGGTCGCGCAGGTTGGAGTCGCCGAGCTGGCGGAAGGCGTCGTTGCGGATCGCGAGGATCCGCTCGGAGAGGTTGCGCTCGCTCGCGGTGGTGAAGTCCCACGCGCGGTAGAGGCCGTCGCGGTCGATTCCCGCCCGGGCCAGCGTGGCGAAGATCTCCTCGAGGTGCGCGCGCCGGCTCTCGACCGCGGCGTTGGTGGTCAAGACCCGGTCGCGGTAGAGCCGGAAGGCCGCGGTGGTGGGCAGCGTCCGTCCGCGGGCGTCGCGCAAGGAGCGCAGCGCGACGACGTAGCGCGTGCCCTCGTCGAAGTTGCGCCCGGGGCGGATGATGAGGTTCACGTCCGCGGGGTTCTTCGGGTTGGCGTCGAGCTCGGCCCACACGAGGTGGCGCGCGAGCGTGCGCGTGTTGATGACGACGACGGGCTGGCTCGGGCGGAACGCCTGGCCCATGTCGGTGAGCGGCACGACTCGCGAGCGCGCGAAGGCGGCGCGCACGTCGAGTCCCGGCACCTTGGTCTCGATGGCCGAGCCGGGGGAGAAGCCGTCGTTGCGGTTCAGGTCGGTCGGGTCGATCGGCTTGCCCTCCTTGTTGCGAGGCGTGGAGGAGGGGTCCACGCTCAGCCGCCTGCCGGTCGCGGTGGTGCGATCGCGAGTGGTGAAGTAGTCGTTGGGCCAGGGCTGCAGGCACACGGCGAGGTCGAGGAAGTCGCAGCGGCCGGCGTCGGAGGGCGTCGAGAAGGAGACCGCGCGTGGCTGGGTGCGCCGGCAGGAGCGCTTCTCGATCCGCAGGCGGCGCGAGACCCGGGTCGCGCGTCCCGGCCGGGCGGCCGCATCACGGACGGGCGCCGCGACCACGGTGAGCGCACGCGATCCGCACCCGCCGAGGCCGGGGCGCCCGGCGCGCGAGAGCCGCAACACGTACACGCGCGAGCGCCGCGCGTGTACGCGCACCGCGACGGTGCGCGTGACGACCACGGACGCCGTGCCTGCGGCGCTCGCGGTGGCAAAGAGCCGCACCAGGCCGCTCCGCCGGGAGAGGACGCGCACGCGCAGGCGACCCCGGCGGAGGACGTCGCGCTGAGAGGTGGTGAGCAGCCCGATCGTCGTCGCGGCCGCTCGCGTCCGCGGCCGTGCGCGCGAGGATGCGGCGCTCGCCCCGCCGGGCAGCAGCGCGAGCGTGAGCAGCAGCGCGCACAGCAGCGGTGTCGCGGAGCTCAGACGTGCCTCTCCCCGCATCGCTCCAGGTTATCTACGTCGCTCGTGGTGCGCATGGTTAGGGCGACCGCTCACTCGGGCACGCCGGGGGAACCACCCGACGGGAGGGAAGCGAGATGGCCGAACCCACGAGCCCGGAGCCCGACGAGGTGCGGGCGGCCGGCGCGGTGCTCTGGCGCCGCGCCGGGCACGAGGGGGTCGAGGTCGCCGTCGTGCACCGCCCGAGGTACGACGACTGGTCGCTGCCCAAGGGCAAGCTCGACCCGGGCGAGGGCTGGCGGGAGGCCGCGCGCCGCGAGGTTCGCGAGGAGACGGGGTTCGGGGGAGAGCCGGGCCGCGAGCTCGGCTCGAGCCACTACGAGGACCGCCACGGGCGCCCGAAGCGCGTGCGCTACTGGCTCATGGAGGCGAGCGCCGGGGCGTGGTCGCCCAACGAGGAGGTCGACGAGCTCCGCTGGCTGGGCGAGCGGGAAGCGGCGGCGCTGCTGACCCACGAGCGCGATCGCGAGCTCGTGCACGAGGCCGTCGCGGCCGCCGGATGGGTACGTCGACGGCCCGGGGGCGCGACGTGAGGAGCGAGCCGTCTCGGGGTAAGGGCGGCAGATGGCCGAGTCCCTGATCGACCGCGTGCTCGGGCTGGCGCCGGCTCCCCTGGAGGGCACGCTGCGCATGGCCGGTGCGGTCGGCGCCGACGTCGCGGAGTCGATACGCGCGCTGAGCCCCGACCACGACGAGTACCCCGACGACCCCTTCGCGGCGCTGGACCCGGACTACATCCGCCGCACGCTCCCGGCGCTCGAGCTCCTCTCGGGCGCGTACTTCCGCGGCGAGGTCCGCGGGCTGGAGAACATCCCGAAGACCAAGCCGGTGCTGCTCGTGGGCAACCACTCGGGCGGGACGCTGATCGCCGACACCTTCGTCTTCTCCTCGGCGTTCTACCGCCACTTCGGGCCCGAGCGGCGCTTCCACCAGCTCGCGCACGACCTCGTCTTCAAGCTGCCCGGCCTGCGGGCCATGCTCTCGCGCTACGGGACGGTGCCCGCCTCCCCGGAGAACATGAGGCGGGCGCTCGAGCAGCGCGCCGCCCTCCTCGTCTATCCGGGGGGCGACCACGAGACCTACCGCCCCTCGTGGGAGTCGAGCCGGATCGACTTCGGCGGCCGCACGGGCTTCGCCAAGCTGGCGCTCGAGACCGGAGTGCCCATCATCCCCGTGGTGGCCATCGGAGGCCAGGAGACCGCCCTCTTCCTCGGCCGCGGACGGCGGCTCGCCTCGGGGCTGCAACTCGACCGGCTGTTCCGCCTCAAGGTGGTGCCGCCCCAGATCGGACCGCCGTGGGGAGTGACCGTGCTCGACCTGCCGGGTCGCGTACCGCTCCCCGCCAAGATCACCGTGCGAGTTCTGCCGAAGATCGACCTGCGCAAGCGGCTCGGCCCGCGCGCGGACGTCGAGGAGGCGGCCGAGCTCGTGACGAGGACCATGCAGCGTGCGCTCGAGGGCCTCGCCGAGGAGCGGACCCTACCCGTCATCGGTTGAGGGCCCGTCCCGCCCGCGCGAGGCGAGAGGGCGCGGGAGCGGTCCCCGCGCCGGCCCTCGTCCTCTTCGCCATCGGCTCGGTGCAGTTCGGGGCGGCGCTGGCGCGCACGCTCTTCGCCCGGGTCGGGCCCGGTGGCACCGTCATGCTGCGCGCGCTCTTCGCGGCGGCGCTCGTCACCGCCCTCTGGCCTCCGCGACTGCGCGGGCGAGAAGCGCGCGACCTCTGGCTCGCCGCCGCGTTCGGCGTCTCGCTCGCGGCCATGAACCTCGCCTTCTACGAGGCGCTCGCGCGGGTTCCGCTCGGGGTCGCGGTGACGCTCGAGTTCGTCGGGCCGCTCGGCGTGGCGGTGGCGGGCTCGCGCCGCGCGCTCGACGGGCTCTGGGTGCTGCTCGCCGCCGCGGGCGTCCTCGTCCTCGCCGCTCCGGGCGGCGGTGCGGTCGACCCGCTCGGAGCGCTCCTCGCCCTCACGGCCGGGCTCTTCTGGGCCGCCTACATCCTGCTGAGCGCGCGCACGGGCCGCGCGTTCCCGGGCGGCAGCGGCCTGGCCGTGGCGATGTGCGTGGCCGCCCTTCTGCTCCTGCCGGTCGGGATCTGGTCGGCGGGAGGGCGCCTCCTCGATGCCCGCGTCGTGCTCATCGGGGCCGGGGTGGCGCTGCTCTCCTCGGCCGTCCCCTACTCGCTCGAGCTCGAGGCCCTGCGCCGGCTGCCGCCCGCGGTGTTCGGGGTGCTGCTGAGCCTGGAGCCCGCGGTGGCGGCGCTGGCCGGGTTCGTCGTGCTCGGTCAGACGCTCGCGCTGCACGACCTCGCGGGGATCGCGCTCGTCGTGGTGGCCAGCGCGGGGGCCGCGCTCGCGAGCACCCGAGCGCCGAGCCCGGCCTCGGGCGCGTGACCGGCGCGAGCGGAGCTCAGAGGACCTTGGAGAGGAACGCCCGCGTGCGCTCGTGGGCCGGCCGGCTGAAGACCTCCTCGGGCCGGCCCGACTCCACCACCGCTCCGGCGTCCATGAAGCCCACCGTGTCGCCCACCTCGCGCGCGAAGCCGATCTCGTGAGTGACCACCACCATGGTCATGCCGTCCCGAGCCAGGCCGCGCATGACGTCGAGCACGTCGCCCACGAGCTCGGGGTCGAGCGCCGAGGTCGGCTCGTCGAAGAGCATGAGCTTCGGGTCCATTGCCAGGGCGCGGGCGATCGCCACCCGCTGCTGCTGGCCGCCCGAGAGCTGCGAGGGGTAGGTCTCCAGCTTGTCCGAGAGCCCCACGCGCGCGAGCAGCTCCCTCCCCCGCTCCGCCGCCTGGCCCTTCTCCACCTTCTTGACGCGGACCGGCGCCTCCATCACGTTCTCGAGCGCCGTCATGTTCGGGAAGAGGTTGAAGCGCTGGAAGACCATCCCGATCTGGGCGCGCCGGCGCGCCACCTCGGACTCGCGCAGCTCGTGAAGCTTGTCGGCCGCTTGTCGGTAGCCCACGAGCTCGCCGTCGACCCAGAGGCGACCAGCGTCGATCTTCTCGAGGTGGTTGATGCAGCGCAGAAAGGTCGACTTGCCCGAGCCGGAGGGACCGAGCAGGCACATGACCTCGCGCGGCTGCACCTCGAGCGAGATGCCCTGGAGCACCTCGAGGCGACCGAAGCGCTTGTGCACCCCCTCGGCGCGGAGCATCGGCTCGGTCATCGTCCGTCCCCGGAGGCGGCGGGGATCTCGACCGGCGCGGGGCGCACGGGAAGCAGCGAGCGCCGCAGGCGCGCCAGCGGCGTCTCGGGAAGGCTCCGCGAGGAGCCACGGCCGAAGTAGCGCTCCACGTAGTACTGCCCGATCGAGAGGACGGAGGTGACGATCAGGTACCAGATGCTCGCCACGAGCAGGAGCGGGATCTGCTTGTAGTTGACCGCGTAGATCTGCTGGACGGAGTACAGGAGCTCGGTGAAGGCGATCACGCTGACGAGCGAGGTCGTCTTGAGCATCGAGATCGTCTCGTTGCCCGTCGGGGGGATGATCACGCGCATCGCCTGCGGCAGCACGATCCGGCGCATGATCTGCAGCCGCGCCATCCCGAGCGCCTGCGCCGCCTCCGTCTGGCCCTCGTCGACCGAGAGGATCCCGGCCCGCACGATCTCGGCCATGTAGGCAGCTTCGTTCAGGCCGAGCCCGAGGATCGCCGCCACGAACGGCGGGATCAGGGCGTTGGCGCTCCCGTGCAGGAGCTCCGGGCCACCGAATGGGATCCCCAGTGCGATCCGGGGATAGAGGGCCGACACGAAGCTCCAGAACAGGAGCTGGACCAGGACCGGGGTCCCGCGGAAGAACCAAATGTAGCTCGAGCTCGCGCTCGCGACGAGCGGGTTGGGCGAGAGGCGCATGACGGCCAGCACCACGCCGAGGACGATGCCGATCGCCATGGCGATCACAGTGAGCTCGAGCGTCACGAGCAGCCCGTGCAGCACCTCGCGGGAGAGGAAGTAGTGGCCGACGAGCCCCCACTCGAAGCGGGGGTTCGTGACCACCGAGCGCACGAGCGTGGCCGCCAGCACCAGCACGATCGCGGCGGCGATCCACCGTCCCGGCCGGCGTACCGGGACGGCTCTGATCTCTTCGGGCGGGACGGCCGCCGAGGTCTCGACGCTCGCCACGGCGGCCTCCGCTCGCCGCGGGCGCTAGCTCGTGGCCCCGTTGATCTTCGGCTCGGAGATCGCGCCCATCTCGACGCCCCACTTCTGCAGGATCATCTTGTACTGGCCGTTGGCGATCAGCGCCTTGAGCGCGTCCTGCAGCGGCTTGGTCATGCCGTTGCCCTTGGGGATCGCGATGCCGTAGGGCGCGGTGCCGTAGGTCTGGCCCACGAGCTTGAACTGCCCGCCGGACTGCTTGATTTGGTAGGCGGCGACCGGCGAGTCGGCCATGCCGAGGTCCGCTCGCCCGCTCGAGATCGCCAGGTTCGCGCCGTTCTGGTCGGGGAAGATGAGGACGTTCACCGCGCCCTTGCCGCTCGACTTGCACTTCTTGCCCTGCGCGGTGGCGTCGGTGGCCTGCGTCGTGCCCTTCTCCACGGCGACCTTGTGGCCGCACAGGTCGGCGAGGGTGTTGACGGAGGTGCCGCCCTGCGCCTTGGTGTAGAACGACGTGCCGGACGAGAAGTAGGTGACGAAGTCGACGGTCTTCTCGCGCTCCTTGGTGTCGGTGAAGGACGAGAGGCCGAGGTCGTACTTGCCCGAGGCCAGGCCGGGGATGATGCCGTCGAACGTCGCGTTGACGACCCTGACCTTGAGCCCCATCACCCCGCCGAGTGCGTTGGCCAGGTCGACGTCGGTGCCCTTGATGGTGCTGCTGCCGGGAGCGACGAACTCGTTCGGCGCGTAGCTCGCGTCGGCGGCCACGGTGAGGGTCCCCTTGGACTTCACCTTGGCGGGCACCTCGGAGGCAACCTTCTTGTCGACGGAGGTCGAGCCGGTGCTCGAGCCGTTGCTTCCGCTCTTGCTGCTGTTGCTGCTGCCGCAGGCGGCGAGGGTGAGCGCCGCCGTGGCGAGCACGGCGAGCACGGCGGCGAGGCGTGAAATCCTCAGGCGCATCGAGATACCTCCGAGAAGCTGGCCAAAGATTGTGAAGGCGAGGATATGGGAGACGGCGGAGGGCGTCCAACCTTCGATGAGGAAGCTCTCAGTAAAGCGTCTTGCGGCCAACCGCGGGGCCGCTCTACGGGTTGATGACCTCACCACCGTCCAGCAGCACCGAGAGGAGTCCCATGCGTCTCGCATCCCGCTCGCGCATCATCGCCGCCGTCGCGGCTTTCGCGTTCGCGCTCGCCATCCCCGCCGGAGCTTCGGCCAAGAGCGCCAACGGCAACCACTGCGGCAAGGGCCACGCCAAGCACAGCAAGGCAGTCGGCAAGAGCTGCGCGAAGACTCACGCCAAGCACGTCAAGAAGACCAAGGCCACGCAGGCCGAGCGCAAGGCCGCCAAGGCCGAGCGCGAGCCGGTTGCGTCCGAGGTCGGCGAGGACCAGGCCGGCCAGACCGACCCGGCCGACGCCAAGGACCAGGGCGACCAGGCCGAGCAGCCCGAGCAGGCCGAGCAGGCCGAGCAGGCCGACGACCAGAACGAGCAGGCCGACACGCCGGACCCGGCGGAGCAGCCCGAGCCGGCCGACACTCAGGACCCCGGCGACTCCTAGCCGGCAGCATCACCCCCTCCTCGCCCAGCGCCAGCAGCGGGGTTAGGCCCGTCCAGCGCCGCGACCCATAGAGTTCGCGGCGCTGGGCCAGGCCGACCTCGACCCGTCCGCGCCGTCTGGAGCACGAGCGACGCGGGCTCAGGAAGCGAAGGGCGACGCACATGATCCTCACGCTGCTCGTCAAGGGATTGGCCGGTGGAGTGCTGGTCGTCTGCTTCGCGCTCATCAGCGAGGCGGTCAAGCCGCAGCGCTTCGCCGGGCTCTTCGGCGCCGCCCCCGCGGTGGCGATCGCGAGCCTCGGCGTGACACTCGCGACCAAGGGGGCGCACGACGCGCACGAGAACACCGTGGGCATGCTGGCGGGCAGTTGCGGGATGGGCGCCTACGCGCTCCTGGCGGTGCCGCTGCTGCGACGACTCAGCGCGTCGCGGGCCGCCTTCGTCGCGCTGGCCGGGTGGGGCCTTATCGCCGGTGCCGTCGCGGTTCCCCTCCTCGCATGAGCGGAAGGGAAGACCGCCCGGGTGGCTCGGAGTCAATCGGACTTCAACCGCAGAAGCTCCGGGAGGCCGGTCTTCGTGCGCTCCTCGTCCGCTTCGCGTTCGGCTTTGCCACCTCGGTGGCGGCCGGCGGCGTCACGCTCGCGTTCGGCCCGCGCGTCGGGGGCCTCTTCCTGGCCTTCCCCGCGATCCTGGCGGCGAGCCTGACGCTCGTGGAGGAGGAGGAAGACGCCGCGAACGCGCGCGAGGAGGCGCGTGGCGCGGTGCTGGGCGCTCTCGCCCTACTCGCCTTCGCCGCCGTCGGAGTCGTGCTCTTCGCCCGGCTGCCCGGGGCAGCCGTGCTCGCGCTGGCGCTCGTGGTCTGGATCGTCGTCGCCGTCGCCGCCTACGCATTGGGCCGCCGCCGCTGAGCCGCGCGTTCACAACCTTCAACAACCTGGTAACCGATCGTTCACGGGGCGAGGCCCCATGGCGCCGAATGCTTGGGGCATGGAGAAGCCCACCGATGCGACACCGCGCCGCAAACCGTCCGAGAACGCACTCAGCGTCCTCCTGAGCGTGCTCTGGGGCGTCGTGCCCACCGCAGACCCTCCGCCGCGCGTGATCCTCGAGTCCTGAGTCGGCGAGGGATTTAGGCCGGAGCCGACGCCGGCGCGCCGGCGGGGAGCGAGCGCAGCGGGGGGAGCGCCAGTCGGTTCAGCAGACGGCTGAGCAACACCGCGCTCCCCGCCGAGGAGCCGATGAGCGCCAGGCTCGCCGGGGTGGGCGCGGCAAGGCCGAGGAAGCCGCGCAGCGGCGCCAGGAGGACGGCGCTGGCGAGCAGGGCCGCCGAGGCGGCGACCGCCCCGGCGACCGAAGGCGCCAGCCGACCCTCGGAGCGCCCGAGCTCCACCGTCTGCGTGAGCTGCGTGGCCACGATGCCGGTGAAGGCGACCGTCTGCGCCTGGCCGCCCGTGCGGGAGGCCATGACGTACGCCGCCAGGGCCGGGACGGCCGTCACGGCCCCGCGGCGGAGGGCCTCGTTGCGCAGCGGCCGGTCCAGCGCGCTCGTGCCCTCGCGCGCGAGCCCGGCGAGGTCGCGGTGCTCGGGCTCCTGGACGGCCACCGCCACCGCGGGAAGCACGTCGGTGACGAGGTTGACCGCGAGGATCTGGCGGGTGCTGAGTGGACTCGGCAGCCCGAGCACGCTCGCGCCGACCATCAGGCCGAGCTCCCCGAGGTTGCCTCCCAGGAGCAGCGCGAGCGCCCGCCGGACGTTCTGCCAGAAGCCGCGCCCCTCGATCAGCGTGTCGACGAGCGTGCGGAAGTCGTCGTCGGCCAGGACCACGTCGGCGGCCTGGCGAGCGACCTCGGTGCCGCCAGATCCCATCGCCACGCCGACGTCGGCCAGCCGCAGCGCCGGGGCGTCGTTGACGCCGTCGCCGGTCATCGCCACGGTGTGATTGCGCCGCTGCATGCTCTCCACCACGCGCAGCTTGTCCAGCGGCGTGATGCGAGCGATCACCGCGGCGTCCTCGAGCCGCCGGTCGAGCTCCTCTCCCTCCAGCTCGGCGACCTCGTCCCCCGTCATGACGGCGAGTGGGTGGTCGGGCAGGCCGGCCTCCCGCGCGATGGCCCGGGCGGTCAGGGGGTGGTCGCCGGTGAGCATCACGAGGCGCACGCCGGCCTCCTGGCAGCGCCGCACCGCGCCGGCCACGCCGGGCCGCAGCGGATCCGCGATCGCCACGAAGCCGAGGGCCACGAGCTCGCGCGGATCGTGGACGTCGGTGCCGTTGGCCCCCCGGGCGACCATCAGGACCCGCAATCCCTCTCCGGCCAGACGATCCGCGACCCCCGCCAGCTCCTCGCGCCCCTCCGCGTCGAGCGGCGCCTCTCCGCGTGGGCCCGCCACGGCGCTGCAGCGGGGGAGCAGCACCTCGACCGCGCCCTTGACCGAGGTCCCCTCGCCCGTGCGCGCGGCGTGGTAGGCCCGCGAGGGCTCGAAGGGAGCCTCGTCCTCGCGCTCGACGGTGAGCTCGCCGTCGAGGCCACCCTCCTGCGCCGCGCGCAGGATCGCGACGTCGGTGGGGTGGGCTGCCGCGTCCTGCGCGTCGGGCCGGGGACTGGCCAGCGCGGAGCGCAGCAGCACCTCGCGCAGAACCGGCGACAGGGATCCCGGCAGGTCCTGCTCCTCGTGCAGGGCGGCTACCCGACGGACGGCGAGGCGCCCCCGGGTGAGCGTGCCCGTCTTGTCGCAGCAGGCGACGTCCACGCGCCCGAGCGCCTCGACGGCCGCCAGGCGCCGCACGAGCGCCCGCCGCCCGGCGAGTCGCCGGGCGGCCGCGGCCTGTGCCGCTCCGGCCAGGAGGGGAAGGCCCTCGGGCACCGCGGCGATGGCGATGGTCGCACCGAGCGCGAGTTGGCCGCCCAACGGCCGTCCCCAAAGGAGGCCGGAGACGGTGACGAGCGCGCCGCCCACGGCCACCACCGGCAGCCCCTGCAGGAGCAGTCGACTGAGCCGCTGGCCGAGCGGGCTCTCCCTCGTCTCGTCGTAGGCCAGGGCGGCAGCGGTGGCCCCGAGGCGCGTGCCGGCTCCCACGGCCACCACCACGGCTCGGCCCGTCCCCACCGTCACGTCGCTGCCCTCGAGCACCACCCGCGCAAGCTCCGTCCCCGCGTCGCCCGACTTGCCCACGGGCAGCGACTCGCCGGTGAGTGTCGCCTCATCGACCTCGAGGCCCTCGGCCTCGAGGAGGCGGGCGTCGGCCACGACGCGATCGCCGGCGGCGAGCAGCAGCACGTCACCGGGCACCACCTCCGCCGCGGAGATCGTCCTGGTCTCCCCCTCGCGCAGTACGCGCGCCGTGGCCTGACCCATCTGCTCGAGCGCCTGAGCCGCCTGCCCCGCCTGGCGCTCCTGCCACGCGCCGACCGCGACGTTCGCGACGAGAACGGCTCCGAAGATCGCGATGTCCCCCACCGCCCCCATGGCGAGGGAGACGCCGGCTCCCAGCGCGAGAACGCCGGTCAGCGGGGATCGGAGCTGGTCGAGTCCGGCGGCGACGAGCGCTCCTCGCGCGCGCGCCGCCACGCGCGGCGCGCGACGCCGTCGAGCCGCCTCCACGCCGGAGAGCCCCTCGGGTGCGCTCTGGAGCGCCGCGAGCGCCTGCTCGCCGCTCTGCGCTCCCCACCGCTCGGGGCGGGGGTCGACGAGCCGGGCGGTCACCGAGCGCGAGCGCTCGCCGCCCCGCAGCCAGGCCCAGCCCGCGCCGATCGCGGCGAGCGCCGCCGCATAGGTCGTGTAGGAGGCGCGCTGGACGCCCGGCGCGCCTCGCGCCCCGAGCACCACACCCGCCAGATTGGCCGCCACGGAGAGGGCGACGGAGGCGGCGGCGCTCTCCTCCCGTCGGGCGCCCGCCTCGACGATGGCGGCCACCGCGCTCAGGTCGGGGGCGAGGAGGTCCGCGCGGGCGGGAAAGCGGCCACTGCGCCCCGAGGTGAGGGCGATGCCGAGGTCGGAGGCCTCGAAGGCGTGGGCGGCGCTCGCGCGGTCGGAGAGCACGGCCACGCGCGCGCCGGCGCCCTGACGCTCGCGGATCATGTCCACGAGGTCGGCCTCGACGATGAGAGGCACATCCGCGCGGCCGGCGAGTGCGCGGGAAGCCCGGCGCCCACCCCGCTCGAGGAGCGCGACCTCGACGCCCCGCCGGTGGCAGGAGGCGGCCAGCTCGGCGGCGCCGGGCGCCAGGCGCGGGCGGAGCGCCACGAGCGCGAGCGGGCGGTCGCGCTCTGCGTCTCGCAGCACGAGCGTCTCGTCGCCGCGGTCGCGGGAGCGCTGCGCCGCGGGATGCTCCTCGAGCTCGCCCGCAGGGCCGAGCGAGAAGCGTCGGCCGGCGATCGTCGCGTGGGCGCTTGCGCCGTCGAAGTGGCCGACGCCGTCGTCCCCGGAGAGGCCGGACTGGCGCTGGCGGAGCGCTCCTCCCCACGGCGAGCCCGCCGCGCCGGCCACGGCGGAGGCCAGCGCCCCCAGGTCGCCCGCCTCGGGCTCGCCGATCGCCACCACGCGCGAGAGCTCGAAGCCGTCGCTCAGCAACCGGGGACCGTCGAGGAGCACGAAGTCGGGCTTGCGCAGGGTGCGCGCGGGCCTCGTCCCCACGACCGTCACCCCGGCGCGCAGGACCCGCGCCGAGGCCCCGATGTCGGCCGACTCCGCGCCGATCAGAGCCGGACGGGGATTGACGAGGAGCAGGGCAGCGAACGCCCGGCCCGCGGAGCGGGAAAAGGCGAGCGTGAGACCCGCATACCCGAAGGACAGCGGTCCGAGCACCTCGAGGTAGCGGTCGAGCAGGGATGCGGGAGCAGGCTGCGGCCGCGGCTCGGGCACGAACGGCGCGCCGCCCTCGAGCTCGACGACGAACGGGCCGCCGTAGACGCGGGCGCCCGCCTCGATCACGCCGCCGGGCGCGAGCGCGTCGGGTAGTCCGTCACCGCCGATCGCCGTGCCAGTACCCGACACGACGACCGAGCGAAGGGGCGCGCGATCCCCGGACGAGAGGCGGGCGGTGGCGCCGGGCTCGGCCGCGCTCGCCTCCTCGAGGCGCGCCTCGTAGTCCTTCCACGCGGCGCGGCGGGCGCGAACCTCGGTGAGGAGCCGCCAGGCGGTCGTCCCGGTGAGCAGAAGCCCGAGCGGCGAGCCGGAGAGCGACAGGGAGGCGATCGCCGCGCCGCTCAGTGCGAGCTGCGCGCGGTCGCGGCCGAGCACGCGCCGGAGCCCGGAACGCACCGGGGGCAGGCCCTCGAGGATGCCGACGGTGGCGGCGATCTCCGCCGGACCGCTGCTGGCCACGGGCGGCCCCTCGTTCCCGAGCACGCGACGCCCCGCGAGCAGGCCGAGCCCGAGGGCCGAGCCGATCGCCCGCGCCGAGCTCTGCAGGAGGGGGGCGGGGTCCAGCGGATGCGCGGGCCGATCCTCTTCGGGGAGATCGGGAAGCTCAAGGGAGGAGAGGTCGGAGAGGAGGTCCTGCAGGTCGAGGGCCCGGTCCGAGAACTCGACGAGCACGCGCCCGGTCATTGCGCTCGCCGCCGCGCGGTGCACGTCGACGCGGGCGTTCAGGCGCTCGACCACGCGCCGCGCGAGCTGGGGGTCGCGATCGAGCCCGCGCACCGCTATCCGCGCCCGCCCGTGGGGACCGGCCCGCTCGCGGACGACCGCCGGCGGCAGGCGCTCCGGCTCGCTCCACTCCTCGGCGCTCCCGCCGCCCGGAGCGGTCGCGGCGCCGCTCTCGCCCTGGCCCTCGCCGATCTCCTCCAGGGCGACCAGGACCCCTTCCGGGTCGAGGACCCGGGGGTCGAAGCGGACGAGCACGTTGCCGGTGGCCTCGCTGGCCTGCGCGCCGGAGACGCCATCCATCGCGCAGAGCCGTCGCTCGAGCGTCCGCGGCCCGTGCGTCCAACGCGGGAGATGAACCCGGACGCGACCCGGCGAGGCGCGCACCAGGCGCGGAGCGGCCGGCGCGCTCATCCTCGGCGCGTTACTTGGTCGCCTGCGGCTCGCCGCGCCTGACGCTCTGCGCCTCGGCGAGGATGTCCTCGGCCTCCTCGCGCACGCGGCCCGCGAAGCGCGAGACCGAGCGTCGCACCTGATCGCTCACCCGCTCGAAGAGCTCCTCGGCCCGCTCCTCCGCGGGCCTCTCGTCGGTCCTGCCCCCTGCCGCGCTCATGTCGTCGTCTTGGGCTTGGTCGCTCGGGGGGAGCGGGTCGCCGGCCGGGACGCCGTCGACGGCTCCGCGCCGTCGGTGCTCGCCTCGTCCTGGCGTACGCCGCGCGCCGCGCCACGGGCCGCGCCCGTGGCGACATCGGCCGCCTTCAGCACGCCGGCGACGCCATAGACGGCTCCCTGCCGGAGCATTCCCCTGGCGCGCGGCGAGAACACCGCCGCGGTTGCCGCGACTGCCACTGCCACCTGCGATTCGACGTAGTCATCCAGCGCCATGAGTCCTCCTCATGCTCGTCGTCAACGGGGCGTGCCTGCCCGCGTCGCGAGCATGCCCGGGACGTTCTCCTCCCAACCTAAAGCCCGGCGAAAGGCGTGGACGTGCGCCGGTTCGCGCCGTTACTGTTCGGGCGAACCGGCTACCGAGGAGACATCTGATGGCACAGAAGAGCAAGGCGTCGACGAACGGCGGCGGCTCGAGCGGAGTCGAGGTGCCGGTCATCGACCTGCGTGTCTCCCGTCCGAGCCGCCAGTCGGTGGCGTGGCTCGCCGGTCTCGGCGCGATGGCGGCGATCGAGCTGATCGAGTGGCCGCTCGCCCTGATCGTCGCCGCCGGTCACATCGTCGCCACTCAGACCGAGAGCCCGACCGTGCGCGAGGCGGTCGAGGGAGCAGAGTCGGGCGTCTGACTGGTTCAGTCCACCAGCGCCTGGGCCACGAGCTGGCGGAGCTGCGAGCGGATCGGGTAGGTGCTCGAGGGCAGGAGCTGGGTGAAGAAGAGGACGGTGATCCGCTCGAGCGGGTCGACCCAGAACGCGGTGCTGGCCGCGCCCCCCCACGCGAACTCGCCCGGCGAGGAGGGAACGCGGTTGGCCACCGGGTCGACCACCACCGAGAAGCCGAGCCCGAAGCCGACTCCGTCGAAGGTCGTCTCGGCGAAGAGGGGCCGCCCGAAGGCCTCGAGGTCGACGCCGCCGGGGAGGTGGTTGGCCCGCATGAAGCGCACCGTTCGAGACCCGAGCAGCCGGACCCCGTCCAGCTGTCCCTCCGCCAGGAGCATCCGCGCGAAGCGGTGGTAGTCGGCCGCGGTGGAGAGGAGCCCGCCGCCGCCCGAGAGGCAGTCGGGCGCGCGCAGCGCGCTCGCTCCCATGTCGTCATTGCGCCTCGCGCGGCCACTGGCCGGGTCGGGTGAGTACAGGGCGGCCAACCGGTCGGAGTCGTCGCCGGCCACCGAGAACGCGGTATCGGTCATCCCCAGGGGAGCGAAGATCCGCTCCGCGAAGAACGCGTCGAGCGACTGCCCGGAGATGACCTCTATCACCCGCCCGAGCACGTCGCTGGCCACGGAGTAGTTCCACTCGCGGCCCGGCTCGAAGAGCAGGGGCAGCTCAGCCCACGCTTCGCAGCACGCGGCGAGGTCGAGCCCCGGCGGGGTCCCCCACTCGAAGCCCGCCTCGCGGTAGCGGGCGTCCACCGGGTGAGAGTGGTGAAAGCCGTAGGTGAGCCCGGAGGTATGGGTCAGGAGATTCCAGATGCGCATCGGCTCGACGACCGGCGCGGTCACGGGCTTGAGCGCCGAGCCGCCCGTGAAGACACGGCACCGGGCGAAGGCCGGGATGAACCGGGACACGGGGTCCTTGAGCTCGAAGGCGCCCTCCTCCCACAGCATCATCGCCGCCACCGCCGTGACGGGCTTGGTCATGGAGTAGAGGCGCCAGAGGGTGTCGGGCTCGACCGGGAGGCCCGCCTCTACGTCGCGCCGGCCCGAGGCGGCGAGGTGAGCCACCTTGCCATCCCGCGCGACGAGCGCCAGCCAGCCCGGCAGGCGCCCGGCCTCGACGTAGGCGTCGAAGTGGCGATCGATCCGGGCCAGCCGGCGCGCGTCGAAGCCGAGTCGGGCGGGATCGACCTCCACCTCCAGTCCCGCTCGAGGAGTGACCGCCATGCGGAAGCTCAGTCGTCGCGCGGCGGGGGCTGGAAGACGATGCGCTTGAGCTCGGAGATTGCGGTGCCGTTCAGGCGCAGGGCGGTCTGGATGCCCTCCTCCCCGAGCTCGCCGGCGTCGAGCCGCCGGCGCAGGTCGTTGAGGGCCGGGCGATCCTCGTCGCGCACCTGGTCGCGGCCCGGCTCGAGCAGGATGAGGTGCCGTGGGCGCCGGACGCGGGCGGCCGCGCGCAGGTAGGGCTCGCGCTCGGCGCCGTCGAGCCCGTCGATGGCGATGACGACGGTCTCCCCGGCGTCGAGCCGCTTGAGCGCTGCGGCGCTGAGGAGCTCGGCGGCACGCTCCTCGATCTCCTCCTCGGCGACCCGACCGGCCAGGAGGCCGCGGACCTTGTCGAGCGAGAGCAGCGCGGAGCGCTCGCCGATCAGCCGCTGCGCGAAGCGGTCGCGCTCGGGGGCGGAGGGGGAGACGAGCAGGAGAAGGCTGCCGGGTGAGTAGCGCAGGCGATCGGAGGCCTTGAGGACGCGGCAGCGGACCGAGATGTCGGCGGGGCGCGGCGGGGCGCCGTCGCGGCGGGGACGGTCGGAGGACCAACCGCCGCGCTCGTCGTCGCCGATGCGGATGCTGCGACTGGAGGGAGAGGTGGGCATGGCTCCATCATGCCCTACCACGCGATGGATTCCTGTTTTGCCGCGTGTCTAGAGGTCGACGACCTCGAGATCCGGGCGCCGCGCGCGGAGCGCGTCGCTCAGGACCCGTCGGTGGCAGGCCGCCGGGTTGGCCTCCAGGCAGAGCAGGGCGGTGAGCGGTGTGCGCTCGAGCTCGACGGCCAGCGCGTCGAGCTCTGGGGATAGCTCGGCTTCGACGTGCTCCCCGAAGGCGGCGGCCGCCTCGACGAGGTGACCCGCCCGGTAGAGCCCGCGGATCTCGAGCGGCGTCCCGAGCTCGCGCCGGTGCTCGTAGGCGATGCCGTGCTCCTCCAGCAGCGCCGCCAGCCGCGTCTTCGACATTCCCGGGCGGCGCGACTGCGGGCGAATGCGCACGTCGATCACGCGGCGCACGCTCGCGGCTGCAAGCTCGGCGGCCAGGGTCTGGGGGAACATCTTCTCGTACCCGATGGTGCACAGCGTGGGCACGAGTTGATCAGCGCCGCGCGTGCTCGGCCGCGTGCTCGCGCGCCGCGTCCTTCTGCTCGAGCGTCATCGCACCGGGGTGACCGGCGCCCGGCCACGGCGTGAGCAGGAGCAGGAGTCGAGTCTCGGCTCGCGCCGTGACCGTGTGACGCTCGTGGGGATCGAACTCGAACAGATGCCCGGGCCCGGCCGACCGGCTCTCGGCGTCGGCGGCGGTGGTCATCTCGATCTCGCCCTCGATCACCACCATCCACGCGCGCTCGTGAACCTCGTGCTCCTGCATCTGCTCACCGGCCGGCAGGTGCAGCACGATCGCTCGGGCGTCGTCGGTGCTGGAGAGGATCTGCGGCTGGTGCGGCTTCGCTTCGACGGTTCGCAAGTTCCAGTCGTGCATCGGGTGGCTCCTGTAGGTGGCCGAGGGCGCGAGCCCGGGGGGAAGTAAGCGTAGGTGCGAGCGCGAACGACGCGGAGGCTAGGGTGGCGGGGATGGAAGACGAGGCGATTCGCACGCTGGTCACCCGCCTGGCGCGTCCTCATCCCTCCGGCGGCGAGGTCATCGAGCGCGCCGCCATCCTTGCCGAGGGCGCCGACTTCGATGCGGTCATGGCCTGGATCATCGCCCGCGGAGGCAAGGCGGAGACCATGGCCTCGACGGCTCCCGGCCGCGGACTGCACGCCTCGCGGCTCGATGATCGCGCCGAAGGAGAGCACCGCATACCCCTTCGCTTCGTGCTTCCGGCTGGCGCCCTGAACTGAGCACGGACCGTGGGCTCGACACCGAGGGGGTAGAGTCCATGGCGACGGGTTCCATCGCTGGGTGCTCGGCTCCCGCATCCGCCCGTGGTCAGAGACCTGTGACGGGAGCCACCTTGAGGAGAGGATCCACATGGATAGCCAACCAGACCGTCCCGCCGAGCGCGAGGCGCCCAAGCTCTCGTTCACCGACGTGAAGAGGGAAGTAGCCGACCGCAACGAGCTCACCTACAAGGCGGCCCGTGACAACCCGAGCCCGTACGAGCAGCTGCTGGCCGAGAAGCGGCGCCGGCGAGAGTCGGGCTGAGGTTGGTCAGGTCGAGGCCGCGGTGCCGCCGCGCACCGCCCGGACCTGGGCCCACGTCGCCAGCCGGCCGCGCTCCTCGTCGTAGACCTTGAGCCGCACGGACTTCAGGCCGTCCCATAGCGAGAGCGTGGGCGCGACGTGGAGGAAGGGGTTCTCGTCGTGCGCGCGCTGGAGGTTGTAGTTGGGGATCTTCGGGCTCAGGTGGTGGACGTGATGCAGCCCGATGTTCCCGGTGAAGAACTGGAGCGGCTGCGGGAGCTTCAGATACGAGGAGCCCTGCAGTGCGGCGTGCGCGTAGCTCCACTCGCCCGAGCGCTCCCAGTAGACGTCCTCGAACTGGTGCTGGACGTAGAAGAGCCACACGCCCGCGGCCCCCGCCAGGAGCAGTAGGGGCAACTGGACGAGGAGAAACGCCTTCCAGCCGATGAGCAGGCAGAGTGCGCCGACCAGCAGCGCGAGCACGAGATCGGTGATGATGTGGCTGCGGCGGATGCGGGTGCGCGCCCGGAAGGGGATCAGGCGCGGCTCCAGCGCAAGCGCCCACAGCGGTCCGACGCCGAACATGACGAGCGGATTGCGAAAGAGCCGGTACCCCAGGCGCTGACGCCCGGACAGCGCGACGTACTCGGCCAGGGTGAGGGTCTCGACGTCCCCCGCCCCGCGCCGGTCAAGGTCCCCCGCGCTCGCGTGATGGGCGGCGTGGTCGAGCTTCCAGGACGTGAAGGGCGAGAAGACGAGGAGCCCGGCGAGGGTCCCGAGCAGCACGTTGCCTCGCTTGCTGGGAAGGAAGTTGCCGTGCGCGCAGTCGTGAAAGACGATGAAGCTCCGCACCAGAAAGCCCGAGGCGGGAATCGCGACGGCGAGAACGAGCCAGTAGGAGACCGCGAGCAGCTCATACATCGCCCACCACAGCGCGAGGTAGGGCACGATCGAGCTCGCGACATCGAGCAGCGAGCGCTTCATGTCCGGCCGACCGTAGGGAGCGAGGGCCTCGCGCCAGAAGGCCTTCGGTACGGACCGGCCGGCCCTCGGCGGAGACTCGGTCGTGGTCGTGGCTGCGCTCATCGTCTCCCAGGCCCCCCGGGGGTTTGGATCCCAGTAAGACCGCAAGATAACCACAAGGCGCGCGAAGTGCGTCGGTGGCGCCGAAGATCTCCGTCTGACGGCTTTCGCCCAGCAGGAACCATAAGCCCCCACGGACACCACGACGCGCGAGACGCAGGGCGCGACTGTCGAAGGAAGTTCCTAAGCCGACGCGGAGACTCGAACCCCGGGCAAGTCATTTCGACTCCGGCGGAGGCGGCGGCGGCTTGAGCCGGACAGCGGGCTTGAGCCGGACGCAAGACCTCTCAAGACGCCGCCCCATCAGTGTGGTGCCGTAGTCTCGTCTTCGCTCGTGGATGACGATGACGCTCGCGATGCCGGTCAGCTTGGTGGTGATCGGGACCGAACCGCTGAGGATCGGGACGAGAGTGGCCGTGGCTCACGACCGGGCTTCGGATGCCCGCGACGACCGGGCAGAAGCTCGGGATCAACGTGCAGAGGCCCGCGAGCGCGATGCCGATGGAGTTGACGCGGGAGCCGCCGCCGACCGAGCCGGGGGCCTTGCGCGACCGTCGTGGCGGCGCGAGCGACGGGACGCAGGGCAGCCGACGACCGAGAGGCTGCGTCGGCAGACCGCACGATCTCGGCGCGCGAACGGGCCGCCCACGTCATTGACGGACTCACCCACGCGCACCGTCGGGAAGCCGGGCTTCTGGAGTTGGAGCGTGAGGTTGTCCGAGCGAACCGAACGGCACAGCCGCTGACGCTCTCCTTCGTGGACGTGGACGGCCTCAAGGCGATGAACGACTCGCGCGGCCACGCCGCCGGGGATCAGCTGCTGCGGGAGATTGCGGACTCGATCCGGGCGCATCTTCGCCCGTATGACCTGAGCGTTCGCTACGGCGGGGATGAGTTCTTGTGTGCCCTGCCCGACATGACCATGGCCGAGGCAGCCGAGCGGTTCGCGCTCGTGAACGCGCACTTGGCTGGCTACAAGCGGAAGAGCGTCGATCACGGTTGGGGTCGCAAGGCTTGAGCCCAGTGACACCGTGGATGACCTCATCGCGCGGGCCGACAAGGCGCTCTACAGGGAACGTGAACACCGCAGATCTGCCGAAGCCTGACCGCCGCATCCCACTCATTCCGCCGCTCGCGGGGTCCCAGAGCGGCGCGCCTCGCAGTAAGCGCCCATAGCAGGGCCTTCGTCAGAGCCGACGGGGAGACTCGAACTCCCGACCCCTTCATTACGAGTGAAGTGCTCTACCAGCTGAGCTACGTCGGCAAACCGCTGTCGTGGTCGAGGCTTTCGGCTGTCTGCTGACCCTCGGGGTGGGAGGGGTGATGGCACAGCCGTGGCACACGACGGCGGTGCGGGCCATTCTATCGACGGTCTTGGGAGCAGGTGCCTTCCGCGCGCCATGGCGTGCCAGGCATCTCCTTCGGAATGAGCGCCCGAGTGCTGGTATCGCCACGCTCCGCGTCTCCATGCGCGAGGCGGGCGAGCGGCTGCGTCCGATCCCGCTCGTCCCGAGGGCCGTCTCGACGCGAACGGCGGTGCTGCACGACGTCGGGTCTAGAGTCGTCGCCACCGCGCGCCGAGGCCGCTTCCCTCGGCCTTGATCCGCCCCGAATCGCGAAGCTCGTTGGGGACGAGGCGGACCGTCGCCGGGCTGACTCCGGGCATCGCGCGTTCGATGTCCCGCCGCGTGAACTCGACCGATGCCTGCTCGAGGATGTGGTCCCGCACGCGCTCCTGCTTGCTTCCCACTGTGGCGCGAGCCAGCGCCAACACCCGGCTCGGCTCGTCTTCTCCGGCGAGCGCTCCTCAGCGGAGCTTCGCCGCCGGGCAGCCGCGCTCGACCACACGCAGGTGCACCCGCGCGGGGCGCGACGGTGTGGCCAGCGAGAGGAAGTCGCGGACCACGCCGGCGTGGCCGCAGAACGGGCACCCGAGCGGGTCGGCCGGGGAGGCGAGCCCCGAGCTAAGCGCGACCGGCGCGTCGCAGCGGGGACAGGCGAGCGTGCCGGTGGCCAGCAGCTCCGACCGGAGAACGCGACGCTCTTCGTGCACGCCCGAGAACCGGCCGAGCGGGCCGGGTCCGATCGGCTCGGAACCATCGATGCCGCGGTGGAGTGACACGGCGGTGGAGTCTAGGCCCGGCGCCGACGTGCCGAGCGCGGCGCCGGATGCGTCAGCATGCGTGTCCACCAAGTGGATTCGCTCAAGGCACATCTCCTCATCGCCGGGCCGACCCTGCTCGATCCGAACTTCGCGCGCACCGTGGTGCTCGTGGCCGAGCACGGGACGGACGGGGCGATGGGCGTGGTACTCAACCGCCCGACCGAGACGAGGGTGGCCGACGCCGTGCCGCCGCTCGAGGATCTCGTGCCTCACGGCGAGCCGGTCTACGTCGGCGGTCCCGTGCAGGAGTCGGGTGTGGTGGCGCTCGCCGAGTTCGCCGATCCGGCCGAGGCCGCGGCGGTGGTGCTCGGCGACGTGGGCTTCCTCGCCGCCGCTCAGCAGGAGCCGCTGCCGGCGTCCGGCACCGGCCGCGCCCGGGTGTTCGCCGGCCACGCCGGCTGGGGCCCGGGACAGCTCGACGCCGAGCTCGAGCGCGACGACTGGATCGTAGAGCCCGCCACGGAGGAGGACGTCTTCGCCGAGGACGCGAACGGCTTGTGGGAGCGCGTGCTCGAGCGCAAGGGCGGCCAGTACGCGCTGCTTGCGCGGATGCCGCTCGACCCGCGGATGAACTGAGGAGCGGCGGCGGCGGGGCACCCGACTGGAGTGCGTTCGACGCACGGTCGATCGCTCAAGCGGCGACACGCGCGGGGCGATAGCCCGCTCAGTGACCTCTCACCCGAGCGCACCGGCGCACGACGTCTCGGCCGCCGCCGTGCGCCACCCGCCCGTCGGACGCGCCGCGTTGAGCGTGCGTAGGAGAGCAGATCATGGCCGCTTGCCGCTCGATGGTTACCTGGCGCGGGCGCTGCCCTTCACCTTGAGCCCGCACTCGCGGTAGCGGGGATCGCCCGAGTTGAAGCGCACGATGTCGGAGTAGAAGACGTCCGCGGTCGTGCCGCGACCGATGAAGCGGCCCTTGATCCTCAGGTACTCCATCCCGTTGACCGTGCCGTCGGGGGCGTGGTTGGGGCGCTGGCCGGTGTCGGCAAAGGAGCCGTCGGCACGGATCGCGATCGACTTGTCAGTCACGGTGCCCGGCGAGCCGTTGCAGAAGAGGGCCTTGTAGTGGCCGACGAAGCCCAGCACCCGCCGACCGTCGCCCGAGACCCGGAAGGAAACGCTCACCCGGCCCACGTAGCTGGTGTAGCGCCCGCCGGCGGCGTTGTTCTCGTACTGCTTGCCGGTTCCCGTGTAACGAGCCCCCGGTCGCGGGTGGGCGGCGAAGGCCGCGGCCGTGATCGCCATCGAAGCGGCCAGAGCGAGCACCGCCCAAGCGCTCGCGCGGCGCGTGAATCCCTGCGTGGCAATGGTCATGCCGAGTCGCTCCCCTCCAGAGGCGTCAGGGCCCGGCGAAGAAGGTCACCGGGCCGCTGTCGCAGGTGTTGCCGTTGTCGAGCTTGAGTTGGATGCGAAGTCGTGGGAGACGCGGGAGAGCGTGGACGCGGAGATCCACCTCGCCGTCGGCCCTGACGCGAACGCGCACGGACGCTCGCTGGTTGTCTTGCCCCTGTAGAGCGCTCCGTGCCGAGGATGGGCGGCCAACGCCAGGCCGCTCAGGCCAGCAGAGCGATCGTTGCGAGCATGGCCGCGAAGGTCGTGTGCGCTGCGCGGTGCGTGCGTGGCTTACCCTCCATTCCCTTCTCCTCCCGAGCGGACCTGTCCGGCAAAGTGGACAAGACGGCTTTGCGCCAACTATCTCATTCTCCAGATAACGGAGGATGGGAGTTCTTTCACGGGGAGCGACCCGCCAGCATGGAGCCGATGACGCCCGACGCCCTCCGCTTCGACCTGCAGTCGCACTCCCTCTACTCCGACGGAGAGCTCGCGCCGGCCGAGGTGGTCGCTCGCGCGGCAGCGAGCGGCATCGAGCTGCTCGCCCTGACCGACCACGACACGGTGGACGGCGTGGAGGAGGCGCTGGCCGCGGGGGCCGAGCACGGCGTGGCGATCGTCCCGGCCGCCGAAGTCTCGGCGGTGCACGCCGAGCGGGAGGACCTGCACGTGCTCGGCTATGGCGTGGCCCTGACCGACGAGGAGTGGCTCGCGCGCCTGCGCGAAGCACGCGCCGATCGCGAGGCGCGCGCCGAGCGGATGGCCGCGCGGCTCGAGCAGCTCGGCTTCTTGGTGGACGACGCCCCGCTCGCAGCGCGGCGCCGCGCGGGGCGGCCCATCGGTCGCCCGCACCTCGCCGCCGCGGTCACCGAGCATCCGGGCAACGCGCGCCGGCTGGCGGAGGAGGAAGCCGCGGACGTCTCCTCCTTCATCCCCGCCTACCTCGTGCCCGGCGCAGGCGCCTACCTTCCGCGCACGCGTCCGACGGTGGCCGAGGCGATCGGCTGGATCCACGCCGCGGGCGGCGTGGCGGTCTGGGCCCACCCGTTCTGGGACCTCGCCGCGCCGGAGGAGGTGCTCGCCACCCTCGACGACTTCATGGGCGACGGCCTGGACGGAGTGGAGGCGTTCTACGCCACCCACACCGCCGCTCAGACCGAGCTCCTGGCCGACCGCGCCGAGGAGCTCGCCCTCCTCAGCACGGGCTCCTCCGACTTCCACGGGCCCGAGCACCGGCTCTTCTCGCGCTTCGGCGCCCACGAACTGCACGGGCGTCGCCCGCGGCTCGGGCCGATCGGGCGCGTCGGGGGCGTGCACTAGCCTTCTCGCCCATGGTCAACAACCGCGCTCTCATCCCGCTGGCGATCCTCGCCGGCGTCATCCTGCTCGTCATCGCCGGCGTGTACTTCGCCGAGCCCGCGAAGTCGCTGCCCTCCTTCTTCCCCGGACACGTGGGCACCGGCTCCTCCGAAGCCGCGCACCATCACGTCAAGCACGGCATCGCCGCGCTCGTCGTCGCCCTCGGCGCCTTCGTCCTTGCGTGGTTCCAGACGGGCCCCAAGCGGGGCCCGTCCACCGCCGGCGCTTGAGCTATCCGCCGAGCGCGAAGACGAGCGTGCAGATCACGCCCGCGACGATGCAGTAGATCCCGAACGGCGTGAGCCGGTTGGTCTCGAAGAACCGGAGCAGGAACTTCACCGCGAAGAAGGTCGTCAGCGCGGCGCACAGCGCGGCCACGAGCGCCGGCCCGCGCACGCCGTTGCCGGCCGGTCCCAAGAGCTCCGGCAGCTTCAGCAGCGCCGCGGCGCCGATGATCGGGGTGGCGAGGAGGAAGCCGTAGCGCGCGGCGTCCTCGTTGGAGAGCCCGGCGAGCAGCCCGCCGCCCATCGTCATCCCCGAGCGCGATATGCCGGGGACGAGCGCGGTGGCCTGCGAGGTCCCCACCGCGATGGCCTGGCGCCACGTGAGGCGGGCGATGCGGGGATCCGAGTCGCCCAGGTGGTCCTCGGCCGTCGGAGCGCGCGCGCGCAACCGCTCGAAGATCAGCAGCACCACCCCGTTCACGATCAGGAACGCCGCCGCGGAGGGCGCCGAGGCGAACAGGCTGCGCAGCGGGGTCTCGAGCAGCAGCCCGACCACGCCGGCGGGGATCGTCCCCACCACGAGCAGCCAGCCGAGCCGCGCGTCGTGATCGCGCTCGCCGATCTCGCGGTCCCGCAGGGAGCGCCCGAGGCCCCGGGCGATCCGCACCCAGTCCTTGAGGAAGAAGCCGAGCAGCACGATCGCCGTGGCCAGGTGCGTGGCGACCAGGAAGGTGAGGAAAAACTTGTCGTTCTGGTGGATGTTCCAACCCACCAGGCGGGGCAGGATCACCCCGTGGCCGAGCGAGGAGACGGGAAAGGGCTCGGCGACGCCCTGGAGCAGTCCGAGGATCACCGCCTGGAAGTAGGAGATCGGGTCGTGCACGGGCGGCAGGAGGTTAGACGCCCGGTCGGCTGCGCCAGGCCGCGCGAAGGCGTGGGGCGCGCGACGACGGTGGGTCGTTGAGCGCAGAAACTGAGACGCTGCCTCTGTGTTCGGGTACCCTCCCCCCGTATGAGCAGCTTTTCGATTCGTGCCCGGCTGAGCAGCTCGCGCCACCCGCTCGTGGCTCTGGTGCTTGTGCTCGTGCTCTCCGGGGCGCTCGCCGTTCATCACAGCGCCCCGATGGCGATGCACACGGCCGGCGAGGTCTGCCTGGCCGTGTGCGCGGGCGCCGTCCTCCTCGCCCGACGGCGGGTCGCCTGCGTTCCTGCGCGTCACCCACGGCCCCTGAGGTTGCGCCCGGTCTCCCGGCCGCTTCCGACCGCACCGGAGCCGCGGGCACGCGCGGGACCGATCCTGCTTCAGGTCATGCGGCTCTGAGCTCGAGCGCTTCGCGCCTCGACCCTCTGCGGGCGCTCAAAGCGTCGCGACTCATCCAACCCTTGAACCGAAGGAGCACTCCACATGCGAAAGCGACTGCCTTCTCGTTGGACGGCCGTCATGGTCCTCACGGCTCTGGCCGGGCTGATCGTCGCCGGGTGCGGCTCGAGCACGTCCTCGAGCACCGGCAACACCACCGACCGAGCGTTTCTCAACGACATGACCCCCCACCACCAATCCGCCATCCAGATGGCCCGCATCGCGCAGCAGCGCGGTGAGCACCCGCAGATCAAGAGCCTGGCCGGCTCGATCGTCGCCGATCAGCAGTCCGAGATCGCCCTGATGGCCAAGCTGGGGAGCCAGATCAAGGGCGGCGACGCGAAGTCGACGCTCGCAATGAACATGCACGCCATGGGCATGGACATGAACACGGGCGCCCTCATGAACATTCGCCCCTTCGACCGGGCCTTCATCGACGACATGGTCCCCCACCACCGCGGAGCGGTCGAGATGGCAAAGATGGAGCTCGCCCAGGGCAAGAACCCCCAGGCGCGCGCTCTCGCCCAACGCATCATCGACTCCCAGAGCAAGGAGATCGACCAGATGAACCAGTGGCGCACCCAGTGGTACGGCACCCCGGCGCCCGCCACGAGCCCCGGAATGAGCATGCACTCCGGCCACTGACACCACACCCGACTGTGTTGGCGTCGCCGAGCCAAAATCGGCGACGCCACGCCACGGGCAGGAACGCACAGTCCGTCAGGCGAGCGTGCGGGCCAGCCGGTAGGCGAGCGCCTCGCACGCGAGCTCCTCGCTCACGTTGAGGCTCAGGCGGCGACGGGTCTCCTCCACGAGCTCGAGCGCGGCGGTGAGGCGCTGGGGGTCGCGTCCGGCGGCGTCGTGCGCGAGGGTCCCGGCGCGGTCGGTGTGGGCGGCCAGCTCCGGCGCTCCCCACGCGTGGCAGGCGAGGTCGCGGAACCACAGGCCGACGAGCTGGAGCCCGAGGTCGAGTGCTCGCGTCTCCACCCGCCGGCGCGCGCGTCGGGCCCGCTCGGTGTGCTCGTTCTCGATGCGCCGCTTGTCCTTGCGCGAGGAGACCTCGAGCTCGGCGGTGAGCTCCTCCCCCATCTCCGCAGTGACGCGCTCCCCGCGGCGGCGGGCGACCGCGAGGAGCTCGAGCCACGGACGGTCGCCGAGGGCACCGGAGAGCGCCGCGCGCGCGAGCGCCTCCGCCGCGCCGCGCAACGCCGCGCCGTCGCCCACGGCGAGCTCGAGCGCGCGGTCGCCGTCGCCCAGGGCGAGGCGGGCGCAGGCGGTGGCCTGCTCGGGCGGGACGCCGTGACGGCCCAGCCGCTCGGCGAGAACCTCGAGCGGCAGCGCGTCGAAGCGCACGAGCTGGCAGCGCGAGACGATCGTGGGGAGCACCTCCCCGAGGCGGTCGGTGAGAAGGAGGAGGTGGACGTAGGCGGCCGGCTCCTCGAGGGTCTTCAGCATCCGGTTGGCCGCCGCGTCGTTCAGAGTCTCGGCGCGCTCGATCACGAAGACGCGACGGGCGGCCTCGAACGGCGTGCGGGCCGCGGCCCCCACGACGGCCTCGTCGATGTCGGAGACGAGCATCTCGGCCGCTCCGCTCGGGCACACCCAGGTCAGGTCGGGATGGGCGCCGCTGCGAGCGCGCGCGCGGGTGCCGTCGGGATCCGCCGCGCCCTCGGCGAGGAGGGCCGCGGCGAGCTCGCGCGCGACCGCGCGCTTGCCGCTGCCCGCGGGGCCGTGGAAGAGGTAGGCGTGGGACGCCGCGCCGGCGGGTCCGAGCGCGCCGCCGAGCACCGCCCGGGCGTGGGGATGGGGCTCGGTGCCGGCCAGCGCGTTCATCGCCAGCCATGCTAGATCGCGGGCCGGGCGGCTCGGCCCCGAGCTCGCGCCCGGTTAGAGTCGCCCGCGCCGATGGCGGGCGGGCGGCTCATCACGATCGAGGGAATCGACGGCGCGGGCAAGACGACGCTGGCCGCTCGCCTCGCGGAGGACCTGCGCCGGCCCGATCGTCCGGTCGAGCTCCTCCGCGAGCCGGGCGGGGTCATCACCTCGGAGCGGATCCGGGCCCTGGTCCAGGATCCGGACGCCCGGATCGGCGCGCGCGCCGAGGCCCTGCTCTACGCCGCGGCGCGGGCCCAGCTCGTCGAGGAGCGGATCTCGCCGCTGCTCGAGGCCGGCACGTGGGTCCTGCTCGACCGCTTCGTCGACTCCTCGCTCGCCTACCAGGGGGCCGGGCGCGAGCTGGGCGTCGGGCTCGTGGCCGCGGTCAACGCCTTCGCGACCGGCAACCTGCGGCCCGACCGCACCCTGCTCCTGCGCGTCTCGCCCGCGGCCGGCCGGGAGCGCCAGGGCGGGCGCGGCGAGCCCGGCGACCGGCTCGAGCGCGAGGAGGACTCCTTCTTCGCGCGCATCGCCGCCGCCTACGACGGGCTCGCCGCCGCCGAGCCCGGGCGCTTCGCGGTGCTCGACGCCTCCCGCTCGCGCGAGGAGGTCCACGACGCGGCTCTCGCCGCGCTCGCCGACCTGGCGGGTCTCGCGCCCGATCAGTCCCCGTAGCCCTCGGGCCGTGCCCGGGCGAAGGCCCACGCGTCGGCGACCATCGTCTCCAGGTCGGGCTTGCGCGGCGCCCAGCCGAGCTCGGCCCGGATCCGCTCGCTGGCGGCCACGAGCCGAGCGGGATCGCCGGGCCGGCGCGGGGCCTCGACCACCGGGATCTCGTGGCCGGTCACGCCGCGCGCCACCTCGATCACCTCGCGCACCGAGAAGCCGGCGCCGTTGCCGAGGTTGAGGATGCGGTGCTCCCCGGCCCGCGTGTGCTCGAGCGCGAGCTCGTGGGCGTCGGAGAGGTCCTCGATGTGGATGTAATCGCGGATCGCCGTCCCGTCGGGCGTGGGGTAGTCCGTGCCGAAGATGAGCACGTGCTCCTGCTGCCCGAGCGCCACCCGGAGCACGTTGGGGATGATGTGGGTCTCCGGATGGTGGTCCTCTCCGAGCTCTCCGCTCGCCCCCGCCACGTTGAAGTAGCGCAGCGAGACCGCGCCCAGGCCGTGGGCGGCGCACTCGTCGGAGATCATCCGGTCGACGGTGAGCTTCGAGGCGCCGTAGGGATTGGTCGGGCGCTCGCTCTCCTCCTCGGAGATCGGCACCCGGTCGGGCTGCCCGTAGGTCGCGCAGGTGGAGGAGAACACGAGGCGCCGGATGCCCGCCTCCCGCATGGCGGAGAGGAGGTGGAAGGAGCCCACGGCGTTCGTGTGCCAGTAGCGCTCGGGATGCTCGACCGACTCGCCGACGAGAGCGAGGGCGGCGAAGTGGAGCACGCCGTCGAAGCCCTCCGCGAGCGCGTCGCGAACCGCGCGACCGTCGTGGAGGCTCACCTCGAGCAGCCGAGCCCCGGCCGGGAGCGCGGAGCGATGGCCTCGCGAGAGATCGTCCAGGACGGTGACCGCATGGCCGCCGCGGATGAGCCGAGCGGCGACGATGGAGCCGATGTAGCCGGCGCCGCCGGTGACGAGGAGCTTCACGGCGGGGTATTGAACCAGTCCCCGACCTAGAATCACCGCGGCAGGTGCTCGCGGGTCGTCTCCGGCGGGAGGAGGCGGTGAGCGGGCGGGGAAAGCCAGCGTCATGAGCCAGCCACCGTCCGATCCAGTGCCCGTCCCCGGCGGCCGCCGGTGAGCTCCGGGCGCCCGCATCTCGAGCTCGACGCCTTCGAGCTCGTGCCCGCCACCGCCGGGCTCGCGCTGCTCCGCGTGGCGGGTCGGCTCGCGGCGCCCGCTCCCGAGGGACCGCCCATGCTCCTCATCGAGGACGGCGGCCGGGCAGAGCGCCTCGCTGCGCTCCCCGCTCCCCCCGGGCCGCCCGGTGAGCTGAGGGCGGCCTTCTCGGCGCCGCGCGAGCTCGTGGGCGCCCCGGGGGCGATGTTCGCCCTCGAGCTGGGCGACGGCACCCTCGTCGACCTGCCGCCGCCGTCCGAGCGCGCCCCGCGTGCGCGACCGGCGCCGGCACCTTCGTCCCCCGAGGAGCTCGAGCGCCGGCTGCAGGCCGAGCGCGAGGCGCGTGGCGCCGCCGAGGAGCGCGCGGCCCGCGAGGCCGAGGCCAGGTCCCAGGCCGCCGAGATCGCCCGGCGCAACTACGCCGCCGCCACGCAGCTCCAGGTGCGAGTCGAGGAGCTCGAGCGTGCCGCCGGCACGGCCCGGACCGAGGACGAGACGGCGATGGGACGCATGCGCGAGGAGCTCGAGTACGAGCGCCGCGCCGTCGAGGCCCTGCGGGAGGCCGCTCGCGAGGGGGAACGTGCGGTACGAGACGCCGAGGAGCAGATCGCCGAGGCCGCCGCCGCCCGCGAGGAGGCCGAGCGTCAGGCCGCCGAGGCGCACGCCGCGGGCGAGCAGGCCGCGCGGGACGCGCGCGAGGCGCGTGAGCAGGCCGAAGCGGCGCGCCTGGCCGAGAGCCGCGCCGAGGAGGCGCTCGCGGAGCTGCACGCGGTCGAAGCGGAGGCCGCCGCGGCGCGGGAGGCGCTCGAGCAACGTCTCCTCCAGGAGCAGCAGGCACGCGAGGCGATCGAGGGGGATCTCAGCGCGCTGCTCGAGCGCGTCGCCCACGCCGAGGACGAGCGCACCGAGCTCCAACGCCACCTCGGCGCCGCCGGCGAGCAGACCTCCGCGCTCGAGGCCGCGATCGCCGAGCTCGGAGAGCGCACGACCGAGGCCGACCGGCTACGCGAGGACAGCGAGCGCCGCGCGAGCGAGCTCCAGAGCGCCCTCGCCCAGAGCGAGCATCGATCCGAAGAGGCGCACGCCACCCTCACCGCCCTCATCGAGGAACGCGACGAGGCCCGCGATCAGGCCCGCCACGCCCAAGCCGAGCACCAAGACGCCACCGAACGACTCGCCGCCCTCGGGGCCCGCGCGATCGAGATCGAGCAGCGGACCCATGAGCTCGAGTCCGGCACGGCCTCCCTGCGCCGCGAGGCCGAGCGCGAGCGCGAGCGTGCCGAGCATTCCGAGCGCGAGCTCGGGGACATCGAGTCGAACCTGCTCGCGGTGAGCGAGCGGGCCCTCGCACTCGAGCGTGCCACCGAGGTCGAGCGCGCGCGTGCGACGGAGCTCGCCGAACGGCTCGCGGCCACCGAGGCCGCACGCGAGGAGGCCCAGCGCCGGGCGGAGGACGCCGCGCTCGTGCGCACCGAAGCCGAGCTTCGCGCAGCGGAGCTCGAGCGCAGCGCCGCCGAGGACGAGCGCCGGCTCGCCCAGGCCAACGCGGCGCACGAGGAGGCGCAGGCGCACGCCGACGAGCTCGCCGCCGAGGCCGCGCGGGCGCGGAGCGAGGCCGAGGACGCCCTGGAGCGCCAGCACGCCGAGGAGCGCGCCCGCCTCGAGGCCGAGCGGCGGGCGTCGGCGGCCGAGGCCGAGCACGAGGCGCTGACCGAGCGCCTCGACGCCGCGGCCGCCTCCCGCCGCGAGGCCGAGGAGCGACTGCTCGAGGCGAGCGGGGGCGAAGCGGCGAGCGCGGCCGAGCTCGAGCGCGCGAGCGCCGCCGCGGCGGAGGCCAGGCGCGAGATGGAGGCGGCCTACGCCGAGTCACAGGAGCGCGCGCAGGAGCTGAGCGAGGAGCTGAGCGCCGCGCGGACCGACCTGGAGGCCGCGGAGGATCGCGCCGCCGCCGCCGAGAAGGCCAGGGGCGACGCCGAGCGAAGCGCCGCCGTCGCCGAGGAGGAGCGCGAGCTCATCACCGCGCGGATGGACGACCTGGCCGCGGAGCGCCGCGATGCGCCGGCAGACGGCCCGGGCGGCGATCCGGCGCGAGAGGCCGAGCTCGAGGCCGCCCTCGCGGAGGCCCTGGTGACCCTGCAGGCCCGCCAGGCGGAGCTCTACCGAGCACGCCAGGCCGAGGGCGAGCGCGAGGCGCTCGCCGCGCGCATCGCCGAGCTCGAAGGGACGGCGCGGCCCGTCGGGCCACCCCAGGGCCGCGCCGAGCAGGAGGCCCACGCCGCCGCCGCGCGCGTGCACGCCACGGTGGCCGAGGCGGCCGACCGAGCTCGCGGCGAGGCCCGAGCCGCCCGGCGCGCGGAGCGAGCGGCGAGTGTGCGCGGGGGACCTGCGGAGTCGCCCGGTGCCAGCGCGACCGGCACCGAGGAGAGCGGATCCGACGCGGGCTCCGAGGCCGCCTCGGAGGAGCGGGAGGAACCTCACCCGGCATTGCCCGGAGACGGTGGGAATGTGCCGGATGCGCTCGTGGTGGCTTCTGAGCCACCGCCCGATCACCCGCCGGAACCCAGCCCGCGGCGCGCCGCGGAGGCGCCGCCCTCCTCCCGCTGGCGACTCGTCGCGCGGGTGGTCGCCGTCGTCCTGCTGCTGACCGGGATCGCCCTCACGGTCCTGCTCCTCACCGGCTCGCTGGGCATCCACTTCGCACGGTAGGAGCGGGGCCGGGGCCGGTCTGCGCTCGCGCTCGGCAAGTACAATGGAGGCACTCGACGAAGCGGTCGGCGAGTCCTCTCGCGCCGGTCGCCTCCCGACCTTTCCGTCCGATCCGGCGGCGAGGATTCGCTGTTCCCCCCTGAGGACACGCCGGGCTCGGGGAGAGACACGGAAGATCCGGCCCAAGGAGAGGAAGACCCATGGAGCACGCCCCGCAGACCGCCCTCGGAACCGCCTCGACTTCCGGCGCGGGGCTCTCGGTTCGCCGTCGCTTCACCGAGCGGGGCGTCCACCCTTTCGGGGCGGTCGAGTGGGAGCTGCGCGACGCGCGGATCGGCTTCGGCGACAAGGTCTCCTTCGAGCAGCGTGGCGTCGAGTTCCCCGCCGCGTGGTCGCAGAACGCCACGAACATCGTGGCCCAGAAGTACTTCCGCGGCCAGATCGGCTCGCCCACGCGCGAGCGCTCCGTGCGCCAAATGATCGGCCGGGTGGCGGGCACGATCGCCGAGTGGGGGCGCCGGCGCGGCTACTTCGCCTCCTCCGAGGATGGTGAGACCTTCGAGGCCGAGCTCACCCACATCCTGCTCCACCAGATGGCGGCGTTCAACTCACCGGTGTGGTTCAACGTGGGCTTCGAGGAGCAGCCTCAGTGCAGCGCCTGCTTCATCCTCTCCGTCGAGGACACGATGGAGTCGATCCTGGCCTGGAACACCAAGGAGGGGAACATCTTCCGGGGCGGATCGGGCGCCGGGATCAACCTTTCCAACATTCGCGGCTCGATGGAGCCGCTGGCCAAGGGCGGCACGGCGAGCGGCCCGGTCTCGTTCATGCGCGGAGCCGACTCGTGGGCGGGGACGATCAAGTCCGGCGGCAAGACGCGACGCGCGGCCAAGATGGTGGTGCTCGACGTCGACCATCCCGACATCCGCGACTTCATCTGGTGCAAGGCGCGCGAGGAGGACAAGGCCGCCGCGCTGCGAGCCGCGGGCTTCGACATGTCGATCGACGGCGACGGGTTCAAGTCGATCCAGTACCAGAACGCCAACAACTCCGTCCGGCTCTCCGACGACTTCATGCGCGCGGTGGAGAAGGGCGATGAGTGGCGCCTGATCGCTCGCAGCACCCGCCGCCCGGTCGACGACCCGATCCCCGCCCGCGAGCTCATGCAGGAGATCGCGGAGGCGGCGTGGCGCTGCGCCGATCCCGGGGTGCAGTACGACACGACGATCAACCAGTGGCACACCTCGCCGCGGTCAGGGCGGATCAACGCGTCGAATCCGTGCTTTCCGGCGGACCAGCGGGTCCACACCGACCACGGGTTGATGGCGATCGCCGAGCTCGTGGAGCGTGGCGAGGCCGGTGAGGACGTCCGCGTCTACACCCATCGGGCGACAGCCGAGGAGCCCGGTCGGGGCGTCGCGCTCACGTGCCCGGTGCGCTTCATGCGCAATGGCGTCAAGCCGATCGTCCGCCTGCGCTTCGCCAACGGACAGGAGCTGCGCTGCACACCGAACCACCGGTTGTGGACGGCCAACCGCGGCTACGTGCGTGCCGAGGAGCTCACGGAACAGGATCGCGTGCTGCTCAATGACTCTGCGACGCTCGCCCGTGCGGCGTCATGGGAACTGCCTGCGAACGTCGCCGCGAAGGCCACGTCCTTCTTCCGCGGCGGCACGGTGTCGCACCAGGAGCTTCCGAAGCACTGGAGCGAGGGACTGGGCGAGCTCACGGGCCACCTGATCGGGGACGGAGACCTGACCGAGCACCGTACGGAGTGGGTCTATGGAGGCGAGGATGTCGCCGACGGCTTGGCCGACGCCCACGCCGGCCTGCTCTCCGAGCTCATGGGCGGGTGCTCCCAACAAGAGATGGACAACGGCACGACGCAGCTGCGCGCTGGCAGCGTTGCGGTGCGCGACCTGTTCACCCAGCTTGGCGTCAAGGCGGTCCGGGCGCACGACAAGCGCGTACCGGAGAGTGTGTTCACCGCTCCTCCCGAGGTGCAGGCCGCCTTCCTCAGAGGGCTGTTCGGAGCCGACGGGTGCATCGCTCGAGTTGAGGGCGGCGGCAAGGCCACGCGCTACGCCGGACTCGGCAGCCGGAGCGAGGCGCTGCTCAAGGACGTGCTTCGCCTCCTCTCGGCGTTCGCTATCCGCGGTCACATCTACCGGACCACCGACGCCCGCGACTCGACGTTCTCGTACGTTCGCAAGGACGGGTCGAGGGTTGAGTATGCGTCGCGGGAGGGCTATGACCTACGCATCACCGGCTCTGACCTGGCGCGATTCGCCGACCAGATCGGCTTCTCCACGCCGCGTAAACAGGCCGCACTCGAAACGCTGCTGGGCGAGACCCGGCGGTACGCGACGAAGCCCACGACCCGTTTGGTCCGCCGCGAGGACGACGGCCAAGAGGAGGTGTTCAACCTCACCGAGCCGCTGCACCACTCGTACATGGTGGGTGGCTTCGTCGTGGCGAATTGCAGCGAGTACATGCACGTCGACGACTCGGCGTGCAACCTCTCCTCGCTGAACCTCATGAAGTTCCGCCGCGAGGACGGCTCCTTCGACGTCGAGTCCTTCGAGCACGCCGTCGACGTGATGTTCCTCGCGCAGGAGATCATCGTCGGTCCCTCGAGCTACCCGACCGAGGAGATCGGCGCCAACGCGCGCGCGTTCCGCCAGCTCGGGCTGGGCTACGCGAACCTCGGCGCCTACCTCATGTCCGACGGCGTGGCCTACGACTCCGACGCCGGGCGGGGCACGGCGGCGGCGATCACCGCGCTCATGACGGGGCGCGCCTACCTCGGCTCGGCGCGGATCGCCGCGGCGATGGGCCCCTACGAGCGCTACGCGGAGAACCGCGAGCCGCACAACGCGGTCATGCGGATGCACCGCGACGCGTCATACGCGATCCCCGACTCGACCTGCGCCGACCCGGCGCTCCTCACCGCCGCGCGCGAGAACTGGGAGGAGGCGGTGGCCGAGGGCGAGCGCTCGGGCTACCGCAACGCGCAGGCCAGTGTCCTCGCGCCTACCGGCACGATTTCCTTCTTGATGGACTGCGACACCACCGGCGTGGAGCCCGACTTCTCGCTCGTGAAGTTCAAGGAGCTCGTGGGCGGCGGGCAGATGACGATCGTCAACGGGACGGTGCCGCTCGCGCTGCAGACGCTCGGCTACACCGACGAGCAGATCGAGGTCATCGAGCGCCACATCGACGAGCACTCGACCATCGTCGGCGCTCCCGGCCTGGCCGCCGAGCACCTCTCCGTCTTCGACGTGGCGGTCGGCGAGCGGGCGATCTCGCACATGGGCCACATCAAGATGATGGGCGCGGTGCAGCCGTTCATCAGCGGAGCCATCTCCAAGACCGTGAACATGCCCGAGACCGCCACGGTCGAGGACATCGCCGACGCCTACCTGCAGGCGTGGCGAATGGGGGTCAAGGCGCTCGCGATCTACCGCGACGGCTCGAAGACCGCGCAGGCGCTGCGCACCGACGCGCAGAAGGAGATCAAGGAGACCGCCGGCGTCAGCGTCGACGCGGCGGTGGCCGAGGCCCTGGCCAAGGCCCCGCCCCAGCGGCGCCGGATGCCGCGCGAGCGCCAGTCGATCACCCACAAGTTCTCCATCGGCGGCCACGAGGGCTACATCACCGCCGGCATGTACGAGGACGGGACGGTCGGCGAGATCTTCCTCACCGACATCGGCAAGGAGGGCTCGACGCTGCGCGGCATGATGAACTCCTACGCGACCTCGATCTCGATCGCACTCCAGTACGGGGTGCCGCTCGAGACGCTCGTGCAGAAGTTCGCCTACATGCGCTTCGAGCCCGAGGGGATCACGCAGAACCCCGAGATCCCCTTCGCGAAGTCGATGCCCGACTACATCATGCGCTGGCTGGCCTCGCGCTTCCTCGACGCCGACACCCAGGAGGAGCTCGGCATCCTCACGCCCGCGGTCCGCGCGCGCAAGGCGGCGCAGGACGCCATGACCTCGATCTCGAGCGACACGGCGGGCCCCGTGGCCGAGCCGTCCCACGGCGAGAACGGCGGCAACGGCGGAGCGAGCCACGGCAACGGGGGCACGAAGACGCCGCAGCCCGCGGCGTCCGCGCTCACCGACTCACCGCCGGTGCAGCCGGCCAGGATGTCCGGGCTCGACCTCGGGCCGGCGTGCGGTCAGTGCGGCGGGATGATGCAGCGCACGGGCTCCTGCTACACGTGCTCGAGCTGCGGGAACAACACGGGCTGCGGGTAGGCAGGTTGGGGCTCGTCCTCCGCGCTTCTGCGCCTCCGTTCGCTTCGGCCGGCCTCCAGTGCTCGCCTACTTCGGGGGGATCCCCTTCCGCACGCACTCCCGCGCGAGTCGCGCCCCGATGGCGCGACCCTGTGCTTGGGCGCGCGCCCGGCCGCCCGGCTCCGACCCGAGCAAGGCGATCATGATGATCTCGCGGTTGGAGACCCGGGTCTGCGCCTCTTGAACGAGGCAGGCGACGAACGCCCTCGACAACCCGCTGCTCGCCCCCTCCGTCCGGATGCCGCTGATGAACTTCGCGCGAAAGAACGCGATTCCCCGGCCCTCGCGCAGGCACTGACGACCGAGCTGTCGACCGAGCGCCACGGCGCGGAGACGGGCGGCGGGCCGCCCCTCCTTGAGGGCCAACCGCGTGAGGCCCTGGAGCTGGGAACCGGGAAGGCCGGCGAACTTGGCCACGACGCACTTCGTGTAGCCGGGGGGCAGGCCCTGTCCGGGCAGCGAGCGCCGAACCCGGGAGACCAGGGCAGCCCGGAGCTCCGAGATGTCCGAGCTCGAGCGCGGCGCGGTGCTCGTCGACGGCGTCGGCGAGCTGGCCGAAGGCGTCGACGCGGTCCCTCCCGACTCGTGCGATTTGCTCGTCGTCGACCCCGAACCACCGCCGCAGCCCGCGACGAGCGCGGCGAGGAGCACGAGAAGCGCGCAGGCCCTCAGCATGCCCGGCACAGTATGACGGCCGGCCCCGACGGTCAGGCCGCGCTCCGCCGCGCGAAGCGCTCTCGGGCCTTGGCCGCCTCGACCTCGCGGTCCTTCGGCGGCACCGTGGCCATGAGCTCGTCGAGCAGGCGGCTCGAGGCCTCGGCGACCGCATCGACGGCACGCTCGAATGCCTCCGCGTTGGCCTGCGAGGGCGTGTTGTACCCGCTGATCTTGCGGACATACTGAAGCGCGGCGGCGCGGGTCTCGCCCTCGGTCGCGGGCGGCTCGAAGTTGTGAAGGGGGCGGATGTTTCGGCACATGAGCCGGAGCATATGGATCCGGCTGCGAGAGCGCGCGGCACACCTGCGCGAGCGGCTATTCGGCGGTCGCCTCGCGCCCTCGCCTCCGCGCGCTGACGGCGACGATGATGAGCACCAGAGCGATCGAGACGTACAGCGAGTAGCGGCCGATCGCCTTGGCCACGTCGACGGCCGACTGGCCGACGAGGTAGCCGAGGCCGACGTTGAGCACGATCCACACGGACACGCCGACGAAGTCGACCACCAGGAAGCGCCGCAGGCGCATTCCGGTCCAGCCCGCGCCGGCGTATATGAGCGCGCTCGGGACGGGCAGGACGTAGGAGAAGACGATCGCCCAGGAGCCGTAGCGCTCCGACCACCGCGTCGCCCGCTCTATCCACCTCCGGCCGCGACGGCCTCGGTCGCCGATGATGAGGCCCGCGACGTCGGGCCCCCAGATGCGACCCGCCCACCACAGGAGTGGATCCGCCATCATCAGCGTGAGCACGGGGGCGAGCAGCGCCAGCACGATGGAGGCGTGGCCCACCCGGGCGAACGCGCCCCCCGCGACCATCGCGGGCGTCGAGCCGCGCAGGAGCTCGAGCAGCACCGGGTCCTTGCCGAGCAGCGAGGGCGCCACCGGGATCAGCGCGAGCGTGTAGATCGTCGTGAAGGACAGCCCGGCGATGCAGAGGGCCTCGGCGCGTCGGCGCGTCATGGCCCCATCATGCGCGAAGCGGCCCGCCGGCAGGCTCGGCGCGCCCGCCGGTGTGACGCAGCGCCAGCGCGAGCTCGAACCGGGCCTCCGGGTCATCGAGGGCGTCGCCGAGGCGCTCGCGCAGCCGCCCAAGGCGATAGCGCACCGTCTGGGGATGCAGCTGAAGTGCCCGGGCCATGGCCAGCGGCCGGCCGGGATGATCGAGCCAGGCGGCGAGCGTCTCGCGCAGCAGCTGCACGCGCACCGGTGAGGGGTCGTCGAGCCGTGACAGCCATCGGGCCGCGAGCGCGTCGGCGGCCGCGGCGTTGGCGTTGACCACCAGGGTGGCCAGCTCATCCTCCCAGCGCAGGATGCGATTGGCGGGGAGGATGCCCGCCGTGGCCAGGCCGGCGACCTCCTGGGCCCCGGCGAGCGACGTCGGAGCCAGCAGCGGTGGCCCGGCCGGCCCGACCGCCGCCCCGACCCCCGTGCGCGTCAGCCAGGCGTCGAGCTCTGCGGGTGGCCCCGCGGCTACCGACATACGGCCCGTCGCGCCGATGAGGATGCGCTCGCCGGCGGGCTCGCCTCGCGGCTGACCGAGCAGCACGGTGACGGCGATCCGCTCCGGCCAGCGCCAGCGGGCGACCCTCGCAGCCGCGAGGGCCGCGTCTGCCTCCCCGGCGCCGGCGAGCAGCGCATCGAGCAGCAGCTGGCGCTCCCGGGCGCGCTCGCCGCGCACGGCGTCCGCCTCGCGCGCGTAGCCCTCGACCGAGTTCGCCGCCAGCTCGTCGACGTAGGCCACGTGTCCGTCGGCCAGGCGCAGCACGGTCTCGGCGTCGAGCTCGAGCTCTCGCGCCGCCACGCGCACGTGCGCCCACCCGACGCGGGCGCCGATCCGGTAGCCCGCGGTGAGCATCTCCAGCGGCACGCCGGCCCGAGCCGCCGCGGCTCCGAAGGAGATGTGCGTGCCGGTATCGGCCTCCTGTGAGACGTCGCCGGACAGCACCGCCAGCACGCGGCGGAAGGTCGCCTCGATCACGCGCCGGCGCGTCGACGCCTCCCCCGGGCCGACCACCTGTGGCAGCTCGCTCACCACCGCGGCTTCGGTCTCGTCGCACATGGCGCCAAGCTCGGAGTGCAGGCGCTCGAACAAGAGCTTCATAGGATTGGGATGAACTGAAGGCGATATTTCGTCTGCTCGGGACATGGTAAGGACGCCGGGTCATGCGTAGCCTCGCAGAGACGTCGCCGATTCGACCACTGGAGACCGCCGTGTACCGCTCGTTCGTCCGCCGTCGGGTCCGCCGCCCGGCGCGGTGTTCTCGTTCCCCGGCGAGCACCGCCTGTCCGGCGAGCGGCGAGGTCCGGCGGCGATACGCGCGTGGTTCGTCGAGACTCGCCGGCTGTTCCCCGACTTCCGCGCGTCGTGCCGAGCACGATCCTCGTCGAGGGCGGCCCGTGGCGGACACGCGCCGCCTCGCGGTTCGCGGTCTTCGCGACGTTCCCCGACGGCACTCCCTACCGCAACGAGGGAATGCAGCGGCTCGAGATCCGCTGGGGGCGGATTCACCAGGACCGCCTCTTCGAGGACACCCAGGCCGTCGCCGAGGCGCTCGCGCGCCTCTCCGAAGCCGAAGCCGGCGGCGATGCCTCGGCGCTGCCCACAGCGCATGAGCCGCCCTGACCGCGGTCGCTGGCGGCGGCCGGTCGCGCTCGGCGGGACGATCCGGCTCCTCCCCGCGCTCGGGCTCGCCACCTGGGGTGTGGCCGCGCGGGGCGTGGCCGCGCGGCGGGGCGCGCTCGGACGAGGGCGCCCCGCCGGTACTCGAGCGCGCCCTCGACGCCGGCCGGTTCGGATCATGAGCCGCCGGGCGGCCCAGCGAGTTGCAGACGGCGTAGAGCACGTCGGCCGCTACCCGCGGGTACCCGATGCGGTACCCAGGGGTAGCCGGACCCCCGGGTAGCTGCCAGGCGCAACGCGCGGCCTGCCCGACCTGCACCCCCGGGGCGCCGTCCCGAGCGGGTAGGGTTCGGCGTCCGGCTGATCGCCTACTCGACTGGGGTGCCTTCGGGCGCCCGGCCGGGCTCCGCGCCGGCCCTCGTGGCCGGCGGCCTACGTGGCTCGCCCGAATCGTGTGAACCCCGCCGCCGAGGTGCTAAGCTGACGTTCACGTAAGAGTCGTAGTCGTGTCGCCGCTTCACCCCTCAACCCCATGAGCACCGTCGCCAAGCCCGCCGTTCGCACCGCCGACCCGCGCCGGCGTGGCCCGGGTGTGGCCGCCGACCACGCCCACTACAAGTGGTGGGCGCTCTCGTGCACGAGCCTCGGGATGCTGCTGGCGACGATCAACTCGGGCACGCTGATCATCGCGCTGCCCGACCTCGAGCGCTCGCTGCACACGAGCATCCTCTCGCTCGTCTGGGTGATCCTCGCCTACATGATCGCCTCGACGGTGCTCGTGCTCACCGCCGGGCGCCTGTCCGACCTCTTCGGGCGCAAGGCGGCCTACGTCGCCGGGTTCGTCGTCTTCTCGGCCGCCTCGCTCGGCGCCGGATTCGCCGGAGACGGCACCGAGCTGATCCTGTGGCGGATCCTGCAGGGCATCGGCGGCGCGTTCCTGTTCGCCAACGCCTCCGCGCTCGTCACCGACGCCTTCCCGCGCGAGCAGCTCGGCCTGGCCATGGGGACGAACACGATGGTCGCCGCCGTCGGGCTCGTGCTCGGTCCCGTGCTCGGCGGGGTGCTCGTGGCCATCTCGTGGCACTGGGTGTTCTGGTTCAACGTGCCGTTCGGGCTCATCGGCGCGGCGTGGGGCGCGCTCGTCCTGCGCGAGCTCGCCAAGCCGGACACGAACCGCGGCTACGACCTGCTGGGAACCGCGACCTTCGTCGTGGGCCTGACCGGCCTCGTGCTCGGCGTCTCGCGGGGCGGACTCTCGGGCTGGGGCGACCCGATCGTCATCGGCGGGCTCCTCGCCGCGGCGGTGCTCCTGCCGCTCTTCGTCCTCATCGAGCGCCGCGGGCGGGCGCCCATGCTCGACCTGACCATCTTCCGCAACCGCCTGTTCGCCGCCGCCACGGGCGCCGCCTTCATCAACGGCCTCGCCCGCTTCGCGCTCATGTTCGTCTTCGTCTTCTACTTCCAGGGCGCCAAGGGAGACGACCCGATCACCGCCGGGATCAAGCTCATCCCCCTTGCCGCGGGCATGCTCATCTCCTCCCCGCTGGCCGGCATCTGGGCCGACCGCCACGGCTCCCGCGTGCTCTCGGCCCTCGGCATGCTGGTGAGCGCCATCGGGCTGGCGCTCATGACGACGCTCCAGGTTCACACGCCCTACTGGCAGAGCGGGCTGTGGATGCTGATCGTCGGGATCGGCTCGGGCATGTTCAACTCCCCGAACACCGCGGCGATGATGGGCACGGTGCCCGCCCAGCGCCGCGGCATCGCCGCCGGTGCGCGGACCATGCTCCAGAACACCGGCGCGGTCATCTCCATCGCCCTCGTGCTGGCGATCATCACCGCCGCGGTCCCCAAGGACCTGCTGTTCAAGATCTTCTCGGGCCTCACGCAGGGGCTCTCCGACCAGCGGCTCGCGCCCTTCATCGCCAACATGCACACGGCGCTGTGGGTGCTCGCCGCCAGCGCGCTCGTGGGCACGGGCGTCTCGCTGCTGCGACCGCGGCACGACTCCGCGCCCGCGCCCGACGAGGACGACGCGGCCCCGGGGCCCGAGCCGCGCTCGCGGCCCGCGGCGCGGAGCGAGCGCCGGGAGCCGGAGCTCGCGCAGTGACGGCCACGGCCTCCTCCGCGCTGCGCATCGGCGAGGTGGCCAAGCTGGTGGGCACCACACCGCGGACGATCCGCTACTACGAGGAGATCGGCCTCCTGCACGGAGGCGCCGTCCGGTCCTCCGGCCAGCACCGGCTCTACACGGAGCGAGACGTCGAGCGCCTGCGGGAGCTCATCCGGCTCAAGGAGCTGCTCGGGGTCTCGCTGGAGGAGCTCAGGGAGCTGGTCGAGGTCGAGGAGGCGCGCGCCTCGCTGCGCCACGAGTGGCACGAGCAGGACCCCGAGCCGGCCCGCCGCCGCGAGATCCTCCTCGAGGGCCTCGGCCACCTCGAGCGGCAGCTCGCGCTCGTCCGCCGCCGCCGAAGCGAGCTCGAGTCGCTGGCCGGGGAGCTCGAGGGGCGGCGCCGCAAGCTGCGCCGCCGCCTGCGCGAGCTCGGCTGACCCGCCCTTCCCTTCGATCGACCTGACGAGGAGCCACACCATGGAGACCCGCCCGCTCAGCCGCACCGGGGTCGACGTAAGCCCGCTGTGCCTCGGCACGATGATGTTCGGGGCCTGGGGCAACCCGGACCACGACGACTCCGTCCGGATCATCCACCGCGCGCTCGACGCGGGGATCAACTTCGTCGACACCGCCGACGTCTACTCCCAGGGCGAGTCGGAGCAGATCGTCGGCAAGGCGCTAGGCGGCGGCCGGCGCGAGGACGTCGTGCTCGCCACCAAGTTCCACGGCGCGATGGGCGAGGGACCGCTGCGCCGCGGCAACTCGCGCCGCTGGATCGTGCAGGAGGTCGAGAGCAGCCTCCGCCGGCTGCGGACCGACTGGATCGACCTCTACCAGGTCCACCGGCCCGAGCCCGGGACCGACATCGACGAGACGCTCGCGGCGCTCACCAACCTCGTCCGCGCGGGCAAGATCCGCTACTTCGGCAGCTCGACCTTCCCCGCCCACGCGATCGTCGAGGCGCAGTGGGTGGCCGAGCGCCGCGGACGCGAGCGCTTCGTGTGCGAGCAGCCGCCCTACTCCATGCTCGTCCGGGGCATCGAGGCCGACGTGCTGCCGGTGTGCGAGCGCCACGGGATGGGCGTCATCCCCTGGAGCCCGCTCGCCGGCGGCTGGCTCTCGGGCAGGTACCGCAAGGACGGCGAGGTGCCCCAGAGCCACCGCGCCGAGCGTATCCCCCAACGCTACGACCTCGCCCTGCGCGGCAACCAGCGCAAGCTGGACGCCGCCGACGCGCTCGGCCGGCTCGCCGACGAGGCGGGCTCTCGCTCGTCGAGCTCGCCCTCGCCTTCGTAATCGAGCACCCGGCCGTCACGGCGGCGATCATCGGCCCGCGCACGATGGACCAGCTCGAGAGCCAGCTCGGCGCGGCGGAGGTCAGGCTCGACGCCGGCATCCTCGACCGCATCGACGAGATCGTGGCGCCGGGGGAGAACCTGAACGCCGTGGACGCGGGCTGGGAGAACCCGGCGCTCGCGACCGCCGCGCGGCGGCGAAGCGGCGGCTCGAGCGCCTAGGAGAGTCCGCCGGCGCGCGGGCGTTCGGTCATGCTGGCCGCGTGCGCCGCATACCCGTCCCCCTCCGCCGCCTCGGGCTCCGCCTGGCCTATCGCCTGCTGCAGGTCTACTGGGCCCTCGCGCGCCCGGTGAAGCGCGGCGCGAAGTGCGTGATCACGAGGGGCGACGAGGTGCTCCTCGTCCGCCACACCTACGGGCCGCGGGGGCGGTGGGAGCTCCCGGGTGGGGGCGTCCGGCGCCGGGAGCGCCCGAGTGAGGCGGCGCGCCGGGAGATCGAGGAGGAGCTCGGGGTGGTCATCTCCGCGTGGCGTCCGCTCGGCGACCTCTACGCCCGCATCAACCGCAAGCGCGACACGCTCTGCTGCTTTCACGCCGAGGTGGACGAGCTCGACCTCGACCTCGACCGGGGCGAGATCGCGGAGGCCTCGTGGTTTCCCGCCGCCCGGCTGCCGGCGCGGGTGGAGCGCCACGTGCCGCGGATCCTCGCCCTGCGCGACGCGCGGTAGCGTGGCGCGCTTGCTCGCTCGCTCTCTCAGGCGCGCGACGCCGGCACGCCGCCACCCCGCGCGTCGACGATCCGCCACGGGTTCGCGTCGTCGCCGGCCAGGGCGAGCGTCCAGCGCTCGCTGAAGCGCGTCGCGCGAGACTGGCTGCCCGCGACGATCGTGGTGGTGTCGCGGTCCTCGACGTAGCGGCGCCCCTCGGCCTCGACCGCGACGGTCATGCGCGGCGGGTCGCTCGCGGCGTCGAGCCCGACGATGCTCATCTTGCGAACGCGCGGCCCGCGCACCACGAGTCGCGTCCGGGCGCCGGCGTCGCCCGGGTGCAGGAGCTCGCGCAGCGCCTCGGGCGTGGCCACCGCGGCAAGGTCGCGATCGCTCCCGTCGACCGCCTCGGCCCAGGCCGCGACCGCGCGGCGGACGGCTACCTCGAGCACGTCGGGGGCAAAGCGGCCGTCGGCGAGCGAGAGGTCGAGGGCGGCGGCGCGGGCGTTGCCCTCGTACTCGACGCTCGCGAGCTCGGAGGCCTTCACGTCCTCGGGCAGCTTGTCGGCGGCGGCGAGCTCGACGAGCGACGCGTCCCTCAGGCGCGTGGTGTCGCCCCACGGCGTGGCCACGAGGGTCTCGTCGAGCTGGTGCTCGCCCTCGGCGTCCTGCTCGATCGAGAGCACGATCCAGCGCCCGTCGCCGTCGCGCTTGCCCAGGGTCCAGTACTCCGCGACGAACCGGTGGGAAACGCTCGTGTCGTCGCGTTGGATCCTCGCCCCGGCGCGGTTCTCGACGTAGTCCTCGAGCACGGCCTCGATCCGGACGACGATCCGGTCCTCCCGGTCCTCCTCGCGGTTGGTCAGGCCCATGTACTCGACCTGCGGGCCCTCGAGGATCCTGACGCGGTTGTGCCAGCGCCGGCGGTCGAAGTCGTCGAGCCGCCGCCTCCACTCGACCATGAGGTCGGGGCCGACGAGCCCGGCGAGCCGGGTGCGATCGCGGGCGTCCCAGGCCTCCTGGGTCCCGCGGAAGAGCGCGGCCGCCTGCTCGCGGACGGTGTCGACCGCGAACGCCTCGTCGTCCTCGGCGGCCTCCGCCGCGGCGAGCTCCACCTGGCGCCCGCGGGCCCGCCGCCGCGCCCGGTAGCGGGCGCGGTAGGCCGCGCTTCGCACCCAGGAGACGACGAGCGCCAGAGTGATCGCGATGACGATCAGCGCGAGCAGCAGCGGGTGGCTGAAGACGTAGAGGAGGATGAAGAACCCGCCGCCGTGGCCTCCTCCTCCGCGTCCTCCGAAGCCTCCCCCGCCTCCGAAGCCCCGGCCAAACCCGCCGCTTCCCCCGCCCGCGCGGGCCGACGCCGAGCCGGCGACTGTGAGCCCGAGGGCGAGGAGCGGGAGGAGGGCCGCGGTGATCCGGCGGGCGAGGGGGAACGAGCGCATGCTCACGATTGAAGCACCTGGCGAGCTGCGGCGTCAGCGGTTGCCGGCGGGGGCGGGCTCCTCCGCGCCGTTCCTTCGCGGCGCCGATGCGACCCGTGAGGACCCCGACCAGGAGCAGGCGAAGCGCATCCCCTAGGCTCCAGTCCATGTCGACGACGCTTGCCACGGCTCCGAGCACCCGACGCGAGATCGAGCTGCGCGAGACGGTGCTCCACGGCCACCGCGTGGCCTACCGCTGCGCCGGCTCCGGGCCTCCGGTCGTGCTCGTGCACGGCATCACCTCGACCTCGGCGACGTGGGAGCGCGTCATGCCCTACCTCGCCGAGCGCTACACGGTCATCGCCCCCGACCTGCTCGGGCACGGCGAGTCGGCCAAGCCGCGCGGCGACTACTCCCTCGGCGCCTACGCCAGCGGCGTGCGCGACCTCCTCGTCTCCCTCGGCCACGAGCGCGCGACGTTCGTGGGGCACTCGCTCGGCGGCGGCGTGACGATGCAGCTCGCCTACCAGTTTCCCGAGCGCTGCGAGCGGCTCGTGCTCGTGGACAGCGGAGGCCTCGGTCGCGAGGTCAACCTCCTGCTGCGCTCGGCCACCCTGCCCGGCTCCGAGGTGGTGCTGCCGCTGCTGGCCAGCGCCGGCCTGCTCGACGCCGGCCGGGCCGTCGGTCGCTTCCTGAACCGGCTCGGCCTCCGCCCCGGCACCGACGTGGAGGAGATGGCCCGCGGGCACGCGTCGCTCGCCGACCGCGAGGCGCGCGCGGCGTTCGTGCACACGCTGCGCACGATCATCGACCCCGGCGGCCAGCGCGTGAACGCCTCCGACCGGCTCTACCTGGCCGAGCACATCCCGTTCCTCATCGTGTGGGGCGAGCGAGACCCGATCATCCCCGTGTCCCACGGCCGCGCCGCGCATGCCCGCGTGCGCGGCAGCCGCCTCGAGGTCTTCGCGGGGGCCGGCCACTTCCCCCACCTCGACGATCCCCAGCGCTTCCTCGCCGTGCTCGTGGACTTCATCGAGTCCACGGAGCCCGCCGCGCTCGAGATGGACGAGTGGCGCGATCTGCTGCGCAGCGGCGGCACGCCGGGCGATCTCCCCCGGCCCTAGCCTCCGAAAGCGATGCTCCCGCTCGCGTTTTTCTGAAGCCCTGTGTCCCTATGGGGGGTACGGGGCTTCAGAAAGCTGCCTGGCGACCGCGGCGAGCGTCGCCTTGACGTGACGCGGCTCGCGGGCCACCTGCGCGTGGGTGAAGCGCAGCGGCGTGAGGCCGGCCGCGGCGTGAGCCTGGTCACGCAGGCGGTCGCGCGCCTGTTCGGCGGGCGTGCGGTGGTAGCGCAGTCCGTCGGTCTCCACGACCAGTCCGAGCCCGGGCCAGAGGAAGTCGACCTTGAAGCCGTTGCGGTAGCGGCCGGTCTCGGGCAGCGGCAGGCCGGCCGCCCGAGCGAGCGGCAGGAAGCGCCGCTCGAGCTCTGAGTCGGTGAGGGTGAACGTGTGCCGGTCGAGGACGGCACGCAGGGCGGGCGCGCCGCGACGGTAGCCGCCGGCCCCGATCGTCGAGCGGAGCTCGTCTGGGTCGATCAGCCCGAGCTTGTCTCCCTCGTTGATCGCCGTCTCGAGCTGAGCCGCGGAGAGAAGGGTCGCGAGGTCGGCAAGGGTGCAGACCGGATCAGTGACGGGGATGCCCACGTGCCGGGTCACGGCTGGCGAGGAAGGGCGATGCACCACGATTCCGCCCACGCGCCTGGCCACGTGCGCGGGCACGGAGACGTGCAGCCGGTCAGGGCGACGCGCTGCGCGGATGCCCCACAGCGCCGCGGCGCTGGTGTGGCTGAGAACGGCGTCGCACCCACAGGCCAGGACGGCGGCCATCCAGCGCCCGTGCTGCGTGAGCTCCCGGCGTCCGACCGCGTATACGCCGCGCCACACGGGATGCAACCGCCCGGCGGCGATCCGGTGAGCGATCGCCTTGGAGCTGAAGCCGAGCTCGAGGAGCTGTCGCCGCGCGATCACCCCGTGTTGCCGTGCGACGAGGTCCCAGACCTCCGCGGGCATTTGCTGAAGCCCCGTGTCCCCCATAGGGGGTACAAGGCTTCAGCAAGCCAAGGCTCGCCCCCGCCTACCCCGTGAAGCGGGGGTGCGGCCGCGGGATGATCGAGACGCTGGCGGTCGCCGTGTCGTTGCCCGGGACGGGGTCGGTCTCGGCGCCCGCGACGCGAGCGGTGCTCCGCACCCGGCCGGTGTGCACGGCCTGGACCGTGATCACGACCTGCACGCGTCTGCTCACGCCCAGGCTCGAGAAGCGACAGACGATCGTTCTGCGTCCGGTGCACGTGACTCCATGCGAGGGCCGCGAGGAGATCAGCGTGAGCTGGCCTGGCAGCCGCTCTCGCACCACCACGCGGGTCGCGCGGTCGGGCCCGTGGTTGGTGACCGTCAGCGTGTAGGCGACGCGACTGCCGAGGCGGACCCGTCCGGGCCGGGCGCACTGGCTCACTCCGTGAAGGAGTCGGCGCGCGCGGCCGTCGCCCACGCGAGCATGAGCACCAGCGCGCTCGCAGTCGCCAGCAGCCCTCGCTTGGCCGTATGACCGGCCGACGACGACCCCAGAATCAGATGCACGCGCTGTCCCTTTCGCAGTGTGATGGAGCCCTCCAGGGCGCCGCGGGGCGGACTATACAGGCGAATCCCTCAATGCTCGGCTTTCTGGCTGAGAAGTGGCCCGCGCGCGGCGCGCCGTCTCATACGGCCGGTGAGCCGAACGACGATCCCCTCGAGCGCCACCGCGGCCAGGAGCACGAAGAACGGCTCGAGCCCGGCCCGGAACCTCGGCGTCTCCGAGGTGACGATCGCCGCGCTGAGGTAGATGAGCAGCGGGGCGAGCCACAGGGCCCGGGGGGCTCGCCGGGCGGCGGGCAGTAGCGCTCCCACCAGCGCGAGCGCGAGCAGGACATGGAAGAGGTACGAGCCCACGACGGCCGCTCCCCCGGGCACGCCGATCGTCGCCGCCCCGAAGCGCACGCGCCTCGCGCCGGTCAGGTCGAGCAGGCGAAGCGTGTTCCACCCGAGCACCTCGGGGACGTAGGCGGGATGCTCGGCGGCGAAGCTCAGCGCGTCGGCGCGCAGGCGGCCGTCGACCGCGACCTCGGGGAGCGCCCGCTGCTCGGCGTTCAGCACGGAGTAGCGCGGGATCGCGCTCAGCACGAGCCAGTTCGCCGGCGGGCTGCGCTCGGCGTAGGAGGTCGGGTTGTAGGTGCCCACGAGCGTTCCGCCGGTCTCGGTGCTCACCGGGACGAAGTGCCCGAGCAGCACGGCGTTGCGCACGGTCCACGGCGCGATCGTCAGGAACGCGCAGGCGACGAGCACCGCACTGCTCGCAAGCCACCGGGGGGAGCGCGCGAGCAGCGCGACCGGCAGCAGGAGCACGAGGCCGTTGGTGCGCGTCAGCGCGGCGAGGCCCGTGAGCACGCCGGCGAGCACCAGCCAGCGCCACCCACCGCGGCGCTGGCGGTGCGCGACGGCGGCGCACAGCGCCCCGAGCACCAGGGTGACGAACAGCGTCTCGGAGATGAGCGTCCCGCCGACGAGGATCAGCGGCAGGTCGATCGCGGCGAGCCCCAGCGCGATCAGTCCCACACGCCGGTTCCACACTCGGCCGGCGAGCAGGCCGATCAGCCCCGCCACGAGCGCTCCCAGCAGGGCCTGGAAGATCCGCCCGGCGCTCAGCGCCCCGAGCCCGAGCCATCCTCCCACCGTCCGCACGCCGGCGAGCACATACGGGTAGGCGGGCGGCCGGTAGGCGGTGGGGCGCGCGACGAGCTCGGCTCCCGGCGCGTGCGCGGGCGCGACGCAGGGCGCGCCCGGAAAGCCGGGCACGGGCGGGCACCCCGTGCGCCGGACCCACACCTCGGGGCGGGGATAGACGCCCGAGCGCGCGATCGCCGCGGCGTGCGCGAGGTAGTCGCGGTCGTCGTTGCGGGGCTCGTAGCGGGGCGTCGCGGCCACGTCCCCCAGCCGCAGCGCGAGGGCGAGCGCCACGAGCGCCGCCGCGGCGAGGCGGGCGCGGCCGATCCGCCTCACGGCCGCAGCGGCGGGGCGCTCAGCACGAGCACGTCCCAGTCGCGGTGGTGGAGCACCGGGGTCGCGTGGAGCGGGAACTTCCCGGGGCCGGGCTGCGTCCACGCGTCCAGCTCGGGAAAGGGAGGAGAGGGGGCGCGAAAGACGACCGCGGGCAGCCGCAGGCTGCCGACCTCGTCGGTGGAGACCCCGAGCTCCCACGCCAGCGCGGTCTGCCACGACGGGGTGGCGAACGGGTGCCCCCGCGCGAGCACTCCCCGGCGGCCACCGAGCCGGGCGACGGTGGCGCGCAGGTCGCGCTGCGTGGCCGCCTGCGCTCCGGCGTCGCGCACGTCGCGCACGGCCTTGCCGCCCCGGTCGATCGCCGAGGGCGCGACGGCGGCGAGGAGCAGCGCGCCGGCGAGGAGCGCTCCGGCGCGGACCCGCCGCGCGGAGCCGATCAGCCATGCCGCGCCCACGCCGCCCAGCACGCACACCAGCGCCGCCGCCGGCTCGAGGAAGCGCGCGATGCCGGCGTAACCAAAGGCGGTGAGCGCGAGCACGAGCGCGATCCAGCTCAGGGCGAGCCCGGCCACCGCGAGCACCGGCCTCGCGCGCCGGCGCCAGGCGAGCAGCACGCCCAGCAGCGCGAGCAGCTCGAGCGGTATCACCGCCAGCTGGCTCCCCGCTCGCAGGGCCTCGAGCACGGGGGAGGAGGCGGCCTGCGTGGCGATCGCCTCCGCGCTGTGGCGCGCCAGGCCGGCGCCGTTGAACGGGTCCCCCGAGGAGATCCAGTCGGGCCCGAACCAGAGCACGGGGAGCATGAGCAGCGCGAGCCCCACGGCCACGCGCCGGCGGCCCGTGGCGGGCCGGAAGACGACCGCGTAGGCGAGCGCGAACGGCCACACCTCAGGGCGCAGCAGGCCGGCGAGCAGCCCGCACGCGAAGGCGAGCCGGCGCCGCCCGGCGAGGTGCGCCTCGATGCCGCCGAGCACCAAGGCGATGAGCAGCGGCTCGGAGGTGCCGTGCGCGAGATAGCGCCACCAGTCGGGGAAGAGGACGATGCCCGCGGCCGCCACCACCCCCGCGACGCGCCCTCCGTGGCGCGCGGCCATCCGGTAGGCGAGCACGAGCGCGGCGAGGCCGCCCGCGCGAACGACGACGAGCCAGCCGCCCGGTCCGGCGCCCACCAGGCCGAGCACGGCGGTGACCCCGGCGGGCAGGGGCTTCCAGGAGGGGTAGCCCGCCGTGACCAGGTCGAAATGGTCGAGCTGGCGTCCCCAGATGATCCATCCCCACGGATCGGAGTTCGGCACGGAGGGAGCGGCGAGCGAGGCCACCGCGAGCAGGACGCAGGCCGCGAGCGTCCACCCGAGGCGCCCCCTGTGCCGCGATCGGCGACTCTGAGGAGGGCTCAGCACGCGATAGGGGTTCACATCGCTCACCGGTCCGCGCGGCGCCTCACCCTAGCGCCGCATGGGCTCTCGGCGACCGTCCACCCGGCCAGTCCCGGGGCGAGGAGGTCAAGGCCCCGGCGCCCGCGCCGATACGAGGACTACCGACCGGAGACGATCACGCGTGCGGGCAGGGCGGTTCACCGCAGGCGCGACCGGGGCCCGTCGGCCAGAGGTAACCGCCCTGTCATGAGCTCCACCGCCATCCGGCCTCACCTGCCCGCCGTGCTCGGGCGCACGCGACGCGTGCGCGCGCATCACTCGCTGGCTCCGGCCCTGGGCGTGGGGCCCGGCCGGGTCACGCGCGCGACGATCCGCGGCGCCCGGTGGCTCGGCTGGGTCGCCCTGGCCGCCTACGCGGCCCACTCCATCTTCCACGCGGGCGGCAACGCGCTCGACGGCTTCTTCGAGGACTGGCTCTCCAACGCCCTGTTCGTGCTCGCCGCCGGCCTGTGCCTCGCCCGGGCGGCGCTCGAGCGCCGCCAGCGGGCCGCCTGGCTCACGCTGGGCACCGGCCTGGCCTGCTGGGCCATCGGCCAGATCGCCTCCACGGTGGCTCCGGCCGGCGACGGCGCGCCGTTCCCCTCCCTGAGCGACGTCTTCTGGCTCGCCTTCTACCCGGCGAGCTACGTGACGATCGTGCTGCTCGTCCGCGCCCGGGTGCGGGACTTCCACCCCAGCCTGTGGCTCGACGGCCTCGTCGGCGCGCTGTCGGTCTCCGCCGTGGCCGCCGCGTTCGTGCTCAAGCCCATCCTCGCCGGCACGGGGGAAACGCTCTCGAGCGTCGTCGCGAACCTCTCCTACCCGATGGGCGACCTCCTGCTCGCGGTCTTCGTCGTGGGCGTGCTCGCGCTCACGAGCTGGCGCCCCGGCCGGATGCTCGGATTCCTCGCCGCCGGGCTCGCGGTCGGCGCGGTGGCCGACAGCCTCTCGCTCTGGTGGTCGGCGACCGGCCAGTCCTCCGATCGCGCCGCCTTCGACGCCCTGTGGCCGGCCTCCGCGCTGCTGCTCGCGCACGCCTCGTGGCAGACGCCGCGCCAGGCCATGGCCATCCGGATCGGCGGCTGGCGTCTGCTCGCGCTGCCCGTGCTCTTCGCCCTGAGCGCCCTGGCGCTCCTCGTCTTCAACGAGGTCGACGCCATCGGCACGGGGGCCTACGCGCTCGCGATCCTCACGCTGCTCGGGGTCCTCGGCCGCCTGGCCCTGACCTTCGGTGAGAACCTGCGCTCGGCCGAGCACTCGAGGCGCGAGGCCATGACCGACAGCCTCACCGGGCTCGGCAACCGGCGGGCGCTGCAGCAGGACCTCGAGGACGCCATGGCCCAGGCCACCTTCGTCGATCCCGGGGTGCTCGTGATCGTCGACCTCAACGGCTTCAAGCGCTACAACGACGCCTTCGGGCACCCGGCCGGCGACGCGCTGCTCGCCCGCCTGGGCGCGAACCTCGAGCAGGCGGTCGCCGGACTGGGCGCGGCCTACCGGCTCGGCGGCGATGAGTTCTGCGCCCTCCTGCCCACGACCGACCCGGGCGCTCAGAGCGCCGTAGCCGACGCGCTCACCGACCGCGGCCGGGCGTTCGCGGTCTCGGCCGCGTGCGGCACCGTCACCTTCCCGCAGGAGGCCGAGGACACCTCGATCGCGCTCCAGATCGCCGACGAGCGGCTCTACGCGCACAAGAACGGAGGCCGCACGCGCCCCGACGCCCTGCAGCAGACCCGCGACGTGCTCGTGCAGGTGCTGCGCGAGCGCCAGCCCGACCTCGAGCACCAGCTCGCCGACGTCGTCGAGCTCACCCGCGACGTCGGTCGCCGGCTCGGCTTCTCGGGGCCCGAGCTCGACGAGATGGCGCGCGCCGCCGAGCTGCACGACATCGGCAAGACGGCGGTGCCCGACGCGATCCTGCACAAGTCGAGCGGCCTCGACGCGGTGGAGGTCGACCTGATGCGCGAGCACACGCTGGTCGGCGAGCGCGTGCTCTCCGCCGCCCCCGCCCTGCAGCCCGTGGCCAAGCTCGTGCGCTACAGCCACGAGCACTTCGACGGCTCGGGCTACCCCGATGGCCTCGTCGGCGACGCGATCCCGCTCGGCGCGCGCATTATCGCCGTCTGCGACGCGTTCCACGCGATGACCACGGAGCGGCCCTTCAAGCCCGCGATCGACGAGCAGGCGGCCCGCGCGGAGCTCCTCCGCTGCGCCGGGAACCAGTTCGACCCCGCGGTGGTCGAGGCGGTCTGCCGGGCGCTCGACGAGCGCCCGGGCGCCCAGGTCACGTTGCTCCCCGTCGAGGACGAGGTCCCCGCCGCGAGAGTCCCCCTGAGGGCGGCCTAGGCCATGCGGCGCTCTGCCTCCCGCCGCGCGCGCGGCCTCACCGCCGCGCTGGCGCTCGCCGCGCTCGCTGCGCTCGCCCCGGCCTCCGCCTCGGCCTCCACGGCGGTGATCGGCAACGGGACGCTCTCGTACTTCGCCGCGAGCGGCGAGGCCAACGTGCTCACCGTCGCGCTCTCGGGCGGGGACTATGTCCTCAGCGACCCGGGCGCCGGCATCACCCCGGGCGCGGGCTGCCGTCTGCTCACGACGCATCAGGTGGCGTGCGGCGCCCAGCCCGTCCAGGGGATCTACGTCGACGCCGGCGACGGCAACGACGCGGTGGCGATCGACGTCACGACGCCGGCGCGGGTGGCGGGCGGAGCCGGCGATGACCGCCTCTACGGCGGGTCCGGCGACGACGTCCTCTACGGGGGTCCCGGCAACGACGTCCTCGACGGGCGCGGCGGCCAGGACCTCCTCTACGGCGACGCGGGCGACGACGCGCTCTACGCGGGCTACGGAACGAGCGATCAGCTCTCCTGCGGCGACGGAGCCGACGCCGTGCGCAGCGACCTCTCCGACACGCTGGCGCCCGACTGCGAGACGGGGCTGGCGCCCCCGCCGCCCCCGCCTGCTCCGGTCGCGCCGCCCCGGTCGGCTCCGCGGGAGTCGGCGGTCGTGCTGCCCCCGCCGACGCGACCCCTCATCGTCAGTCCCGCGGCCGATGTGGGCGTCACGATCTCCTGCCCCGCCACCGCTGTCCACGGCTGCCGCGGAGTGCTCCAGCTCAGCCTGCCCGGCGGGCGGCCTGTCGGCGCCCACGTCCCGGTGGCCTCCGCTCGCTGCAGCCGCTGCCGGCGGATCCCACGCTTCTCCGTCCGGACGGCCGCGATCCGGGTCGTCGCCGCGCGCTGCAGCCGCGGCGGCTGTCGCATCTTCGTGCCCCGCGGGCATCGCGGCAGGGTCGGGTTCCGCATCGGAGGGTTCGCCGGGACGCTCCTCGACCGCCGTGGATCGCTGCGGGTGAGGCTGAGCGCCGTCGTCAGCGGCTACGGGGGCGCGCGCGAACACTCGAGCCAGGTCCTCTTCCTCAAGCCCGCCCGCGGCCGGCATCGCGTCCGCTCGGCGCGCTGACGCACCCGCTCCGGCGGCTCGCGGGGACCACGCCGTAGGAGGGGACCGGCCGGGGCCGCGCTAGACTGTTAGCCATGCTAACTAGCAGCGCTCACGAACCGGTGGACGAGGCGCCCCGGGCCCCCACCGGCCCGGGTGATCCCGAGCTTCCCGCGCGCCTGCGCCTCGTGGTCACGCGGCTCGCCCGGCGGCTGCGCCAGGAGTCGGGCTCGGGCCTCTCCCCCTCCCTGACCGCGGCGCTCTCCTCCCTCGAGCGCCACGGCCCCCTCACCCCGAGCGAGCTCGCCGTCCGCGAGCGCGTGCAGCGGCCCACCGCCACGCGCATCCTCGCCGGGCTCGACGCCGCCGGCCTCGTCGTGCGCGAGCCCGACGCGCGCGACGGCCGGGTGGTCAGGGTGCGGGTCACCCCCGCCGGGCGCGCGCTGCTGCGCCGCCTGCGCGGGCGCAAGACCGCCTATCTCGCCCGGCGCATGCGGCGCCTCGAGCCCGAGGAGATCGCCACGCTCGAGCGCGCCGCGGCGATCCTCGAGCGCCTGCTGGGAGAGGACGTCGACCGATGAGCGCCGCCGTGCGCCGTCCCTTCGCCTCGCTCGCGGTGCCCAACTACCGCCGCTACTTCGCGGGGCTCGTCGTCTCGCTCAGCGGCAACTGGATGCAGACGGTGGCCGAGATGTGGCTCGTGCTGCGGCTCACCGGCAGCGGCGTGGCGCTCGGGCTGACCGCCGCGCTGCAGTTCGCGCCCATCCTTCTCGCCGGGGCCTACGGTGGCCTCCTCGCGGATCGGCTGCCCAAGCGACGGCTCCTGCTCATCACGCAGGCCGCCATGGCCGTGCCCGCGCTCGCGCTGTGGGCGCTCACCCTCACCGGCTCGGTGCAGCTCTGGATGGTCTACGCGCTCGTGCTCGTGCGCGGCGCGGTCAACGCCGTGGACAACCCGACGCGCCAGAGCTTCGTGGTCGAGCTCGTCGGCCCCGAGCGGGTCGTCAACGCGGTGAGCCTGAACAGCGTGATCGTGCACACGGCGCGGATCCTCGGCCCGGCGCTGGCCGGAGTGCTCATCGCCACGGTCGGCGTGGGACCGTGCTTCGGGCTCAACGCCCTCTCCTTCGGAGCGACGATCCTGGCGCTCCTGCGGATGGATCCCACCGCGCTGCACTTTGCGGCGACGGGAGCCGTGCAGCGCCGCTCCGGGCAGATCCGCTCCGCGCTGCGCTACGTGCGCGCGACGCCCGAGCTCTCCATACCCCTCGCGGCCATGGCCGTGGTGGGGACGCTGGCCTTCAACTTCCAGGTGCTCCTCCCGCTGATGGCGCGCTTCGCCTTCCACGGGACGGCGAGCACCTACGCCATGCTGACCACCGCGATGGGGGTGGGCTCGGTGCTCGCCGCGCTCGTGACCGGAGCCCGCGGGCGCACGGGCGCCGCGCTCGTGACCGGCTCGGCGGTGGCCTTCGGCCTCGCTCTGCTCGGCGCCGCGGCGGCGCCGACCCTGGCGCTCGAGATCGCCGTGCTCGTCCTGCTCGGCGCGGCGAGCGTGACCTTCGCCGCCGGGGTCAACTCCTCGCTCCAGCTCGCCGTCGCCCCGGCCATGCGCGGGCGGGTGATGGCGCTCTACGCGGTCGTCTTCCTCGGCTCGACGCCGATCGGCGGCCCGCTGGCGGGATGGCTGGCGAGCGTCGCCGGCCCGCGCTGGGGCCTCGCCGCCGGCGGCTTGGCCGCGCTCGGAGCCGGGGCGGCGGCCCGGTGGGCGTTTGCGCGCGTGCCGGCGCCGGCGGCGGAGCCGCCGACGCCCCTGCTGGCCACCGCCCCCTGAAGCGCCGAGTGTCGAATTGACGCCGCGTGGAGCGGGTAACTCGACACTCGGCACGGACGGCTCAGCTCCGGCCCGCGCCCTCCGCCCCGCCGGCGTCGGCGCGAACGGCCCGGTGCCCGCGCCGGCGCAGCCACAGCAACCCGAGGAGGACCACGAGCCCGAACGCGATCGCGCCCGCCGTGCCGATCGTTGCCAGGATGTGCCCGCCGGCCGCGCCGAGCCAGTAGGCGACGAGAGCGACGCTCGCCGCCCAGGAGATCCCTCCCAGCGCGTTGTAGACGAAGAAGCGGCGTGGCGGCATGCGGTTGGCGCCCGCCATCCACGCGGCGGTCACGCGCACGAGCGCCATCCAGCGCCCGAAGAAGACCGCCTTGGCGCCGTGGCGCGCGAAGAAGCGGTCGCCGTACTCGATCAGTTGCAGCCTGCGCGCGTGCAGCGGACCGCGCCGCGTCAGCAGACGCCGCCCGCCGCGGCGGCCGATGAGATAGCCGAGGTTGTCGCCGATGATCGCCGCCGCCGCGGCCACGACGATCACCGTGACGATGTCGAGCTTGCCGCGGCTGGCCAGCACCGCGGCGATCACGAGCGCCGTCTCGCCGGGGGAGGGCACGCCCATCGACTCGATGCCCACGAGCACCCCGAGCCCCACGTAGCCCAGGTTCGCCGGGACATGGAGACCGAAGAGCGCCCCGGCGACGAGCGCCGCCCGGATCACTACGCGCTCGGAGCCGGCGCGGCGTCGCGTCCGCGCGGGGTGGGGGGCGCGCCCGGGGCGGACTCCGCCTCCGCTTGCTCGCCCCGGACCGTGAGCGCCGCCTGCACCGGGGCGAGCAGCCACGCCGCCACGCCGACGAGGACGAAGCAGACGAGGTGCAGCACCGAGAGCGCGAGGGTCCTCCCCAGCGAGTCTCCGAAGACCGCGAAGCCACCGATGATCGAGACGACGTTCGTTCCCGCGGTCATGAGGGCGATGACCGGCAGCGCGCGCCCCGTCTGCAACCCGCGGGCGAAGGAGAAGAAGGCGGTGAGGCAGAGCACCGCGGCGGCCAGCAGCCAGCCCGAGGTGAGCACGCCGAGCACGCCGTCGTCGCGCAGGATCCCGGTCAGGCCCTTGATCGACACGTCGGCGGCGCCGTAGAGGATCCCCCCGGCCAGCCCGAGCGCGTGCGCACGGCGACCGCCGCCGATCGCCGCCGCCACGGCGGCCGCGAGCAGCGCGGAGACCGCGAGGTAGCCGAGCATCGGCCCGGTGGCGAAGCGGTGGTGGTCGCTCGAGCCGTCGAGCCCGAGCGTGAGCCCGACGAGCGCGAGGGTCATGAGTGCGATCGCGCCCACCTCGCTGCGGGCCACGCGATGTCCGAGCTTCTTGGCCGCGAGGGGCACCACGAGCGCGAGCCCACCGGCCAAGAAGGCCTGCACGAGCGAGAGCGGCGCCTTGGTGAGCGCGAGGATGTGCATGGCCCACCCGGCGGTGCCCACCGCGGCGCCGGCCAGCCACAGGCGCGAGGTGAGCACTCCGCGCATGGAGGCGACCGGGCGCCGCAGGGTGATGTCGGGCGTGTGGGCGACCCCGCCGTGCTGGAGCAGGTAGCTGAGGTTGAGCCCGACGGAGGCCAACAGGGCGAACGCCAGGCCGAGGAGCAGTCCGCTCATGCCTTGAGGGTAGTGGGCGACGAGGGCTCCTCCGCCACGGGCGCGGCGGGGAGCGACAGCGTGAACGCCGCCCCGGCCTCCTCCCCCGCGCCGCCCGCCTCCTCGAGCACCAGGGCGCCTCCCATGCGCTCGGCGAGCGCCCGCCCGAGCGCGAGCCCCAGGCCGAAGCCCGGCTCCCCCCCGGTCGTCGTCCCGCGCTGGAAGCGCGCGAAGATCATCTCCCGCTCCACGTCGGGCACCCCCGGGCCGCCGTCGCTCACGCGCAGGCCGGCGCGACCCTCGCCGCCGGTGAGCGCGACCGCCACGCGCTCACCCGCCGGCGCGACCCGCAGCGCGTTGTCGAGGAGGATCCGCACGATCTGCGCGACGCTGCCCGGGTCGGCCCGCGCCCAGCACGGGCCGGCGGCGGCCTCGAGCCGCAGCGCGACGCTCTTCTCCTCCGCGCGCACCTCGAACTCCGCCAGCACCGCGCGGGCGAGCTCGCCGAGCTCGAGCTCCTCCGAGCGCAGCGGCACCTCGGCGTCGAGGCGGCTCAGGTCGAGCAGGTCGGCGGCCAGGCGCGAGAGGCGCCGCGCCTGGCCCCGCGCGCGCTCGACCTGGTCGCGGGCGTCGCCCAGGTCGGGGTGGGCGGCGTCGAGGTCGTCCTGGAGGAGCTCGAGCATGCCCTGCAGGGAGGCGAGCGGGGTCCGCAGCTCGTGCGAGGCGGTGGCCACGAAGGAGCGCCGGGCCTCCTCCTGCAGGCGCAGGCGCGACTGCATGGTGGCGAAGGCGCGGGCCAGGTCGCCCACCTCGTCCTGGCCCTCGCGACCGGCGGCCGGCATCGGGGCGGCCGGCCCCTCCTCGGCCATGCGCAGGGCGAGGGCGCGCAGCCGCCGCAGCCGGCGCACGAGCGTGGTGGCCAGCCCGAAGCCGGCCACGAGCGCGAAGGCGAGTCCCACCAGCGCGGCGGCGCCGAAGGCCCGGGCCACCACGTGGGAGGCCGCCTTGACCTCGGCGATCGGCTTGCGCGCGGCGATCGCGTAGAGCCGGCCACCGATCCTCAGCGGCACCGCGACGCGAGCGGTCTCGGTCCCTCCCCCCGGGTCGGTTCCCCCGACCGTCCGGTTCTCGAGGTAGGCGCGCTCCACGTCCTCGTAGATGTCGGTGGCGTCGGGATCGGTGGCGAAGAGCGGGTGCAGGTCGCGATCGAGGAAGACAACGCGGCCACCGCTGCGCCGGGCGAGCGCGCGCACGGTGCGCGCCAGCTCGGGCGATCCGGCGGCCACCTCGGAGGGCGGGAGCGAGGCGAAGGAGGGCCGCGCGGTGAGCACGGTGCCCGACAGCGCGGAGAGCTCCCGCGCGCGCAGGCGCCGCTCGAGCGGGGAGAGCAGGCCGAGCGCAGCGACCGCGAGCGTCGCGACGCTCGTGAGCACCAGGGCGCTGACGATGCGCCCCCGAAGGCCGAGCGCCCATCGCCGCCGCAGCCGCATCGCCCTACGGCGCCTGCAGCCGGTAGCCGGCGCCGCGCACGGTGAGCAGGTAGCGCGGCTGCTCGGGCTCGGGCTCGAGCTTCTCGCGCAGGTGGCGCACGTGCACGTCGATCGCGCGCGGGTCGCGGTAGGCGGAGTCACCCCAGATCGCCCGGAGAAGCTCCTGGCGGTTCAGCAGGCGCCCGGGCTCGACCATGAGCGCCGCCAGCAGCTCGAACTCCGAGAAGGTGAGGTGCACCGCCTCCCCGTCCACGGCGACCTCGCGCGAGGAGCGATCGAGCGTGATCGGCCCCACGGAGAGCCCGTTCTCGGCGGGCTGGCGCGGGGCGGCGCGCCGCAGCACGGCGCGGATGCGGGAGCGCAGCTCCGCGAGCCCGAACGGCTTGGTGACGTAGTCGTCCGCGCCGGCTTCGAGCCCGGCCACCGCGTCGGTCTCCGAGTCGAGCGCGGTGAGCATGATGATCGGCACCACGCTGCGCCGCCCGCGCAGGGTGCGGCAGACCTCGTAGCCGTCGGGGCGGGCGCCGAGCGCGACGTCGAGGAGCACGATGTCGAAGGGCTGGGCGCCGGCGCGCTCGAGCGCGGCGCGCCCGTCGCCCACCGCCTGCACCCGGTGCCCCTCGCGCGCGAACGAGCGCGTGAGCATCTCGCGCAGCTCGGCCTCGTCGTCCACGATGAGGATGTCGAGCGGGTTCTCCGCGTAGCCGGCGCGCCGCGGCGCAGAGTCCGAGGAGGGGACGCTCATCGAGCCGTGCTGCCCACCGCGTCATCGGCCCGGCGCGGGCCTCGCCTCGCCTCGGCGGCCGCCGCCGCCGTGCGCGGCTCGAGGGAGCCGGCCTCCGCGCTCGCCCACAGGATCGCCAGCCATGTCACCACCGCCAGCATCACGTGGATCCACACCAGGTCGGCCGGAAGCTTCAGCGCGTACTGCACTCCGCCCACGACCCCCTGCGCCGCCATGAGGAGGATCACCGCGGAGACCGCGCGGCGCACCCCCGGCTCGGCGTCGCGCTGGCGCAGCAGGAGGAAGACGCCGACGGCGAGGAGCCCGAGCACGGTGGCCAGCGCCGCGTGACGGTGGATCACGAAGGTGAGGGTGTCACCGCCCTTGAAGTAGAGGCGGTGGATCTGCTCGTGGGGCTGGCCGCCGGGGTGCGGGCCGGCGCCGCTAGCGGCGGTGCCCACGAAGATCGTGAGCGCGCCGAGCGGGAGAAGGGAGCGCACGGCCCACACCGCCGCTCGGTCCGAGCTCGCGGGTCGCTCGCCCGGCTCGTGCAAGGCCCGCCACAGCAGCGCCACCGCGGCGATCAGGATGAGCATCGAGAGCCCGAAGTGCGCCATGACGAAGCCGGGCCGCAGGTGCTCGCGGACCGTGAGCCCGCCGAGCACGATCTGGGCCGCCACGCCCAGCGGCAGCATCACCCCGAGCCGCGCGATGTCGCGGCGGAACGGCTGGCGGCGGAACGCGAGCGCGCCCGCGGCGAAGGTGACCAGCGCGACGAACCCGGTGATGACCCGGTTGCCGTACTCGATCAGCGCGGGCACCTTCAGCGGGGGGAGCGTCTTACCGAAGCACTTGGGCCAGTCGGGGCAGCCGAGCCCCGATCCGGTCAGGCGGACGATCTCCCCGGTGAGGATGATCAGCATCAGCGCGCCGAGCGCGACGACGACGACGCGCCGGTAGGCTCGAGGCGAGCAGGTCAGACGGTCGAGCACGGGCGAAATGATGCCCTACCGAGCGGCCGGGCGGGGGAAGGACGGACGCGGCGCTCGCCGGTTGTACTAGCTTGCCGCCCGGTGAGCCGCGTGCTTCTCACCGGAGGAGCCGGCTCGCTCGGGGCAGCGGTGCTCCGCCGCCTGCTGGGCGATCCGCGCTTCGAGGTGCGCGTCTCCGACGTCCGGCCCCTCCCGCACTGGATTCGCGAGGGCGCGGCGGTGCACACGGGCGATCTGCGCGTGGCCGAGGAGGCGCGAACGGCCCTCGCGGGCTGCCGGCACGTGATCCACCTGGCCGCGGCGGAGCCCGCGGACGCCGGTCCCTTCACCCTTCTCGAGGCCGCGGCCGCCCGCTCGGCCGCGGTGATCCACGCGGCGCTCGAGGAGGAGGTCGCGCGCTTCGTCTACGTCTCCTCGGGCTCGGTCTTCGAGCGCGCGCAGGTCTTCCCCACCCCGGAGGAGCACCTGGCCGAGTGCCCGCCGCCCCGCTCGCCCGAGGGCTTCGCCCACCTCGCCGGAGAGAGGCTGGTGCGCGCGGCCGGAGCCGAGCGCGGGCTGCCCTTCACGATCTGCCGCCCGTGGGACGTCTACGGCGAGGAGGCCGACCTCGGGGCGACGGGGAGCGCAGAGCGTGTCCTCATCCCCACCCACGTCGACGACATCGCGGAGGGGATCCTCACCGCGATGTGCTCTCCGGCCGGCCTGGACGAGGACTTCAACCTCACCGGTCCGGAGGAGGTCACGGGTGCGGAGCTCGCGCGCTCGGCCGGCGCGCGGCGCCACCCGACGGCCGCCAAGGCTCGCCGCCTCCTGGGGTGGGAGGCCCGGATCGGGGTCGCGGAGGGCGTGCGGCGGAGGAGCGAGCGGGGAACTGCTCGTGACCTCTAGGGCGGCCCTAAGGATTCAGGGGTACGCTTGCGGCGTGTGGGAGAGGACATGCCCTACAAGCAGTCGAAAGACCTGCCAGACGACGCTGTAGTCGTACGGCACGGCGCGATGAAGTTCGACGACATGGAAACGGGTGCCAACACGTGCTTCGACGTGTATGGCGAGGCTTGTCGGGGTCTGCGGTGGTTGGCTTGGATGCGGATGCCATCGCGATCCAGTCTCACCGGAATCACGGCAAGATCAGCGAGACAACTGCTGGCGCTTTGCGCGCTGCTGGTTACCCGGTGGAGTTCACGTTTAATGGCGACCACGTGACGATCAAGCTCCCAGGACCGCCTGTCGATGACGTGCTCACGGACTTCCGTAATGTGTTTGGGGAGCTAAGGCCGAATCCGAAGCTCAATTTAGCCTCGATCCACCGAGCCGGTGGGTGGGTTCTGTCCGATCTGATCGGAAGAATGACCTCCTGAGCAGGTGAAAAGCGACCGTTAGGGGCGGTCGCGGCCTGCCGCAGGAGGTCACCTTCGTGGT
>JAABUZ0100000224.1_pt1 | contig 150714 bp, 139 predicted proteins | sample 5562091 | NCBI WGS metagenome assembly JAABUZ01 (sample SAMN12813069, study PRJNA571459) | rock metagenome | isolation source: Antarctica rocks | place: Antarctica: Victoria Land, Linnaeus Terrace sud | collected 2015-12-21 | reverse complement strand
TAGCCGCCGTACGACGCGGCCTCTCCCAGACCGACGAACCCTTCATCGGTGTGCACCTGCACCAACAGGGTGGGTCTCTCCGGCATGTAGTGAATGGCGTCAGCCATTGCGATCTGCATCGGGAAGCACAGCTTGATTGTGGTGACGTCGGTAATAATCAATGAATCCTCCTCACCTTCGGCATCTTCGTCCCAAGGTGGGGGTAGAGCCGTCGCACCTACGGACCCGAACGACTGGGCTCGGTCCCAAGCTGCAGTCCTCCGACACGCGTGGAAGGCACGACACGTACCTGAAAGATCACTACGGCCAGCAGCACGCCGCCTCGGACGACTAGTTGCCAGGAGGGATCCACGCCGGTGAGGTTAAAGATGTTGGGCAGAATGTTTATGAAGAGCAACCCGGCGAGGGTGCCGCGAACCGTACCCACGCCGCCACTGAGGAGGGTTCCCCCAATGACAACAGCGGTGATGGAATCAAGCTCCCATCCGAGCCCTTCGGTGGGCGGCGCGGAGGAGAGACGCGAGGCCAAGAGCACACCGGCCAAGCCTGAGAGGAGCCCACTGAACGTGTAAATGGCGATTTTCACCCGCGCCACGCGAACGCCGAGGAGCTCGGCGGCTGCCTCGTTTCCGCCGAGGGCGAAGACGTGCCGACCAAACTGAGTGAAGCGGAGGGTATAGGCCAGGGCGATGAACACGCCGGCGGCGAGATAGGCCGGGAACGGAACGCCAAGCAAGGTTCCCTGGCTGATGTAGATGAACGATCCGTGCTGAATCGAGCTAATCGGTTGGGCGCCTCCAGCTGCCACACTCTGGCCGTGATAGATGGAGGTGGCTTCGAGCGCGAGCCCGCGAGCGACCGATAACATACCGAGGGTGACGATAAACGGCGGGATGCGAGTATATGCGATGGCGAGTCCATTGACAGTGCCGAGGAGGCCGGTCGCGAAGAGGGCAACGGCGATCGCTTGCGGCGTGCCGTTGAAGGATTGTGTGGCGGCGAAAAAAGCCCCGACAACCACCAGGGAACCGACGGAGAGGTCAATCCCTCCGCTGATGATGACCAACATCTGGGCGGCGGCCAACATGGCGTAAATGGGAATCTGGTCGGCCAAATCATAGAGGTTCCGGTGGGTAAGAAAGTTCGGTGAGATGGCGGTGCACACGATGATAAGCAGAAGGAGCGCGACGATTGCTCCTTCCTGCTGGAGTACGGAAAGTCGAAGGCTTCGCCGCCAGACCGAGCTCGAGGTATCGGTCGACATGCTCAGTCTTCCCTCCGCTGCAACATAACGGCACCGACGATGATCAGCCCCTGGGCGATGAGCTGATCAGGGTAATCCCGGCCCATTTGAATCAAGAGGGCGTTGAGCACGGTGATGATGAGCCCTCCCACCAGGGTGCGCCAGATGCTGCCGCGGCCCCCGAGCAGGGATGTGCCGCCAATGACCACGGCGGAAATAGTAGCCAGTTCAAAGTAGAGGCCATCGTTTTGCGGATCGGCGGTGGACTCATAGGAGGCCCAGAGCACTCCGGCCAGTCCGGCCAGCAGGCCGCTGACGGCGTACGCGGCGATCTTCACTCGGTCGACGGCGACCCCAGAAAGCCTGGTTGCTTCCTCGTTGCCGCCGATCGCGAAGATGTGGCGGCCGAGGGGAATGCGGGTCAGGATGAACGCCGTCAGCGGGTACACGAGGAACACGCCGAGGACCGCGTAGGGAATGGTGTAATCAATGGTGCCGAAGGCATTCGCGGTTAGACTGCTGAACTGATCTGATGTGGGGCGGAGGATGTTGTCTGCGGTGATGAGCTCGGCGATCCCGCGCGCGGCGATCATCATGGCCAGGGTAACTACGATGGGTTGAATCTTTGCCTTGGCGACGATCACACCGGAGAGGCCGCCCATGCCCAAGGTCACAACCATGGGGACGAGGAAGACCCAGAACATGCTGTCGTTGTTGATGACAAGCTGAGCGGAGATGACCGAACCCACGGCCAGCAAGGCGCCGACGGACAGGTCGATACCATTGGTCAAAATAACGAAGGTCTGCCCGACGGCTATGAGGCCTATACCAAAGGCAAAGATAAGCAACTGCTGACGGATATTGATCCAATCGAGGAAGGTCGAACTCAGAACGCGGGCCGCAATCAGGAGCAAGACCAGGGCCACCACGGAGCCATATGCCTGGAAGAGAGGGAGCAGGCGCTCACGCGTGGGAGCGGCGGATACCGGGAGCTCCGGGGGAACCGCGCGCTCGAGGGGGGCGAGCGGAAGGTTCGTCTTGCTCACGCGGACGAATCCTGGGAGATCATGCGCAGCACGCGTTCCTCAGTGGCTTCTCCATGCGACAGCTCGCCGACTTTTTGGCCCTCCTGCATCACCACGACGCGGTCGCTTCCCTCCATTACCTCCTCGAGCTCGGAGGAGATCATCAGGACGCCGAGGCCGTCCTGCGCCACCTCGTCGATGAGACGCTGGACCTCGGCCTTCGCTCCAACGTCGATTCCACGCGTCGGCTCGTCCATGAGAAGGAGGCGGGGGCGACGGCAGAGCCAGCGAGCGAGGATGACCTTCTGTTGGTTTCCACCGGAAAGATTGCGGAGCGGTGTGGAGGGACTGGGTGTACGAATGTCCAGGCGCTTGATGAGCTCATCCGCAATCGCGCGTTGGCGCCGCGTGGATAGAATGCCAAAGCGAGTGAAGTGCGGCAGGGCGGCGAGGACAATGTTATCGCGCACGCTGAGCGCGGGCACAATGCCCTCTGTCTTTCGATCTTCCGGTGTATATCCAATCCCAGCGCGGACCGCGTCGCGCGGCGATCGAATGCGCACCTTTCGTCCGGCCATCGTGATGACGCCACGTTCTGGCCGGTCGGCGCCGAAGATAGCGCGGGCCAACTCAGTGCGGCCCGATCCCAGCAGGCCGGCCAGCCCCACGATCTCTCCCCGGCGAACGGTCACGGACACGTCGAGCGGCGCTGGACGCCGGGTGAGATGATCGACCTCGAGGAGGGGCTCACGAGATCCCTCCGCCACGGTTTCCTTAAACGCCGTCTGACCGGAGGCCTCGACGTCCGTCGTCTTGCGAGCAAGCATCAGGGCCACCAATTCGAGCTTGTTCGTGTCCTTCGTGGGGAGGGTGCGCACCAGCCGCCCGTCTCGAAGAACGGTGACACGGTCCGTCAGGGCAAAGATTTCATCAAAGCGGTGAGAGATATAGATAATGCCGACGCCTTCCGACTGGAATCGACGAATGACGTCAAAGAGAACGCGCACCTCGTTTACGTCGAGGGAGGATGTAGGCTCGTCCATAACGACCAGACGAGCGTTCAGGCAGACAGCTCGGGCCAGCATGACCATTTGCTGCATGGCGATGCTGAGGCGCATAGTAGGGACCCGGACGTCTAGCCGAATGCCAAGCCCGCATAGGAGCCTGTCGGCCTCGCGCCGCATTGCTCTCCAATCGACCGCTCCCCACGGCCGACGCGGTTCCCGGCCGAGGAAAATGTTTTCGGCGGCGGAGAGGTACGGCACCAGGTTGGTCTCCTGATAAATGGTGGCGATCCCCCCGGCCTGAGCAGCAGCAGGCGTGTGAAACTGGACCGAGCGGCCATCGAGGAGAATAGTGCCGCCGTCCCGGGAGTAGGCACCAGTGAGGATCTTGATGAGCGTCGACTTTCCAGCCCCATTGTGCCCTACAATGCCATGCACCTCACCCTCGGAGACGTCAAAATCAGCGCCTCGCAGCGCCATGACGCCAGGAAACGACTTCACGATGCCCCGCATCTCAAGCAGGGGGCTATCGGGCATGTCACCCTCCAGTGAAGGCAGCTGGAGCGGGCATCATACCCGCCCCAGCAATGGCGAAACCCTTAGTTAGATGCGACTAGAAGCCGGTGTTGACCAGTCTTGCTGCGTTTTGTTTGATGTAGGTGTGGTCATGAACCACCACCCACTTAGGAATCTTCTGGCCCGCAAGGTAGTTGTTGATGGTCTGGAACGTGATGGGGCCAAAGCGCGGATCGGACTGGACACAGACGGACACAAGACCGGCCGCCACGTCCTGGATCGTCTTCCGCTGACCATCGATCGTGCCAATGTACATCTTCTTGGTGATGCCGGCGCTCTTCAGGGCCTGCAGGGCGCCGAACGTCATGTCGTCGTTGTGGCTGTAGATCATATCGATCTTGTTACCATACTTCGAGATGAAGTTTTGCATCACCTGCTTGCCACCAGCCAGGGTAAAGTTACCGTCCTGTCCGGCAAGGAGGTGGAAGCGGCTCTGCTTGTCGACGACATTGTGGAAACCTTTGCGTCGGAGGATTGCGGGAGTGGCTCCGGTCGTGCCATAGAGCTCCACGTAGTTGATAGGCCCCTTTGTATTTGCCACCATCCACTTCGCCACTTTCTCGCCCTGGCCGACGAAGTCGGAGCCGATGAAGGTCACGAAGTCGACGCCGGCCTTGCCGCTGCTCTCGCGGTCGATCTCGAAGACCGGGATACAGGCCGCAAGAGCCTTGGCGGTAGCCGCACGTAACGGATCCTGCTGCAGAGGCGTAACGACGATTATGTCAACCTTCTGCGCGATGAAGTCTTCGACGTTGCTGACCTGCTTGTTGGTCGAACTGTAGGCGTTATTCCAGGTGTAGGTGAAGCGATTCTTGTGCTGGTGGAACAGCGCCAGCATGCTGTCCGTCTCGGCGGTCCGCCAGGGATTGGTCAACTCACTCTGGGCGAAGCCGACCTTATAGTGCGCTTTCTTCGCCATTCGGGCGGGCGTAGCCGAGGGATGACATGTCGCTGCTTCCGCGACGTCGGCTCCTCCGTTCAGCACCGCTCCCACGGCGGAAAGGGAAACACCCAACATCCCGGCCGCCCGGATGAATTCTCCACGAGTCAGGCTGCCATGCTTGAGCAGATCTTCCAGGTCGTTGAATTGCACCATGCTTCTCCACTCTCCTCTGATTAAGCTATACCTGTCCTATCACCGAGCCACCAAAATTGGAGTGCTTCCTTCTCTCTCGTCGCCTCCATCTCCGCCTTTTGGAGCAGTCCCCATAGGGCACGCATCATGCCAAGGGGAAGTGGGCCATTCCCTATGGAGCCAGTATAGGAAATGATCTTCGACGCAGTCTACGCCTTTCCCGGCTGTGCTTGGCGACCTCTCGGATCACCAGTGTGAACGCTTCCTGATGGATACCTCTCTGCGCAGCATCACGCTCCCGCTTCGGGTCAGTCAGCAAGCACCGGTGTCGTGGAGAAGGATCTAAGTCCCGGCGCCATCTCTCTCGCTGGTGCGCAAGGTCGAGAGACACTTGAGTAGCTTGCAACAAGACCGCCGGCCGCGGCGCCACCCCGCTGACGACGAGGTTGGCTTCGTGCAACGCCGAGGTTGAGGGGCCATCGTCAGCGACCTCATTCAAATCGAAGGGTATCTACCCTGATGGAATGAGATGCGATGGCACGACGTGCCGCTGCAGCATTGCCCAGGGTTTACAGCCCATACGCCAGCAGCTTGCCGTGCAGGAATTCGGCGGACTCGGCCAGATTCTGCATCCCAACCTCGGGATCTTGCCCATCCTCGATGGAGATCCAGCCGTCGAAGCCGACGCCCTTCAGCACCTGAAAGATCGCATCGTAGTCGATCAGCCCCTGGCCGACCACGCCATGCCGTACGTACGGTGCGTACCCTAGCATGGGATCCGCGTCGTGCCGGTGGAGATCGTCCAGGGTGCCGCCCGCCAGCGAGCGATCAGAGGCATGCACGCTGACCACGCGATCTTTCACTTGGCTAAGCAGAGCCAGTGGGTCGTCCCCCGCGATTAAGGCATTCGACGGATCGTAGTTCACGCCGAACCAGGGAGAATCGATCTGGCCAATGATCTCCAGGAAGATATCGCTTGCCTGGGCGAACTCCGGGTACTCCCAGAATCCATCCTTATAGTGGTTCTCCATGGTCAGCGTCACCTGGTGACGCGCGGCGTCGGGCAGGAGGGCCTCGATGGCCTGCACCGTCCAGTCAATGCCCTGTTCGCGCGTTACCTCAGGCCGACGCTGTCCGGAGAGCACGCGGCAGAATCGGCCGCCCAACTCAGCCGTGGCATGGATGACCGCGCGCTGCCGCTCGATTTCAGCGGCTCGTTCCAGCGGGTCACGTTTCGTAAAGTCCGGCGAGGCGCACATCATAGCGACCTCCAGCCCGCGGCTGCCGGCTGCTGCCCGCATCTCATGTAGATAGACCGACTCCAGCGAATCGAGTGCCGGCGGATACGCTTCCAATCCGTGCACATGCGGCAGACTCGCCGCCAGCTCGGTACAGTCCAGCCAACGCATCCGTCGTGGCGGCATCATGGCATCCAGGTAGCACTTTGGGAACGCCGCGAGTCGTACCGCCATATCTGCTAGAGCAAGATCCGTGCGGATCGGACCGACGCCATAGCCCGCCCTCTCTCATATCCCTCCCATGTAGACTCCACGTGCGAGGGGACCAAAGGCGGAGGGCCAGAGGGCGGATCCTCCCCGCGCCGGCAATTGTGGACACATGAGGTGGTCACTCTAGTCCTCGACCAGACCGGCTGACCCGTCACGGGATGAGCACGGCCTTGGCGAGCCGCCCATTGTGCATACCTTCGAACCCCTCTTGCCAGCGGTCCAGGGGGGCGTTCAGGCCAACCAATGGACTGGGTTCGATCTGATCCGACGCCAGCAGCGCGATCACGCGCTCCCAGGTGCGGTAGTTGTGGCTGAACGAGCCGTTAATGGTCACGGCCTTCTGCACAATGGGGTCCAGAGACGCGTCCAGCGGCCCCGGTCCCCAGCCCACCTTGGTGATCTGGCCCAGCGGACGCACCGCCTCCATCGCCGTGCGGAGCGAGGCGGCCGCGCCGGCCGCGTCCACCACCAGGTCCACGCCGTAGCCATCGCCCGTGTTCCGGATCACCTCCATCAGGTCTTGCTGCTGCGAATCGACAGCATGCGTCGCTCCCAATTGGCGCGCCAGTTCCAGCCGCGCGGCATCCGCCGTCAGCCCAGAGACGATCGTGGTTTCCGCCCCGTGCAATTTGGCAACCAGCAGGCAGAGCAGGCCGATGGGTCCCGGGCCTAGCACCAGCACGCTGTATCCCGGCTTTAGGGTGGAGCGCTCCGCTATCGCGTTATAGGCCACACAGGTGGGCTCGGTCATCGCCGCTCGCTCGAAGCTCAGCGTGTCCGGGATGTGGTGTAGGCAGCGCACGGGCACTCGCACGTACTCCGCCATGGCGCCATTGATGCCGTATCCAAACCCCTGGCGATGCGGGCAGACGTTGTAGTTGCCGGACCGGCAGAAGACGCATACCCCGCAGATGCGTGCGGCCGTCTCCGAGACCACCCGGTCTCCATTCATAAAACCCGTCACTCGACCACCCACGGTCGCCACCGTGCCGGTGAACTCATGTCCCAGAATCACCGGCACGTTTACCCGCCAGGAGGGCGTGGCCAGATATTGGTGAACATCACTCCCGCATACACCCACCGCCCCGACCCGCAACAGCACCTCGTCCTCTTCAATAGCCGGCACTGGCACCTCGCGTAACTCGACCTTTCCGGCATCAAGTCCGTACTGGACCACCGCTGGCATTGTGTGGTTGCGCACCGATCCTGCCTCCCTCACGGCGATCACGGAGGAGTTTACTTCTCCTCGCTCAATTGCTTCAGCATAATGGAATCAGACGGCGTGGGGGGGTATATCCTTCCCAGTGAGGGAAGGCGCATGGTGGGGCAGGACGGTCAGGATCTGCGGTTCTCCGCGGAGTCATATTCCCTGACTTTTCCGACCGATCGCCCCTTTGTCTATCTCGCCGACCGGGTCGGCCTGCGCTTGGCCGAACTCTTTGTCCTATCCAGCGCGCATACGCTCAGTGGCCTGGACGATAGCGTGGCTATGGAACCGTGGCAAGTATACGAATCGGGGACGGAAACCGTCTTTTCCATGCGGGTGAGCAGTTCCCTGTGGGACGCGAAAACCGTCGAGTTTCGCTGCCTTCCCCATCGTATGACCTATCAGATAACGGTCGAGGGCCAGGGAATGCTCAGCGAGGTACGCTATTTCGGGGGCTACAGTTCAGCGTACCCGCGCTGGGGATCGGGCTTCTTCCCGTCGGGCAACACCTTTCTGCGGGGTTTTAACCCGGAGCCTAACACCCACAACGAGCCGTATTTCGATCCGGCCGGCGGCACGGTGATCGATCTCAGCGGCGCGCCATTGCCCGGCAAGCGGCACTGGTTCTTTACCCCCGCTCCGTTCTGTCTGGCTTTCGAGACGCCCGCCGGCTGGGTCGGGCTTGGCGTCGAGCCCGACAAGGGAGAGAACCGGTTCACTGAGTATCGATACCACGCCGGGCCTGGCTTTTCTCTCTCGCTGGCCTATGACGGCATGACGCAGGTATGCGGAAGGTACCGCCTTCCGGCCATCGGCTTCGACTTTGCCGACGACGAGTACGCTGTCCTGGCCGCGCATGTCACCGCTTTGCGTGCCGCCCACAAGTCACCCTCGCCTAATGTGTATCACCCTGAATGGTGGTCACGCCCGATCTTCTGCGGCTGGGGGGCCCAGTGCGCCCACGCTGCCGCCGACCATGGATACGGTCTGCAGAAGCCCGATCATCCCGACTTCGTCGCCTTCCTCGCCACCATGAAGTACGCAAGTCAGTACGCGAGACAGAACTTCTATGAGGAGTGGTTGGGCTCGCTGGCCCGCACCGGTGTTGTTCCGGGCACGGTAGTGCTGGACGATAAGTGGCAGCGGACCTATGGTGACAATGCCGTTGATGTGGAGAAGTGGCCAGATCTTCCCGGCTTCGTGGAGCGCCACCATGCTGAGGGACGCCACGTGCTGCTTTGGCTCAAGGCCTGGGACTGCGAGGGCGTGCCGGACGAGGAGTGCATCCTCAATGCCGCCGGCCTACCGCTGGCGGTGGATCCGACCAACCCGGGCTTCGAGCGCAGGCTCCGCGCCTCCGTGCAACGGATGCTCTCGGCGGACGGGTACAGCGCCGATGGCTTCAAGATCGACTTCACCCATCGCATTCCCAGCGGACCTGGACTACGAATCCACGGCACGAGTTGGGGATTGGAACTACTGCGCAACTATCTCGGCATCATCCACGACGAAGCCAGGGCCATCAAGTCGGACGCGCTGATTATGGCGCACACACCCCATTCATATTTGACGGATGTGGTGGATATGATCCGGCTCAACGATATGCTCGATCTCACCGAACTGGATGATCCCGTGGCGGGATGGGATATCGCACGCGCCATGGAGCTGCGTGCGCGGGTGGCGCGCGCGGCGTGCCCCGAGGCGCCGATCGATACCGATAACTGGCCGGTACGCAACAAGGCGGTGTGGCGCGAATACGTCCAGCTGCAACCGAGAATCGGCATCCCGTCGCTCTACTTCGCGACCCACATCGACCTCACCCAGGAGCCCCTCGAGGCAGAGGATTACGACTTGATTCGAGAGACATGGCAATGGCATCGACCGACGTAAGCGAGGTGTCGCGCGACGGGCTCACGGGGAAGCACCCATACTTCCACATCTATACCGTCCACCATACGCACTGGGACCGAGAGTGGTGGGCTACCTATCAGGACTTCCGCATCCGGCTGGTCCATCTCATCGATGACCTGCTCGAGACCCTGGACCGAGATCCCGAGTTCCGCACCTTCCTGCTGGACAGCCAGACCATCGTGCTCCGCGACTATCTGGAGATCCGGCCAGAGAATCGTGCCAGGTTAGTGCAGTACATCCGCACTGGCCGCATTGAATGCGGTCCCTGGTACGTCCTGTCGGACCAATTCCTGGTGAGCGGTGAGTCCCACATTAGAAACCTCTGGCTGGGCCGGCGTCTGTCCCAGGACCTGGACATTCCAATCCTCTCCGTGGGCTATCTGCCGGACACCTTCGGCCACATCGGCCAGATGCCGCAGATTTTAGCCGGCTTCGGCATCAACAATGCGTTCATGTGGCGGGGACGCGGCGGGAACCCTGAAACCATCAAGAACGAATTTTGGTGGGAAGCGCCGGACGGGAGCACGGTGCTGACCTACTGGTTCCCAGACGGCTACTACTGGATGCCGTTCTTCCACTTCGGCGAGTCGGACTGGCCGTGGAAGGAACAGGTGGGCCGGGTTTTCAGGTCCATCGAGCTCTGGGGACCGCGCGCCACCACCGATCTGTTATTACTACCCTACGGGGGTGATCACCGCCCCGCCGACCGCCAACTGCCGGCCCGAATCAAGGAGGCCAACGAGGCGATCAAGGACCTCGGCGAGATACGCTGGGCCACCCTTCACGAGTATCTGGCTGCCCTCCACGAGCGTAACCCGCGACTTCAGACGACCCGCGGCGAGCTTCGCGCCTTTGGCGCCGGCCATCCGCATATCCTGCCCGGCGTTCTCTCCGCCCGGCTCTACCTCAAGCAGGCGAACTTCTGGGGACAGAACTGGCTCCAGCGCTATGCTGAGCCGCTCTCAGCCATGGCCTGGCGGGGTGGGCGCCGGTACGATGCCGGGCTGCTGTGGAAAGCCTGGGAATACCTGGTGCAGAATCATCCACACGACAGCATCTGCGGCTGCAGCATCGATCAGGTCCACCGCGAGATGCTGCCCCGCTTCGACCAGTCGCGCCAAATCGCTCAGATTCTCTCGGAAGAGGCGGCGCAGCATCTCAACGCCGCCATCGACACGGGGAACCTGGATGCCGATGATCGCGCTCTGGTCGTTCACAACCCGCTGGCACGACCACGGTCCGGCTGGGCCGCCGTCTGGATCGAGCGAGCAGACGTAAGTCCGGGTACCCATCAGTTGTTGGACTCGACAGGGGAGGACGTTCCCTTTCAGGTACGCGAGGTTGACGGTGTGCGCCCGATGACCGACCGCTATCGCTGGACCGAGATCGGGTTCGTGGCGGACGCCATACCCGGGATGGGTTACCGCACCTATCGCCTCACGCCACGCGCGCGACCATTGGACCCGAAGCAGGTGCACTTTACCGCGATACAGCCGGTGGCCGCGCTGAAGGGATGCGAGATGCATACCGACTTGAGGGCGGGAGCCAATATCCTGGAGAACCGGTATCTACGGGTCGAGGTCGATCCGGGCAACGGTACGCTCTGCATCACGGACCGCATCAGCGGCGAAGCGTTCGGCGGCCTGAACGTCTTCGAGGACGGAGGCGATGCCGGGGATGAGTACAACTACTCGCAGCCACTCAACGACATCGTGCTGCGCTCCATCGAGGGCGCTCGCGTCCACGTGTCAATCGCCGAGGCCGGTTACGCCAGGGCCACATTGCGGGTCGATCTAGATTGGGACTTGCCCGCCGGATTGTCGGCTGATCGCCTCAGCCGCTCTTCCATCGACCACAGTACGCGAATCTCAACCCGTGTCTCATTGGAGGCCGGCTCCCGACGAGTAGAGGTCACCACCGAATGGGAGAACCGCTCCAGGGACCACCGCCTCCGAGCTCTCTTCCCCCTCGGCGTGGAGGTGGACGTGGCCCACGCCGAGGGGCAGTTCGAGGTGACAGAGCGACCGGTCGCCGTTGAAGACCCGGGTAACGGTTGGCCCGAGCTCTATGTCCCCACCATGCCGCAGCAAGGGTGGGTCAGCGTGGAGGACGGACGGCGAGGTCTCATGGTCGCCAATCGCGGCCTCCCAGAGTATGAAATTCTGCGAGACGGCTCCGGCACTATCGCCCTCACTATACTGCGGGCAGTCGGCTGGGTGTCGCGTGAGGACCTGCTCTCGCGGATAGGCGGCGCGGGACCCACCATTCCTACGGAAGATGCGCAATGCCTAGGCCGCAATACGGCGAGCTATGCGATCATCCCGCATCCTGGAAGCTGGCTGGCGTCGCGGGCGTATCTCACAGCAGAGGAGTATCTCGTGCCGCTCTATGGTTCGGTCACCAATGCCCACGAGGGTGTTCGAACGTGTGACGGCGGTGAAGTCGAGCTGCTCGGCGATCACACCTTACTGGTGAGCGCTTGCAAGAAAGCCGAGGAGCGCGATGCTCTCATCCTGCGGGCCTGGAATGTGGCACGGGAGTCGAGCAGCGCGACCGTCCGGTTGGCTCGTCGCCCCGCAACCGTGCAATTGGTGGACCTGCGTGAGGAGCCTCTCGCCATTGGCGCGATCCCGGTGGCCGATGATGGCACCTTCCAACTCGTGGCCGGCCCCGCCGCGATCGTGACCGTCGCGATCACGTTCGGAATCGAAGAATCTCCCACATGAGCCGTCGGTCCCTTGCACACGCCACCGCGAGCCGAGCCGCGTTCGGTACGGAACGGTCGTGTACGCCATCCTGAACACTCCGGCCCTGGTGGCGACGAGGGGGACAAGACGTTGACTTCCGCTTTGCTTGGCGTCGATATAGGCACTACCCACTGCAAAGCGGGTACCTTCGATCTCGCTGGCGAGGTGATCTGCCTGGCGTCCCACCCGACACCCTCCCACCACACCGCCGACGGCCACCCATGCTACGACCCAGAGGCCCTGTGGGAGGCGGTGATTGGAGTGATCCAGGAGGTTCTGTCGGCCGCTGCGGAGCGATCTGTGGAGGTGGTGGGAATCGCCGGCATGGCCGAGGCCGGGCTTCTGGTGGACGCCGCTAGCGGTGCGCCGCGCACTGAGATTATCCCCTGGTTCGACCCGCGATCGACCGAGCAGATGGAGATCATCGAGCGAGAGAGCGATCCCTGGTCGCTCTTTCGGCGCAGCGGTTTGCGCCCGAGCTTCAAATACGGTCTTTCAAAAATTCTCTGGTTGCGTCAGATGAATCCAGCCATCACAAGCGGAGCCATCTGGCTTTCCGTTCCCGACTACATCATGTACAGGCTCACGGGACGAATGGCCACCGACCCCACCCTGGCAGCGCGTACCTACGTCTACGATCTCACCGCAGGCTCCTGGGATGCCGCCTGGATCCGCCACTTCGATCTGGATCCTGCCGTATTTCCGGAGGTGCACCCCTCGGGATCGTGCGCCGGAAACGTGACCGCCCTGGCAGCTCAGGCAACCGGCCTGACTATGGGAACGCCGGTTGCCCTGAGCGGTCACGATCATATCTGTACGCTGCTCGCTGCGAGCATAACCACTCCCGGACCAGTTCTCGATTCGATCGGCACCGCGGAGTCAGTGCTTGGTGTGCTGGATCGGCTAACGCTAGATCACGCTGCCTTTGAGTCGGGAATGACCATCGCTCCGCATGTATTGGGCGGTCTCTGGTGCTGGCTGGGCGGTACCCCCGCCGCCGGCGGCTCCATCGAATGGCTCCGGGCTCAACTCGGTGAGGAGCCGCTGTCATACGACCAATTGGATTATCTCTTGAAGGAGGTAGACCGGGAGCCAGGAGACATTCTCTATGTCCCCTACCTCGCCGGAAGTGGGGCGCCGGTCCACAACCTGCATGTCCGGGCCGCATTTGCCGGGCTGAGCGCCTCTCACGGTCGGGCAGACCTGGTCAAAGCAGTGCTGGAAGGAACAGCCTACGAGTTCGAATCGATCCGGCGAGCCGCTGAAGGGCTGACCGGCGTGCCGATTCGTGAGGTGCTGATAGTCGGCGGTGGCGCGCGAAACTCCCGCTGGGTACAGATCAGAGCCGATGTCTCGAACTGCACTTGCCGGACTCTCTCACTGTCCGACGCAACGACATTGGGCGCCGCGTTGACTGCCGCCCTGGGCTGCGGACTCCTGGACAACCTCGCCAGCGTCACAGAGATCGCCAGTCGTTATCAGGGCGACTACCGCACCTTTACACCCGAGCCGGGCCGGCACAGAAGGTACCATCACCTATACGAGACACAGTATGAACCGATTCAGGCGTTTCTGCGCGGAAAAACAGAATAGAAGTATTGACACGACGCGAATTGAGGCATAATATAAACGAGGGGACTGCATGGCGACGATGACACGACCCGACAACGTCCGCACCTTGCGCGAGGTACTCGGGGCAGCACAGCGCGACGGGTACGCTGTGGGTGCGTTTGCGGCACGGCTGACGCCGATGGTGCGAGCGATCGTACGTGGCGCACAACAGACGGATTCACCGGCCATCGTCCAGATTTCGCAAAAGGAATTGATCCGAGCGGACCTTCAGCCATCCGAGGTCGCGGATGAATTCTATCGAGTCGTGCTCGAGGACCATGTCACGGTTCCACTGGTCCTTCACCTCGACCACACCAAAGACCTGGCCGTGATCAGAGAGGCGCTGGCCGCTGGGTTTACCAGCGTCATGATCGACGCCTCCGACCAGTCGCTCGACAAGAACATCGCCATCAGCCAGGAGGTGGCGGAACTTGCTCACGGGTTTGGAAGCTCGGTCGAGGCCGAGCTAGGGAAGATTGGCACCACCGACTTCGTGGAGACCGACCGGGACGAGGAACTATACACCGACCCGGCGGAGGCGGAACGATTTATTCGTGAGACCGGCATCGATGCCCTGGCCGTTTCGGTCGGCACGGCGCATGGCGTCTATCGCGTCAGACAGCCGAAGATTGACTATGGACGACTGGGCGCCATTCGGTCTCGTCTGGCCACGCCAATGGTACTACACGGCGGGTCCGGCGTCCCCGCCAACATGATGGCGGAAGCCATCCGGGTGCCGGGCGGCGGCGTCAGCAAGGTGAATATCGCCACCGACCTGGAGCTTGCTTTTCTGGGAGCACTGGGACGCGAGGAACGCCTGACGGACGCGCAGGCACGCGCCTTGCCATCCGATCGGCTCAATGCCGCGCTGCAGGCAGTGCAGGAGGTGGTCGTAGACAAGATTTGCCACTTCGTTCAGAGTGCTGGCCATGCGCCGGCAGAGCGGACTGCACGAGCATGACCGAATCGCCGTTCGCGGTGCGAGGAGCAATTGAGGGATTCTACGGCTCCTTCTATACCTTCCCCGAACGCAAGGACCTCATCCGTTTTCTGGGGCGCCACGGCTTCAACTTCTATCTCTATGGGCCGAAGAACGACCGGCAGCATCGGGCGCGCTGGTGGGACCCATATCCTCCCGCCGTGCTCGAAAGTTTTCGCGAGACCATTCGCGTGGCCCAGGCCTCCGGCGTCACCTTCTGTTACGCCATCTCCTTCGGCGTGCCCCTCGACTACAATTCTGAACAGAGCCTAGCCACCGTTACTGGCAAGTTTATGGAGTTCTACCGGCGTGGCTGCCGGGCGTTTGCCGTCCTCCTGGATGACATTACCGAGGAATTGGTCCATGGACCAGGGCGAGATCGCCGCCATACGATCGCCGACTCGCACGCCGCCTTCTGTAATCGGCTGTTTGCCCGGCTGCGAGAGCTAGCGGAGCCGGTCTCGCTGGCCATCTGTCCAAGCGAGTATCATGGCGTCGCGCCCTTTACCGACTACCTGCACGATCTCGGCGCAAGCCTGGACCCCGCCATCGACCTGTTCTACAGCGGACCTGAGGTGTGTTCGCACGAGATCACGGTGGCCGATGCCGAAGGCTTCGCGACAGCGGCCCGGCGACCGCCGCTCCTGTGGGACAACTACCCGGTGAACGATCTGACCATGAAGTCCGAGATGCACCTGGGGCCGATCCGGGGTCGTGATCCGCTGCTACCCACGGTGACCAAAGGCTACCTGGTCAATCTCATGGTTCAGCCGGAGGCCTCGAAGATCCCGCTTCTCACCATCGCGGAGTATCTCAAAAATCCGGAGCGTTACCGACCGGATGTCGCCTGGAAGCGCGCGCCAGCTCGAGTCGCCGGCATGCAGAGCGGTCAGGCAGTTCTACGCCTTGCCGAGAACTCTCTGCACTCGTGCCTGCAGGAAGAAGATGCGCCGCACCTGGATCGACTGGTGCGTGACGCTGTCGCTGCTCTCCGCTACGGCCAGGCGGTCTCCGAGAATGGCGCCGTGGCCCGGCTCGAAGTCTACTTCAACACCCTCGATGAATCGTGCTACGAACTCAAAAACCGCATGGCCAATCTGCGGTTACGGAGCGACCTTCTGCCCTGGATCGAGGCGCTGGAGGACCGCGTCTGGATGGCTCGATACGCCCTCAGGGTGCTGCGGGCCTGCGAGACCGGGGGCAATGTCCAGGCGCCGCTGCGCACCGTTGAGGAGCTGGTGGCCCAAGTTCAGAGCAGCACCAAACGCATTGGTGGCACAGCGGTGATCGAGCTGGCGGAGTATGCGCGTGGCCGCGGGGCCACATGGAATCCTGAACACGGTCTGCTCCCGCCACAGCATGGCCACGCCGTCTGATCCGCGACCGACGCGAAAGGGACACGGAGAACGACAGGTGAACGCGCTGAACCTAACACAGACCCGCGCCGCAGCGGAGCGTGTCTTGTTGGCCAATGCAGGGGAGTTGGGGTTGCTAGGGTCGCGCAGCGCATACCAGCAGGTGTGGGCGCGCGACAGCATGATTTGCGGACTTGGCCTCTTGCTCTGCGCGGATGAGGAGGGTGCAGCCATCCACCGGCGCTCTCTAGAGACGCTTGGTCGCTACCAGACAGCGTTGGGCAACGTGGCCCATAACGTCGGATTCGCGGATGTACCCGATCCCGCCCTCATCGCACATGGGGGGAGGCTGAGTGGCCCCGATGACCGTCCCGAGCCGGTGACCGACACCATTCATGCCGGCTGCGTCGACAGCGCCCTCTGGTACATCATCGGGCACTACTACAACTATGCGGTACGTAACGACCGGGAGTTGTTGGCGCGCTCGTGGGAGAGCCTAAACAAGGCCCTGCTCTGGCTGCGCTATCAAGATTCCAACGAGTGTGGCTTGCTGGAAGTCCACGAGGCAATGGACTGGGCAGATCTCTTTGTCAACCGCTACAACGTGCTGTACGACAATGTGCTGTTCTATGCCGCCTGGAAGTGCATGGCGCTGATGGCGGATGCGCTTGGCCACCCGACCGACTTCTATCGACGCAATACTGTCGACGTTCATCGCAAGGTGAACGCCGTACTTTGGATTGGACCGGAAGAGCGGCGCGATTGGGAGTGGATCGGCGGTGAGCGGCGCGAGTGGCTCTATACCCTCCGCCGTATCGAGACCGAGCTGGTGGAGCGTCCATTTTATCTCCCCTATGTCGCCTTCCGGGAGTACGCCGATCGTATGGATACCCTCGGCAACCTCCTGGCGATCCTCTTTGGGGTCGCGGATGGTGCCAAAGCGGAGAAGATTCTGGACTACATCGAGGGCACAGGACTGGACCGTCCCTGGCCGGTGCGTGCCCTCTACCCCGCTATTCACCCGGGCGAACGTGACTGGCGCGAGTACTATCGGGTGCGCAATCTCAACCTGCCACACCACTACCACAACGGCGGGGCCTGGCCCTTCATCGGCGGTTTCTACGTTGCCGCGCTGGTACAGGCGGGTCGAATTGATGAGGCAGAGCGTCAACTGCTGGCGCTCACCGCGATGAACCAGTTGGGCCGAACCGCTGCAGGGGGCTTCAACGAATGGTTCCACGGCGTCTCCGGGCAGCCCATGGGGTATGACCACCAATCCTGGTCGGCTGCGCTATACATCTATGCCGCTGACTGCATTAAACGCGGCGCCGTCCATGTCTTCAACTCGGCCAACGGCTGGGGAGCGGCGCCGAGTCCTCCATAAGCGAGTGGCTAGACGTACCGCGGAGGCGCGGTGACGCCGGCCTATTTCCGTTCGTTACATATGGTAAGAAATATACAGTGTTAAGGACTCTTTGGTGTGTTCAGACTATTAGGTGAAATGTGGCAGGTCTCGGGGGGCCCCTTGACCCATCCTTGGGATGCCAGTGCCTATCTTATTAACGGCGATGAGCCCACCCTTATTGACTGTGGGAGCGCAGAGGGCTATCCGGCGCTCAAGCGTGCGCTAGCGGGCTTCGGCTATCAGCCGAGGGATATCAAGAGAGTGATCGGCACCCACGGTCACTGGGATCACCTGTCGGGCATGGCCCAATTGCGCGAGGAAAGCGACGCCAAACTCTACCTGCACGAGGTGGACACGCCGCAGATCGAGAGCGGCGACCCGGTCAGGACATCTGCCTATCTGTACCTCAAGCCCTTTCCACCAACCAAGGTGGATGGCTTTTTGCACGACGGAGATGTTCTTACCATCAACGACTTCACCTTCACGGTGCATCACACCCCCGGCCATACGCCGGGCAGCGTCTGTCTGCAGGCGACAGTGGGGGGAACCGGCATGCTGGTGGCGGGAGACACGCTTTGGGGCGGCTATAGTGTGAGGGCGGGTTCCGATCTAGAGGCGTGGGCCAAGACGCTCGACCGGTTGCTGGATCTGGATTTCGACGTGGTCACCATCGGCCACGGTCGTCCTGGCTTAATTTTCAATGCCAAGCGACTCATCCGAGAGTCGCAGGTCCGCTTCGGCGAATATCTCGATCCCTGGTTCAAGCTCGCCAACATCGGGTAGGTTCCACAGAGGTTCCCACTTTTTGGTAGCGTGAAGCTACTCGCGCACGGAGGCGTTTTGAATGACGGATGCGGATACCGGCACGCTCTTCATGATCGGCAATGCCCACCTCGATCCAGTCTGGCTCTGGACCTGGCAGGAAGGATTCCAGGAGGCCAAGGCGACCTTTCGGTCAGCGCTCGACCGAATGCGCGAGTTCGACGACTTCCTGTTCACGTCCAGCTCGGCGGGCCTCTACGAGTGGATCGAGCACAACGACCCGACAATGTTCGAGGAGATCAAGCAACGGGTAACGGAAGGACGATGGGAAATCGTGGGTGGCTGGTGGGTCCAGCCGGACTGTAACATCCCAGGTGGCGAGTCGTTGGTCCGTCAGGGACTTTACGGGCAGCGCTTCTTGAAAGAAAAGCTCGGCGTTACCGCCACGGTGGGGTACAACGTCGATAGCTTCGGCCACGCGGCCTCACTGCCTCAGATTTTGCTAAAAAGCGGGCTCACCTCCTATATCTTCATGCGCCCTCACCCCCACGAGCAGCGTCTGCCATCGCGTCTCTTCTGGTGGGAATCGGACGACGGCTCGCGCGTGCTCACCTTCCGCATCCCCTACGAGTACTGCACCTGGGGCAAGGGGCTGCAGCAACACGTCGAACGCTGCGCCGCCGAGTTCAGAGGGAACCTGAATCAACTGATGTGCTTCTATGGCGTGGGCAACCATGGAGGGGGCCCCACGCGCGAGAATATCGAGAGCATCCGCGCCATGGAGGCTGACGCCACCGATGCAAGGCTGATATTCAGCACACCCACTCGCTACTTCGAGAGCGTTCGCCAGAGCAACTTCGATCCACCGGTCTCCCGTGACGAGCTGCAGCACCATGCGAGCGGGTGCTATGCCGCGCATTCCGGTGTGAAACGCTGGAATCGCGAGGCGGAGAACCGGCTCGCCGCTGCAGAGAAACTTTCGACCCTCGCCTGGCGCGAAGGGTGCTTGCCATATCCTGAGGACCTGACACATGCCTGGAAAGGTGTCCTGTTCAACCAGTTCCACGACATTCTGGCGGGGACCAGCATCGAGCCCGCGTACCAGGATGCGCGCGATCTCCACGGCGAGGCCATGGCGATCGCCGCTCGCCATCTGAATAACGCCGTTCAGGCGCTCTCCTGGCGCGTAAACATCGAGCAGGAAGAGGGTGCCCGGCCGTTGGTGGTATGTAACCCGCATTGTTGGCCGGTGCGCGCGCCGGCCGAATTAGAGTTCGGCCGTCTGCCGGAGGACGCCGCGCTGTTCGACTCCGAGGGGCGCGAGGTGCCGTTTCAGCCCGTGCGTTCGTACGCGACTGTCTCCAGCGGGTCTCGCAACCGCCTGAGCTTCATGGCCGAGGTGCCGGCGTTCGGCTATCGAACGTATCGCGTCGCATCGCGGCCGTCCTCCAGTGAATTCCCCGCCGTCCAGGGCGGCGACCTTTCCCTTGAAAACAGCTACTTCCGGCTCGAGATAAATCCCGATTCCGGATGCATCCGTAGTCTGTACGACAAACGCCTGGAATTCGAGTGGTTACGGCGAGAAGGCGCCAGGCCGGTGGTTCTGGACGATCCGAGCGACACCTGGAGCCACGGCGTACTCCGCTTCGATTCAGTTATCGGCGAATTCACCCCGCGGGCGACCAAGCTAGTGGAGCACGGGCCGGTGAAATCGGTTATCCGCGTGGAAAGCGAATACGGCAGTTCGTTTCTCACCCAGGACTTCATCCTCTATCCGGAACTAGGGCAGATCGACGTACAGGTGATGGTCGACTGGCGAGAGCACTTCAAGCTGCTCAAGCTGCGTTTCCCGCTTAACCTTGACTTCACCACGGCCACCTACGAGATCCCATACGGGCACATCGAGCGCCCCGCCAACGGTGAGGAGGAACCAGGGCAAAGCTGGATTGACCTTGGTGGGGTCGGCCGGGGAAACGGGAAGCTGCTGGGCATGAGCATCCTCAACGACGGCAAGTACAGCTTCGATGTCAAAGAGTACGACGTCGGCATTACCGTGCTGCGCAGCCCAATCTATGCTCACCACGCACCGTATCAGCCGCAGCCGGAGGGGCGATACACGTACATCGATCAGGGAACCCAGCGCTTTCAGTACTCGCTGTTGCCGCACTCCGGCAGCTGGCAAAACGCGGGTACGGTGCGCCGTGCGGCAGAGCTGAACCAGCCACTGGTCGTACAAGCGGAGTCCTGCCATCCCGGTCCGCTGCCGCAGGTCGCCAGCTATCTCTCGATCGACGCTGAAAACGTTGATATCACAGTGGTCAAGCGCGCGGAGGACGGCGACGGACTCATCCTCCGGTGCTTCGAAACAGCCGGGCACACCGCCCACAGCACCATTCGCCTACCGGCGTGGAGCCGGACTATCGAGACCGATTTCCACCCGAACGAACTCAAGACCCTCTGCGTGCCCATGAATGAGGATGAGCCAGTTCGGGAAGTGAATCTCATAGAGTGGTGAAGGTGGGACCTGGGGGTGAGGGTGAGAGCCGCACCGCGTAGCGAACCTGACTGGCGAGCATCGTGAGCATTTTTGTGCGGGTGATGAGGCCGGGGCTGGAAAAGGCGATGGCTTCCACCTCCTGTGTCCCACCCCACCGAGTCGACATGATCACATACGGACCGTCGCCCAGCTTGGGTATGATGCGGATCTCGCTGGCTCCAGTGTCCGTGGCGGGAAGTAGATCTCGTGGTGGGTGCTTCGCCGGCCTGGCAAACCACCATCGTGTGAGCATGTAGCGAAGATCGCGGTAAGCCTCTGTATTGCCCGGGTGCCCATCGGCGAACGTGCCGTAGCTGCTGGAGAACAGGATGAACCAGGCGATCCGCCGTCCCCGTACCAGGAATGCCTTCTCCATCCAGCCGGACTGCCGGAGAAACACGCTCTGCGCATAGCTATGCATCAGCGGCTCACCGTTCGCATCGAAGTCCCATGCCTCGTTCATGCTCTCATTGGAGTAGGCGGGATCGAAGGTGATGCTCGCCCCGACCGGGTAAAAGGACGTGGGAATGAACGGCTGCGTAGTACTGGCCTGAGCCGCCCGTGGGAGCGAGACAGCAAGTAGCAGCAGGGCAGCGCCGATCGGTAGGCGTCCACGCCGCCCCGCGCACCGCCGACGCTCCAGCGCGGCGGGCGTATCGCCGGGCACTGCACCGAGCGGACGCAGCCCGTTCACTACTTCAGGCCCGTGAGGGTCACACCCTCGATAAAGTAGCGCTGGCCGAAGAAAAAGATGATGAGCACCGGAACCATGATGAGTAGCCCGACAGCCATCAGAAAGTTCCACTGCGGGACGCCACCGGCGGACGCCTCGAACGTCTCGAGTCCTAGCTGCAAGGTGTACTTGCTCTGATCTGAAAGGTAGATCAGGGGGCCAAAAAAGTCTTCCCAGGTGCCGGTGAAGGCCAGAATGGTGACCGCAATGAGCGCCGGGCGACTAAGGGGCACGACAATCTGCCACCAGATGCGCGCTTCCCCAGCGCCGTCGATCCGGGCGGCATCGGTGAGATCGTTGGGGATTCCCCGGTAGAACTGGCGCAGCAAGAAGATATAGAAAGCGCTGCCGAACCAGGACGGTACGGTGAGCGGCACCCAGGTGTTGACGAAGCCCAGCTTCGCCCAGAGGATGTACTGCGGGATGTAGGTGACGACGGTGGGAAGCAGCATGGTAGCCAGGACGAAGATGAAGAAGAGGTCTCGTCCGGGCCAGCGAAGCCGGGCAAAGGCGTAGGCGACCAGCGATGAGGAGATCACGTTCCCAGCCACGGACACCGTTGAGATGATCACGGTATTCCGGAAGTAGATGCCGAAGGGAGCCTGTCCCCACGCATCAGTGAAGTTAGACCAAAGAACGGTCTGTGGAATCCACCGGCCGTCCAGCGTCTGAAGATTCGGCTTCACGGCCGAGACAAACATCCATACCACCGGCGCGATGAACAGGATGGCGCCGATGAGCAGCAAAAGAAACACGAGTGACCGGCCGGTGTTCGATCGTACGTCTCGGCGTTGATACCAGGAAATCTGCCCCCCCGAAATCTGAGGGGCCGGCTTGGCGGCAATGGTCATTTCGCTCCTCCCCTAACCTGACTCGTAATACACCCAGCGTTTGCTGAGGTACAACTGGATGACCGTGATGGCCAGGATAATCACAAACAGAACCCAGGCCAGGGCGCAGGCGTACCCCATGTCCAGGATTCGGAATTTGGTGTACAGGTAGACCTCGATGAACATCAGCGACTGGGCCGGATCTCCAGGATTGGTATTCCCGCCGCCGGTAGCCGTGCTAAGGATAAAGGCGGAGTTGAAGACCTGGAAGGCGCCAATGACGTTAGTCAAAATGAGGAAGAAGAGGGTGGGCGACAGCATCGGGATGGTAATGCTCCAGAACTGGCGTAAGATCCCGGCGCCCTCAACCTCTGCCGCTTCGTAGAGCTGGCGGGGCACGCCGTTCAGCCCAGCCAGCAATATCAGCATCGGGCTTCCGATGTACCAGGTGCCCATCACCACCAGAGCCGCCTTGCTCCAGGCGGGGTCCAGAAACCAGAACGGCCCCTGAATACCGAGCTTGCCCAATCCCTGATTGAGCACTCCGTTGGGTTGCAACACCCAGGCCCACAGGAAAATGGCGGCGACTCCCGTCACCACCGTGGGCATGTAAAAAATGGTCCGGAAGACACGGATGCCAGGAACCCTCTGGTTCATTAAGAGAGCCAGCACCAGCGAGGCGATCATAATGACCGGCGTTTTGACCGCGACGTACCACACTGTGTTCTGCAGCGACTTGACGAAGGTCGCATCGTGCAGGATGTTCCCGTAGTTGTAGTTAAAGCCCTTCCACTGCGGCGCACCGGTGATGTTGTAGTGGCAGAAACTGGCGTAGAGCGAGAAGAGCATCGGACCAAAGGTGAAGACTATAAAGCCGAATAGCCACGGTAAGACAAACAGGTATCCGGTGAGCGCCTCGCGGCTCGTTCGATTGAGGTGACCCCACACCGGCTCAGTGGCCGAGCTGATGACCGGGCCCAGGACTGCCACCCCAATTGCGAGGGCGGCGACAACCCACAGGAACGTGCCAAGGCTCGCCTCAACGGAGTGGATGTAGGTAGCGCCGCCCACCAGGAAGGCCAAAAAAAGAATCGCCGACCAGTTATCCCTGATCCGTTCCATGATCAACCCCACATTCCGAAGTTGGTAGAGGAAACGAAAAGGGCAGGAAGCATAGAGCTTCCTGCCCCCTAGTCGTGTGCTATGGACCGCCCAAGCGCTTCATGTTCTGGAGCGCTTGCGCCTGCGCCTTGGCGAGCGCGTCCTTGGGCGGCGTGCCCGTCAGGATCAAGCTCTGGGCGTCAGGCTGGCCCGAGGTGAGCACGTCTCCTGGGAACAACGGATCGTACGGATTGGAATCGCCGGGATGCCCGTATCGCAGGGCAGCAATGAACTGGGACCAGTGGAGCTTCTGCTTCAGCGCCGGGTCGTTCCACATGCTCTTCACGGCTGGGATGTTACCAGCGGCCCGCTCGAAGGTGAGTTGGCCCGCCAGGGACATGTATTTCACAAATTCCCAGGCGGCCGCGGAGTTCGCCGAACTGCGGTGCTTGTTCCGAGGCACACCAATCGCAAAGCCACCGGAGTACGAGCCCGGCTTGCTCCCGTTATTGACCGGCAGGTACGACACATTCCAGTACGGATACAGGTTCGCATCCTTCCCGTTCTTGGGATGGAACTGCACACCGTGCGCGTTCAGCGTAAAATCCTGGTAGGTCGACTGGTCGTTGTAGAAGGTCACCAGACCACTGGCGAACGGATCGAGCCCGGGCGTGACCTGGGTGCCCAACAGGTCCCACGCCTTGTCGCCGTACCGCTTCGACCAGAACTGCATCCAGTCTCCGGATTGCACCACTGGGGTGGAGGTGAGCGTCGGGTAATGCTTCGAATTCTCGTATTCGCCCTTGTTGGTCCAGGCCCAGGAACTGAGGTCAGGGCCACTCTGCGCGGGCCAGAAGGTGATAGCTTTGTAATTGCTGCCGCTCTTCTGATCCAGCTTGTCGGCCAACTGCTTCATCTCTCTCCAGGTCTTGGGGACGGTGTTGGGGCTCAGCCCCGCATCCACCAACTGTGCACGGTTGATGTACGTGACACGGATATCGGTCTCGAACGGCAGACCGTACAACTGGTTCTTTCCCCCCTTCTTCACGTTGCACTGCTGCCACGTGTAGGAGAGGAAGTTCTTCGCACTGATGCGGTCTTTCAACTGATATGCGTTCAGCGACTGGTACAGGTCATTCTTGGCGTCGAACACAAAATTGGGACGATTCGCCACCACCACATCCGGGACACCGCTCTGCGCCGCGACCGCCGCGGCCAGCTTATCGAAGATGTTGCCAAAGGGGACGGGCAAATCGCTGACATGGATATTCTTGTATGTGCGCTGAAAGTTGCCGATGGCGGCGTGAATCGCACCACGGCGCAGCGGCGACGACCAGAAGTGCCAGAACTCCAGATGCCCCTTCACATCCGTGTGTGCCTTGTACGGTAGACTCGCCGGGCTGAACTTCGCTTCAGCGATCCCGCTGAAAATGAGCGGACCGGCCGCCGCGCCAAACGCTGTACCGCCGGCCGCCAGCAAGAAGCGCTTGCGGGTCACCCGGCCGTCCGGATGGAAAATGAGCTCGCTCTCGTCGTATTCCGCCAGAGGATCACGATTTTCGGTATCGGTCATCTGCTTCTCCTCACACTGCCACTGATGGTGTCACTGATCCGACTCTCCTCGAGTCTTCGTTGCAACGTCTGTTCGTGATGGTGCTTGGCATTCGCTCTCTTTCACCTCCAACCTACATATACCAAAGATGCGGACGCTGGACCGGGGCGCAGTGTCCGGTGGATACTGCGCGAGGTAACGACCTCATCATGAAATCTGCTCGTTTCTAGGCTCCACACAGGTATAGAACGATGTGTCGGGCTGCCATAGAAAGAGTGGATGCTATATCTAACGAATTACTTCGCACGCTTGCAACCAAGTTGTCAGAGAATGATATCGTCGAACACCAAGTTGAAGATGATCTCCTCCTGGCAAGACATTATCCAACGCTCGCCAGGAGGAGATCATACGTCGCGTCGCCTGGTGACCTCACGTATACCATACGGAGCGTACCGAGTCAAAGGACCGTAAACGCGTTAACCGGTCAGAAGGTGAGAGAGCTCCTCCCTCAGCCTTCCGTACGGTGCTCCTGTTCGGCTCGCAGTTGCACAATCTTTGCCTCCAACTCCATGACCCGTTGTTGGGCCTCCTCCAATTCCACTCCCCGCTGCCGCATGTCCTGGTAGGTCGGCACCCAGGTTCCGTCCAGTTGCATCAGGCGAAGGTCCGGCCCTCGGGCGATCAGCCACAACTCCAGCAACTCACTGCGCAAACGCCCCTCGGCATCCGACTCCCAGGGCACGAACCTCTCCTCCTGCCGTCGAAACCCTTGCAAGGGTGGCTGAGCCAGGTCGCCGGTTGGGTCAACCAGGGCATACTCCCGCACTCCCAGCTCGAAATACGCCGCACGTTTCAGCTCCAGGTCACGTACCACGCTCGCTGGTGAGACCACATCGAGCACAAAGGCAGGCGGATTCTCCCCAGCTGTCAGATCGTACGACTGCCGCGACCGGTCCTCGGCCAGAGCCACGAAGGCATCGGGTCCAAGCTGCCCCACCACGTTGGTCGTGGGGCGGCTGAATCGAATGGGGAGCATGCTGGCCACATACCACTCCGGGCGGGTAGCACGCAGGTGGTAATAGAGCACCCTACCACACGCAGCCGTCAGCGGTGTGAACGCCGAGAGCGGATGTTCGCAACGATCAACGCCAGAGATGCGACGATACCGGCAATGGTCAGGATGGTGAAGTGGCCAGTCAGCAGCGCCGTCAGGATCCCCCCCGCCACCACGACTCCCACCGCCCCATACGCCCATCGCTCCATGTCTCTATCCTAGGGCGATTTCATTCCGAGCTGGGTCACACACAGGGACGGACAGTTTGCACCAGACCTGACAGCAACTGTCGATCATCAAGGCGGTGTAGGCCCTCTCTACGCGGACGCTCGGAAAATGGTCGAGATCTCTACCCCGGCCGGCTTCAGCCGTCCATGAAAGTCCACGATCGCCGTATTTGCCGTACATGGAAAGCAATCGTGCCCCATCCAGATGATGAAGCCGCCGCAGCGGGGAAATCGGTCTTTGCAGGCACGCGCGGCGATTCCCAGGGCGCGTCGTTGCCGCTCCTGGCTCCAGCTCACGAACTCCTCCAGGCTCTCCGGTTCCCTGCCCTGTTGGGCGACAAACACCGGCCACTCGATCCACCAACTGCTCCGCCGCCAAAGCGGGTTGTGGAGCGTTCCCGGTGTCTCCGGCAGATCGCCGCGGTACTCTCGGATAATGTTTACCGGACTGGCGCCTGCCACGCCTACCTCGGAGCGAAAGAGGGAATCGTCCTGTTCCCAATACGGTCGATACTCCGTCTCCAGGTCGCCGTGCACGTGCCAGGGTCCATGCACATCCCAATGCCGGCCCTCGCCAAAGTGCTCTTCCTCTCCTGCAAAGCTCGGCCCGCTGGGAGAGGTGGGGAGAAAGCGGCGCCCTGGGTCTCGCTCGGCGACCACCTCCGCCAGTCGACTGATCAGTTGATGCGAGAAGTCCAGCGGCTGTTGTCCCGCCCGGCCATCGTGCCGCGGCCCCTGCAGCTCGTTACCACCACACCAGAGGAGCAGCGACACGTGATGCCGGCGCCGCTCGATGTACGAGGCCGCGATCTCCGCCAAAGCGTCCATGGATGCCGGGTCGTCCGGAGCGTAATTGTCCAGCCCGGACGATGAGAGCGGAAACTCCTGCCACACCAGCAGGCCTAGCTCGTCGCACAGATCGTAAAAGGTCTCTCTCTCTAAAAATGCGCCGCCCCACACGCGCAACACATTACATCCCATGTCGCGATACACGTACAGCAGACGGCGATAGTCTTCCGGTGTCACGTCCGCAAAGTTCGGCAGGATCGGCGTCCAGTTCACACCTTGCAGAAAGATTGGGCGGCCGTTGACGACACAGAGCCAGGGGTCCGCTTCCGCCGGTGCGGCCTCGCACGGCTCCCACCAAACATCCCTGAATCCGACACGTCGCGTGCACTCATCCAGTACCTCGCCGGCGGCATCCAGCAGCCGACAGTGGAGCGTGTACAGAGGCTGCCCGCCCGCCCCGTTCGGCCACCACAGCTCGACCGGCAGATCGTCCCACCGCACACCGGCGCGAAAGTCATCACTCGGAACGCTCTCCTCCCGGACCGTGACCCCATCCCACTCCAGTGAGACCACCACCTGACTAGCCCGCTCACCCCGGAGATCGGACTGCAGTTCCAATGACCCAGACGCTCGCTCCAGACTCGCCTCCGCTACACAGTGAAGTGCAGCGATCTCCTGACCGTCCGTCACTTCGAGAAAAAGGTCATCCCAGATGCCGAGTTGCACCAACCGGCTGGTCCAGTCCCAGAAATAATTGAACCGTTCTTTCCATTCGCGCATCTGTGAGGTGTAGCCAATCTGACCCAACCAGCGCGGCGGGCAGTCGAACACTAGCTGAAGGGTATTCCCTTCCTCTTGCATGCATGCCGTCAGATCAAAGGTGTGCGGTGTCAGCGAACCCTTGAAGGTACCGATCTGCCTACCGTTGAGAAGCACCCACCCGGCGTAATCCAGTCCCAGCGCCTGCAGACGAATCTGTTGTCCCGGCTCCACCCACCTGTCTGGTAGGCGGACCGTGTAGACCCAATGCCGGTTCTCTACCCACTCACACCAGCGGGCATTCAGCCCCACGTTCCAGTCGGGAAGAATGCCGGCATTGCGCAGCGCCGCCTGTACCGAGCCCGGCGCCCGGGCGGGTACCGAGGTCACCTCCGCGTTGAGCGAGACGCCGGATTCGATGCTCAGCTGCTGCCGCCAGACATACGGTGTCCAGCCCGCCAGCGTCCACTCCAGCCCACCCAGATCGTACCGTTTCTTGACCATGCTCTAGACCAACAACTCCTGCTGCCGCACAGCTACCAATCCAATTGACCGGGCGCATAGTGGGGCAGTCGTGTCAGGATAGCTTCTCTCAGGATCGCGGCGACCACATGCTCTCTCCACATCTACTTCAGCTCCGGATTCGGGATAATTCTAGCTATGCGGGTAGATTCTCCAGTTTTGTCTCGCTAGAGTGGAGAGGACGACGCACGAGGAGGAACTGATGTTGCAGACCGCTCTTGTACAATCCGCCACAGTCTGGACTGCCGCCGGCACGTACGCCAGATTATCCCCGTATCACCTGGCTGCAGATCAGATTCGTTCATCCGACCAGCACGGCTTCCTATAGTGCAGGCAAATCCAGATGAGGCCGTGATCGCCCAGTACCTCCTTCCGGAGCCGGTCAGTACCGAACCTGGAGCGGGCTCGCATAGATTCGATCAGGCTCTGACCATCCTGCTTTCGGCGAACGCTGACCGCGGGGAATGGGTAATAGCGCAACAGGTCCAGGCTTCGCTCCGCGCCCGCGGCGTCCATACCGCCATCCAGCCACAGACGCGGTGTACCGACACGCACGCCACCATCGTCCTCACAGTGATCGACCGAGATCGGGAGACATTTCCGGATGTCTCGCTGCAACCACTGCTGGGCAATGGATCTGCTCCCCAGGAGGCGTACCGCCTGACGATCCGGCCGCACCGGATCGAGGTGGTGGGTGCGACTCCAGCAGGACTCGCGCAGGGCGCACGCACCTTGATCCAGCTGCTGGACACGACCGATGCCCTGCCCTGCCTCACGATCGAAGACGCTCCGGTCTTGCCCTGCAGGGGAGTCATGCTCGATATCTCACGAGGCAAGGTCCCGACCCTCGCCACGCTGAAGCGTATCGTGGACATCATCGCGTCCTTCAAGCTCAACATGGTACAGCTCTACATGGAGAACACCTTCGCCTTTCGCAGCCATCCGCGGATCGGCGCCGGGTGGGGCGCACTGTCGCCGGAGGACGTGGTAGCGCTGGATGTCCATTGCCGCGACCGCTACGTGGATCTCATTCCCTGCTTCCAGTCGCTCGGCCACCACCGACGCCTGCTATCGCTCCCCGACTACGCCCACCTCTCATACTCTCCAGAACGCTGGTCCCTGGCTCCAGGGGAGGAAACATGGCGGTTCCTGGAAGAGCTCTACGACGACCTCCTTCCATGCTTCACGTCCCAGTACGTCAACATTTGTTGCGACGAACCGTACGATCTGACCCTCACCTCAGCCCTCACGCACGAGGCAGCAGTCGGTTATGCCGGCGGCAGCGGGACGACATCTTCGCAGCCCTCGGACAACGCATGCACCCCCGAGATGCGTCTCTACCTCACGCACGTCCAGCACGTGCACGAGATACTGCGCGGTCGCGGGAAGACTGTGATGCTCTGGGACGACATCTTCCAGCAAGCTCCGAGTATGCTGGCCGAGATGCCTCCAGACATCATATACCTGAGTTGGTTCTATGAGGCAGCCGAGGCATATCCCCAGGCAGAGACGATTCGCCGAGCAGGGCGGCAGAGCATGGTCTGCCCCGGGACATCAACCTGGAGCACCCTCTTCACTCGGATCGAGAACGCACGCACCAACATCCGGGGGTTCGTCCGAAGTGGGCTTCAGGCGGGTTCTGTCGGCGTCCTGACCACCGACTGGGGCGACCAGGGCCATCCCAATCTTTTGGGAGCCAGCTGGTACGGCTATGCCTATGGAGGATCCGAGGGCTGGGCGCCCGGTCGCCTGTCCGACGAAGAATTCGACCGCCGTTTCGCACAGCTCTTTTTCGGACTGGCGGAGGGGGGCGAGGCGTTGGAGGCCCTGCGGCTAATGAGCGCGGCGTGCACCGCCCCCGGCATCAATAAGATGAACGGCTCATGTACTCGGGCCATGTTCTTCCGCGACCCGCTCACCGATGATATGTCGTCCCTCGCCCCGGATGACTCCGTCGACCAGATGCACGCCATGGGAAAGCGTGCTCTCGACGCGCTGGCCCCACTCCACGGCATCGACGCCGAACGAAGCCTGACGCTTGCCGAGATGCGGCTCGCCGCCCGACAGATCGTTCACGCTGCCCGGAAGACGAGTGCCGGCAGGCGGCTCGCCGCGCTGGGCGATGAGGACAGCGAGGACCGATGTCGGCTCCATGCGGAACTGCTCTCCCTCAAGCAGGATCTCCATGATCTGCGCTGGGAGTATCAACGCCTATGGCTGGTCCGCAATAGGCCCGAGGGCCTCTGGCTCAGCCTTGACCATTTCGACACCGCTGCGCAGGTGCTCGACCGATGGCGCAGCCAGGTTGCCCAACCCTACCGCTACAGCTAGTAGAGGGAAGCAAGGTGAGGAGGCAAGGATTGGAGTCTTATTGCGTCATACACGGGTTCTGCACCTCCAATTTCTCTCGCCTGGGTGCTCAGTTTTTTGACACACCCGTCAGGTTGTGGGACGGTTAAAGGTCGGCAACAGGACTGCCGCGGCGTTCTGCTGGATCGCCGCGCAGAGGGCAAGACCGACCACCCCGATGACCCCAGTAAACGATGCCGAGACCAGGACCACCAGCCACACCAGCACCACGACGGTCGTAACGAGAGGTTGCGTCACTGTTATCAGGGCGGCATTGCGGTAGACCAACAGCACCCGTTTCACTTCTTGCTCGAGCAGGAGCGGATAAACGTACAGGTGGAGCGCTAACCAGAAAATTAGGCCCAGCACGAAGCCGATCTCGATTACCCGCGCACCAGGAAAACTGAGCCGCGAGTAGAATACCGCGTTTCCCAGCAAAAGTATGGTCACGGCCGCCGAGAACAACCAGGCGCGCAGCGCCAGAAGGCCGTATCGACGAAAGCCATCGATCTGATCGCGCCAGAGTAACGGGTTCCGGTTCGCGGTCTCATGGGTGATGTACTGCACGCCGGCGTTGCTGGGGCTAGGCAGGACGCCAATCGCTACGATGAGCGCCGGTGCCAGCACAGCGGAGGTCCGAAACAGGGCAGCCACAAAGACAATGAGTACCAGGATCGGCAGCATCATCACCATAGCCGTGACATTGGCTAGTACTATGGTCCCGAGATATCGCCACACCTGGGCAAAGGATGACCAAACCACCACTCGGGCGCGTTTCACGAATTCGCCGGCCTAAGGGAGTGAGGAGCGCCCTCGTCCCCTCCATTGCAGCGGGAGACCAGCGGCTTTGTGGCGGCGTTGCAGACATGTTTCATGCTTCTCTCTCTGCCGGTCGCAATGACACACTGTAGCCCTCTCGCCTATCCCCAATGCCACATCACCTGGTACGCATCTTGCCGCCCGATACGCAGGAGGTGCCTTATGGACAACTCGAATCCCCAATCGGACAACATGGACCGTGGACCGGCACAGGCCGTGTTCGAACAGGCAGTGGAAGTGCTGAGCGGTCGAAAGAAGGGAGAGCCGGCGGAGGACTCGATCTTCGACACCACGGGCCAGCCGGTCAATACGCCGCCGGCCGAGCAGCGCGACGGAACGCCCGACCAGGACACGGGATCACCGAGGGGATAACCCGTAACCCGCACTTTTGCCTGGCGCCGCCAGCGGGTTACACCGCCGGCGCCCGTACGACTCGCGGGTCCTGGAAGATATCAAAGCTGTCAGTACTCGTCGATGAGAACTCAGAGATAACAGCACCCTCGTCCCCGGCTTGGAACCAGTGCCAGGTGTCGGGTGGAATGTTGTGCTGGTCACCGGGTTTCAGCACGATTTCGTGCCAAACCGTGTAGTAATCGGCACTTCCCTCTGGGGGTCGGCAGTAGGCAATTGTGGTTGGCTCGCCGGTAAGGTAGAGATAAACCGCTCCGCTTCGGCAGCGAAAGGTTTCTTGCTTGCCGGGCCTGCCGTCGACTGCCGGATGGCGATGTTGGGGAAAGGTCTGCTGCGGAAAGAGAACCAGTTCCTTGGCGCAGTAGCGCTCGGTGTTGACATACACCACCAGTTGCAGTCCCTCGTGCTCTAGATTCCCCAGACCGCAGTCCACGATCTCGATGGCTTCAGCCTCCCGCGGCGTTATCACGATTCCCGCCTCCCCCAGCATCTCCGCCGCTCGACGTCGCGCCTCGGCGGCCTCCGTTTGTGTCACCATATCCACACTCCCCTCATTGCAAGATCTGCCTCCCAGGCCATGCTGTTCTGATCGTGGGGCTCAAGCAATCACGTCTCAAACAGAGCATGGGGGGGGAGCGTCGCCGTCAAACGCTCCAACACCTGCTCGCCGATGGATACACCCAGCCGATCGAAAGCGAGCAAGACTGCCCCCACGGCCGGCTCGAACCGGCTGAATACCGGCCCCACCTCCGGGCAGGAAGTGCGCACCCGATCGATTACCGCGTTCGCGAGCACTCGGCCCTCGTGGCGGAACACGCCGCCGGCCAGCACCAGGGTGAACGGCTCGGCCTCGATCCCAACTTTCCGCGCCCCGATGACGGCATAGTCCCCCAGGGCGGCGCCATGATTGCAGACGATGCGGAACGCCGTCCGGTCCCCCCGATCTGCCTCCTGCAGCAGCGCGCGCGTCACCTGCCCGTGCCAGTCCGGGCGTGGGCCCAGCCGCTTGGTGCGAGCGTGCAAAATCCCTTCCACCGTCTCTTGCTCGTAAATCTGGAGCAGGCGCCGCGTCAGGCTGGTTGAAGGGTCGTCAATACCGAGCGCCGCTCGATACACTGCCCACACCGTCTGATCGGCCAGATGCCTACTTCCCTGCGGCTCCTGCCACCAACTCGCGTGCCAGGCCCGGCCGTTCGGTCCCTGTGCTCCGACGGCTCCACCGGTGCCACACACCACGGACACGCCACTGCCGTCCTGCGACCCGGCACGCAAGGCGCCAAGCGCATCGTTTACCACAATAGGCTCATCAAAGCCGCGACTCGCCAGGGCCGCTTCGAGGAGGGCCATATCCTCCGGCCAGTCCGCGCCGGCCATGCTAAACGCCGCCGCCTCGATCTCAGGGATCTCGGCGCTGGCGGCCTGCAACGCCGCGTGCATCACGCTATCCAGCGCGATCAGAGCTGCCTCCGCCGATCCGGCCCCGTAGATATCGGTGTTCCCGCCGCGTGCCGCTCCCACGATGGCGCCATCGCGTCGTGCTACCAGCGCGATAGTTTTGCTGTTACCACCATCGACGCCGAGAATCAGCCCCGCGCCGGCATCTGCGCTCATACTTCTCTCAGAGACACCGGCGCGGGCATGGCGTCTCGATCGGTAATTACTGTAACCCGTGCGGCTCGTTGGAGAAACGAGGCCGGCACCTCCGGCGTCACTGGTCCCTGCAGCGTGCGCGCCAGAATCTCTCTCTTGCGCGGCCCCGACACCAGCAGCAGAATCTGCCGTGCGGCCAACAATTGCTTCATGCCGGCGGTGAGGGCCTGCCGCGGAACTCGATCCTCACCACCCCAATAGCGGGCGTTGCTGCTAACGGTTTCTGGGGTCAGAGTGATCACGCGCGTGGGCGCGTCAGCGCCGGATGGCGGCTCGTTGAAGCCCAGATGTCCATTTGGTCCCAGACCGAGGATGGCGAGGTCATACCCTCCGGCCTGCTCGACCGCTCTATCGTACGCCTGGCAGGCCTCACTGAGGTTGGCCGCGTCGCCCGGCAGCCACGTCACCTGGTGGTCCCGTATGGCAAGCGGCTCCAGAAACACTTCACGCATCCATCGGTACAGGGAGCGGGCATCGTCGAGCGCCAGACCGAGGTACTCGTCTAACTGAAAGACCCGCAGCCGTGAGGTGTCGATCTCCCCACGATCCTTGCGGTCTGCCAGGTTCCGGTAGAGTCCCAGAGGTGTCTCGCCCGTGGGCACCACCAGCCGAGCATCCGATTTTTCCCTGAATACGTCTGCCACGACGTCCGCTGCCACTCCGCTCAGCGTCGGGTAATCCCGCTCGACCACCAGTTCCATCGAGCTATGCCAGGAGCCGGGAGGGCAGATGGGCCCGGTGCGCGGAGCTCATCTCTGCGTAGAGCGTCTCCGCCCGGCGCAAATCGAGCACCAGTGGATGGCTCGCCAGGGCGCGGACCGCATCGAGACGTGTTCCTTGCCACGCTGCCTCGGCGGTTAACGCCTGGTACTCTGCCAGCATTTCGACCAGCCCGGTGAGGTGTCGCGGCAGCCGGCCGGACGCGAGCGGCGCCACGCCATGACGATCGGCGAATCCGGGAACCTCCACTACCAGGTCATCCGAAAAGTTCCCGATCGCGCCCATGTTGGGGACGTTCACCGGCCAGATTTCCCGTCGGTCATTGAAGACCGCATCCATCACATCGATGGCGAGCTCGAGTTCGTTGATGCCGCCGCGCGAGCGCTCGGGATCCAGTTCGGGGAGGTCTGAGGCGGCCTGCTCGCGATAGTGCCGCCAGTAGTCCGACACGTGCGCCATGATGTCCTGCGACCGCGTGGTGCGCTTGGTCCGTAGTTCGGCCAGCAATTCGTCCTTGAAGTAGTAATACTGAAAATAGTCGGCCGGGATCGCCCCCATGGCCGCGGTCAGTTGCAACATGCGCTTGCCGTGCGGGGTGGTATGCGGATCATTCCGCTTCCGTTCCCAGGCCTCGCGCAAGAGTGGGATCAGATCCTGCCCGTCATACCGGTGTCGCACACTCCAGCACCCGTGGTTGAGGCCGATCATCACCACGTCCACCTTATCCCGATCAAGACCCGCCATCCCCGCTACCATACGCGGGTAGATAATCGGCCCCTCACACAGCGAGACGGTGGAAATCGCCGAGTGGTGGGTAACGGCCTCCGAGACGATGTTGATCGGGTTCGTGTAGTTAAACAGCCGCGCGCCGGGACATACGCTTTCCATGTCGCGGACAATGTCACGCATCACGTTGACTGTTCGGAGCGCCATGAAAAAGCCGCCGGGTCCCTGCGTTTCCTGACCGATGACACCGTGCTTGAGGGGAATGCTCTCGTCCAGGTAGCGGGCTTCGAATCCCCCCGGCCGAAAGCTGGTAAGCACGGCATCGCAGTCCTCCAATCCTGCCAGCCGGTTGGAGGTAGCACGGATCTGGAGATCGATCCCATGGACGCGGGCCATCTTCTCGGCCAGCGTTCGCACGATCTCCAGCCTCTCTTCATCGAGATCGATCAGCACGACTTCCGACCCCTCGAAGTTTTGCCCCTGCTGGACGAACGAGGCCATTGTTCCGGGAGCGCGGGTGCTGCCGCCTCCGATATAGGCCAGCTTGATCCGTGCCATTGGTCGTCGCCGGGGCTAAACCCCGACCTCACTGGCGACCAGTTCGGCCTCGACCAGGTCGCAGACCAGGTGGGTGAAGATCATGTGCAGTTCCTGCACCGTGGCCGTGTCGTTACCGGGAGCGCGCAGGGCAAAATCCGCCATGGCGGACAGCGTACTCTCCCGCGGGCCCGTCACTGCCACCACCGTGACACCCCGCTGCCTGGCAGCCTCCGCGGCCCGAACCAGATTTCTGGACTCCCCGCTGGTGCTCAGCGCCACCAACACGTCCCCCCGCCTGCCCAGAGCCTGGATTTGGCGTTCAAAGATCTGATCATAGCTGTAGTCGTTTCCGATGGCCGTAATGATCGACGTATCCGTGCTCAGGGCAATGGCCGCATACGGCCGCCGCTCGCGCTTATAGCGCCCCACGAGTTCGGCGGAGAAGTGCTGCGCCTCCGCTGCGCTGCCGCCGTTACCCGCCAGTAACACGGTGTGGTCTCCGCGAAGGGCAGTTACCAGGGCCGTCGCGATGTGAGCAACGATGTCTGCCTGCGCCTCGAAGGTGCGCAGATCGTGATCCAGATCCGCGCGGTGCTGCACAATTGCCGCCGCGATCCGCTCTCGATATGCGTCTCCCTGCATCATTCGCCTCTCTCCCGCGGCTTCGCTCCAGCCGAGTGACACATTATGCCCACTCCATCGGCGCCGGTGGTATGAAACTGGACGTCCCGTCCACCGGCCGGCCACTTCTGATCGACGTGCCGACCAACTTCAAGGTGCCGTTCGAGCACACCCTATTCATCCTGCCACAGGCAAGATATCAGCGACCCTCACAGTAGAATACGATGTGCGGCGGAATGCACCGCTTGGCCGAACGTCGCCGTTCGGCGCCATGGAGGAATTGGAGGAGAGCAGCATGTTACGTCAAGAGGGGCCGAATATCGTGGATGACGCTGGCAACACGGTGCTGCTGCGAGGAGTGGGTCTGGGCGGCTGGATGAACATGGAAAATTTTATTACCGGTTTTCCCGGTAATGAGGAATCCTGGCGCGCTGTCCTGCGAAAAGCCATGGGTCATGACAAATACACGCTCTTCTTTGATCGCTTCTTCGAATACTTTTTTGCCGACGCCGATGCTGCCTACCTCCAATCCTTGGGCTTGAATCTGGTTCGGCTGCCCATCAACTACCGGCATTTCGAGAGCGACATGGCCCCATTTGAGATTCAGGAGGAGGGTTTCAAGCACCTCGACCGTGCCGTTGAGCTCTGCGCTCGTCACGAAATCTACACCGTTATCGATCTCCACGCGGTCCAGGGGTATCAGAACCAGGATTGGCACAGCGACAACCCCACACACCGTGCTCTGCTCTGGACCCACAAACAGTTCCAGGATCGGGCGGCCCATCTCTGGGAGGTCATTGCCGATCGCTATCGCGGCAATCCGTGGGTCGCCGGCTACAACCTGATGAATGAGCCGAACGACCCCGTCGGCGACGCCCTGATCCAGGTCACGCGGCGCCTGTACGACACGGTTCGCGCGGTCGACCCGGATCACTTGATTTTTGTGGACGGCAATCAATACTCCAGCAGCTTCTCAATGTTCACCGAGCCCTGGCCTGGCGTGGTCTACGATACCCACGATTACGCCTGGTGCGGCATGTTCGAGGGCGGGCCCTATCCCGGCTACACCGAAAACGTCTGGTGCGATCAGCCATGGCTCGAGAAACATTTTCTCAAGAAGACCGCGTTTATGCACGAGCACGGGGCACCGGCCTGGGTCGGTGAATTTGGTCCCATCTACACCGAGGATGAAGAGCTGAACGCTATGCGCTTTCGCCTGGCACGAGACCAGATCGAGGTCTTCGAGCGCTACGGCGCCTCATGGGCTATCTGGACGTACAAAGACATCGGATTGCAGGGGCTGGTCTATGCTGCGCCGGACTCACCATACATGCAGGCCCTGGGCGACACCCTCCGAAAAAAGCAACGGCTGGGCAGCGATAGCTGGGGCGGAGGAGACGCCGATTTGGGCGGTATCCTGACCGTTATTGACGAAACACTCGCTCGTGAGTTTCCCGATCCCGCTGCCCTGCCGTGGGACGCCAAGTGGCAGAACCGACGGCTGGTGCGCAATATCCTCTTTGCCGAAGCACTCGCTCCCGAGGTCGCCGCCCGCTTCGCCGACTTCGACGAGCAGGGAATCGACCGTCTGATGCGCTCCTTCGCGCTCGAGAACTGCGTCAGGCGAGAGGAGCTTGCCCGCGTTTTAGCCGGGGAGCAGGTCGCGGCATAGCACGGTCACCACGGAACCGAATCGATAGTGCCGGTAGCGCGCGTTAGCCGGCGGTAGGAGACTCGCTCCTGCGATAAATCACGGGGCACACAGCAGCCACGTCTCCAATCTGCTCACCAAGCGCCGCCGGCGCGATCTCGCAGGCCGCAGCGGATCGCGGCAGTGCCTCCTCGTCGAGCACGGCGCGTGCGATCGGAATGAAAAGGTCCCCCGCACGCACGCCGAGACTGCCCAGGACGACCATCTGCGGGTTGAGGAGATCGACCAGCAGCGCGATCCCGCGTCCCAGCGCCGCAGCAGACGTCTCCACCACGTGGAGCGCCGCCCGATCGCCCTGTCGTGCGCGTTCGATCACCCCGGCGGCCCCCTCCTGGTCTCCAGGACTACCGGGGAACAGGAACTCGCTGAGCGCGGCCAGGCCGGCGCCGCTACTGTATCCCTCCCATGACCCACGCTTGCCATACACCAGTGGCCCATCATCCGCGATGCGCCAGTGGCCAACTTCGCCGGCGGTTTCGGTGATGCCACGATGCAGTCGCCCATCCAGGATGAGACCTGCTCCCAGCCCGGTGCCGAAGGTGAGAAAGACGATGGTGCGTTTGCCGCGTGCCGCGCCGAACAGCCATTCGGCCAGCGCGCAGGCCTTGGCGTCGTGCTCGACCTCAGCCGGCGCGTCGAACGCCTGAGCCAGCAGATCCTTGAGCGGAATCTCATCCCAGCCGGGAAGATTGGGTGGCGAGTAAATGATGCCGCGTGTGCTATTCAGCGGACCGCCGATGCTGGCGCCCACGCCGCTCGGTTTCCCATGCCTGGCCACCAATATGTGCCCGGCGGCAATCAGATCGCTCCACATCGGCGCAAAGCCTCGTCCCGGCGCTGACGGAAAGACGACCCGGTCGACGATCTCGCCGCGCGCCGTCGCGGCCACTGCCGCGGTCTTGGTTCCACCGATGTCAAACCCGAGGATCCAGTCGGTACCTGGCGTGTGGCCTATGGCGGATCTCCTGCCTTACGTGAAGGATGCCCCTCCGACTACTGCGGAGCCAGTACTTCGGCGAACTTCGCCGCCATGATAAAGTCGTTTTCGGTAAGCCCCTCGACGGTGTGGGTGTACAGCTCGACCCGCACGTAGTTCCAGCGGATGATGGAGATATCCGGATGATGGTTCTGCTGCTCTGCTATCTGACCTATGCCGTTGACAAGTACCAGCGCTTCGCGGAAGTTCTTTACCTGAACCTCACGAGTCAGCTTGCCGCTCTCCACCTGCCAGCCCGGCACCTCCGGCATCAATTGCTCAACCTGAGCATCGGACAGCCGAGGCGCCGTGCCATCGGGCAGCGTATGTCTGCCGGCCAAATCTGTCACCCTACCCTCCCTTGGAGACACGCCTCCCCCATCTCGACCAGGAATCCACGCCAAAACAGGCTGCCCACCGAGACAACCCTGCAAGGTGCCAGTCGCGGCCTTAACGCTGTCCGGCGGTTTCGGTAAGCTGCACGCTTCCCACCTGAATATCGACGTTGCCGCGCAAGGCATTGCTCACCGGGCAGGCCTGCTCGGCGTCGCGGGCCGTTTGCGCGAAGGACTGATGATCGACACCGGGTACACTGCCGCTCACGTCGATCTTCATGGTGGTGATTTTGATGCCTTCGCCTTCCGGCACCACCGTACAGGTCGCCGTTACTTCCAGCCGATCTGGCGTGTTTCCCCCAGTGGACAGCATGTTGGTCAGCACCATGGCATAGCACTCCGCCTGAGCACCGGCCAGCAATTCCTCCGGACTGGTCTTGCCGTCCGACCGCTCCATCCGTGAGGCCCAGGTAACGGGCGCACCCGACAGCGCCCCACTTCCGGTCTGAATCGTTCCGCGCCCCTTGGGCAAGGTTCCTTCCCACACCACCGTTGCTCGTCTATCCGCCATATCCGTCTCCTCATGATTCATTGCTGATGGCGACTGCCGCCGTCGCTTCAAGAGATGGTCTGTGCAAGAACCGTGCACAGCTATCTCAGTGCCGCGGCCGTGCCTGGAAAGGTCTCCTTCGTTTCCACGGTCCGGTACCCAAGGTACCGGACCGTACTCGCGCGCCAATGGCACCGTGAAAGAGCCGGCGCGTACAATTCGATTGGCAGGGGTAAAGATTCCCGTGCTGGTACTGGGTGATGCCCTGGTAAATGAGACGCTCATGGTCCTGAAGCGACTGGAGTTCTTCTTTTCCCCTGCAATGCGATACGACAGGTGTTCGGAACCCGCCTCCGCAGTCACTCGCGCTCACTTGCGCAGCACGGCTGATTCCTGTGGCTCATCCCAGTTCGCTCAACATCTACTGCCGGCGGCAACTCGCTGTTATTCACTGCTCCAAAAGGCCTCGACACTCCCTTGAACCCTGCTCTCGCGCTGCAACCGACTCAGTCGCCACTCCAGTTCCTTGATGGGTTGGTGGAGCACTTTCGCGCCAGCAAACGCGACTGGCTGGTGGTTCTCCTTTGGGCCCTGGCACTACGTCTACTGGTCGCGGCACTCACTGCAGACACGTACGACCCGGACGAGTTCGTCGTTCTGCTCCTTAGCCGCGACTTTGCCCACGGAACCATTCCCTACCGCGACTTCATGTTCTTTCACCCTCCGGGGGTGCTGGTTCTCTTCCGCGCACTCCAACCGCTCATGGCCTGGTGGTGGCCGTCGGGCCGGCTCATCACGCTGTTCATCGACAGCACCACCGCGGTCATGGTCTGGAAGATCGGCACCCTGCTCTATGGGCGTCGTGAGGCGCTTGCCGCCGGTCTAATCTACGGCGCCAGCCCTCTGGCGCTGATTTGCGCCGTGCGAGTGGGCCAGGATCCGCTCATCACGGCACTGGGCATGGGCGGTCTGGTGCTCCTGTTATCGAGACCCTCAAGCTGGGGAGCAGTGCTGGCCGGCGCCTGCCTGGGGCTGGCGCTCTGGATCAAGTACCCGGCGATTCTCTTCCTGCCGGTCTATATTCTAGCGGTGCCGCGCCGCTGGATGGTGATACTGCTCTCGACCGCGGCAGTGGGCGCTCTGACCTTGCTACCGTTTATCCCCGAGTTGTCTTCGCTGTACCACGACACGATTGGGTGGCAATTGTTGCAACGCTCTCCGGCCGACCTTCTGCACCGTACGGGCGGCGTCTTCGCCTTCTGGCTGTTGCTGAATCCGCTCACGGTGTACGCCGTCGTGCGCCGACGCCACCCCCTCTGGCTGGTCAGCGGCTTTGGCGTCGGTGGGCTATTCTTCTTTGCCTCGCAGGTGTACTATCACTACTTCATGCCGATGGTGCCCTTCGCGGCGCTGCTCGCCGCGCCCATCGCCGTGAAGTATATCCACCGCTTTCCCGGCATAGTAGCGGTCGCCGCCATCACGCTGAGCATGGTCTGGGCTCTGGACATCAACTCAGGGAGTGATCCCACGCGCCTCTTCATCAGCGCGTCGCGCTTCTCGACCATCAATAAAACGGTTCACCTGATCGACCGCATCACCCCACCCGGTCAGGGCGTGCTGACGGACCAACTGGAATACGCCTACCTGGCTCGCCGCCATGCTCTCTCCGATTACTTCTGGAATATGAACACCGTGGTCGAGGCGCGCTCCCTTGAACGGCGTTTGCCACGAGTTGGGGCGGTGGTCATGACCGACAATGTGGCCCCAACCTATCCCACCGGGTTTACCACCTATCTACGAGACCAGCGCTATCCCAAAATCCACACGGGAACAACCGATGTCTGGGTGTTGCCCCACGCCAACGTCGCCGCACTGACGCAGCAGGCACGGGACGGATGCGTCAGCTCCAGCGTGACGAGGCATGTCGGCCGCCCACACGCGGTGTTTTCCTGCCCCTAGAGTGAACCGGAGGAGATTCGCCTTTCTCTCAATCCGCCATGCCGACCGGTTCCGGCGCATCCGCCGCGATCTCGGGAGAGGGAACTGAAACCGGCAACTCCCCGACCGGCAGATGGTCATTGACGATGACCGCCAGTTGCTCTCGATTGAGCGACTCTTCATGGACCAGCGCAGCGGCAATGGCGTCCAGTGCCGCGCGGTGCTCGCGCAGGGCGTTTACCGCACGCTGGTGAGCTTCGTCGACCAGTTTCTCGACCACCTCATCGATGCGGCGTGCCGTCTCCTCGCTGTACTCCTTTGGCGCCCAGGGATTATAGGGCTGGCCGCCAAGGGCGTCGTCGCCCCCGCCGCCGAAGTAGGTCGGACCAAGCTCCGACATGCCAAGCTGAGTTACCATGGCGCGGGCCATACGGGTGACCTGCTGGATATCGTTCTGAGCGCCGGAGGTGATCTCGCCGCACGCCACTTCCTCGGCCGCCCGGCCTCCCATTCCGACCGCCAGGCGGTCCATGAGATAGTCGCGCCGGTAGTTGCGCCGTTCGTCGATCGGACGGAACTGGGTCACGCCCAGCGAGCGGCCGCGCGGGGTAATGGTCACGCGGTGGACCGGGTCCACGTTGGGAAGCAGCAGCGCCACCAGTGTGTGACCTCCTTCATGGTAGGCCACGGTACGTCGCTCCTCGCCATCCATCAGAGCGGCGCCCTCGCTGCCCAGGGTAATGCGATCCAGTGCAGTATCGAAGTCGGCCCGATTGACGTCCGGCTCGCCGCGACGCGCCGCCGTCAGAGCCGCCTCATTGGCCAGGTTGGCCAGGTCGGCGCCGGTCATGCCGGGGGTAATCTGAGCAATAGCGGTGAGATCGACGTCTGAGGCCAGCGGTATCGGCCGGGTGTGAATCTGGAGAATGGCCTCTCGCCCCTTTCGGTCCGGCGGATCGAGCACCACCTGCCGGTCGAAACGGCCAGGCCGGAGCAGCGCCTGATCCAGCACATCCGGTCGGTTGGTGGCGCCCAGAATAATCACCGCCTCATTGGCCTCGAAGCCGTCCATCGAGACCAACAACTGGTTCAAAGTCTGCTCACGCTCATCATTGGTGCCGCCGCCCATGGGACCGCCCCGCCCGCGCTGCCCACCGATGCCGTCCAGCTCATCGACAAAGACGATGGCCGGCGCGGACGCCTTAGCTCGCTCGAAGAGGTCGCGCACCCGGCTGGCCCCCACGCCCACGAACATCTCGACAAACTCAGTGGAGCTGATACTGAAGAAGGCGGTGTTGGCCTCACCGGCAACGGCACGGGCCAGCAGCGTTTTACCGGTACCCGGCGGACCGATCAACAGCACGCCTTTGGGGATACGCGCGCCCAGCTTGAGGTATTTCTGTGGGTCGCGCAGAAAATCCACCACCTCGCGCAACTCCTCCTTGGCCGCTTCCACCCCAGCCACGTCCGCAAAGGTTGTACTCGGGCGCTCCTCCGTATACTTCTTGGCGCTGCTGCGTCCAAAGCCGAACACCCCCTGCTGCTGCTGCCTGGCCATACGGGTACTGAAGTACAGCAGTCCCACCAGGAGCAAGAACGGCAACCCCTGGAGCACAATACCGAGCAATCCAACCCACGCTGGGGGCGTTTGGTTCTCCAGGGTCACGTCCGCGTGGTCGCGATTCAGCAACAACACTACGGAACTGATCAACTCGGGCACGATGGTGGTGGTATAGCGGGTGTACGTCTTGCCTTTTGAATCCTTATAAGAATGCCGAAAATTGCCGCTGACCGTGTTGCCAGCGAAACTGGCGGTTCCCACATTGTGCGCATTCACCTGGGCGGTAAACGTGCTGAAGTTGATTGGCGTCTGGGGTCCAGCGGCGGTTTGCCGGCTAGCAGAGTAATAAAAGATCAGGTTGAACAGAAAGGTGACGGCCACCACCGTCCACCAGACCCGACCGGAGAGCCGGGGGCGGCGAGACGGCGGCTGATTGGAGGGCACGGGGGGGAGATTCTTTCGATTGGGAAGTTGCGGACGCGGTTCATTCACCGCCGGTCTCCTTCTAACGAGCGAGTGCCGGAATCATCCCATTGTGAGCAACACAGGGGCACGAATCAAAGTGCCCTGCCAACGACCTGTGAATTCTTCGGTGTGCGTGGTCCGTCGCGCGGTCTCCAGCCATGCCGAAAAACCTGATATCCATGAGTTGCGATCTAAGCTTGACAATATCAGTAAAAGGGCGCCACTCTTGCCATCAAGCGTTAGTGGTATTATGCAGGCCAGAGAGCGTCGTCGGTTAGCAACACGGCACACGCCGTGGTCCGGCGGCGCACGGATCAGCGTAGGTCTGTAGACATAGGGCGGCCTCCGCCTCCAGGGCAGACATGCTGGCTGGTCATCCTCACAGGTGCGAGGTGACGACATGGCGACACAGATCACGAAGACCTCATCCCAGTCCGGGCGGAGCGACGCGGGCGGGATTGTCGTCTCTGCCCGTGACGTCAGCCGGCGGTATGGCGAGGGCGATGCCATGGTGGATGCCCTCAAAGACGTCTCGGTTGATTTTCAACGCGGCACCTTTACCGCCGTGATGGGCCCCTCCGGCTCGGGCAAGTCGACGCTGATGCATATTCTGGCCGGGCTGGACACGCCGACCACCGGCGCCGTCACCATCGACGGCACCGATATCACCCATCTGAAGGATAAAGAGTTGACGTTGCTGCGGCGCGAAAAGCTGGGCTTTGTCTTCCAGTTCTTTAATCTTCTGCCCATGCTAACCGCCGATGAGAACATCACCCTGCCACTCAAAATCGCCGGCAAAAAGATCGACCAGCCGGCGTTGGACCGCATCGTGGACGCGGTGGGATTGGGGAACCGCCGCACCCACCGACCGTCGCAGCTCTCCGGCGGCCAGCAGCAGCGGGTGGCTATCGCCCGTGCGCTGGTGGCCAAGCCGGCCGTGGTCTTCGCCGACGAGCCAACCGGTAATCTGGACTCGGCGGCGAGTGGCGAAGTGCTGGGTCTGCTGCGGCGCGCGGTAGACGAATTTGGCCAGACCATCATCATGGTGACCCACGACGCACCCGCCGCCTCGGTGGCGGAACGCATCGTCTTCCTGGCCGATGGTCAGATCGTGCGCGATCAGCCCTCCGGCTCGGTCGACGAGATTCTCGACGTGATGAAGGTGCTGAAGTGACCGCCGTCACGCTGCGCGGCCTGCTAAGCCGCAAGCTGCGGACTGTCCTTACCATGATCGCCATCATCTTGGGCGTGTCGATGATCTCGGGAACCTACGTCCTCACCGATACCATCAATCAGTCGTTCTCCACTATCTTCCACCAGGCAAACGCCAGCACCGATGCCGTGCTCGCGGGCCAGGCGCCAATTACGTCGCGCTATAGCCTGCCGCCCACGCTTCCCGCCGGCCTGCTGACTGTCGTGCGGCAGACACCCGGTGTCGCTCAGGCCGAGGGCACCGTCGCCGATCGTGTCCAGTTAGTAGGAAAGGACGGGACGATACTGGGCTCCAGCAACGGGGCGCCAACGCTGCTCGTCAGTCGTTCCTTGCCGCGCTTTGCCCAACTCCACATCATCCAGGGTCACCAACCGAGCGGGCGTCAGATCGCGATAGACAAGGACACAATTAAGCGGAAGCATCTGCACCTCGGTCAGACCGTAGGCGTCAGCGCGATTCGTTCGGTCCAGCAATTCACCATCGTGGGCATCGTCAAGTTCGGAAGCGTGGGGTCGATCGGCGGCGCAGCGCTGGTGACTATGGACCTGCCGACGGCACAGCGCATCACTGGTAAGGTCGGACGGTTCGACCAAATCCGGGTGGCTGCCGCTTCGGGCGTCTCGCAGACTGACCTGGTGGGCCGAATTCGCGCCCGGATACCGGCGAATCTCCGCAATGCGGTCAAAGTTCAGACCGGCACGCAGAGCGCCAACGACCAGAGCAACGCTATCAGCGGCGCCCTCGGATTCCTTTCCACCGCCTTGCTGGCCTTCGGCGGCATCGCCCTGTTCGTCGGGGCTTTCGTCATCTTCAACACCTTCTCGATCACCGTGGCCCAACGCACGCGCGAGTTCGCCTCGCTCCGTACCCTGGGCGCCACACGCGGACAGATTCTGCGCTCCGTGATTCTGGAGGCGCTGGTCATCGGGATCATCGCCTCAATCCTGGGGCTGCTGGGCGGGATTGGCATCGCCAAGGGGCTGAACGCCCTGTTCGTGGCATTCGGTATCGACCTTCCCAATGCCGGCACGATCTTCGCCCAACGCACCGCTGTCGTGGCGCTGCTGGTCGGCACGCTGGTCACGCTGGTGGCCAGTCTGATGCCGGCCTTTCGCGCCACCCGTGTGGCGCCCATCGCCGCGCTGCGCGAGGGAGCGCAACTACCTCGTGGCCGCTTCTCGCGCTACGTGCCCTTTGTCGCCGGTGGTTTGACCGCGCTGGGTGTGCTGATCCTGGCCATCGGCATCTTTGCCTCGATCTCCGCCACCGGTCAGCGGCTGTCCCTTGTTGGACTCGGCGCTGTGGTGCTGTTTCTGGGAGTAGCCATGCTGAGCCGGCAACTGGTGAGTCCGCTGGCCGACCTCATCGGCTGGCCCATTGAGCGGTTTACCGCCATCACCGGACGGCTGGCGCGGGAGAACACGGTCCGCAACCCCGCGCGCACGGCAGTGACGGCGGCCGCGCTGATGATCGGCCTGGCCCTGGTGGCCTTTGTCACCATCTTCGCCGCCGAGCTGAAGAAAACCGCCTTCGACTCACTGGATCGTGAGCTGGCCGGTACTTTTGCCATCTACAGCAGCAACGGCGCCCTGATTCCGTCGCGGGTGGCCCAGGTGGTCGGTCGAGTGCGGGGTGTCACCGCCGTCTCCGCGCTCAAGGTCGACGCAGGACGGCTGGACGGGATCGGCACGGTGCAAACCAACGGGATCCAGCCGGCTTCACTTGAACGGGTCTACCACTTCCAGTGGGTTCACGGTTCCGACGCCACAGTTACCGGGATGGGGCCGCACGACGCTATCATCGACGACAACCTGGCGAACAACAACCATCTCAAGGTCGGCTCGGTACTTCAAGTGGCTACCCCGGCAGCCGTCCACGATGCTTTCAAGATCGTGGGCATCTACAAGAACACACAACTCCTGACCGATTGGTGCATCCCGTACGCTACCATGGCGACGGACTGGAAACAGCCCCAGGATTACGCAACCATTGCCAACGCGGCTCCCGGTCTGAATCCTCCGGCACTGGCCGCACTCAAGAGCCGGATCACCAGAGCACTGCTAGGCAGCTATCCCACGGCCACGGTGCACTCCCAGCAGGATCTCAAGGATCAGAACGCCAAAAGCATCAATCTGCTGCTGGATTTGATCTACGTTCTGCTGGCCATGAGCGTGCTGGTGGCGCTGTTCGGTATCATCAATACGCTGGTGCTCTCGGTGTACGAGCGTACCCGCGAAATCGGCATGTTGCGCGCCATCGGCACCACTCGTCGCCAGGTGCGCTGGATCATTCGCTGGGAGAGCGTGATAACGGCGGTGATCGGGGCGGTACTCGGGCTACTGGTGGGCATCCTGCTGGCAGTGCTGGTGACCGCCGGGCTGTCCAGCCAGGGCATCGAATACGCCCTGCCCATCGGTCAGTTGTTGATCTGGGTGGTGTTTGCCGTGCTCTTTGGCATCGTAGCCGCCGCCTTCCCAGCGCGTCGCGCCGCCCGACTGGATGTACTCCAAGCGGTGTCCTACGAGTAAGATGCCAGTAGCCATGGCAGAGAACAACAGTGTAATCCTGGAAGCGCTCGGTTCCTTTGTTCGACAACGGCGCCACGATCTGGGCCTGACTCAGACGCAGCTAGCCGAACGTCTTGGCTGGGTGCAGGAGCGCATCTCCGCCATGGAACACGGTCGCTACGGCATGCCCTCCCTCCCGGCTCTCACCAGGTTGGCAGGCGCTCTGGAGAGCTCGTTGGGCGATGTGCTCCGTTCAGTTGGATACGATGATGTCGCCAGCTCGACTGAGCAACAGGTGAGCGAGGAGCCGGCCGATGCCTCCGTTCTGCTCTATACGCTGCAAGAGCTATTACGCATCGACGCGATCGAGTTGAAGGACGCGCTAGGCCGCGCCACCGACCTGCTGATTCGCGCCACGGGAGCCGATAAGATCGACGCCTTCATCTATGACCCCGCCAGCCAAACGTTGGTCGCGCTGGGCACCAGCCACACCCCGATGGGAATCCACCAGCGAAACATTGGCCTGGACCGCATGCCGATCGCGAATGGAGGGCGAGCGGTCGAGGTGTTTGAGACCGGCAAGTCGTACCATACCGGTCGGGCCGATCAGGATCCAGGCGTGCTCATGGGTATCAAGAACGGGCTGTGCGTCCGCTCGATTATGGCTGTTCCATTGCACGTGAATAGCGACCGGCAGGGAGTACTGATGGCGGCATCTGCCCAGCCGGATCACTTCTCGGAGAACGATTGCCTGTTTTTTGAGGCGGTGGCCCGCTGGGTGGGCATGGTCGCCCACCGCGCGGAACTGGCGGAACGCGTCACACGCGAGGCGGCGCATAGCGCGCGGCGCATGGCGGCCGACGAGCTAATCACCCTGCTGGCCCACGACCTGGGGAACTATCTGACACCGCTCAAGGGTCGAATCGACGTGGTTCGTCAGCGCGCCTGCCGCCAGGAGCGCGAGCGGGACGTGCATGACCTGGACGAAGCGGCCCGATCCATCGGCCGGCTTCACCAGCTGGTATCTCAATTGCTGGATACCGGCCGTCTCGATCAAGGTATCTTCGCCCTATCGTTGCAGCTGGCCGATCTGGTACCACTGATACACCAGGTCGCCACCAACCTGAGTAGCAATCGAACGCAGGTTATTCTGCGCGTCCCTGACGAGCTGGTGCTCCAGGCGGATGCGGGACGCCTCTGCCAGGCACTCGAAAACCTGGTGAGCAATGCGATCAAGTACTCGCCAGAGGGCGCACCCGTGGTCATGACGCTCCTGGAGCAACAGAGCCAGAATGGGCCGCGGGCGCTGATTACCGTACGCGACGAGGGGCCGGGCATTGCGTCGGAACTGCTGCCCTCGCTCTTTAATCGCTTTGTTGCCGGGTCTGGCTCACAGGGGCTGGGCCTGGGCCTCTATCTGGCCAGGAGTATCGTCGAAGCTCACGGTGGAACACTGGAGGTGGAGTCCGAGGCGGGACGCGGGTCGACGTTCACGCTGTCTCTCCCCATGGGGGATGGCGTGCAGCTCTGAGCCCGCGAGAGTTAGTCCAGGTAGTCCTTGATGCGAGAGGTAACCAACGGGTTGCGCAGCTTGCGAAACGCCTCGATCTCCAGCTGGCGGATCCGCTCGCGCGTCAGGTTGAAGTGTTCCCCCACCTGAGCCAGGGTCTGCGGCCGTCGTCCAGACAGCCCGAACCGCAGACGGATGATGCCGGCCTCACGCGCCGGTAATGTCCCCAGCACTTCGTCGATGGCTTCACGTAGCACGCCGTTGGCCGCGATCTCTTCGAGATTGTGTGCTGTATCTTCCACGAAATCGGCCAGGGTGCTCTCATCGTCCTCACCGACCGGCTTGCCCAACGAAATCGGGACGCGAATGGAGGCTTTGACGTCGTGAACCTTCTCCAGCGCCAGGTCCATGGCCACTGCCACCTCTTGTATCGTGGGCTCGCGGCCCAACTCCTGGGACAGCGTGACAACCGCGCGATGATATCGCCCGATCCGCTCGTTCATATGTGCCGGAACGCGGATGGTCCGCGCCTGGTCTGAGACGGCGCGGGTTACGGCCTGACGAATCCACCAGGTGGCGTAGGTGGAAAACTTGAAGCCGCGCCGCCAATCGAACTTGCCGACGGCGTGCATCAGGCCGGTATTCCCTTCCTGGATAAGGTCGAGCAGGCTCATGCCGTGGCCGAGGTGCTTCTTGGCCACACTCACCACCAGGCGAAGATTGGCCTCGATCAACTGGCGGCGCGCGTCCTCACCGGCCTGCAGAAACGGGCGAAGGTTATGCGGAGTCCAGGTCAGAATAGCGCGGAGGTCCGCGGCGCTGAGGTCGAGCGCGTCGAAGGCAGCCTCCGGCGCCGCCTCGATTCGGGCACGTTCTTCCAGGGAGGCTTGGCCCTGGACGATCAGTCGTTGCACCTCGATCGCCTTGGCCAGCCGGACCTCGGCGGCTCGATTTAGCAACGAGATCTGGCCAATTTCGCGCAGATACAGCCGCACGACATCGGCCATCTGCTCATCGTCCGCCGGCAAGGCGGTCTCGTGGCGGTCAGCATCGCTGCTGGCCCCAAAAGCCACAAACTCCGCCATCTCCGCTCCTCTCTGGTGCCTGGCACGCGCTCCAGCAGCGCCGGCGGCATGGGAACGATCGAGATAGGGAGACCGGCCGCGGTAAGCAGCCTCCCGACAGGGCCTGGTAAAACACCAGGGCACTGCCCCTAGTGTACCTGTTGGATGGCAAACTAATTATTCCCAGGGACGAGCGGTTTCCGTTCACCTCGCTGCCACCTGATGACAGAAGCATGACTTGGACAGCGTTCAGACGGGGAGGAAGTGGGTCCCTGCTGCCCGGGCCGCGTCTCCATCGCCGGGACTATCTCCCAGAAACAGGGTCTCGCTGGGGTTAACGCCCGCCAGGCGCATGGCAAGCTGGAGGCCCGCGGCTTCCGGTTTCCAATGCTCCACATCGTCGGCACCCACGACCACGCAAAACGGCTTCAGACCCAGAGCCAGCACGCCCGCCACTACGGTCGCATGCAAGTTGGCGGAAAAAACCGCCAGGGCGGGTCTATCAGTGTCAGAGGCGCGTTGCGTGCGGCGCACGTACTCTACGATCTCGAGACGGGGACGCTGCCGCTCCACGCCCCGCTGCTCATATGGTCGCACCGCCGAGAAGAGCGCCCGCACCGCCTCGATTCCGCGCTCGTCCCGCAGGCGCGCCATCTCCTGCCAGAGCGGCTGAAAGGGGCTATCGAAGCCGGCATCGAGCGCTTGCCGGCGCAGGGCACGTCGCATCCCCTCCCAATCCACGTCCAGTTCGGCCAGCGTGCCATCGTAGTCGAACACCACCAGACGTTTGCCAGCCGCCGCCCGCAGCAGAGGGGGATGAATGCCAACCGCCATATGATCTAGACCACCCGCGGCTGGCGGGCGCGGTTCGGTTGTAAATGATAGTCGGGGTACACCGGACTCCCACTCGGGTCGACAAACACCTCATCCCAGTAGCGCAACATGGTCATGCCAATCCGCGTGCGACCGATCATGTCGGGTACCGGCAACCCCAGCGCGATTTTCAGGAGCATCAGCGGGCTGTTCAGTCCCGCAGCCAGGGTGAGCGCCAACGCGCCGGAGAAGCGAGGGTTGATCTCATTAAAGAGCAACCGGTCACCCCGCCGGAAGGCTTGAATGTTGGTGGCGCCTACGATGCCAAGCAACCGAACCATCCGAATCACTTCCGCCACCATCTCATCGTCCTGCACGGTTCTGCCCTTATACGACACGCCTCCCTTGGTCTCGATGCGCTCGCGCACCACCACCCCCTTCACCTCGCTGCTCAGGTCGGCCAGCACATCGGCGGTGTACTCGGGGGCATCCACAAACTCCTGAACCAGCGCGTTGGACACCTGATCGAGATACCTGCGTAGGTCAGCCGCGTTGCCAACCTTATAGCAATCAATGCTAGACCGGCCGTCAACCGCCGGCTTGAGAAAGACGGGGTAGATCAACTCGTCCGCCTGCCGGCGCGCCTCCTCAGCGCTCCAGGTGCGAGCGGCGCCAAAGCCATGCCGGCGCCAGAAGCGGTAGGTGGCGAGCTTATCGTTGGCCGCCGCGATGACCTCCGGCGGCGAGATGCCAACCAGGCAGCCCTGCTCGGCAAAGCGTGCTTTGGCCAGGCTGATGGGCGCAAACTCGTAGTCGACGATGGGCGCCAGCAGCCGCACCTGGTGCATCTCGCAGAGGGAGAGCAGGGCCGGCACAAACTCCGGATCGTCGGCCCTGGGCACGCGGTAGAAGTGATCGCTGAAGTAGCGACCGGCGACCTGATCGGAGGCATCGACGGTGATGATAGTGACGTCAAGCTCGTCCTGCGTGCGCAACCCTTTAATTATCGATTGGCAGGTAACAGTTCCCGAGCCGGTGATGAGGACCGCGGGTGACTGGCTGTTGATGGCTAAAACTCCTTGAGTCGCATGGCAAAATCGTAGAGGGTGAGCGCGTCAATATCGGCGGTGATGCTCAGGCAACTGCGGAAGCCGGCTGGCCAGGGATTGAGCCGAACCAGCTCTCCGGCGTGTTCTCGTACATGCCGGACCACGGTGTCGGCCGGCGACGATAGCGGCAGCGCCGCGTCCAGGTCGAGCGCGTACCCGACAGGATCCCCGCCGTGTTCGACATGGTAGCCAGCGTCGTGCAGACGCTGCCGGGTCGCGTCGGGCCAGGCTGGACAGCAGTGGACCACCGGTTTGCGCGACGCCGGCACAGTGATTGTGCCTTCACCGGTCAATGTATAGGATGCATAGGTTGTTTCCATCGCGTCGGGTCCAGTAACCGCGATGCGCCAGCAACCGTGTGCCGCCGGTTCAACTGTCATCTGGGCCTTGTCACGAGCACGCCACCAATCAGCGATCTCGCCGCACGGAGCAATCCAGACGTCTCCCATCCGGCGCGCTTCGTCCAGTGCAGCGTCGAGTGACGCAGCGACTAGCGCGGCACGCTCCGGATGAACACACATGACGAAGATCTCTCCACGCTCCCGCGTGTCGCGAATCATGCGAATCCAGACGCGACTCATGCTGTCGATGTCGAGATGCAGTCGATCCACCATATCCTCGTCTTGCGGAATCGACATGGGAAGCTGGACCAAACCCTCCACCAGCGTGGGCAACACCACATGAGTCAGCGCGTCGTGCGCGGAGGACAGATCGATGAAGCGCTGATAGTCCTCTTTCGCTTCTTCAGATAGCGGAATACGCTCCCGTTGGTAGGCCGGCCAGTGATAGACCGGCGTCGCGTCATACTCGAATCCGGCAGCGACCAACGCCGTCAACGTATCACCGTTCCAGCGGGAGTACGGACAGCGCCAACCGCGAATCGCCAGGCCCAGTCCTTCGAGCGTGGTTCGCGCGGCTTGCATCTGCTCGCGTTGCTGCTCCGCCGAAAGTGAGGCATAGTCGTTGTGGACATAGCCGTGCGCCGCCATCTCGGCGCCGCGATCTTGTAGCGCACGCATGATATCGGGATGACGGAGCGTGGCGATGGCGGTGACGGCCAAGGTAGGGCGCACGCCGTGCCGTTCGACGACACCCATCAAAGTACTCAGATTAACCTGACTTTTTCGCGGCGAAATACCGAAGCGTTCCACGATGGTGAAGAGGCGGGTGAGCGCATTCCGCGGTCCACGCGAATGGCCCAGCACGAAGGAAAGCCATCTCACAGCGGTACCGTGGGAGTTGCACGGTGTTCCGGGACAGAGCGCTCCGGAGGAATGACACCATAGACGGCCAGATAATCATGCCTGGTCCTGGTCCAGGAAAGGTGCTCGGTAAACACCTGGTGACCGCGCTCGGCCAGCGCCGCGCGGCGGACGGGATCGCGATAGAGGGCAACGATCGCATCGGCCAGGGCGCGCGCATCTTTGGGCGGCACATAGCATAGGGCATCGTCGTCCAAATAGAGGCGCAGGGCCGGCGAGTCGCTGCTGATAGCCGGCAAACCGAGAGCCAGATATTCCATAAGTTTATTGGGGACGAAGTCGGCCCACATGGGTACCACGCCGACGTCGGCCTGTTGCAGGCGCGGCGCCACCTCTGCAAACGGCACCATACCCAGAAACGAGACGTGCTGCTGCAAATCGAGCCTGGCTGCGATCTCCTCCAGGTTGGCGCGATACTGACCGTCTCCCAGAATATCCAGATGGAGGTTAGGGATATCGACACGGGCAAGAGACATCGCTTCGAGTAAGGTTTCGATACCATAGCGTTTGAGTAGACTGCCATGTGTGACCAGCCGAAAGCCGGCGCCTGCAGCCGCAGGGTGAGAGCCTAGGGCCACCGCGTGGGACAGGAAGACCCGTTCGTCGGGCACATTGGGCACCACGGCCACAATCTTCTCGGGCGACACACCTTGACCAATCAGGTTGTGTCGAACCATGCTGTGCGGGGCAATGACCCCATCCGAGAGTCGAGCGCCCATGCGCAGCGCGACCAGCATCACCCGCATCACGGGGTGATTCGGCGAGAGACCATAGTCCGTCGAGAGCAACTCCGGAATATTATCAAAGATGTACATGGTAACTTTGGCGCCGGTTGCCTTGGGGATCATGCCGGCAAGGATTAGCCAATCCGGCGGACTATCAATCTCCACGTACTGATAACGTCCCTGGGTGGCGCGCAGCAGCATGGTGGCGGCCGCCATGAACGGCAGAGCGGCGTATTCCAGCAGATACCTCGCCTTGCTGTGGCGTTTGTGCTCCATGAGTGTTCGCAGCACCGTAATGCCGTCGACGCGCTCGAGACGTGGACGGCTCGGGTCACGGTCGCAGATCAGGTCGACGGTGAATCCGGCGTCGCGCAGCGCCAGTACATTACGCAGCACGGGCGAGTCCGCCGGATACCTTCCATGACGCACCACTGCAATGCGCCGAGTTATACCAGATGCCTCACTAATAGGCGACATGTTATCCCAGGTGCCGGTACAGTCGTTCGCCGGCCTCCACGAAGATTCGCTCGGGCGCATATCGGGCGAAGAGACCAAGTGCCTGCTTCTTGATACCCTCCGGCTGCGTCACGTTAAAGCCGCCGGGAGCAGGATAATAGTAGTACGGGAGGTCGCGCCCCACGAAGCCCCACTGCTCCTTGAAAGACGCCAGACCGGTCGCATCGGCACCGACCCGCCCCAGATCGTAGTGCGTGTACCCGTGACGGCATGACCATTCCACGCTTGTCCAGAGCAGCAGATGGTTTGGCCGGTACGACCAAAACTCTGGATTGGAAGGCGCAAACTTGTCGTACACTTTGTCCCGGTGCGTGATACACAACACTCCTGCCACAACCTGGTCCTCCACCTCGGCCAACCAGATCCGCCCGTTGCCGGGCTGTATGAAGTTTCGATACAGGGCAGTAAAGAGACTGCGGGGCTGCGGTAGCATGCCATGGCGTCGCCGCAGCATCAAGTTGAGTGCGTAAAAGGCGGCAAGGTCGTCGAGCGACTCCGCGGGCCGGATGGAAAGGTTCTTCTCCCGAGCTTGACGAACACACCGCCGTGAGTCCCCATTGATCCTCTTCCAGAACATGTCTGGGTCCGGATCAAGGTCGGTCTCGAAGAGGCGGTAGTACGGGACCGGATTCAGCCTCTCTGGCACGTCCGGGCCATACCGCGGCCAGCCGCGCACTTCCAGAGTCTTCGCTCCCAACTGCCCTTGATCGGCAATAAGCGCATCCAGCAACGCCTCGGCATCTGTCCCCGTATCGACCAATGGGCGGCAGTGATCACCGAAGGGAAGCGACACTAGCCGCTTGCCAGTAAGGGGGCTGGACACGAGCATGCAGGGCCAGCCGGCTTCGAACTGATCCGCTGAGTTTTCCACGACGTGGTACCTCGGCTCATATCCATATGTTTCCACCAGCACCCGTGCCCACGCGGTCGTATGAAAGACGTCACTGTCCGGGCGCGCTTGCACAAACGCTTCCCAGCGGGGATCCGTGGTGGGATCGATTATGGCCAGACGGCGAGTTCGAGGTCCCGCGTCAAGAGTCATCACTGTTTTGTACCTTTCAAGCGCGTTTCTCGGAGTTAACCCGCTCACCGCCGAGGGCAGAAGCGCGCTGATTGCTGTGATTGTTGCAATATGCACGCTGGTAGACCGAGACCACGTCACGCGCAATAGTATCCATGCTAAAGCCAAGTGCGGCGATCGATCCGTCGGTCCGACGCGGCGGCGACAGCGCCTCCTCCAGCCGGGCTGCGATCTCCCCGACCTCAGGTTGTACCCGATAACACCCCACTATCTGGTCGATTACATCCCAGGCATCACCGGCATCCGTGGCAATGACGGGCAGGCCACAGGCCACCGCCTCCTTCACAACCATGGGCGATCCTTCACAGGTGGAGACCAGCGCGAGAGCATCGACGGCGTTCATGTAGAGCGGAACACGCCAATGGGCCTCGCGGTCGACCTTCAGCAGTTCGATGTCCGGATGCCGGCGCTGCAGCCGTTCCACGGCCGCCTCTACCAGGTGGAAGCGTTTCTCGGGCCGCCACCACTCGCCGGCAAAGAGGACGTAGCGGCGGCTGGGATGGAGCCCCAGCACCTGACGCGCCTCGGCCTGCGGCATGGGGTGAAAGAGCGACAGATCGACACCGCACGGAATGACATGCGCTTGCGGAGTGTCCAGAGCATCCCGCATCCACTGTGCCACCACAATCAGCTCGTCCGGGAAGCGACGAGACCAGCGGCAAAGCTTGCCCTGTAACCCGTCCTGCACCTCGATACCGTGATGGGTCAGAACCAGGGGCGTGCCCCATTGGCAACGCGCCACCAGCCCAGTGAAGACGTAATGCGCGTGGACGACATCATACTCTGACCGCCGCAAATGGCGCCACAGTTGGGGTACCCCCAGCGCATACCCCTTCCGCCTCAAGCGGCCATCTCTTCCATTGACGAACAGCACATCGACATCGTGCCCCAGGGCACGGATCGACTGCACCTGCTCTTTGACAAAGATGCCAAACTGCGGGTTAGCACCCGTGGGATACATATTGGTGACAGTTAAAACACGCATGTGTTACTATCTTTCTCGATCCACGTCGGTTCGGGCTGCCCTGGCTCGGCTCTCTCCAGCGAGCGGGCCAACTCCAGCACTGTTCGCCCAATCGAGTCCCAGGTGAATGGCTCAGCCAGGGCGCGTACCTGCGCCGAAGAGGGGTACGCGCCAGCTTGCCGAAGCCTAGCAACGCCGGCCACCAACTCGTCGTCATTCCGGCCGAAGGTGTACCCGGGGCCATCGTGGAACCAGAGTGGTAGCTGTCCAAAGGGCGTGGTCACCACTGGTACGCCGCAAGCCAGCGCTTCGAGCACAGAGAGCGGCATGGCGATCGCCGAGCCGGGGGTGTGCGTGGGAAAGAGATAACAATCGGCCATCTGGTACGCCTCGGCCACCTGCTCCAGATAGTGGTCGATGACGTGTGTTCCACCCCGGAGCAGGGCGGCGCGAACCACATCCACGACCGACTGGTTGTGCTTTTGCCAGGTACTAGCAATCATGACGGTCTCACAGCCCAACTCAGCCCGTAGTTGATTGAGAAGACCCACGTTTCGATTCTCCTCTAGATGACCGACATGAACCACCACAAAAGCCTCCGGCGACAGACCGTGCTTCTTGCGCAGCGCCAGCTTTTCGGCAGGCGTCGACGGGCGGAAGGTGGACAGATCGACGCCCGAGGGCAAGAGCGCAGATGGGCAACCCAGTGCTGCGACCGTATCACGCGTCTCTCTGCTCTGCGCCAGGATCAAACTGGGGCGAAGCGCGCGAACCAACAAACCGTCAAGCCGGCTGTATGAACGTGGTTGCAGCGAGATCATTATCGAGCAGGCACGCGGCGCATAACAGCGCAGAGCGGTCAGGCGCAGAAAGCTGTTGCGCGTGGCGGCTGCCTCCGGCGCATAGAGCAGCACGTCCGGCTGAAACTGTCGGATTACGCGCCATAGCTTGGCGGTGAGAAACACCTTGTTGACGAACATGGGCCGCACCGGCTCAGGCACTAGTCCCTCAGCACGCACGGAGAGCGCACACACCTCCGCTCCCTCGGACAATGACGGCAAGAGAGAGACGACAAGTTTTTTCAGCCCCTCATCGAGTGGCAGGGACAAGTCTTCCGAAACCAGACAGAGGCGCAGGCGCGCGTCAGCCACGCATCGCCTCCCCACCCAGCGCCTGCAAGGAGTGAGGCGGTGCATCCGGTACGGCGGCCAGCACCGTGAGCCCCCCCAGCAGCGTCCAGAACATGGTAGCGGTGGGATTGTTTTCCAGCGTGGTGGAGAGCAGAGAGACCAGGACTGTGCCAGGAATCGCATACAGCAAGCCCAGCAGCAGCGCCCTCCGCCGAGGCGTGACCGCCGTACGATAGGCGCGCCGCCCGACCATAAAGCACGCGCCAATGATCCATAGATAGGACAGTGCACCGAGCAGACCCGCTTCGGCCACCAGGTGGGTCCAGAACATATCGATCTGGCCGCCGGTACCATAGAAAAAGTTCGGCAATTGATACTGCTGGTAGAGCGGCGTATGGGTGATCAAGGCCACGTGGCCACCGTAGCGCCCCGGTCCCGCACCCAGCAAGAGATGATCGCGAATTACCGGCAATGTGGCTTGCAACAGTGAGAAGCGCAGGTCCCCTTTGGCAGTATCTTGTAACCGATGCAAGAAGGGCACAAAGAGGAGCAGACCGAGGACGAGCCCAGGCACTATCAGGCGAAAGAAAACATGGCGCAGCTTTGGTTCGACTGTCAAGCCCAAAAAGAGGGTGGCGAGCAAGAGGGCGCCCCACGTTTCCCGGCTGAGAGTCAGTGCCAGCGCAACCAGACTAACCACGTTGAGCAGTAAAAGCGCCATCCGCGCATTGCCCCGAAACCCTCCAAAGAAGAAAAGCATCAGGCCAAGCGGAACAGTCATTGCCATGAAGTCCCCCATGGTATTGGGATGTTCGAACAGACCGCTGACACGCAAGGTTCCACTCGCGGTCTCCATGGCCGGGCCACCGGCCAGCTTCCAGGCCAGTCCCACATGGAGCCCTTGCAACACAGCCACCAGACTCGTCACCGCCAGCACGCCGAGCACGACATAGATGAAGCGTTCGACGTCGCGCACCTGTACGCCAACGTTCACGATGATCAAAAACATGATGATGGAGTGGGTGGTCGAGAGGATGCCAAGCTCGGCAACATGGAGCGGCACATTGTTGATGAAGGTAGAGAGCACACTTAGAGCAACAAACAACAGCAGCGGGCCGCCGATCTGCCGTATCGAAAGCAGTGGGCGCCGGCGCAACAGGTTAAGCAGCAGCGTCCAGCCCAGGGCCGCGACGAGCAGGTAGTTGCCCATTGAATCGACCGTATCACGGTTAACCGAGATGTGATACTCAACGATCTTTTCAGACACCAGCCAGCAGAGCGCTATGTAGCCCAGCGCGGACGGGTGCCGCAGCACCACATACACCAGGCCGCTTCCTCCCAAGACCGCGACCAGAGCCATTGAAGCGCGATGTTCCACTCCAAGCGCGACCACGACCTGTGCCACTATCAAACCGAGAAAGCCCAGGACAATGGTAATCACCCGGCGGTTATAGAACCGCCCATGCCGCACATCACCCCAGACGGAACTCTGGGCTGGCAGCGAGGCGGGATTGAGTGGGCGACTGCTCATCGGTGCTCACCACCGGTGAGACGGGGAATCCCATCGGGCGGATTCTCGTTTCGTTCAGCCAAGCGACCCTGCATGTCGGCGGGTGCCTCGGTATCCCGGTGTTGCCGGAGCTTGAACTCGATGCTGACGACCACCGGTCCCTCCGCTTGCAGCGCTCGTTTGCGCACGAAGAATGGCAGGTCGCGAATGTAGTCGATTAGCGCGGCCAGCCCAACCGCCAGCAGCAGGCCCAGGATAGCAGCCGGCAAGACTGTCTTGATCAGAGAACTACCACCGGCGACCAGCGATACCGAGCCAGGCGATGCGGCAGCCGCCGGCTCTGGGCCGATAGAAATGGACTTGTAATCGCTCACCGTGGAGAGCCAGTCTTGTTGGAGCAGACTGAGGTTGGCGTTGAGATCCTGCAGTGCGGTCTGGCTGACCAATGGCCTCGTCTGGTTGCCAACGCAGCCACAGACATGATAATACTGCTTCTGTGTACCTAGAAATCGTTTCCGAGCTGCATGCACTTTCACCAGCTGCTTACGCCGGAGACCAGTGGTCTCGGCGCTGAGTTGCCGAATTTCAAGGGCAGCAAGCTCTTCCGCCATTCCGGTGGCAAAGGTTGCGGCCGCGGTCGAGGTAGTCCCAATGGCGTGGATAGTGATGACCGGAGCGTCGAGCGCGACGCTGGCCGTTACCCTGGGTACCGCCTGCTGATCGAGATGGAATCGTTTGCGCACGGCCTGCAGCACCCTCGGATCCCTGGCTCGATTGCTGAGCGCCACGGTGACATCTTGCTTAGAAAGCGTGGGATTATAAGGGACGCCGTTCGGCGTGATATAGCTAACAGCTACGGTGGCCGTGGCATCGTACGTCGGGCGGGCGGCACTCCGGTGGGCCAGATAATCGCCCACCAGTGCGGCCAGTATGGTGCAGGTGGCCAGGAAGGCCCACCATCGCCGAACGAGGCGCCAGTAATCACCGAACTCCACCGAAGATTCCTTACTGCGCGGCTATCGCTTTTTTGGAGGAGCGGTGCGCGAAGAACTCTCGTATCACATTCACCGTATAATCGATCTCCTCGTCCCGTAACTCAGGGAACATGGGGAGGGACAGAATCTCATCAACCAGTTGCTCGGTCACCGGCAGCCGACTCGACTCGGTACCAAAGCTCGCGCAGGCCGGCTGAAGATGACACGGAACAGGATAGTGGATGCCGGTACCAACGCCTCGCTGAGTGAGATACGCCCGCAACTCGTCGCGTGCCGAGGTGCGAATCACATACAGGTGGAAGACATGGTCCTCCCCGGTCAGCGCAGGCACCGCAACATCAACGTCACATAGCCCAGTGTTGTAGCGCGAGGCATGTTCGCGGCGTGCCCGATTGCCCGCATCGAGAGAGGGCAGCTTGAGCCGCAGGACAGCCGCCTGCATCTCGTCGAGCCGTCCATTCATACCGAGTTCATCGTGGTGATAGCGCACAGCCGACCCGTGGTCCCGCAGCAACCGCACACGAGCCGCAAGTTCGGGATCGTTGGTGACGACCCCGCCGGCCTCACCATAGGCCCCTAGATTTTTCGAGTAGTAGAAGCTGAAGCAGCCGACATCGCCGAAGGTGCCCGCCGCTCGACCATTTCGACGAGCGCCATGGGCCTGGCACGCGTCCTCAATGACACGGAGGTTGTACCGACGCGCGAGCGCCATCAACCCATCCATATCGGCAATAGAGCCGTAGAGATGTACCGGCAGCAGCGCCCTGGTGCGCGCCGTGATCGCCGCCTCCGCCGCCTGCACGTCCATCAAGCACGTTGCTGGATCGACATCCACGAAAACCGGTATGGCTCCCGTCATCGTGATGGCTTCGACCGTCGCAAAAAAGGTATGGGAGACCGTAATAACTTCATCACCTGGTCCTACCCCGCACGCGCGTAGTGCCAGGTAGAGGGCAGTGGTTCCTTCTGAAACGCCAATAGCCTCCTTGACATCCAGGTACTCAGCGTACTCCTGTTCGAAGGCTTGTGTGTTGGGTCCAAGGAACAGCTGCATGCTGCTCAGAATTGACTCAAACGCCTCACCAACAGCCTCCTGAATGGGCTGGTGCTGTCGCTTGAGGTCGACCAGGGGAATGTTCATTGTTACCTCAGTCTTCATAGATAGCTACCAATGTCGCTGATAACTACCACTGTCGCTCGACTTACGCTTCCACGACACAGCGATCATGCCGGGCACGACCGGCGCCCTTGATTACCTCAAAGTTGTCGGTGGTCGCGATGCGCTCCAACGTGCCACCGTTCTGCAGGGACTTATCCGCCGCCTCAAGCACTCGCGTCACCCGTAAGCCCGACCACCCATCAGTACGCGACTGCATACCGGTAACAATACACTCGATGAAGTGCGCAATTTCCAGCTTCAGTGGCTCGCCAACCGGCACGGCTGGTATGTGGACGCCACCGTAGTGGTAGCCGAGCTGAAAGTCGGCAAAGTCACCGGAGGAGGTCGTCTTGATGACGCCCTTGTCGTAGATGCGCAGCTTCTCTTCCGCCGCCACATCGTTGTAGACCACCATTTTCTCATCGCCAACCACCGTGAAGCGGCGGACCTTACAGGGCTCGAGCCAGGATACGTGAATGTGCCCCGTGACGCCGTGGGGATACTTCATCTCAATGTAGGCAACATCGTGAATATGCTCGTGAATGCAACTATTCCCCCGCGCGCTCACGTGAGTCGGCTCGGACTCGAGGATGAAGTTCATGATCGAAATATCATGCGGCGCCAAATCCCAAATCACGTTCACGTCCGTGCGAAACTGACCAAGATTGAGGCGCGCCGCATCGACATAAAAGGTTGTCCCGATCTGACCGCTCTTGACGATATCGCGCAGGGAAACGACTGCCGGGTTGTATTCAAACGTGTGACCAACCATCAGCACCAGATCACGCTGCGCGGCCAGATGAATCAGATCCTGCGCCTCAGCCGCCTTGCGTACCATGGGCTTCTCAATCAGTACGTGTTTGCCCGCCTCCATCGCTTCCTTGGCCAGGGCGTAGTGAGTCTTCACCGGTGTTGCCAGGATCACCGCATCCACTTCCGGATCGTCCAGCAACTCGCGGTGATTCTGCGTCATAGCGACGTACGGATAGCGCCGCTGCAGGGCCTGCAGCCGGTCGAGCGAAAGATCAGCGATGGAGACCAGGCGCGCATCAGGATTGTCGCTAACATTGCGAATAAGATGCGGCCCCCAGTAGCCGGCCCCGATAACTCCGAATCCTACTTTGTACATTATTTCTTCCCCCATCCGATTGAACAACTGGTTACTATTCCTGGAGACAGCGTCATGGCTAGTGCTTACAGAAGGCCCAGACCAGTGCTGGAACCGTGAGCAGGCACAAACGCAGGTCAAACAGTATTGTCTGCCGCTCGATGTACTCGAGATCCATGTCGATCATGGCCTCAAAGTGCACCATGTCGCGTCCTCGCACTTGCCAGAGGCCTGTGCATCCCGGCTTCGTATCCAGGCGTCGCATATGGCGCGGCGTATACTGCGCTACTTCATAGGCGAGAGGAGGCCGCGGCCCCACGAGACTCATATCTCCTGTGATGACATTGAAGAGTTGCGGCAGCTCATCCAGTCCCAGGCGACGTAGCACGCCACCTACAGGCGTAATACGAGGATCATGGCGCAGCTTATAGATGGCGCGTTCCTGGCCGGGGGCCGGTTCACCCTGTAAGTACTGCTTGAAGTACTCCTCATGCATCGCCGAGGGCGCGCCACGATACATGGTACGAAACTTGTACAGCGTGAAGGGCCGGCTGTGCAGACCAAGGCGCTCTTGCTTGAAGAGGACCGGTCCCGATGACGTGGACTTTACCATCGCAGCCACTATCGCGGCGACTGGGGCGGACAGCGTAAGCAGGATGGACCCCACGATCAGATCGAACGGCCGTTTGTACCTCGGAAGGGCAACGGGAAACGCGCGACGTACCGCATCATCCGTGGGAACCGAGGCAGTAGGCAGTACCACGGACGACCACTCCCCGCCAACCGCCGGCACTTCGGAATATTGGTTGCGTCGAAGCATCTTACTACTCACTCAGTTCCCTCGCACGAGAAAGGCGCCGGCCCGAAATGAGCACCGGAACCACAACGACCCACTCCAGCACATCTGGCGAAGTCAGCGACGCGGTCTCGTCTGGTTGTTCTGCGCACATGCGTCTATCATAATTTTCCCCTCAGACTGTCAAAACCAAGAGCCTTGTGCCCCGCCCTCGTGTGGCAAGCATCATACCATGGTCTGAGGGGAAGGTCAACCGTTCGGATCATGAACGACTGCCGGCGCGAGCACGAAATAGAGTTTACCGCGCGCGACACACCATCTTCGCGCAGCCAAGATGGCGTTGAATCTAGGCCATTGTGTCGGCGAGGGACTTCATGTTTTCCATCTACAGTGTAGTGCAACGACCAAACCTCCCACGGATATGCGAAGTACCCGAGTCCCCGTGAGGCAGAAGCTACGACGGTTCGTCAAGTGGCAACCCGGCTAGCTCCCGGCAGTCTCGTCGCTTTGCGTCCCCGCCTCAAGACGGGATTGCCTTTCTCGCATCTTTACTTCGTGCTCACTCTACGAGGAGCCGCGCCGCAACGATAGAGCCGACAGCCCCCTACTTAGGGGGGTCTTGGCCCTGGCACGATCCTGTATCCCACGTAAGGTACGCTGCACGGAGCACTGATCTTTCAGTCAAACCCATATCGGCGAGGCGCCGGCTACGGCCATTCCCGCTGAGAAGGTGATCCCATGTTAGATAGACGGTCGCTGGATACCGGGAATCCGGGAGATAATCGCACGCGTCCATCTCTCCTTGGGATTCAACTGCCAATCGTTCTTGAAGAACGGGACGTTGCCAAGCGGCCTGAATCCTCTCATGTACAGAGTCAGGGCGTCGTGCACCACCTCGCTGGCAATTACCTCCAGGTCACGATTACCGTCTATCACATGCATGGCACAACAGCTTGCAATCCGCTCGTAGGCAGCACACACAGCATGGCGGTTCGGCTCATCCGGCAGCGGGGGATCACGGTGATCGAAGAGTGTGGGATCCACTCGAATCAGATACTCACGATCCGGACAAGGAGCAGCCCAGCGCAACATCCGCATCAGCGCAGCGGCAAGTCCGGGGCTCGTCGGCAAGCGCACGGTTAACTCCACTTCGGCGTCACACAGATAGCGATCGGCAACCACCACGTTGCCTCGCAGCAGGCGCCACCGGACGTACTGGAGCCGCGCGCCGTAGTCGAACATGACAGCGACGAGCCACCAGCCCAGTGAATACCCCGAGCGCCGATAGGGGCCGTACCCTCCTGTCCGCGGCTGCATTCCGGATCCGTCAACTATGGTTTGTTTCCCACCTCGATGGAGACGATGCCGCAACCGGTGCAAGGCATGGAGCAGAGGAGTCGAGCCGACACGCGTCCAGACCCGCTGTGAACGAATGGCACAGGTCGTAAAGGCGTCGATTAGAGCGTCTGCTTGAGCGCTTTTTCCGCTGCCGTCGACTCCACTAAGTGCGAGCAACATGGCGCTCTGTGGCCGTATACCCGACTTCTGCTTGAAGCCACGTGCCAGCGAGAGAAATGTACTGGGCCCCTTTGCGGCGAGCGTAAGATGCCGGTCGCACCAGACCTTGGTGAAGAACAGTCGCTTGCTGGTCCAGAAGGAGATGGCAAAAGGCATCTCCGGCTCCCGCGCCGTCAGCTCCCGCCAATACGCCGCGAGCCACCGGCAGCTCTGCACGGTGTGCTCGAAGCGAGCCCGTTCGCTCGGCGGGATAGAGGGTTCGTCGAACAGCCGCTCCTCAAGGTGAGCAACGAGTGCCAGACCCAGGTGCAAGCAAAGCAGCCATCCACGTTCTCGTGCCACCCGGTCTATGGAGTCCCAATTAATGGGGCCGCCACGGAGGATATACCGCACTTTTAGAAGGTCGTGCAGGCTGAGGTTCTTGTTCTCGATCAACCCGTGGGCCAGATTGATCAACACCGCATCTTCCGGGCCAGGCACCCAGGTCATGGGGTCGTCAGCCGACTGACGCGTATGTTTCCAGAGATCCGGCTCGAGCATGAAGCCCTCGTCCCAGCCAACGCGTGCATGAAGATGGATAGCCGAGACACTCTCGCCGGCCCTGAAGCGGCGAAAGAGCCACTTATCCGGCTCCTCGGCATTGCGCAGCTCAATGTAGTGCAATCCCAGCAACACACGCCGCGCTTCGTCGACATGGTGCGGATGGACCAGGAGATCCACGTTGTCGCTGGTATAGGGAAAGGATGGCGCTATGCCGGCTGACTTAAAACAAATACAGGGAATGCCCGCACGTGACCACATCGATGCTACTTCGACGTACTCGGCGTGCGGCCCCCTGTACCTGTCGCGATCATCTGTCACGACCGCCACGAACTCCGGCGAATCGAGCAAAGCATGTACGCCCGGATCCGATACCACGTCCCCAGATGCTCTATCCCCACCGTGCGGGTACACCGGATCAATGGAGAGCGACAGGAACGGCACCTTGTTACGGCGCAGGGTATACACCAACTCACGAGGTGTTAGGACCTCGAGCGAGGCGAGCCCTAGACTGCGGCGTACCGCATGGAAGACCTCGCCAACCTGGAGCCCGTCATACTCACTGCTGATGGGCTCGGTGAACATGCGTCCATTATCCCGAAACGGAACAACTTTTACCTAGCACCTTCCTCCTCCTGACGACTGTGAGACACTGACCCATGAACCTCCGGCGCCTCCGCGGGACAGTTATGGCTAGTGTGGGACTAACCGTGCTCGCCCTTATCTGTGCCGGTTTGGTTCCGTTGGTCTTCAATCTGTTGGTGGGTCGCCACTATGGCGCCGGCGAACTGGGCGAGGTCAGCGTGGTGCTGAGCGTGACCCTCTTCCTTGGTCAGGTCCCAGGCACACTCGGTGCTGCCGTCACCAAATTTGTGGCCGAGGCCATGGGCCGCAAGGACGAGATCACGGCGAGAGCGATCTTCCAATTTCTTTTTGTGCTCAATCTCGGTGTGGCGCTCTTGTTGGCGGCAGCCCTGTTGATTGCAACGCCGTTGATCCAGTCAACATTCCACATCGCCACCACTCGGCCCCTTGCACTGGGTGCGTCGTTGGTGGTGACATACGCGCTCTACATCTTCTTGAAAAGTGTCTACTATGGCATGCAGCGGGCGGATACCTACGTGCGAAACGAGTTCCTCTCGGATGTGGCGTTCTTTCTCCTACTGGGCGCTATCCTGCTATTCAATGGCAAGGACTGGTTGCTGGTACCGTTTGTCCTAAACAACCTGATCTTCGCCGCCATTGGTCTGCGCGATCTGTCCTCGCTCTTCGAGGGGTTTTCCTGGCGGCGAGTCCGACCTGCCCCCTCCATCCTGCGCTATAGCCTGGTTACCGGGGGGGGCACCGTGGCCAGCCTGAGCCGGCAGGCCCTGGTCTTGCCGATCGCTGGGCTCTATCTGGTCCATGCCGATGTCGGATGGCTGGCAGCGGCGCTGTCGCTGACGGCGCCTTTAGCCCTTATGCCCCGCGCTCTGTCTCTGGTGCTCTTTGCTGATATGGCCAGATTGTATGGGGCGGGTGAAGCGGCGTCGGTGCGCCGCTTGCTGCAAAATTCAACCGAGTGGCTGATCTTCCTACTTGGGCTCCTGTGCGGACTGGTGATTATCAACGCGGGCACGATTATCGGGTTGCTCTTTCAGCCAGAGTACCGCCAGGCCACCGTGGCCATGCAGCTTATCGTGCTCAGTGCCTACATCACGATGGTTTCCAATCCGGCCATCGATGCACTCTCCAGCACGCAGTACATACGCATTCCCACCATAGCCAGTTGGCTGGCCCTGATGGCGAGTCTGGGAAGCTGGTTCCTGCTGATTCCGGGCCTGAGCATTAATGGCGCGGCAGCCGGCTATCTGGCAGGCGCGATCGTCAGCGGCGGCATGCCGACCCTGTTCGCCTATCGGCGCTACCGCATGAGCACCATGATGCTCCTGCGTGCCGGCATTATTTTCGGGACATTGATCATCACCATGTTCATCGCTGGCCGCTTCCAGCCGGTCACGTCGGCGGTGTTCGCGGTACTGGTCTGTGCGCTGTATGCCCGCAAGGGAAGATCGGGTCTACAACAACTGATCAGTAAGTACGGCCGCGGTGGTTCGCACCGATCGAGAGCATCCATTCCACCACCCTAAAAAGAGCAGCAGGGCGACTGCCGAAGGTGGACTGGTGAGCACTATTGCCTGTGGTCGCCTATGACGCTACCACAGGCAGCGGAACCGCTATGGGCGTGGCGGCAAGAGCCGGCAATGGACTGAGAGCCGGCTCCGGTGACGCGGATGACGAGGGCATCGATGTGGCTGCGCATAGGTAGGACCAGAATGCGCGATGGTTGCCTGTTGTATCACCAGACCGGTAGCAGTCAATGTAGGGGTGTATGGTCCATTCGGAAAGGTGAAGGCGGTGCCACCTTCCTCCACCAGGACAGCCTGAGCACCATCGGCCCCCAGGTTGTCGAGCCACCATGTGTCGATCGGCGCTGCATTCGTGCCATTGTAGGTGCAACCGGTGTTGCCGACGCCGCAGCCGGCTTCGCCCGCGAACCATGGCTTGTTGAGCAGTCGTCCGGAAGCCCAGCGAGCGGGATCCGACGCCGGCGAATTGTTGTAGACGTGGATATCGTACACATCCACCGGGTACAGATTCTCGCGCTGCTGCTGCTCCGTGCTATTGGCATTGAGCATGCCGCCGGCGTCGGAGATGGTATATAGCAGACCAGGCGCCGCCGACTTGGCGGTGGTATAGAGGTCGTTGACCCAGGGATGAATGATGGTGTTGTCGACACAGCCCCAGTCCGTGCCACCACTGCCAGATTGACATTGCGTGAAGGCGCCAAGATTGGACGGGTTATTGAAGTACGCTTCGAGCTGGTAGTACGCTTCGTTCTGGAGATCGACCACGGCGATGGTGGAAGCGTCGGTCGGATCGCTGGCAACGTGGGCTAGAAAGTCGCGCACCGCGCGCAGATAGTTGGCACGCATCGTGTTGTGGAGCCCGTCCACCGACTCTGGATGAAACTGGTTCGCCGCGCCCGTGCCCTGGGAGTAGGTCAGGAGCACGAGGTCGACTTTGATGCCGGACTGCGCCATGCGGTGCAGCATATCGTCGACATTAGCAAGGTACGACAGGTTATACGACTGATAGCCGTTGGTACTATCCCAGTTCATCAACTGGTCCAGACTGATCCATACGCGCTGGAAGGTACCCAGGCCGTTCGCTGCGATGAATTGTGCGTCCTGCGCGACCTGGCTCTGAGCGGAGGGCCCACTGCTGGAATTGGTGTAGCAACTGGTGAGCCAGGTCCAGTATCCACAGTGACTGAAATAACTGGTGGGCTGATAGTAGTTGGTGCCGGTATACGAGACCGAGAAGCCTCCGGCAGCCGCGTATGCCGGGTGTGGCAGAGCACGTCCCACCACCGCGCCGAGGAGAGCAAGCGAACAAAATGCTACAAACGTAATACGCCGGACCATAACCTCATACCTCTTTTGCGCCACGAGGAGGGGAGGCGGACCGGCTGCCGTACGGTTGTGAGGTTCGGCAACCCGGCTAGCTCCTGGAGCCCCGTGGCTTTGCGTCCCCACCTCGCGGCAGGTTTGCCTTTGTCGTTTATTTGTTTCTCTGGGGATTACTCTAAGGCAGTGTTCAACCGGGGGATAGAGTAAGAGGTCCCGCTTTCATCGGGCCTTTAGTCCCTGCAGAATTGCATGCGCGGCGCGGAGGGGCAGACTGGCGCTGGCGCTGGTATGGTAACGGAGAGGTGTTCAGTGGATAGGCCAAGGCTAAAAATCGTGGATCGAACGGCTGCACGGGTGCCATTGCTGCTGGTTCTCCTGGCCATCCTGCTGGGCGCTTCCACAGCCAATGCAGCGGGAGGAGTCTCGTATCGCCTCGCCGTGTCCTACACCGGAACCGACTACTATCAGCCCACCAATTATTTCAATCACTGCGGATACTGGACCTGGCTCACCAGTTGCTACACCAATTCCAGCAGTGGGCCCTCGGCCCAGAGTCAGGTCGCGCAGGACGCACAATTCATCGCAGCGAACGGCCTGGGTACCTTCCAGCGCGTATGGATCAGCCTCGATCAATTGATGTATTGGAACAACGTCACCGGCTACCAGTCGTACCACGCTGACTATCTCGCTCACCTGGATGACGCACTGTCGCGTTTTGCCCGATACGGGATCAAGGTCGACTTGGTGCTGTTTACCAGGTCGCAGGGCACCACCGCAAGACACCAGTTTCGCCCCAAGGCGCTGGATGGTCTGCATCCAGCCATGCGCACCGGCTACCTCCGAGCCGTCCATGACTTCCTGGTGCATCTCTCCAGAAATCGGGTGGACGCTTCCACCATCGGCATGGTGGATTTGGAGAATGAAGCATACCTCCAGTTAGATGAATATTTTCAGAAGCGTGCGCATCTCGGAGGGTTCACCCAGTGCGCGGATCAGCACGGCGTCAGTTGGCATTGCCTGGAGACCAGGATCATCCATCCCTGGTTAAGCGATCTGTATGCAACGGCCAAAGCAACCGCGCCGTCATTCCTCTATACCGTCTCCAGCGACGGCGATCTACTCACGTCCGATCGTCTGACGCAAGTGGCCCTGCTGAGGCTGTATCCGGTCGACGTCTACGACGTTCACCTCTACAGCAACGCTCCCTGGAAAGAGACGGCACGCTGGGCCAGTAGCAGGTGGTTCGACAAGCCCTGGTTTAGCGGTGAGACCGGCTGTAGCGTACAGAGCACATCCTGTATCTACGATGGAGAGCGGGCGGCACCCATCGACCGGTGGTGGCTCCGCCATATGCAGGCGTACGGCGCACAGGCGATATTGATTGAGGACGCCGGGACCGCCTGGAGCTATCGCGCAGGTCCGCTCCACCCCGGGTTGACTACCACCGGACGGGTAATCCAACAGGTGACGCTAGCCCAAAGTCACAGGTAGACCACTGTATCGCTACGCAACAGAGAGTCCTGATTGGTCGCTTCGGACCAAGTCAGGATGGTAGCCTGTAAGTAGCCAAGCGATACTGTCAAGAAGCTTAAAAAGCCATACGAGGCAAGGAACCCAACCATGGCAATCCGAGGTCATACCGACACCGGATTCGCGGCCACCCTCCGGGCGGCGGTGGAGCAGATGTGCGAGGCGAGCGGCGCGGATATCGTGGCGCTCTATCCGTACGATGAGGAGACCGGCAACATCTATGCGCCGGTCGCGAGCGGGCTGTCCGAAGGCGACATTGTACGAGCCCTCCCCGACCTGAACGATCAACTTCGTCGCTTCCGGGCCGATGAGGCACAAGACAAAACGCCGGAAGACTTACTCCCGGCTCAGTACGGGCCAAGTGCTTGGCTGCTTGCCATGCGTCGCCCCCTGGTCAGCACAGACGCCCGACAACAGGTGGAAAGCTCCTTTGTGCGTCGGCACCACATTCGCGCCGTAGTCGGGCTGCCGCTCCTGGTAGCCAGCCGAGTCGTCGGCTTGCTCTATCTGAACTATGCAGAGGGTGCCGTCAATCAGCAGCCGGTTGATGTCGCCGCACCCGACTATATGGAACGCATGGAAACGGCTGCGGCGGCAGTGGCAGCTACACTCAATGAGGCGCGCTACGCAGCCCAGGTGACCGCCCTGCGCGCTGTTAGCGCGCTCGTCACCGGCTTCTCGACCCTACCCTCGGATGTATCTGACGAGAGTGCCGCCGCCGCTCGGCTTGAGGCAGCGCTACAGCGCACGCTCGCAGCGGTTCGGACGGACGCGGCTGCTCTTTACATACCAGCTCCAGGAGGAACCCGTATGATGCTGGTGGCCCAGCAGGGGATCCCAACGCCGGCTGCGATGCTCCCTACCACCAGACTGGATGCCATTGTCGAGGATGAGACGCTGCGGGCATCGCTCGCCGAGGATGATTTGTATCCGGTCGCCGCGTTGACGCCCAGGGGCCAGGGAGCGGAGGGAGTGCTGGTCCTGGCCGACCGCGATGCCTTCAATCTCGATCGGCGGCTGCCGTTGGACCGCGACTTGCTGCAGACCGCCGCCGATCTTCTCGGCGGCATTCTCAACACGGGCCGGCTGATCGAGGAGCTGGGGGATACCAGTCGCACACTTGGCGCGGTGACACGCCTCAGCACCCAGCTACTGCAACCGGGAGCTACCCAGGAGGAAACACTGCGCACGGCCGTGGCCTCGCTTACCGACCCAGCCTTGCCAGAGCTGGACTTTGAATTTGCAGCGCTCTTCTTGCTGGAAAGCACTCCCGAAGGCGGACTAACCGTCTGCCAAAGCGCCGGTGCGACAACCTCGCCCCATATCGACTCTCAGCCGGATAGCGCAGGGGGCGCCCCATCCAGCCGGCGCGTTCCCAGTTGGGCCGTGCCCGGTGGGCGGGTGCTGGCCGAGCATGACGTGCTGGCATACGTGGCCAAGCATCGCCGAGCTCTCGTGGTGTCCTCGACCGATGCGCCGACCGACGACCATTTCGTAAGTGGGTACCCGGAGGACCGCCTTGAGCGATGGGATGTGCCGATTCTCCGCACAGACGGCAGCACCGCGGGGTCGGTTCATGCCGCTCGACTCCGTGAGGCTGCCGATCGCGCTCCTCTACTGGAAACCGACGACGAAAGTACAACGTACCGTCTTACCGACGAAATCACTCTGGACGCGGATCTCTTCGCTGCCTATGGGCACGCTTCGCTCGTGCGCGTCTTCGTGCCGTTTGGCTCGGACATCTCCGATGGCCGAGCCACCGGGGTGCTCGAAGCCGGGTATCACATCTCGCGACGGCAACAACTGCAACGCGTGGAGATCGAAGCATTGCGTGCCTGTGCGGCAACCGTCGCGGTTGCGGTTGAAACGGCTCGACTCTACGAAGATGTCACACATCGAGCCAAACAACTGGAGATTGTGACCGAGGTCAGTCGCGCCATCGCGACCTCGATCGACCTGGAACAAACCCTGCGCCTGGTGGCACGTAACATGGCTCGCGCGGTCGATGCCTCTCTCTGCTTGATCGCGCTTTTGGACGAGGACGGCTCGGCCTGGTACGGCGCGGCGGCCTCCGATCAAGAAGATGTCTGGCGCCAGCGGCGGGTCGAGCGTCCTGGGCCATCGATCATCTTCGACGTGGCCGATCGGAATCGGCCCCTGCTGGTAGAAGATGCGGTCAACCACGAATTGGTCTCTCCCTACATGGCTCGCCTCCTCGGCATTCGTTCCTTAATTGCCCTACCGCTTTCCATCGGCGAGGGCGAAGCGATCGGCGCCGTGATCCTGGGTCAACGCGAGCGCTCTCGCGTGTTTACAGCGGACGAGGTGGAACGCGCCGCTGGCCTGGCTGAACAGGCCACCATGGCCATCCGCAACGCGCGTGTACACGCCCGGGAGGAGGAGGAGCACCATATCCAGAAGGACGTAGTGCTAGTCGGTTTCGGACAGTGGGGTCAGAAGGGCTACAAGCATTTGGTGCTGCTGAAAAACTTCTTTAACTTCCGGGTCCACGTGGTCGAGGTCGATTTCCCTGGCAGGCGCGAGGCGCTGGCCGAAGCCGAAGAGATGGTGCTGGCCAACGGCGATTTGTTCTATTGGGACACACCGGAGGCGCCGGCCCGCACTGCTCTCGAAGCCGAGTTGGAGCCCAGCTGCTACGTGATCACCTACATCGTCACGCCCGCCGAGACGCACTTGCCCATGCTCAAGCTGTTCTACGATCTCTCGAATGTAGTACTGATCGAAAAGCCGCTGGGCGCTCCACCCGATGAGTACCGCGAGTTTTTGGACCACACGGACGGCTCGGTGCAGATCGTGGCCGCCGACCACTACTGGTTCAAGATGGAGATTCGGCTGCTGGAATTGCTGCTGACAGAAGAACGCAACTTGCGAGCATTTCTTGATGAGATCGAGGAGGTCGAGATCGAGATCCTGGAGGAGCAAGTACCCAGCGGCTCGGGCGCACAGATCGGTATGATCGCCGATCTGATTCCTCATGCCTTTGCGATTCTCTCGCTCCTAACACCGCTCGAACGCTTGCGTCTCGCCCCACATAATCCACTGCAGATCGGGCGTTATGAGCCGAGGGCGTCGGAACATGAGACCTACGCTCGGCTCGTTGGCAGCTTCGATATGCACGGGCGATCGGTGCGCGTGACCATCGATGTCGGCAAAGGCGTGACCAATGCCAAGTCGATCAAGCTGAGCGGTGAGCGCCGTATGGGAGGGCGCCGTTCCTTTTACAAGTTCGACTTTAACAAGGGTGAGGCCATCGACGGCACTCAAAGCGCCCTGCGCGCCGCCACTCGCCCGATCCGTCAGCCAGGCGTGCCGGACAACGCACACCTCAGCATGTTACGTCACGTCGTCGAGAAACGGCACCCCGCAGTCGGCATCCTCTCTATTCGCGAAGCCCTGCGCGCCAACGCCCGTATTCAGCAACTGGAACAGATAGCGATGGAACTGATAGCTGCCGACACGTGGATACCATACCGGCAGGGCCAGCGGCCGCTATTCGCGGGTGAGGAAGCAGTACAATTAGCCGAAATCCGCGAGATGAATGCACAGACAGTCCGTCGCTAGAGGCTGGGGGCGAGGAGGCTACGCGTAAGCGCGGGTTCGCTTCTCGGCCTTGCTCTGGCATGAGACACAGAGGGTGGCAAACGGCAATGCCTGCAATCGACGCGGCGGAATCTCATTGCGGCAAACGACGCACAGGCCGTAGGTGCCGCTGTCGATAGAGGCCAGGGCGTGGTCGATCTCGGCTAGTCGGCTGTTCATGACCTTGATGATGGCCTGTTCGCCCTCGAGCCCGGAAAACGGCACGCCATCGGTGTCGAACTCGATGGTCAACGCTTCCTGGGTCATCGCCTGCATCCGTCGGATGACGGTCTCACGCTCGCGGACGAGCATTTCGCGGGTTGCTACTTCGATGGTCGGATCAACGACAGCCATAATTGACGCCTTTCGTACTTGGGTGGGTTTATCTGATTATTCTAGGGGAAAGTATGCCTGCGTAATGCAAGTTGCGTGCCACACTCACAACTGCCGTACAATCCCGAACGGTTCAACCGATATTTTGGAGTCTGACCACGTTGCTTAACATCTATCGTGTCCAGGGAAAAACCATCCTGGCCGTTCAACTCCAGTACCGGATTGGCATGGTGATCTGGATGATTGGGCTGATTCTGGAGCCGGTGATCTATCTGGTCGTCTGGACGACGGTAGCGCGCTCGACCGGAGGACACGTGGGCACGTTCTCCAGCGGGGCCTTTGCCGCCTACTTTATCGTGCTTATGTTAGTGAATCACGCCACGTTTTCCTGGGTCATCTGGGGGTTCGATGCGCGCATCCGGCAGGGCATCCTGTCACCGATGCTGCTGCGACCTGTTCACCCTTTTCATGCCGACCTGTGTGAGAACCTGAGCTTCAAGCTGCTGATGTTGGTGGTCATGGCGCCGGCCACCGTGCTGTTGGCCATTGCCTTTCACCCTGTCCTGCATCCCCCTCGCTGGGCGATCCTGCTCTTTCCGGTGGTACTGGGGCTCGCCATTGTCATGCGCTTCACGCTCGAGTGGGCTATCGCCCTGGTCGCCTTCTGGATCTCGCGCATGAACGCTATGAACCAGATGTATTATGTGGCGGTCCTCTTTCTCTCCGGCCAGGTAGCGCCTCTGTCACTCTTCCCGGGCCCGATTCGAACCATCGCCGCGGCGCTGCCGTTCCGCTGGATGATCGCGTTTCCCGTAGAATTGTTGCTTGGGCGAATCGGACCCCAGGCGGCATTGACCGGAGTTGCCATCCAGATCGTGTGGCTGGCAGTGGCGGTGGGGGCCTTGAAGATTCTCTGGCGATTTGGCACGGCACGCTACTCGGCGGTGGGATCGTGATGCGGCTGCGGCTCTTCTGGACCTTTTTTCGGCTGGGATCGATCAATGAGCTACAGTATCGCGCCAACTTCGTCATTCAGCTTATCCAATCTCTCCTCGGTTTGCTGACTGGTTTGGCCGGCCTGGCCGTGGTCTTCAGCCATACCAGCAATTTGGCTGGCTGGCGACCATCGCAATTGTTGGCCATTCTGGGCGTCTATTTCCTGGTAGGTGGGGCCATTAACCTGGTCATTCAGCCCAGCATGCAACGGTTCATGGAAGATGTGCGCCAGGGCACTCTAGACTTCGTGCTGACCAAGCCGCAGGACGCCCAGATGCTCATCAGCATTCGACAGGTAGAAATCTGGAAAGTCCTGGATGTCGCCATGGGCATCGGGGTGTTGACTATTGCGCTCGTGCAGCTCAGTGCTCACGTGGGCTTTTCCCAGGCATTGGGGTTCGCCGTCTCGTTGCTGAGCGGCGGCGCCATCGTATACAGCTTCTGGATGATCCTGGCGACGTGCTCTTTCTGGATCGTGAAGGCGGATAACATTCTCGTGATCTTCCAGAGCATGTACGAGGCAGGTCGTTGGCCGGTGGGTATTTATCCCACCGCACTGCGCTACGCGCTGACCTTTCTGGTCCCCATTGCCTTTGCCGTTACCGTACCGGCCGAGGCCCTCACCGGGCGCATGAGCTGGCAGGCGACGCTGGGATCCATCGCACTGGCGACCGTCCTGCTCGCGATTTCACGCTGGTTCTGGACCTTTGGCGTGCGGCACTATTGGGGCGCCTCCGCCTGAACTATGTTACAAAGCAGCAAAAAGCGGAGGTCCAACATGAACCTCACAGCGTGGAACGCATGATCGCGCCCCCCGGCCGGGTTGCACTGGTTGGCGCGGGAGCATTCGGGCGGTTCTGCTTAGATGTATATCGTGCGGCGCCCGATCTATCCGTGATAGCGGTGGCCGACTCTTCCGCCGCCGCGCTGGCTCAGGTCGGAGCCAGCGCAGCACACCTGGACACGGATTGGCGCCCCGTACTGCGAGACAACAGTATCGAGGTCATTCATGTGGCCACACCGCCATATCTGCGCGGGGATCTCATCGAGGCCGCGTTCGACGCCGGCAAAAGCGTGTTCTGCGAAAAGCCATTGGCATTGAGCCTGCCAGATGCTGATGCCATGATCGCCCAAGCCGCGGCTCGCGATCTGGCGCTAAGCGTCAATTATGTCATGCGACACCAGCCGGCCTACGTACTGCTGGAGCGGCTGGCCAACAGCGGCCTTTTCGGCTCGCTGCGCACCATCTCCTTCCAGAACTTTGCGCAACTCGTGCCGTCGGACCACTGGTTCTGGGACCGCGCCAAGAGCGGCGGGATCTTTGTGGAGCATGGCGTCCACTTCTTCGATGCCTACGCGCGAGTCGCTGGATCGCCGCTGGAGGTCCATGGTACGGCGCCACGTCGTGAAGCCGTGGACGCCACGATATGGTACGCCGGCGGCGCGCTGGGCCGTTTCTACCATGAGTTCGCCTTTCCGCACGCGGTCGAGCAGACCCTGGGAACCTCGTTGTTCGAGCGCGGCGCGGTCGAGATCGAGGGTTGGATTCCCGAGCGCATCAGCGGGTCGGTGCTCGCCTCCAGGGAGGCGATTCGAGAGGTGGTGGAAGGCACTGGCATCGACGCCCGTATCACTGAAGACGCTACCACTCACTTTGCCGCCTTGTTCCCCGACCGCCAGGCCAGTTATCGGGCGGCAATCCTTGCCGGCATGCGCGACGTGCTGCGCCGCCACCGCGATTCCACCTATCGAATGACGGTGGCGCCAGAGGATGCACGAGCCAGCCTGGCGCTTGCTTTGTCTGCCCAGGAGGCGGTGGATGGCACGCAGTAAAATGGTGAACAGTGTCGCGAATGCGGCGACCTCGGTGGTGCCTCGGCGCAGTAAAGGGCCGGGTGCTGACACCTCGTCGATACCCCGGCCCCTTGGAGTGTCGGGTGCAGCGTCTGGAATTTCCCACCCCCCCTCTATGACTACGGGTGGTAGATCTCGCAGCTATCCAGCACGCCGGTCAGGTTCATTCCGCCACAAACCAGCACGGTTCCGTCATCAAGCGTGCCAGCAATCGCGGCATCACGCGCGGTCCGCATCGGCGCCGTTTCCGTCCAGATTCGCCTCGCTGGGTTAAAGACCTCCGCGGATTTTAAGACGCGAACGCTAACCTGCTCTCCCCCAGTGACGAGGACGTCACCGCCCGGCAACAGTGCGCCCACCGCCTGACTGCGAGCAGTGTGCAGCGACCCCGCGACCGTCCACTTGCCGGTGGCAGAACTGTAGACGCGAGTCGAGCGCAAATCATGATCGTGTACGCCAAGCCCGCTGGTCAGGAGGACAGAGCCATCGTTCAGCTTGACCATGACCGGATGCGAACGGAAAGGGGTGTCAAGCACCGCACTCCAGAGACCGCGACCAGGAACGTACATCTCCGGTTTGCCATAGCCACCGGCAACCAATACATGTCCGTCGGCCACTACCACGCCGGACTGTTGTGCATGGGGATAGGTGGTGGGCGGCGCCGGCATCCACTGATTGTTGGCAGGTTGAAAAAACAGCGCGCTCTTTGAGATTTTGCCGTCGACGATCCCCCCCACCACCAGGACCCGACCGTCCGGCAACAGCGTGGCGGATTGCGCGAAGCGCGACTGCGGCAGCGGAGCAACGAGTTGCCACACCTGGGAGACCGGGTCGAAAACTTCAGCAGAGGCCAGCGCTTCCAACTTCGAGCCAAGACCGCCCACCACCAACACACGGCCATCGCGCAGTACCGTGGCAGTGTGTCCAATCCGCGCGGCCTGCATGCCGGCTGTATAGCTCCAGCTATGTGTAACCGGGGTATACATCTGCGCCGTCGGTACCGGGAATCCGTCTGTTATCGCTTCACCGCCCACCGCTAGGATACGACCGTCTTCCAGTTGGACAGCGACCTGACCGCTGCCGGGAGCCGCCATGGGGGCCGCGGAGGTCCAATATCCGTGAGGGCGCTGAGGGGTGAGGATCAAGGAGAGAAAAAGTAGGGTAACTGCGCCGACTGACACGAAACCTCGTCAGGAGCCGGCTGCAGTCTCACCAGATTGGCCGCTCCCCGATTCGAGTATACGTGTTATCCCGCGGGTCCCGTACGGAAGGTAGGCAGCAGCCTGGCGGCGGCGTTGTGCTGCACAGCGGCGCCGAGGGCAAGGCCGATAAACGTTGTCAGACCAGTCGCCGAGGAAAACAGCAGAATGGCCAGCCAGACGGGTATTACCACAGCGTTGACTGCAGGCCGGGCAATCACCATCAAGGTGGCGTTCTTGTAGATCAGTCGCATGCTCTTGACCTCCTGCGCGATGAGCAGCGGAAAGATATACAGCTGAATGGAAATCCAGAAGGCAAACAGCAGCAGCCAGAGCAGGAGGAGCGGCAGGACGACGAGGTGCGGGATTGACCCGGCCGTCCCCATGGATCGAGCGTAAAAAACAATATTCGCCAGCATCAGCACGCTCACGGCCAGCGACAGCAACCAGAAGCCGGCCGCTGGTCGAGCGTAGGTCCGCAGGCCCGACCACTGGTCTCCCGCGCTGACATAGTCGTCGGTGGCAAGCTTGCGGGCCACAAGCTGGACTCCGGCGGTGCATGGGTTGGGGAGAACGCCAACCAGGAACGCCACTCCCAGCGGGATCAGGCTGAACGATCGCGTCCCGAAGGCCAGGATACCGACCAGCGCGAGCAGTGGGATGGACAGCAGAATGGCGACCAGGTTGCCGAGCAGCGAGGCGGTTACATGAGTCAGTACCTGCGCCAGGGCAGAGCCAATCGCTCGAAGGCCAAGTAGCACGCTCTGCGGTCTAGCCCTTCACGCCACTCAGAGTCACCCCCTCGATGATCTGCTTCGACGCGATGAAATACACGATCAGGATCGGCAGCATCGACATCAGCGAGGCAGCCATCTGCAAATTGAAGACCGTGGCGTAGCGGCCGATGAAGCCGTTCAATGCAAGCTCAATGGTCCAGTTGTGCGTATCCGTGAGGTAGATCAACGGACCCAGGAAGTCGTTCCACTTCCCGATGAAGGTTAGGACGGTGACCGCTGCCAGGGCCGGCCTGAGTTCCGGCAGGATGACGGTCCAGAAGATGCGCAGCGGACCGGCGCCATCGACCTTGGCCGCCTCATCGAGATCGTACGGGATGCCTCGAATGAACTGACGCAGCAGGAAGATAAAAAACGGCGAGCCGAAGAAGGCGGGGACGATCTGCGGCAAAAACTGGATCAGATTCTGGTACCCGAAGGCCGATCCACCGCTGCCCCAGTGAAACACGTTGATGAAGAGCGCGTACTGCGGAATCATCATGACCGCGTACGGGATCATGGTGGTCCCGATGATGACCGCAAACATGAGCTCTCGGCCCGGAAAGTTGAAGCGCGCAAAGCCGTAGGCGATCAGAGCACACGACGCCACCGTGCCGATGGTTACCAGGGCCGCCATGACAAAGCTGTTGATGAGGAATACGTGGAACGGATAGGTAAGCGAGTTCCACATCGTCGAGTAGTTCGACCAGTGGAACGCCTCCGGCCAAAAGCTCACGCTGGCATTCGCATCGCTCTCGGTGCGCAACGAGTTCTCGAGCATCCAGTAGAGCGGGAAGAGCGAGAACAGGCAGACGAAGGCGAGCGCGACGTACGCGCCGGTCTTGGAGGCAGGCTTCGCCTCAGCAGCGGGTCCCGGCCCGGTGGTTGAGAGCGGAGCGGCGGGAGCGGTCGGCGCCTGGGACGCACGTGCGGTTGCTCCGGTACCCTGGATGGCCATGACTACCCCCTCTCTTCCTGGTAAAAGACCCAGCGCTTCTGCGCCGTGAAGTTAATGATGGTAAAGATACCGATCAGTACGAAGAGGCCGAAGGCCATGGCGGTTGCCAGGCCCAGAAAATTGTCTTCGTATCCCTTCTCGTAGATATAGGGAAAGAGCGTCAGGAGCGAATCGCTCGGCCCGCCCGAAAATCCGCCCGCGCCGCCCGACCAGATCACAAACTTGGTAAACTCCTGGAATCCGCCGATCAGCCCGGTCACGACGTTGAAGAAGATGGCCGGTGTCAGGAGCGGAAGGGTAATACTCTTGAATCGATGCCAGCCGTTTGCTCCGTCGATGGACGCGGCCTCGTAGAGACTGGCATCGATCCCCTGTAGCCCGGCAAGGTAGATCAGCATCGTCTGCCCGAATCCCCAGGCGGAGAGAAGGATCACCGCGGGCATGGTTAGTTTGGGGTTGCCCAGCCAGTCGTACGGACTGCACGCGAGTGACGTGGGGTCGCACTGAAAGTGAAGTTTGGTCAAAAGCCAACTGATCACACCGGAACTCGGCTGAAAGATGAGCCTGAAGATCAGGACCGTGGCGACTGCGGGCATGATGGCGGGGAGGTAAGCAATGGTCCGGTAAATATTGATAGCCCGCAGCTTTTGATTCAGCAGAATCGCCAGTGGGATGGACGCGAGATTGACCAGGGCCACGCTTCCCAGGGCGTAGTAGATCGTGTTCCAAACCGCATGCCAGTACCGCTTGTCCTGCAGAAATGTCTGATAGTTGTGCACACCGTTCAGGTGGGCCTGCCAGAACGGCCCCCGGATAGGATTCCAGTCAGTGAAGCTAATATACACGGAGAGAGCCAGCGGCACGGCGGAGAAGACCAGGAAGCCGATCAGCCAGATGGATGTGAAACTGTAGCCCCACAACCGCTCCTGCCGCTGCTTGGTTCCGGCTCCTCCAGTAGATGCCGCCTGCACTTTTGTTGCCATGTCGCCTCCTCGTCCTCTAACGAGGCGGGATCCCGTGCTTAGCGTCGCTTTACATCCATGACTTCCTGCCGACGCAACGTCACAGAATCCGCCGGTTTACCAACAGCACCGTGGGGGAGGGACCGTTGGTCCCTCCCCCAGTCACTCACCTACTATTTAAGGAATTGCTGTGCATCAGAGCACGCTTGATGTGTGGCGGATGCGACGCTCGCGGTCCCCTTCCACATGGGATCGAGGTCTCGAGCCACCGCTGTTTGGAACTCGTCGTACCGAGGAATGGTGCGCGGGCTGCGGCCGCTCTTGTTGGCCAGGAGGGCCACCTGCAGAACCTGCCCGTACTCCTTCTTGATCTTGGAGTTCTTGTAAAAGGCGAGGGCGCCCGGCGTGTCGATTCCGTACGACGATTGAATCAGCGCACCCTGGCCCTCCGTGACGAAGCGATCGAGCCACCACGCCGCGTTCTTGGCCTTGGAGTGCGCGTACACGACCTCGGCCGTGGCCGCCATTAGTCCCTGATTGTTCACGGCGCCCTTGGGCGTGTTGACCACTCCCCACTTGAATTTGACTGGAGTAGTCGTCGAACCAGGGCTGTTGCCGAAGGTGTAGGCCTCTGCCCACGGTCCCATGAAGGACATGGCAAAGGTCTGATCCCTGAAGCCACTCACCTTGTCGAGACCGGTTGCCTGCTGGGCGGTGGGCGCCCCGTGGTCTTTGTACTTGAGGTCGACCCAGAACTGGAGGCCAGCTTGCGACGCTTTGCTGTCCAGTGTGCACTGAGTGGAGGTGCTGTTCACCCAGTCGCCGCCCCACTCCCAGACATACTGCTGGGTGGCAAAGTCGTCGGTCGAGCCGACGTAGCCGAAGCGCAGCTTCGAGGTCGCATCGCCCGGCACCGAATAGTCGCCACTCAGCTTGATGGCGGCCGCACGGAAATCCTTGTAGGTCCAGTTGTTAGTGGGGAAGCTCACGTGGCGCGCCGTGAACATGTCCTTGTTGTAGTACAGTAAATCCTGGTTGCTGCAAGCCAGCTCCAGGCCGTACACATGGCCCTTGTAGCTCATCTGCGGCAGACACTTGCCGACGAACGTCTTTTTGAGATTCAGTTTATCCCTCTTGACGAACGAGTCGAGGCTGGCCAGCGCACCCTGCGATGCGTACTGAGCGACGCGCTTGGCTCCGTCTAGCTGGAAGAGATCAGGCGCGTTGCCCGATCCGATCTTGGTCTTGATATCGACATCGTAGTTGCCCTGATCCCATTGGTCCGTGACGGTCAGGCCGGGGCAGGCTTTCTCCGCCAATTTGATGGCTATTTTGTCCGCGTTATCGACGTTCTTGTCACCCCAGTGCATGAACGTCACATGGCCTTTGCCGGTACAGCCCGTAAGCTTCCCCGCGACAGTGCCGGCGTGACTTTGCGTTCCTGCGGCCCAACTCATGCCGCCCCAGGACGACACGATCATCGTTGCGCCAAGCAGCGCAACCGGAATTCTCTTCATTCAAAGCTCCCTTTATACGTAAGGCGTGAATCGATAGCAGTGTGCTTCCCCTGCTCATAGGCATCGCTTTAAGCGTCTCGCTCCTCCTACTCCTTTCGCCTTGCCCTGGCACGCGAACACAACCGTTCTGGCGTCCGATCCGGGCGATGCATCGCCCGATTCCCTTGTACGCCTAGCATACACAACGAATGGGATGGTCCGCGCGCAACCAATAATCAAAGGATGACTTCGACCACGATGACCTCAGGACGTCACCTCACAGCGTATTCAGAAACCTCCGAGATCTACGATGCATACGATCGCTCCATGCGCTACGGCGCGTAGGCCGCGAACATGAACGGGCCGCCGGCCCCGTAAATCTCCTGGCCGATAACGCCACTCGTGGCCTCGCCCTCACGCAGGTCTTCAAGCGGAATATTCCATCCTAGATTGTTGTGCGGCACGAGCGGGTATTCCCCCGCCGCACTGCTGGCGGCTCCCGCGGGCAGGAGGGGCGGAAGGGAATACTGCAGGGTCAGCGGAGAGTTGGTGAGAAAGCCCTGCACCAGGGTGCGCACGTAGGACGGCCCATCGTACGCGTACTGCAGGTAGTCTCGCAAGCCGAGCCACGCTTCATATTGCTCAAGCATCGCGATGTAATCCGACCAGGGCAGGGGATTGAGACCAAAATACGTGTGGTAGCCGCGTCCCTTCCTGCAATATCCATAGGTACAGTCCCACAGCCGGGTAGCGTGGAAGAGATTGGCCAACGCCAGGGTGGCGTACCCGCGATAGGACACGTCCTTGGTCATGGTGTAAAGCCGCTGGGCGGCGGCCGCGGTGTAGGCCGTCATGTGGGTCTCGTAGGCCAGATCGAAGCCTTTGCCGGCAACGTGAGCAATCGACGATTTTGCTTCGTCCAGGTACTTGGCGTTATGAGTCAGATCGAACAGGCCGAGCATCAGCCAGGCATAGCCACCCGCCACGTCCGGTTGAAGGCCGGTGCCGCCTCCCTTCCAATCGCGATAGCGGAAGTTCTGGGGAAACTCGTAGGTGTTGGTGTGGGCCAACGCCATCACCGCATCGGTTGAATCCAGCAGCAGTTGTTTGGCCTCGGCACTCCCATTCTCGGCAGCCTGCAAAAGCGAGATCATGTTCTGCACGAAGTACCAGCTTTCGCCGGTGGCGCCCAGATCGTGGCCCACTCCGTTCACCACGCTGTGATAGGTGGGGTCATAAAAGGCGGAGAGGTTGTGCTCCAACAGGGCGTCGATGGGCAACGTCTGGTGGTAGCGCGCCTCGTACGCCTTCACTCCGGCCAGGACGCCGGCCTGCGTGATTAACTCTGGAGCCGTCCGGGTATCCGAGACGTAGGAGCGCAGGAATTGCCGGCCATTCACCGTAACGAGATTGGCCCGGCTGGTCAAGTCAGTGGCGGAGCGGGCCGCCAGCGCCTTCCAGTCGGCGGAGGGGATGGACGGCGCGCGCAAGGTCGCGAACACCCCACCCACCAGTTTCAAGTAGGTATCAGCAGCCGTCGTCTCGTCGGACGGAATACCGGGAACAAGATACAGGTAACTGTCGACGACGACCGTCGACTTCCCGGCGGGCAAGCTGTCGACACCCGCTGGCGGCTCGTAGCCGAAGTAGCCACTGCCGGCGCCGAGCAGGGAACCCTTGATGCCGGCACGGGGGTAGGTGAAGTTGCTCTGCGTCGCGCCGGAGCTGGTGCGATCAAAGTAGGGTCCGAGCGACGTGTAGTCGGCGAGGTAGAGGATGCTGCTGTCGAGCGGCGCGGCGCTGAGCAGGAGCGAGGTGCCCGCCACCGGCGGCGCGGCGGCATACTCCTTTAGAGAGCCAGCCGGCGCATGAATCAATTGCACATCGGGCCGGGCGTGCTGAACTGTGGGTATGTCGGATTTCCCCGACGGCTTCACCGTAAGTCGGAGGTGGATCAGTCCCGACATCCTGGGATTGATGCCAACGAGTGCAGTGAAGGTCGCCCATTTCACCGTTCCCGTCAGCAGATAACCTGCGGCAGAGTGACGAACGGTCTTGACCGCATACAGGAGATCGAGGGTCGGGTCACCACCCAACTCACGGATACTAAGAGCCGCAGGTTTACCCCGCGCCTTGACCGTGATTGCGCCCGAGCTGGGCTGAAAGCGAACCGTGTAATTCCCGGTGGTAGCGGTGAATCCGCTGTGGGTCTGCTTTTTGACCGAGCCGGCTCCGGCCACACTGCAGCCAGATGTCGAGAGGCCGGCGATAAGAAAAGCGCCGACGATGGCCAGTCGACTGAAACGCTCTCCCACGCTGCTGTCATCCTTCTGCATATCCGGTTGTGCCTCGATTGTATGCGGTTGCTCCATGAGAAGGGCAGAAGAAATAATCACCCGTACAAAAAAAGTATTGACTCTTCTCGCGCCACATGATACTGTGCTCCTAGCAGGGATAGGCGAACCAACAAAACGTGTTCAGGGGAGCCACAGTGCAAACATTCGCGATACCGATACGCAACGAGCAGACGGGCGAGATCCGAGTCGTGGAAATTATGTGCGGATTCCACGTGCAAGCTCAGGTTGAGGCGCTCCACCATCTCTTCAAGCAGGAGGGATGGCGCAAGGCAACCGCACTGCAAGCAGAGGTCGCCGCCCGCGTAGCCTAATCCGGTATCAACTCTCCAGCAGCAGGGAGACCGGGTCTTCCAGCATCTCCTTGGTATGCACCAGGAAGCGCACGGCTTCGCTGCCGTCCACGATGCGGTGATCGTAGGACATGGCCAGATACATCATGGGGCGGATCAGAACCTGTCCGTTGACCGCGATTGGTCGCTCCTGGATCTTGTGCATGCCGAGGATACCGACTTGCGGTGTATTCAGAATCGGCGTGGAGAGGAGCGAGCCGAACACACCACCGTTGGTGATGGTGAAGGTGCCACCCTGCAACTCGGCCAGGTTCAGCGTTCCCTCCCGCGCCTTGGTCGCCAGAGTAGCGATCTGCTGCTCGATCTCGGCAAAGCTCAGCCTATCGGCGTCTCGCACCACGGGCACCACCAGCCCCTCATCGGCTCCGACCGCGATGCCGATGTCGTAATACTGCTTGAGGATCATGTCGGTTCCCTGAATCTCCGCGTTTAAGCGCGGATATGCCTTCAGCGCGCTGATCACGGCCCGCGTAAAGAAGGACATAAAGCCCAGACCGATGCCGTACCGCTCCTTAAAGGAGTCGCGGCGCCGCTTGCGCAGGTCCATGATGGCGGTCATATCGACCTCGTTAAAGGTAGTCAGCATGGCCGCATTGTGCTGCGCCTCGACTAACCGCTGCGCGATGGTCTGCCGCCGGCGCGACATGCGAACGCGCTCCTCACGGCGTTCGCCACCGCTCACCGGCGGCGCTGAAGGCGCCACTGCTGCAGCCGGAGGCAACGCGGTGGGAGTCTGCCGGCCTGTCACATATGTCGCGACGTCCTCGCGGGTGACACGTCCGCTGGGGCCGGTGCCGCGGACACTCGCCAGCTCGACACCGTGCTCCGCGGCCATACGCCGCGCCACCGGCGTGACCCGTGTCGCTTCAGCATCCTCCTCTTCTACGGCGGGCGAGGCGAGTGTGCCGGGTGGCGCGGTGAAGTGTGCCTCGCGTGGAGCCGACTCGGGCTGCCCCTCGACAGTGGCATTACTATCGGAAATCCGCGCCGGCTGGATGGTGGTCTGGCCCGCTGTGCTGCTGCTCACGCCAGGCGCGCCGACAATTGCAGCACGCTCGTCGACGACGGCCAGCGCATCGCCCACGTTCACAGTCTCACCTTCGGACTGTAAGATTGACTGCAGCACGCCACCGCTGGTGGCGGCCACCTCCATGTTCACTTTGTCGGTCTCCAATTCGACCACCGGCTCGCCCACGGCCACCGTGTCTCCCTCGCCTTTGAGCCATCGACCCACCGTGGCCTCGACAATCGACTCACCGAGTTGCGGCACCGTGATTTCAACTGGCATCGTGTACTCCACGCGTTTCAATCTTGGATCGGCGTTCGCCCCCGAAGGCGGCTTCCAGAATACGAGCCTGTTCCAGGGCATGAACACCGGGCGAACCCTCAGCTGTACTGGCTCGGGCCGGCCGGCCGAGGTAACCGAGAGTGACACCGACCGGTAGCAGATGCTGTAGGCGCGGCTCCATGTACGACCAGGCGCCCATGTTGCAGGGCTCTTCCTGCAACCAGATGATCTGATTGAGATTCGGATAGCCCGCAATGGCCCGGCAGATCTCGCCATCCGGGAGGGGGTACAGCTGTTCGACCCGAGCCACGGCCACCCAGGGCACAGGGTCGGGATGCGTCGTCGCCGTGGTGGTAAGGTCAATCGCCACCTTGCCGCTGCACAACACCAGCCGTTCGACCAGATCCGCGCGAGTTAGGCTGTCGGAATCGTTGAGTACCGGTTGGAATGAGCCGGAGGTAAGCTCCTGGAGGCTGGATGCGGCACGCGGGTGGCGCAGCAGACTCTTGGGCGCCATGATCACCAGCGGTCGTCGATCGACGGCCAGCGTTGCGGCCTGCAACCGCAAGAGATGAAAGTACTGCCCTGCGCTGGTGCAGTTGACCACACGCAGGTTGTCCTCGGCCGCAAGCTGCAGAAAGCGCTCGAGTCGCGCACTGGAATGCTCCGGCCCCTGTCCTTCGTAGCCATGGGGTAACAGCAACACCAGGGCCGGTCCTTGCTGCCATTTGGCGCGAGCCGCCACCACGAACTGATCGATCAAAACCTGGCCTGCATTGGCAAAGTCACCGTACTGCGCCTCCCACAGCACCAGCGCGTCGGGCGCATGTACGCTGTATCCGTACTCAAAGCCGATAGTTGCTGATTCGGTCAGGGGGCTGTTGTACACAGCGAACGAGGCGCGCGCTTGGGGCAGGGATTGAAGCGGAACGTATTCGCCGCCCGTTTCTGGATCGTGCAATACCAGGTGACGCTGACTAAAGGTGCCTCGCTCACTATCCTGACCAGTCAGGCGGATAGGTATGCCGTCGGCCAGGATCGATCCAAAAGCCAGCGTCTCGGCCAGCGCCCAGTCGATGCCGTCCGGTTTGTTGAGCGCATCGCGCCGGCGACCCAACAGGCTTTCAAGCTTTTTATTGCCCTCAAACCCGTCGGCGCGCCCTAACAGTGCTTCGTTCAAGGCGCACAACTGCTCCGCTCCAACGGCCGTGGCAATATCCTTCGGCTGCTCGACCTGCCGGGACAGTCCATGGGGGGTTGGCTGGGACGGTGAGCCCTCCTCGCGCGCCTGGCGCATATGGCCGAGAACCTCGTCCGCCAGGGCGCTGGCCTGATCGGCGGAAATAATGCCTTCCTGTATCAAGCGTTCGGCATAGACAGCGCGAGCCGTGGGATGAGACCGAATCTGCGCATACAACCGGGGTTGGGTAAAGGCCGGTTCGTCACCTTCATTGTGTCCCCACCGGCGATACCCAACAAGGTCGATCAGCACATCGCGCTTGAAGCGAAGACGATACGAATGGGCCAGCTTCACGGCGGCAATGCACGCCTCAGCGTCGTCCGCGTTGACGTGGATGATCGGAATCTCGAAGCCCTTGGCAAGATCGCTGGCATAGAGCGTAGAACGACCGTCATTGGCCAGCGTGGTAAAGCCAAGCTGGTTATTGACAATGATTCGAATGGTGCCACCGGTAGTGTAGCCCGGCAGCCGAGAGAGATTTAAGGTTTCCGCCACCACCCCCTCGCCGGGGAAGGCTGCGTCACCATGAATGGTGATCGGGAGAGCGGCGTCGACATCCTGGCGGGGTGGACCGGGTTCACCACGCTTGTCCTGAGCGGCGCGCGCGAAACCCTCCACGACCGGATTGACGAACTCGAGGTGACTCGGATTATCCGCCAGCGTAATGGCCATGTCGCTTGGCCCACCGTCGTGGACCGTGCGCCGCGCTCCCAGGTGATACTTCACATCGCCGGTCCAGTGCTGATCGAGTGCCGCGGTGTCGTCAATCGCTGGTTGTTCTTTGGTCGCGGCATTCTGAAACTTGGCGAAGATGGCGGCGTACGGTTTCTGCAGAACATGGGCCATAACATTCAGCCGGCCGCGATGCGCCATGCCAATCAGAATCTCTCGGGTACCGCTCTCGGCAGCGTCCCGGATAATCTCGTCCAGCATCGGGACCAACATATCGTTGCCCTCGATTGAAAAACGTTTCTGGCCCTGAAAGGCAGTGTGTAAGAAACGCTCGAAGCCCTCCACCTCTGTTAGGCGTCTGAGCAGCGCTCGGCGCTGCTCGGATGACCAGATGGTGGCGCAGGTACCTTGCTCGACGACCTCGTGAAGCCACTTCCGTTCCTCGAAATCTTGTATATGATCGAATTCATAGCCGGTCGAGCCACAGTAAATGCTGCGCAAGCGATCCATGGCATCAAGACAGGAGCCGGCCTCGGGGCCAGCCTGCGGCCACACAATACTCGCGGGCAGTTCGGCCAGATCGTCGTCGGTGATGCCGTGGGTAGATGGGTTCAGCATCGGGTCGCCGGGGCGTTCCGCTCCCAAAGGATCAATCTGTGCCGCCAGGTGACCGTACTCACGAACACTCCGCGCTAATCGGGCAGCCACCACAATCCGGGCCACCATGTCCCGCGAAGGCCCCGCTGAGCGTGGCACCACCACCGGTTCACGAGCGTCCGTCCGCGCGCCGTTCCCGGTTCCGTTGCCCAGCGCAACCCGCGTTCCAGCGCCGTTCTGGCCGTTGGTCGCGGGACGAGCTAGGGTGGCAACCACAGCAGCCCCGGAGTCAAGTGGGGCCGTCTGCTCGAAGAATGCGCGAGTGGTCGCGTCCACCGCGTCCGAGTCCTCCAGATACCGCTCGTACAGTTCGAGCGCGTAGCCCACGTTTGGCCCGTAAAAGGCCTCCCACGTGTTCATGGTGTTCATTCCTGTCTTGCTATGTCCGGTTCATTTAAAGCGTGCCAGGGGAAGCGCGGGTAGCAGTACCAGCTACCCGCCCTCTCTAGAGTACCTCTCTTGGCCCCCTCGGTTCTGCTTACCGGCTCGGAGCCAGCCATCCGGTCGCCAGTAGTGCAACAATACAGTTATGGCATCCACCTTAGCTTTGGCCTCCCTGAAAATCCGCCCCGACCTGGTGTCTCCCTGCCAAAGGTCTCCTCTAAAGGAAAGGCTGTGGCCCGTACCAGGTCAGAAAATGGCTGGTATGCTGCGGCAATGGGGGCATCCACCGAGAGCGACACGGCGCTGGTTTCCGTCTCGGGCAGCGGAACTCGCGGTCCGCGGACGACGCGGCACACCGTGACACCGGGCGAGAATCGCGCCGCTGTTCTCATCGTTGTCGATGATCGCGTCATACGGAGCCTGCTCGATCAAGCGCTGCGATCCATCGACTATGACGTGGTGGTGGCATCGAGCGGTCGCGAGGCGCTGGAGGACGTCACATCGGCGGCGGTGGACCTGGTCGTCGCCGTCAACACCCACCCCAGCACAGACGCGCTCCGACTATTGGTCCGCTTGCAGGAGGAGAGCACGATCCGCGGCATCCCAGGTATTTTCCTGAGCGCCCAGGACACCTCGGGGAGCAACCTGCCCTTGGCGACCGACCTTCTCCATCCTCAAAGCTTTGACGTTGGCGAGATCCTCGCTCAGGTACGGGCCAAGCTCACTGTACCGGTCGATCCAACCGTGATTACTCTCTCTCGGCGGGACGACTTCGCCGTCGGCGCCCGGCGGCCCGAGATCGAGCCGGTTCGCCGGGCGCGTCTTGGCCGCTTGCGCACCATGGCAGAGCTAGCGCGGTATGTCGGAAGATCGTTGATCGGCCGCGGCGATATCACTGTGCATCTGACGGTTGAACCGGCGCCGCGCCGGCACGATGAGGCGCCGACAGCGCGCTCCAGGGGATTGGATCGCATTGCAGCAGTGACAATCGCCAAGGAGGAACCGCACCGCAACGACGATTCCGTCCCGCGACAGCTTTCCGATCGGCCATCCTGAGCACAGATCGTCGTCCACCGCCACGTGGACCAATAGCTATGAAAGGGCAGGCAGAGATGTATACGCAAGGTTCGGATTCAGATCAAGAGCCGCTCCGTGAGGGGGCCTTGACCTCGGCAACCTGGTCACCGGCTGAGCACGGTCCAGGTTCCGACTGGAAGCAGCAATCCTCCGCGCTGCCCACTCAGCACTATCCCCTGACGGAACGAGAAACCAGTGCCGTGATCGACCGTACCGGCCAGTATCACGATGTCGTGCGCCGAGCCCAGGACCTAACTGCGCACGTCCAGGAGTTGGTTCAGTCGCTCGAACAGAGCGAGGCGACGAATACTGCCATGCACAATCGCATCCATGCCCTGGAAGAGACGTCGCGCCACCATACGGCTCTTATACAGCGGCTGCATCAACTACCAGTCCAGTCGGTCCCGGCCGAGCAACTGCAATCGCTCGAAAGCACCATCGCCTCGCTCCGTCAAGATCCGGAACGAATCTTTACCCTGGTGGCGCTCAGTGGCCATGTCGCGGCACTGGACGAGATCATCCACAACTATCTCGAGATCTGCCGTATGATCCAGGGGCTATAAGGCCAGCCCGCTCTACCTCAGCCCCTCCCCGTCCAGGAGAGAACTGCTGACCACAGGAACGGGCTGGAGGTCGTCTTGGGAACGGACGACACCCAGAGCCGCACATGTCGCGAAGCGCCACCACCTGGGATGAAAATAGAGTGGTGCCTGCAGGTCGAGTACCCGTGGTGCGATGAGCCCGACCCAGAGTCTGACCGAGGCGGCCCTCCCCTGGCACCACCCGGTGTGCCATCGTTTCGGCGATGAGCACGGAAGACAGAGTCATTGTTCTGCTGGGCCGCCACACCATTGTGCTGCATGAAGGGAGGATAGCGCATGGAGATCGTACACACGTGCTGCTGCGGCATGGATGTGCACAAGAAGACGGTGGTTGCCTGTCTGCTGAGTCAGTCGGGCAAGGAGGTGAAGACTTTCGGGACCATGACGGCGGACCTGCTGGCGATGAACGCCTGGTTGCGTGAGCAGGGCTGCCAGATGGTAGCAATGGAGAGTACCGGGTCATACTGGAAGCCGATCTACAACCTGCTGGAAGCCGATCAGATGCCGGCCATGGTGGTCAATGCGCAGCATATCAAGGCAGTGCCGGGCCGGAAGACGGACGTGAAGGATGCCGAATGGATCGCTCAGTTGCTCCAGCATGGGTTGTTGCGCGCAAGCTTTATTCCCGCGCGAGCGCAGCGGGAGTTGGCGGAACTGGTGCGATATCGGCGGAGTCTGGTCGAGATGCGCTCGGCGGAGAGTAACCGGGTCCAGAAGGTGTTGGAAGGCGCCAACATCAAGCTGGGTTCGGTCTTGAGCAATGTGCTGGGCGTGTCGGGACGCGCCGTCCTGGAGCGCCTGATCGCCGGTGAGGAGGATGGGGCGGTACTGGCCGGTCTGGTCCATCGCACCGTCCGTGCGGCGCGAGAGGAGATTGCACGGGCGGCTGAGGGACGGATGGGTGCCCACCAACGATTCCTGCTGGAACACCAACTCGAACTCATCGACACGCTGACCCAGCAGATCCAGGAGATCGAGGCCGAGATCGGGCGGCGGCTTGCGCAGGACCGTGCGGTGGTTGAGCGGCTGCAGACGATCCCGGGTGTGGGACAGCGCACGGCGCACGAGATCATCGCGGCCATCGGGACCGATATGACCCGGTTCCCCACTCACCGGCATCTGGCCAGTTGGGCCAAGGTGTGTCCCGGCTTGCACGAGAGTGCAGGGCGACAGGGGCATGGTGGCATTGGACAGGGACACAAGCTCCTGCGAGCGGCGCTAACCGAGGCCGCACAGGCATCCGCCCGATCCAACACCTACCTGGCAGCACAGTACAAGCGAATTGCCCGCAAGCGCGGTGCCAGGAAAGCGATCATGGCCGTGGCGCACAGTATCCTGGTCATCGCCTATCACCTCATCAAAGATGGCACGACCTACACCGACCTCGGACCCGACTACTTCGACGAGCGCGATAAGGAGAAAGCGATCCGGCGGTACGCTGAACGCATTGAGCGCCTCGGCAAGACCGTCACCATCACCGATGCCGCCTAACGGAGTATTTTCAAGACAGACAGGGTACCCGAGCGCTGGCCCTGGCACGTACCTCGATGCCGCTCGTCCGCTGGACCGGGATGTTCGAGCAACCGGTGTGCATCCTTCCGTGCCTTGTTCATGCCTGGGGCACCGGACACGAGGATATGCAAACACATATCGGTGGAGGCGAGTAGTATATCACTGGACTTTTGGTCTCGTGTCGGCGAAATACTGCCGCACGAATTCGGAGTACAAGTTATTGCTTGCCGGACGTAGAGCCCCGAAGGGGACGCCGACGCTCTCGCGCGGCGTCCCCCTTGACGACCTGAAGGTCGTTGCTTCTCATCTTCGAGGGGAGTGCGTGGTGATAACACTGTCTGTCGATGAAGTCCGGTATGGCAAGAGGCAGGCGCAGATGAGCCGCTACGACTGGCTCGCCTCGGCCTTCTCTTCGTAATACTCGCCAATGCTGTCGTAGACGTGATCCGGGAAGCGAAGCTCCCGGTACACATTGCCGCTGTCGGGATCCTCTGGATTGGGGATGATAGGAAAGTCCTGCTCGGCCTGCCAGGCGAGGATCTTGTCTCGCTTCGGCGGATTGTAATCGCGTCCCTTTACCTGCATCAGCAGCGAATGCGCCTCGTCCGCATTGTGGTCCGGCTGCTTTGCAAGGAGGTCCACCATCTGATCATCACTCAAAAAATGGCGTCCAACCATGGCGAAGACCAGCCGGCCGTAATGTCCGATGTCGTTGCCCTGCTCCAGGTTATCCAGCAGATGGGCCATCATCGGCGAGTCATGGAGATCGGTACTTCGTCCATCGTCGCTGTCGGTGTTCGTTGCGCTGTCGCGAGTTTTCTCTGCCTGAGCCATAGGATCCTCCTTACGAATAGAACGCTTGTTCTTACTGCAAGGATCGTGCCACGGAATGGTGCCACTGAACCGAATGATTCAGTGGAGCTCATCCAGCTGCTTCATCGCCTCCTCCACGGTAAGGGTGCCACGTTCCAACTCGGCCAGGACCTCAATCGTCCGCTGTTGGCGATTCGGTGTTTGGGGATTGGGCTGCTCACTGCGCTCCGGATCAAAGGCAAAGGTGTCAGCTGGACTCGTGCCCCCGTGCACTTCACGCTCTGGCGCTTCAATCCAGTCGGGGGCGACATCCAGCACGCCTTCTTCCCGTGAATCGTTTTGCGGTGCAGTTCCCGCGAGAATGCGGAGATCACCGTTAACCGACTCCATCTCCAGGTTGGCGCCGCCGCCGTTGATACGCGCCTGCCAATTGCGCCGGCTGCGGTTGATCGTTTCCCAGGGCAGGTCGGAACGAATCTCGCCGTTGTGGGTGCGCAGCTGAGCCAAAAGTCCGGTGCTGGACGGCACGATGAGCCGCACGTCGCCGTTGATCGTCTTGGCAAAGTAACGCTCCCCGCCGGTGAGCGGGGTCTCGATCTCGAAGTCGCCGTTGGTGCTGTGTACGTTGAAGCGGTGCAGTCGAGATTGTCGGATAGTCACATCGCCGTTGGTGGTCTGCAGCACCAGGGCGCCCTCCAGCCGGCGAGCGGTAATATCGCCTCCCACGCTATGCAGGCGACACTCGCCCAGCACGTCCTCGACCGTCAGATCACCCGAAACAGTTTCAGCAGTTATTGGCGCCCGCGTGCCGGTAATGGTCGCATCCGCCTGGACCGTGTGGAGCTGAACCGGACAACTGACCGGCACGGCGATGTGATACTCCGCGTCCTTCTTGCTGCCACGGGAGCGGACGGACACCTCGTCGCCATCCTTCCGGCACTCTACCTCCCCTCGCCCGCTGGCACTCTCCACACCGGTGACGTTTACTCGAATCATCGCCTCGTCGCCCGCCTGAATGACGATCGTGCCAGCGATCACATTCACCGAAAGCCGCGGCGTATCACCCACGCTGAATTCCTGCTGAAACATACTGTCCGTTGCTGTACTCACCGTTCATCTCCTTCCATACCGGGTCGCCGGTGATCGCCGGCAGCCAGATCGATCGTCAAGTCGCCGCTCACCGAGTCCATCTCGACCTGCGCACCACCACCGTTGATGGTGCCCTTCCAGTGCCGCCGGTCGGCATGATGGATCTGGGCAGGCAGCGAGGAACGCAGGCTGCCGCTCACTGTGTTCAAGGAAATCGTCGCCTTGGTATCACCTGGCACCAGGAGACGAAGATCGCCGCTGACCGTGTGCGCGCGGTAACGCTGCCCCGGCACAAGCGGCGTGGCAGCGCTGATATCCCCGCTCACCGTCTGGAGGTCGAAGCTCTGCAAGGCGGCTCGATTGATCTCCAGCGTCCCGCTCACGCTGTAGCCCTGTAAAGTGCCGGCGATCTCCCCGATACCAGCCGAACCGCTCACCGTCTTCACCCAGCAATCTCCAGTGACACCGAACATATCGATGGCGCCGCTCACCGTCTCTAACGACGCCGGACCCTGAGTATCCCTAACCTCCACTGCGGCGCTCACCGCGTGTACCTGCACTTCACAGCCGGCCGGCACCGTAATGGTGTAGTCCACGGCGCACAGGCTGTGCGACCCGCCGGCAAACGTGGTGTCGACCGTTTTGGTCGCCACGCTAAGACAGTCTTCGTGCTGTCCCATCTCCACTCTGGTGTTGTCCATGGCCTCACGCCTGCCGTGCTTGACAGCGTGAACATCGATCGTGCCGGGCTGTCCCGCCCGGACCACGACCCGTCCCGCCACGTTGTGCACGGACAGCCGGGGTCGCGCAGCCACCTCAAAGGACTGCTGGATGGTGGTATCCGTCATCGTCTCGGTCATGCTCGCTCCTTTCCCTCGCTCTTGCCACGCAGTAGACTCTCGGCCTGGGTGGCGGTAATCTGTCCTTCGCGCACCTGATTCAGGATTTCGCGCTTTCGCTCCGCGGAGAGTCCTGGCTCGGGCGGCTCCGGTACCTTCACCCGATCGCCGTACCCCAGGGCAATCAGAATATCGTTGAGCCGGCTATTCACCGTGGGATAGCTCATATTCAATTCAGCGCCAACGTCCTTCAAACTTCCCCGACTCTTGATAAAAGCCTCGACAAAGCGGATCTGGTCTTGATTGAGGTGCTGCAGCGGCCCCAGGCTAAAGGCGCCCTCCACCTGAGTGCCACAGCTCCGGCAGTGCAGCCGGGTGACGGCCAACTCGGCCTGACAAATGGGGCACCGCCCGATGACCGGGTGCATAGGCAACCTCCCTGATCAAAATATCTATTAAAAATAATACAAAGACTAAACAAAATGCAAATTGACTTGATTAAAATTTATCCGCCCATAACTTGACGGTAATCACGTCTGGCAGTACAATAATTAAATATTTGAGCGGTCTGCCATCACGTAGCTTACTGTCCGCAATCCAACAGAGAGAAGGGAGTCCCCGATGACCACAGAATACTTGCGTGGCCTGGAGCCATGCCGTACGACGATGTCGAGAAAGAGAAACCTCACCACCATGTTCTCAACGCAGTTCGCCTCTGCACGCTACCTGAACCTCACCACCTTCCGGCGTGATGGACGCGCGGTATCGACACCGGTGTGGTTCGCTATCGAGGGCAATCATCTGGTGGTCTGGACGGCGGCGAGGAGCGGGAAGGCGAAACGCCTGCGCCACATAGACCGAGTGACGATTGCGCCGTGTGACATTCGCGGCCGCGTCGACGGTCCAACAGTCCAGGCCACGGCACGTCTCCTCCCTGCCTCGGATGGGCAACGCATCGAACGCCTACTCGACCAGCGCTATGGTCTCGCCAAGCGACTGTACGGTGCGGCGACAGGAATCTGGCGACTCCTTATCCAGCGACGGCCTCCAGGTCTCTCAGCCTACATCGAGATTGCGGCGCGCGAGGCGTAGCGAGCGGCCACCGTGATAGACCGCATTCAACACGTACACGCCTCGCCGCTGGAGCGCGAGGCCACTTTTAGTTGGCGATACCAGCGAAGACACGGTTGAGTGCCACGGCGCGTTCCCGCGATCCCCGCACCCTGTCCTGCCCCTCCTCAATGGCGGCATCAAGCGGCAGCCGTCCGCCCAGGAGGCGGACATACTGATCGGCGGTGAGGTGCAGCGTAGCGCCCGGCGTCCCGCTCTCGCCCCGCTCCAGCACAACCAAACCGTCGCCGACGGACAGCGTTATCGATCCCACCCCGTCACCGACCCGCAACAGGTACTGTCCCGTAGCGCCGGCATCGCGACTGGCGAAAGTCGGCGCGAACTCCGTGGCGACGGTTGCAGCCCACTGGGCCCACTCGACGGGGATGGTGGCGCCTGGCTCCCGACCGACCCGGCCATCCCAATTGTGATACACCGCTTCCAGCATGTTAATGCCCACGGCTCGCCACAGGGGCATGGTGCTGAAGCCCAGATCGACGGTCTGTTGCAACTGATCGGCCGTTGCCTCTTCAACTACCGGTAGGAGACCCTGCCCTGCCTCCATCAGGCGACCGGCGATCTCTGGGCCGGGCAGCCGCTTCAACTCATCCCAGGTGCTGTCTGGGACTAGGGCCTCTCCTCGCGTAGCACCGCGTACCAGATTGAGAAACCAGACGGCCTCTCCCACGCTGTGACCGGCCAGATCGTGCACATTCCATTTGGCACACCCGGTCGGCCCACTCCAGGCATCCTCCGGCAACGAGCGAAAATACTCCGCCTGATCTTGCCAGGCCTCGCCGGCAATGCGCGCAAAAGACCGTGCCTCCTGGTCTGCCATCGATTGGTCCCGCGTCATGACAACCTCCTGAGGTACTTGATGCACAATTATCGCCGAGCCCTCGTCCTGAAGATCGCGATCATCGTTGCCTGCCGAAGCGGCATCCAGCGCGCGGTGGTGCGCCGTGTTCCGGTCTCCGCCTCGTTGACACACGCAAGCCAGCGATCGAACAGCGAGAGCGGAGCGATTGCATAGAACAATGCCAGGAGAAAGAAGAGGGCGCTATTGACCGCGGGGCTTATAAAGGAAAGGGCAAAGTTTACCTGGTGGACGACCGGGCCGACGGCAAAGCTCCTCGTCGTCTTCTTTATAGCTCGACGATCCACCTCCTCCCCAGGAGACGGCCACGACGGATCGCATATCGCCATAACAGGTTGAACAGAACGCCACCGATCACGAAGGCGCCGGTGGAGATCGAGGTGGCCGTCTGCTGTTGCGTTGAATTATCGAGATACTTCGCGAGGAGCGCCGTGGGGAAGGGCAGGACGGCTATCCACATCAGGAAGACCACGTTGATCAGGAGGAACAGATGATCGGTGCGCCGGATGGAGCGGAACATGGCGTGGTGCTGCACCCACAGGATGCCGATGATCAGGAAGCTGAGCACGTAGCTCAGGTAGGCCGGCCACTCCTTGAGTAGCGCGTCGACCAGGCCATGCGCCACGATAGGCTCGTGCAGATCGAGCACCAGGAGAGTGATGGCAATGGCAAAGACGCCGTCGCTAAAGGCGAGCAGTCGGTCGACCCCAACCTCCCGCAGTTCAGCCTGCTCCTGAGACATCTACCATCGCGATACTCTCTCTCGTCTCCTACCGCTCCAGCATATCGTGCCATTATCGTTGCACGCACTGATCGGTTAGTCAGGTCCGCGTCGGACGTTCGACCAGAAAGGCACCGTCACCGTACTACTCGTACTCTTTGCGCCAGCGGGCCAGCATGCTAGTCCCCAACTCCTGCTCCCACCAGATCTGGGCCACCCGCTTCTCGCCACGGGTAATCTGGTGTCACACCTCCAGCTTGAACTCTCGGGAATGAACTCGTCCACGCATCGTCACCTCTCCTGCGTGTCAGTCTACGATCTTGGGAATCGTGACTGACTTTGCCCACGGCCCGCTACGGATGGTACACTCCAACAAAAGTGAGGACATGGCGGCACTCATGTCGAGCACCTGCATCCGGGTATCAAATCATACGCAACCGGGCTCAATGATCCGGCACATGGCGTGGTTCACTCGGGTGCCGTGTCTAGCGAGCAGTCAGTAATAACCGAAATTCGAATGGAGAAGATTTTGCTTCGAAGAATTCCTCGCCCGCTTTCTGTCATCATGGCCGCGGCAGTGGTCGTTGGCATGCTTCTTCCAGCAGTAGAAGCGCGTGCCTCTGGGGGTGCACCTGATACTCCTGTCCCAACGTGCAGTAACGGCTTCGTTCCGTCTGATATCTGGACATATTGTGGGCTAGAGCATACTGGCGGCAATTCGACCATCGCTTTTATTCAGAGCCTTCACATACAGAATGCTGACATCCATCACAATTTTCATTTACAAGAGTGGGATTGGGCTGGCGGTACGGGGTGGAAGGATTCGTACAATTGGCATCTATATTTTGATGGCGAGGTTGATAATGGAATGTACGGTCCGACGTACAATTTCAGTGTGTGGGATAATATCGTCGGTAACCCTCGACATACGATTCCCATCAGCACGGGTCAGTGCCCTTTTTCGTCGGGCAACATCTATATGTGCGCTAAGACCGCATCTGACAATTTTATAGACTACTTCTATCTCGGTAACGTACCGACACTTTGGCCGGATCTCAGAACTGCGCTGAATACAAAAAGCAGTGGCCGGACAGGAACTCTGCCGAATGCATTCTGCAATGTGGTGCATCAGAAGCACATCGACCCCAACTATAATTGGGCCGCAGATTGCACGCCGCAGTAGTGCAATAGGAAAAACCGTCATGCTTGGCCCACAGGATTGCGTCTCGCAGAAATCCGTGGTTCCCGGCGGCTTTGGGCCTACAGAGAATGCACCTGCAGTAGAGATCCATGGGTGAAGTGAGCAGTCCGCAGGACTCTATCCGGGCAAGCCTTGCCTCAATTCAAGCGTATCGACGAGGAGAGTGCGACTCGTTCATCTCATGGGCAGAGAGGCACGAGCAGGGGATGTCAGGTGGGCTGGACCTGGAAGAGCAGGCGCTAGTGCAGGGATTACTTGCTCTACCAGACGACGAAGAAGCTCAAGTTGCAGCTCTCCAGTCACTCGGGAGCGAGCGGGCACACGCACTGCTGAGTACCGTTATCGCGCGTCCACGGCGGCCACACCCTGACCTGGTATTGGAGCCGTACCTCGAAAGACACTCGGAAGATGTGACGTGGCTTCTTGAACGCGTGGAGGTCGGGATCACTGGCATCAATGTCGCCGTCCGACTCTGGACGAGCTGGCCGCTGGAAGCTAGGCTCGAACCGGGATCGGAGCACGCGTTGATGCACCTCCGATGGAAGGGTTTCCACCCGATTTCAGATGACACCGGGAGATCTCTTCGGTTCGCCGCAGGCGGTCTTAGCCAAGCCGTGACCCAAGTGGAAACAGAGGATTGGACCGGGCGGCGATACTGTGTCACTCAGGATGATTGGTGGAGACCCGGTGTTGCGCCGCAGGCGAGGGCTCTTTCACTTCACGCGGACCTGGATATTTTGGTCGATAGGTGGGTGGGCGGAGATAGTGCTCCGTGGTCCTCCCGCGTGGTCTCCCTTGGATCGGTCAACTGCACTCTCAACTTTCCGGAGAGATGGAGTGCGGGAAACTTCACCGCAATGGCCGGCGGGGGACCTGGTACCCAACCCAGCCGCGCAGAGTTTACCGATCGTTAAGCAGCGCGTAATCGGCCGGAAACTCGGCGGTGGAACAATAGAGGTGACGGAAGACAATTGAATAGGTGGGCTCAGCACGCAAGGTGACCCATCATGAGAGGACGGCCGATGCCGTCCTTTCTGCTTTTTGGGGAAAACACAGGATATAGCCATATTCGCTTCTCCGTATCACAACATACTGTGGTAAACTGAACCAATTGAATACCCATCTCGTATAAGCTCGGGAATTGGCCCGAGAGTCTCTACCAGGCAGCCGGAACTGTCATAGGCTACGAGGAAACCGCATCCACGCGATGCGGTGGTCTTGCACCATCACCCCAGGGAGTAGATGCCCGGGCGGTAGGTTTCTTCGATAGTACCTCCGGTCGGGCTCGTGTATTTCTAGAGGAGGATGCGTGCAGGGCGTTGAAGCTGAACCAGGGAGTATCCAGAGTCTCGTCCTGGAGATTTGTTCCCGCTGGTCCCACACGCCTCCCGCTACCGCTGAGTTAGCACGCTTCGGGATCACGCTGCTGAAAGAAAGCAGGGTGATCGCTTTTGAGGGACTCGACTCCCCTGAATCCTTGACGGGTGGCGAGGCGCTCACTGCGCTCGTCGATCCATTGATCGAGAGCATCGCCGGTGATGGGACCGTGGGGCAATACGTCGATGTCTATTGCCGGCTCGGTGTGACCGATGCCGAGGGCGACATGGCATCACTGGCGCTGGCGCAAGCAGGACTGGAAAGCGTGCGCTGTCGGGCTGGCCTGCGCTATCGCTTCGCCGATTCCGTGTCGCCCCAGCTCCGTGACCGGGTGGAGCGCTTGGTGGGGAATCCGTTGGTTCATCGCTTCGTGTGGAGCGACGTCGAAACGGTGGACCGACACCCAGCGGCGTTGACACCGGACGATCTGCCCGCGAACGATGTGGCCACTATTGATGTCATGGGTCTCGACGATGACGGACTGATTGCGCTCAGCCGAGACCGGGGGCTGGCCCTTGATCTAGCGGAGATGCGCGCTGTTCAGACGCACTTTGTCCGTCTGGACCGGGCTCCCACCGACGTGGAACTCGAGTCGATTGCCCTGACCTGGTCGGAGCACTGCTCCCATAAAACCTTCAAGGCAATCATCGATTTCGACTACGCGGGACGGGTCGAGACGATCCAGGGGCTGCTCGGCACCTGTATCGCCCAGCCGACCGCCGCGCTGAACAAGCAGTGGGTACACTCCGCCTTCGTGGACAACGCCGGCATAATTGCTCTCGATGCCCGGTATGACCTTGCCTTCAAGGTGGAGACGCACAATCACCCCTCCGCGCTCGAGCCGTATGGCGGCGCTCACACCGGAGTGGGAGGCGTGATCCGCGACATTCTGGCCGTCTCCGCGGAGCCCATCGCCAACACCGACGTACTCTGCTTTGGCCCGCTCGACCTCCCGGATAGCGGGGTGCCGGCCGGCACGTTCCACCCTCGCACGACTTTTCGCGAGGTGGTACGTGGAGTCGCCGGCTATGGCAACAACATGGGCATTCCCACGGTGGGCGGAGCCGTTCTCTTTCACCCCGGCTACACCGCGAACCCCCTGGTCTACTGCGGCACCCTGGGCCTGCTGCCGGCCGGTAGCCACCCCCGTCGGCCGTTGCCCGGCGACGCCGTGGTGCTGTTGGGTGGCCGCACCGGACGCGACGGACTGCACGGCGCGACCATGTCCTCCGAGACGCTGCAGCGAGCGACGGTGTCGTCCAGCACGGTTCAGATCGGCGCGCCAATTACCGAAAAAACGGTACGCGACGTCATTCCGCGACTGCGCGACGAGGGGTTGTATCACGCCATCACAGACTGCGGGGCCGGCGGCCTGTGCTCCGCCGTCGGCGAGATGGGCGAGGAGCTGGGCGTCGAGGTGGATCTGGCGCTAGTACCGTTAAAGTATGTGGGATTGACTCCCTGGGAGATCTGGCTCTCGGAGGCCCAGGAGCGGATCGTCCTGGCCGTGCCCGTGGAGACGCTGCCTCGCCTCTTCGAACTGTGTCGCGCGTTCAGCGTCGAGGCGACTGTCCTGGGCGCGTTTCGGAACGATGGACTGCTGAAGCTGCGGCACGGGGACCAGCCGGCGGCCGAGCTAACTATGTCGTTTATGCACAGCGGCCGGCCGGCCCGCCGGCTGACGGCGGGCTGGACTGACCCACTCGCTGGTCACTATCACGCGGGTGAGGCCGGCGATCCGGCGGGTTCGCTGCTGCGGCTGCTGGCCCACCCCAACATCGCCAGCAAAGAGACGGTAATTCGCCGCTACGATCACGAGGTGCAGGGCGCCACCGTGGTGAAGCCGCTGGTGGGCGCAGCCGGCCCGTCGGATGCGGCGGTGCTGCGCCCGCTGCCCGACTCCTGGAGCGGAGCGGCGCTCTCTCACGGCATCAATCCGCTCTACACTGCGCTCGATCCCCATGCCATGGCCATGCTGGCGGTGGATGAAGCGTTGCGCAACCTGGTAGCCGTGGGCGGTTCCATCGACCGCGCCGCGTTGCTGGATAACTTCTGCTGGGGGGACGTGGACGATCCAGTAGAGTTGGGCGGTCTGGTCCGCGCCGCCCAGGGCTGCCGTGATGCCGCGCTGCTCTATGACACGCCGTTCATCTGCGGCAAGGACAGCCTGCGCAACACCAGCACTGATGCGGCTGGGAAACGTTCGGTTCCCGGCACGCTGCTGATCTCGGCGGTCGGCGTGATAGCGGATGTCCGTCGCTGCGTCACCATGGAGCTGAAGAGGCCGGGCAACAAACTCTATCTGCTGGGCCACACCGCCGACGAGTTGGGCGGCTCACACTACGCACTGCTCGAAGGCATTGAGGGCGGACGCGTGCCACGGGTCCGCCCGGAAGAGACCCCCCGGCTGATGCGACGGCTGACCAAAGCCATGCACTACGGACTGGTGCGAAGCTGTCACGATCTCTCGGAGGGTGGGCTGGTCGTGGCCGTGGCTGAAATGGCGCTGGCCGGCGAACTGGGGGCCGAGTTAACCCTCGATCCGACCTCAGATGAGGCGCCGGCATCCGAGGCCCTGCTCTTCTCTGAATCACCCGGGAGGTTTGTGGTGGAAGTCACCGAGGGGGATGCGTATCGCTTTGAGGAGTTGTTCGCGGCGCTACCCTGCACGCTGATCGGTTGCGTCACGCAGAACGCGCGGTTCGCGATACACCAGGGCAACGGCGCCGTGCTTGATCTAACGGTAGAGCAACTCGATAGGGCCTGGAGGTCACCGCTGGCGGCGGGCACCGGCCAGAGAAACGGTGCCGCCGACGTCGACGCTCGACACAAATCAGATCGGCCGCACTCGCATATCGGGGAATCCCCCGTGCGGGCCCTGGTACTGGCCGCACCGGGGGTGAACTGCGAGCAGGAGACTGCCGAGGCCTGCCGGCTGGCCGGCGCTGAGGTAGAGTTAATCCACCTGAACCAGTTGCTTTCCGGCACGCGACAGCTCGACAAGTTCGATCTGCTGGTGCTACCCGGCGGTTTCTCCTACGGTGATCACCTGGGAGCGGGAGCCATGCTGGCCACCATCCTGCGCCACCGCTTGCTGCCCGACTTACAACGATTCGTGGACGAGGGTCGGCCGGTTCTGGGCGTCTGCAACGGGTTTCAGATTCTGGCACGACTCGGCCTGCTCGGCGAGGTAGCGCTGGCCATGAATGCAGCCGGTGAGTTCGAGTGTGGGTGGGTGCGGCTGCACGCCGAACAGTCCAACTGCCTGTTCCTGCAAGGACTGGAGGACCTGGAATTGCCGGTGGCTCACGGACAGGGAAGGGTGATCGTACCGGAACAGTCCCTGACCGACGTGTTGCAGCGGGCGCCGCTCCGTTATCTGGACAACCCCAACGGCTCGGTCGAAGATATCGCCGGGGTGTGCAACGAAGCCGGCACAGTCCTGGGACTTATGCCCCATCCGGAGCGGTTTGTTAGCAAGCTGCAGTACCCGCGTTGGTCGAGCGGTCGTGGCGAGGAAGCCTGGGGACTGAGAATCTTTCAGAACGCCGTGCACTATGCGAGGCACCGAGCATGAGCGTTCGATACCAGGATGCCGGCGTCCATTTAGCCGCCGCAGACGAGGTGACGTCGCGCATCACTGAGCGGTTGAAGAACGGCCTCTTTGGCGGCTTCTTTCCGGCCTCCGTGCTAAAAGAGTACGACGCCCCGGTACTGGTCTCCTCGATCGACGGGATCGGTACCAAGGTCCGACTGGCATCCCGATTGGGCAAGGTTGCCGAGTTGGGGCTGGACATCGTTCACCACTGCGTCAATGACATCGCGGTACACGGCGCCACTCCGCTTTTTTTTCTGGACTACCTGGCGTTTCACACCCTCGATCCAGCGCTGGTGCACAGCCTGGTCGACTCCATGGCTAGCGCCTGCGCTTCCCTTGATATCCAGCTGGCAGGCGGCGAAACGGCGGAGATGCCGCTGGTCTACCCACCCGGTCACTTTGACGTTGCTGGCGCCATCGTCGGCGTGGTGGAGCAGCAGGCGATCGTCGATGGCAGCGCCATCGAGGCCGGCGATGTGCTCATCGGTCTGCCGTCCTCGGGGGTGCATACCAACGGCTTCTCCCTGCTTCAACAGCTCTTCGACGACGACGACTACGGCCGGCATCAGGCAGGGCTGGATAGTACGCTGGGGGAAGCTCTGCTCCAGCCACACCACTGCTATCTCCAGGAGATTCGCGCCCTACTGGCCTCGGGCGCGGTCCACGGTCTGGCGCATATCACCGGCGGCGGCATCGCCGGCAACCTCTCGCGGATTATCCCGGCAGGTCTGCAAGCTGTGGTCTCTCTCCCGCCGCGGACGCCACCGTTGTTCGCGCTGATCCAGGCTCGCGGAGTGCCGCACGACGAGATGCGGCGCGTCTTCAATATGGGCTTCGGCATGGTAGCCGTCTGCCACCGGTCACTGCTCTCCGAGCAGCATGCCAGCTATCCAATCATCGGCACTATACAGCCAACTACCGACATCAACAGGAGGGTAACGTTTCGTGACAGTGCTTGAGATCCCCTACGGACCCCAATTAGCCGAGGGCAAAACCAAGATCATCTATGCTGTTCCCGCCCAGGAAACCGGGCATCCACTGCCGGCATCCGAACTGGCCTATATGGTCCACAAAGATGCCATCACCGCCGGTGACGGCGCCAAGCGCGACGTCATCGCCGACAAGGGCGAGTTGAGCTGTCGCACTACTTCGGCCGTGTTCCGCTATCTGGTGCGGCAGGGCGTCTCCACCCACTATCTCGACACGCTTGATGCGCGCACCATGCTGGTACGCCGGGCTGAGATGATCCCCATCGAGTGGGTGGCGCGGCGGTTGGCCACTGGCTCCTACGTGCGACGCACCGGCGCCGCCGAGGGGACGCGTTTCGATCCCATTGTGCTGGAAACGTTCCTCAAGGACGACGCCCGACACGATCCCCAGATTACCGCTGAGGAGGCAGTAGCAGAGGGGCTCTGCAGCGAGCACGAAGTGGCCGAGGGACTCCGCATCACCGAGCAAGTCTTTCTGCTGCTGGAGCGGGCCTGGGCGGAGCAGGACATCCAGCTAGTCGATCTCAAGATCGAGTTCGGACGGACTGCCGCTGGTCTCCTGGTGGCCGACGTGGTCGACAACGACTCCTGGCGGCTATGGCCCGGCGGACAGCGTGAGCGGATGCTGGATAAGCAAGTATACCGCGAGTTGAAAGCGTCCAGCGCGGAGGCTCTGGAGGACGTCCGGCAACGGTACATCGAAGTCGCCCGACGCACCGAGCAATTTGGAAACGAGAGTGCATGATGACCATTCCGCACCGGCCGCAGGTGATCGTGGTGCTGGGTTCGCCGGCCGACCGTCCCTGGTCCGACCGGATCGTCGCCGCACTTGAGCGGTTTGGGCTGACGAGTGAGGTGGCGATTGCTTCGGCGCACAAGACACCTGAATACCTGTTAAGGCTGGTGCGCGGCTGGGAACAGCAGGCCGGTCCCAGGGTGTATATCACCGTGGCCGGCCGGTCGAACGCGCTCTCTGGGTTCCTGGATGCCCAGGTGACGGCGCCGGTGATTGCCTGCCCGCCGGCCAGCGACAGCTTTGGCGGTATGGACCTGCTGTCCTCCCTGCGAATGCCACGCGGCGTGGCGCCACTGGTCGTCCTGGAACCGGAGAACGCCGCGCTGGCCGCTGCCAAGATTCTGGGAACCGGGCTGGCGCAGGTTCGAGAGGCGGTAGCGACCAGCCAACGTGAGGAGCGCGAACGCGTCATAGGAGCAAATCCATGACCATCCAACACGAGTGCGGGGTCATCGGCGTGCATGCGGCCGACGCTGGGTCGCTGGCGGTGCTGGGGCTGCATGCCCTGCAACACCGCGGCCAGGAGAGCGCCGGAGTAGCAACCTTCGATGGCTCGGTCCATCTGCACAAGGCCATGGGATTGGTCGATCATGTATTCTCCCGTGCACCGTTGCTGCCGGGGACGTGGGCAGTCGGGCACAACCGCTACTCGACCACCGGGACCAGCACGCACCTCAACGCTGGTCCGTTTCTGGTACACACGCCGCTAGGCCCACTGGTGCTGGCCCACAACGGCAACCTCGTCAACGCCCCGGCGCTGCGCTCGTTGCTCCACGAGGAGCACCAACTGACCGCTGAATCGGCCTCGGATAGCGAGTTGCTGGCCCTGCTGCTCAGGGTGGCGCCGGGAGACACCTGGCCAGAGCGGCTGGTGTGGATGGCACAGCGAGCACGCGGCTCCTATTCGCTGGTGCTGCTGGCCGGCGAGCGGCTGTTTGGGATACGCGATCCCATCGGAAACCGCCCGCTGGCCCTGGGACGACTGGCCGACGGCTGGGCTCTTGCTTCCGAGTCGTGTGCCTTTTCGTTGCTGGGCGGCCAGCCGGTGCGGGATATCCGTCCCGGCGAGATAATGGAAATCAACGCTGTGGGGCCTGCCCCGGCGGGGAATCTGCCACCGGCTCAGCGAGCCTTTTGTGCCTTCGAGCAGATCTACATCGCCCGACCCGACACGCTCTTTGCTGGCCGCACCGTCCATGCCGCACGGCGCGCTATCGGCGAGGAACTGGGCCGTGAGGCGCCGGCAGCGGCTGATCTAGTCATTGGCGTGCCGGACTCGGGAACCAGCGCCGCGCTGGGGTATGCCACCTCGAGCGGCATTCCCTTCGGGGAAGGGTTAATCAAGAATCGATACGTGGGCCGTACCTTTATACAGCCGGCCCAGGCGGAGCGCGAGCGGCTGATCCGCATGAAGTTCGGGGCGCTGCCCATGAAGGGCAAGCGCCTGGTGCTGGTCGACGACAGCATTGTGCGGGGCAACACGCTGAAACCGATTGTGAACCTGCTGCGTGAGGCAGGGGCCTCTGAGATTCACGTGCGCATCGCCGCGCCTCCCATCACCGACCCCTGCTATCTGGGCGTCGACATGCACGCGCGCGACGAGCTCATCGCGAATCGTCTGGACGAAACGGCCATGGCGGCGCACGTGGGCGCGGCGTCACTTCGGTATATCAGCATTGACGGACTGCTGCGCGCTATACACGGCAGCCGTGAGAATACCTGTCTGGCCTGTTTCACCGGACGGTATCCAGCATCGATCCGTCACGACGTCGTGGCCGAGGAGACCCTGGTATGATCCGTGTGCTGGTGGTCGGTCCCGGTGGACGGGAGCACGCTCTGGCCTGGAAGATCGGCCAGTCACCCCGCGTGGAACGGCTGTATGTGTTGCCCGGCAACCCCGGAACGGCACAAGTGGCGACCAACATCCCGCTGGCCGCCACCGATATCGCCGGCATCTGCCGCTTCTGCACCGAGCGTCGTATTTCCCTAGTGATCATTGGACCGGAGGCGCCGCTGGCGCTGGGACTGGCCGACGCATTGCGCCGGCAGGGTCAGCGGGTGGTCGGGCCGGACGCTGCGGCGGCGCGGATCGAGTCGAGCAAATCGTTTGCCAAAGACCTGATGTCGCGCGCTGGCGTGCCCACCGCCCAGTACGCGGTCTTCGATGAGTTGACCGCTGCGCGGGACTATGCGGACACTGCCGCCTATCCCCTGGTGGTGAAGGCTGATGGCCTGGCGGCGGGCAAGGGTGTGGTCATGTGCGAAGCCCCCGCCGACGCGCACCGCGCTCTTCAAATGATGATGGTCGATGGCATCTTTGGCGAGTCGGGAAGTCGGGTGGTGATCGAGGAGATGCTGTGCGGCGCCGAAGTGTCGCTGCTTGCCCTGGTCGACGGGGAGCGAGCTGTTCCCCTGCCCCTGGCGCAGGACCACAAACGGCTGGGCGATGGCGATACCGGCCCGAATACGGGAGGAATGGGGGCGTGTGCGCCAGTGCCGTTCGTCGGTGACGCAGGGCGGGACGCACTGGTCCGGCTCACGATCCAGCCAGTGGTGCGTGCCCTGGCGCAGAGCGGCACGCCGTATCGCGGAGTTCTCTTCGCCGGGCTGATGCTGACCGCCGCCGGCCCCAGAGTGCTGGAGTATAACTGCCGCTTCGGTGATCCGGAGACGCAGGTTATCCTGCCGCTGATCGACGGCGATCTAATCCCCTGGTTGGAGGCCGTCGCGGAGGGCAGGTTGACGGGCGAGATCCCGCTGCGGCCTCTAAGTGCGGTGGGTGTGGTGCTGGCGGCCGCCGGCTACCCGGAGCAGCCGAAGCTCGGAGCGCCCATTACCGGCCTTGGCGACGTGTCGAACGATACGCTGATATTTCACGCCGGCACCTCGCTCGATGCAGCGGGCCGTGTCGTGACTGCCGGAGGGCGGGTGATAACCGTGGTTGGTGTCGGGTCTTCTTTGTTGGAAGCTGCTGAACGAGCGTACGCCACACCGGTGACGTTTGACGGGATGCAGCGCAGAGGAGATATCGGTTGGAAGGTGGAGGGGGGGCCTCGCATCGGTGTGCTGGCCTCGGGCTCGGGCACGAACCTGCAAGCGCTGCTCGACGCCTCCGACAACGGCTCCCTTGACGCAGAAATCGCGGTGGTGGTCAGCAATCAACCCACTTCAGGAGCGCTTCAGCGCGCCGCGCGCCGTGGCATCCCCGCGCTGTGCATCCCGTTGACTGACCGCCGCGACCTGGCAGCGCGGAGCCAATTCGAGGACCAGCTGCTGGCCGCTCTGACGCCGTACCGCCTCGATCTCGTCGTGCTGGCCGGCTGGATGCTGGTGCTTTCCAGCACATTCCTGGAGCGGTGTGGCTGCCCGCTGCTGAACGTGCATCCGGCCCTGCTGCCCATACCGGACGGAGAAACGCTGGACGTCCCCTTCCTGCGCGGCGCCCATGCCGTGCGGGATGCGTTGGCGCTCGGTCTTCCCTATACCGGCGTCTCGGTACACCACGTGACCCCCGAGGTCGATACCGGACCGGTGATACGGCGCGAGACAGTCCCGATTCTCCCCAATGACGACGAAGAGTCGCTGCACCGCCGCATCAAGGTGGTCGAACATCGTGTGTTGCCTGAAGCCATCAAGGCTGTTCTTCTTTCTCTCTGTGTAGGAGGTATCCATGCTTGAATCTCTGACCGAAACATCGACTATGACACTACCTTTTAGCTATGGTTTTGACGACGTTACCCTGGTGCCTGGAATGGAGACGGTTGACCCCGCGTTGTGCGACCTCTCCTGGACGCTGGATACTCGAAACAGCTTTGACCTACCGATCCTGGCCGCGGCCATGGATGGCGTGGTCGATCCCGCTTTTGCTGTCGAGTTCCACCGGCAGGGCGGTCTCGCCGTGCTCAACCTCGAAGGACTGCACGGTCGATACGCCGACCCAACCACCCAGTACGAGCGGATCGCCGCCGCCACCCGAGATGAGGCTCCAACCCTCTTGCAGGAGATTTACAGCGCGTCTCTCCAGGCAGAGCATGTACGACGCAGTGTTCGGCGGGTGAAGGATGTGGGCGCGCGGTTAGCCGTGTCGGTCACGCCGCTCCACGCCGAATGGCTGCTGCCCATCGCCGTCGAGGAGGGCGCCGAGGTGATCGTGGTGCAGTCCACGGTCACCTCGGCCCAGCACCACTCGGCCCACGGCGCCGGCCTGGATCTTGAAGCCTTCTGCCATAACTCACCGGTACCGGTAATCGTCGGCAACACCGTTGCCTATCATCCGGCCATGGCCTTGATGCAAGCCGGGGCGGCAGCCATTCTGGTCGGTGTCGGTCCCGGCGCGGAATGTACCAGCCGAGAGGTGCTGGGTATCGGCATGCCCCAGATCAGCGCCACCCTAGAAGTGGTGGCGGCGCGCGACGAGTATCTCCGCACCACCGGGCGTCACGTCTCGGTGATCACTGATGGCGGCATGCAGACCAGCGGCGACATGGTTAAGGCGCTGGCGGCCGGCGCCGACGCCATCATGCTTGGTGCGCCCCTGGCGCATGCCACCGAGTCGCCGGGCCGAGGCTATAACTGGGGCATGGCCAGCTTTCACGGTACACTGCCACGCGGCACCCGTATCAACCTGGGGAGTACCGCCTCACTCCAACAGATCCTTTACGGTCCCTCGCCGGTCAATACCGGCACGCAAAACCTGGCGGGAGCCATTCGCACCGCCATGGCGGTTCTCGGCGCCCACACCATCCGCCAGTTGCAGGACGCTCGTATGATCCACGCTCCCTCCATCAAGACCGAAGGGAAGGCATATCAGCGAAGCGGTCGATTGTAGGTATGGTCAGTTGATCTCGCCCCACGAGGTACTGTTAACTGAACTCTGATTACTCCGCCCCATAACTCACACGGGAGGACAGGCACCTGGTATCTGATATCCAACGCCACGGGGAAGCGGCGATTGCCCATGCTGAACTGGAGGCCGTGGCCAACCCAGCGCCTCAGCGCGATTACACTATAGACTTGAGCTACCCGGAGTTCACCTGCAAGTGTCCACGCACCGGCTACCCGGATTTCGGGACCATGACGTTGACCTATGTGCCGAATGAGTGGATCTGTGAACTCAAGTCGTTCAAGCTCTATCTCAACCGCTTCCGCGACGCATACGTCTTCCACGAAGCAGTTACCAACCAGATCCTGGACGACTTCATCGCGGCCATGCGTCCGCGCCGCGCCAAGATCGTGGCCGACTGGAACGTACGAGGCAATCTGAAGACCGTGGTACGGGCCGAGTATCACGCTCCCTCGACGCTGGATAGCATCCCCTGAGAGAGCTTCGGCCGGCTTCCATCCCCCGAGAGTAGTTGCATGTTCAAGCACCTTAGGTCGGCAGCATTGCTCACAGCCCTCCGTCTGCCGGCTTCGACAACCACCGGGGAAAGATCAGCGAGCGCCGCTACTGCACCGCTCGTGACAGCCTTCGAGAAGCACGGCTGGGTATTTGGTCTGCCCAGCGATAGCAGTATCCTTCGCTTGACGGCTGGAACCAACGCTGTCGATCCCGTGCTCTCACCCGATCGAAGCGCTGTGGACTACTTCTCGTCCGTTCGGCGCCGCACCGACCGGTATGCTCAGCCGATTCTCACCCGTGTCCGGACGGTTGGGACAGGCGCGAACCGCCAGAACCTGGTGGCGGATCTTCACGGTCGTGGACCGGGCGCCCTGACTTGGTCGCCCAGCGGTCGCTCGCTAGCCTACGCGCACGGTCGCGAGGTAACGATATGGAATGGGGATGGAGCCTTTCCCATGGTCGTCACTCGGCTCCGTCGTAGCGTGGTCCTTGGTCGGCGGCCCGTGATCGCATGGTCCGCCAACAGCCGCCGGATTGCCGTTCCTCTCTCGCCGGCGTCGCTCCCGCAGCCCACGCGATTTCTCGCCATTGCCGTTGGCAACACCACCGGAGCAGGTGCCAGGGTAGTTCGCGTGAGCTTTCCTACCAAAATCATGGGTAGCCAAGCAACCGCGTTCGGCTCGCAACCAGCGCCAATCCTTCGGCTGTTCCGTCCCCGCGACTCAGCTTGAGAAGACTATCCGGGTTGCTATGCGGGTCCCGTCCAACGTATGCTTGCTCCATGAGGCGTGCGCAGCGGGCGAAGTGTGTCTACGGGATGGTCGCCCTGCTTTTGATGGCGGGGTTTGTTCCACGTGAGCGCGGTGTGCTGGTGGCACAGGCCCAGTCCTCGCCACCTGCTCCACCGGCCGTTCAGTCTCAGCTGTCGATTCTGCTGGCTACGCCGGGGCTCGGTCATGGGGGCGACCTATTCCGCCTGTCCGGGGCTCACCTGCCTCCATTAACCCGGCTATCGATAATGATGGCGTGCCCGAATTGGTTCAATGCCGCCCGCGAACGCTACGGCAACGTCTGGTTCAGCGGACTGAACCAGGGGCCGCGTACCGACGCGGCTGGCGAGTTCATCGGATACCCTGTCCGGGCACTCGCGCTACAGCACCTGTCGCAGGCCGGCTGCCACATCTACGCAGAGTTCGATGGCAATCCGTATGGCCCTGATGTGCCGGCCAGCTATGACATCGTGAGCCGACGAACGCATCCGGGCTACTGGGACACGCATGTGCGGGCCGAGATTCGTACCTGGCCAGCACACATCCGCCCTGGGCTGCGCGAGCATATCGCCGTCCATTTCTGGCCAGGCGCTCACGTCGTTCTGTCCGTCTCCTTCCCTGGCTCACACCTGATCAGCCACCAAACCCTGACACTCGACTGGTCGGGCAGTGCCGTGACGCACATCGACGTGCCGTCGCATTTGCCGCGGGCACTGGACACGCGAGCCTTTGTCCATGTCGAGGCGCGTTATGCGCCCGGCAAGGCGTCGGGGGCCGCGAGCAGTCAATTCAGAGTGACTCGCTAACCGAGCGATATTTTTCTGGATAACGTTGCCGGCCCAGACATCGAGGGGAGATTGAACGCGCATGGAGAGTAAGAATCAGGGCGCTTCGGGTCGTCCTCAACCACTCATTGGCTTTGTGTTATCCTCCGAGCAATTTCGCGTCGACGAACTGGTGGAGTTCGCCCCGGCGGCCGAGCAGGCCGGCTTCGACGCCATATGGACCAGCGATCACTTCCAGCCCTGGCAGGACAACCAGGGCCATAGTAGCCAGGCATGGGTCACCCTGGCAGCGGTCGGTCAGCGCACTCAGCGCATCCTGATGGGAACTGGCGTCACCTGTCCCACTTATCGGTACAATCCGGCGATCGTGGCGGAGGCCTTTGCCTCGCTTGGCATTCTGGCGCCCGGACGCGTATTCCTCGGGGTGGGCAGCGGTGAGGCCTTGAACGAGGCCGCCTCGGGCGGGGGCTGGGGCGATTTTAAGGAGCGCAACGAGCGGGTGGTGGAGGCGATCGAGTTGATCCGCCGCCTGTGGAGCGGCGAGCGCGTGGAGCACCAAGGAGAGTATTACCAGGTACACGCCAGACTGTACGATGTTCCGTCGTCACAGGTACCGATCTATCTCGCCGCCAGCGGTCAGGAAAGTGTGCGTTCTGCCGCCAAGCACGCGGATGGGCTGGTGACGGATGCGGAGCGCGCCCTGCAGCCGGAACTGCGTCAGGCGTTCGAGGACGGCGCCCGCTCGGCCGGCAAGAACCCCGAGAACCTGGCCATCGTCGCCGAGCAGATGGTGATCGTGGGCGATGAATCCGTGGCACAACAGTACGTGCCGCTCTGGCGCTTCATGCCTAAGGCCTGGAACCTGTACGTCGATAACCCGGATCCGCGAGACATCCAGCGGCGCGCTGAGCAGGATGTTCCCCTGGAAGAGGTCTACGGCTCCTGGCCGGTCAGCGAGGACCCGCAGGTGCATGTGGCCGCGCTACAAAAACTTATCGACGGCGGCGTCACGCACATCTTCGTCCACTCCTGTCAGCCCGATCAACGACGAGTGATCGAGTTCTACGGCCAGGACGTACTGCCAAAGCTACAGTGGAGTACGGCCGTCGCGCAGTAGTGTAACGCGGTATCGCGAACACTTCGGCCGTCGTCGCGCCCCCTCTGCCGCGGCCTTTCTCTTTCCAGGGGGATGGAAAACAATCGTTCCCAGGTCATCGCCGCCATGACTGCATATGGTCTCGCCAACCCCTCTCCCCTCTCCCCCGGAGGGCGAGGGGAGAGGGGGCGAGGGGGCGACGACACATGACGTGACGCGTTCTGCCTGGTCGTAGGCCGTCCTTCAACGTAACGCTGTCACATCTGACCGCCGCGCGACGTTATCACTGTGGAAGGGCCCTTCCAGAACAGTGATCCAAAGGAGAATGTCATATGATCTCGACGAACCGGCTACCAATGACGCGCTCACTGGGGGTGGCCTTGCTGCTGGCACTGGCACTCCCCTTCACCGCGTTGGCCAGCCCTAACAGTGCTGCCAGTCACAAGCGTTACCCGGTGCACCTCAAGTCCAGCTACGGCCAGGCCACGATTAGCTTTGGCATCGAGGGCGGTAACATGCGGCCCTGGAGCGTGACCTTGAACTACAACGGTTCCATCGTGGGCAACGACTATCGAAAGCCGACCAACACGCATCTGTATGACCCGAAAAACAGCATGAACGGGTTGCAGAAACTGGCCGACGCCGAAGGATTTGGCGCCATGCCGGCCACGCGACAGTGCGGCAAGGTGCTCCCCGACGTGGCCTTCCGCTTCGTCTCAATCTCGACGGCGGCGAGCGAGCACAAGGTCAGCGTGCGCGGCCTGTGCAACGCGCAGTTCAACGAATTGTGGGCGGTGCTGGCAAGCACCGCGGGACTCGCGCCCAATACGTAGTGCCTCTCCTCCAGCTGAGAAGCCCCGTGGCGTGAACGTCCCGGGGCTTCTCCTTCCTTGCTCACTATTTATGTCGGGCGGATTCTGCGGAAGATGCGCTCCCTCTGCGTCGCCGTGTGGTGCTGGCTCGATCCGGAGCGTGCACCGGTGCCCCGACAGGCCGGAAAGTACCACCTCGCTGTGCTTCGGGGACTCGACCATTCCTAACAAGGTGATCGCCCGCGGGTAATGATGGTTGAATGCTAGCCTTACTCATGTCTAGCTCTCAAGGAACTGTCAGGAAAGAACTGCTTGCCAGCATGACCACCAAGGGCCAGGTCTCGCGCTCTCCGGCATCACGAGGCAGGAGCCGTAGGAGAGGCATTAGAATTTATGACCCCAAGCCACCTCGTCCGCTTTTCATGGCTTTCGGCCCACCGCGAGAGGGGACCATTTACAGGCTACGTCTCTTTACCCAACGTATAATGCCCCTACCACTCGCAGAAAGACATGCATCAGTACTATGTGGAGAGTTCCCCCATTCGTGCTCGCGGTCGTGCTGGCGATGCTTTTGCGCGGCGCCCAACCCATAGATGCTCTCGCGCTGCCACCGGCCACCCATTCATCGACACTGGTCGCGGGTGGCCGAGTCACGGCAGCTCTGGTCGCTCTCGCGCCACAGTCAGCGCCCCACAGCTCAAAGCTGTCGCGCCGGGTGAATGCCATGGTGAGAGTGGAAACCAGCGCGCCCGTGTATGATGTGCTCTACTGGTCCGGCCAGAATACGCCGGCGGCGAACGGCGCCTATGGCCCAAACATCTCAGATCCCGCCAACTCCTGGTTTCTGGAATACCAGCGGGCGGGGGCAATCGATGTGATGGATGGCATACTGCGTCGCGCCCACGACACATCGCTGATCGAACTGGGACTGCGCATTTTTCACTTTGGGCTGGCGCGGCAGACGGCCAATGGCTCCTTTCCCGGCTCGGCCTGGCCGTTTCACGGCACCGCCATGTTTCTGTCCGAGGCGGCGCCGGCCCTGCTCGCCCTCAAGGCCTCGACCTTCGCCCCCGAGTTTGCCACCGACCTGCGGTGGGATACGCGGCGGATGCAAAAGGCCGCACACTTTATGGTGCGATCGGTGGGAGGAGCCGGCAAGATTGACGACAGCACCAAGAACCACCGATTTTATGAAGCCGCCCTCGCGCTGGGCGCCACCGGACTGCTGGCCGGGGATCGCACTCTTGTCACCTGGTCACGGCGCTACGCCTGGCACGGCGTCCACCTGGAACGGGGCGACGGCGTCATGCCGGAGGACGGCGGTCATGATTCTGGGTACCAGGCGTTGGGCATGGTGAACGCCAGCCGCTACCTCGAGCTGGTGGCCACTGGACACCTACGCAAGGCGCTCTACGCCGTCTTGCTGCGCGGCGAGGCGTGGGAGCTGTCACGGGTGAGAAGCGACGGCTCGGTCGATCAGCTGGGAGACACGCGCACCGTAGGTTGCCGCGAAAACGATCCGACGGGCCGTTGCAAGACAGTACTTTATGATCCCATCTTCAGTGCTCTCGCCCACTGGGCGACAATCAGCGGCGATCAACGGTTCAGTCGAGCCGCGCACCTGGTGTACGTGCGCAGCGGCTATGGCGGCCATTAACCGCAGACCTCGAAACGGTTTGGGTGGCGCTCTGTCCGGCATAATACAGGGAGATGGACGGAGGAGACAGACATGCACCGAAGCAGATTGCAATCCGTGGTGATCGACTGTGATGATCTGGAGGCAGGAATCGCGTTCTGGGCTCGCGCCCTGGGAGTGGAGGTACTCAGCCGCGACGCGCCGTATGTCTCACTGGAGTCGCCGCAGCCAGGGCTAAAATTGATTCTGCAGTCGGTGTGCGAACCGAAGACGGCAAAGACTCGGGTGCACCTGGATATCGAGACGGACGACGTCGAAGCGGAGTCCGTGCGTCTCGAGTCGCTCGGCGCTCGGCGCACAGGCGAGGTCGACGGATGGTACGTGATGGAAGATCCCTGCGGCAATGAGTTCTGTGTGGTACCGGTCAGCGATCAGGGTTTCGGCGGCGAGGCACGTGAGTGGGGTGTGGACACGGAGCAGACCACACCATTTTCGTTATCATCGTAGATAACTTTTAGGGGAGCTTCAATGCCCAACGCTCCCAATTGACGCTTTCGATCCGCTAGTCTCTTCGTTCTCACGCTGCTCCTGATCGAGCTGTTCGATGAGGTCGTTTTTGGGGCGCGTGAAGCGTCCTGGCCGCTCATCCGTCGCGACCTCGGCCTGCAGTATGTCCAAATCGGTCTCATTCTCAGCCTGCCACTCGTCGTTAGTAGCTTGATCGAGCCGATCCTGGGTGTGCTTGGTGATACCAGGTGGCGTCGCTCGTTAATCCTGGCTGGCGGGGTGATGTTCGCCATCAGCCTACTGCTCTTTGCTGCCAGTCCGAGCTTCCTACCGGTGCTGCTCGCCTCCGCACTGCTCTACCCCGCCTCCGGCTCCTTCGTCAGCCTGTCGCAGGCGACGCTCATGGACCTGGAGCCGGCCCGCCGCGAGGAGAACATGGCGCGCTGGAACGTCGCCGGGTCAGTGGGAGCCGTCGCCGGCCCCCTCCTCCTGGCCGGCCTCGTCACCCTCCATCTCGGCTGGCGCCCGCTCTTCGCCGGCTTGGCCGTCCTTACCCTCCCCGCCATCGTCCTGGCCGCCTCCCAGTTCGACACTCCCACCCGCCTGGAGGGCGGGGAAAACCTTCTGGCTGGTCTACGGAGCGCGGTACACGAGCTGCGCCGGTCAAGTGTTCTCCGTTGGCTGGCCCTGCTCGAGTGCGCCGACCTCCTGGGGGATGTACTCCTCGGCTACCTCGGCCTGTACTTTGTCGACGTGGCCGGCGCCACGGCTTCCCAGGCGACGCTAGCGGTCACCGTCTGGACCGCCACCGGACTTGTCGGCAGCCTTCTGATCCTGCCCCTGCTCACGCGACTCGACGGCCTTGTCTACCTGCGAGTATCGGCCCTCGGCGCACTCGTCGTCTTTCCCTTGCTGCTCCTGGTTCCGGGCCTCATCCTCAAACTCCTAATGGTGGGTTCACTTGCTCTGATCAACGCCGGGTGGTATCCCGTACTTCAGGCGCGCCTTTACGCCGAGTTGCCCGAGCGCAGCGGGACGGCCATGGCGATTACCACCATCTTTGGAACGGGTTCAGCTACTCTTCCCATACTGGTCGGCCTGGTTGCTCAGAGGGCGGGACTGTATACCGCCCTCTGGCTGCTGGCCTCCGGTCCCATCGTGATCCTGCTGGGCCTGTCTCGCTCTCGGCGCCTGCTCCGATGATCGGCACTCCTCTAGCCAGGCGTACGAGAATGTCGAGTTGCGGAAGATTTGACGAAACCCCTGGTCGATTGATCCAGTACGGGGCATCGCTCGTAGATATTCGTGGATGAACAAACGTTCGACACACTATCAACAGGAGAAGCAATTGACCAACATTGACGTAAATACACCGGTGATGAACGAGATCACCGTCGATGAAGATACCCTCGGCAGCGACTCGTCGCGACGGGCCTTCCTCACCAAAGTGATGGCCGGAGCCGCAGCTGCCACAGCGCTGGCGATTTCACCGACCAAGACCATGTTTGCTGCCACCAGTGCGCTCCCGCGTGTCGCCGCGCCCCCGGCGAGCGACGTTGCGATCCTGCAGTACGCGCTTACTCTGGAGCACCTCGAAGCAGCGTTCTATGAGGCAGCCTCCATGCACTTCCATACCGGCTACCTCGGCCGATTGGTGCGAACGCTGCGCTTCGACGAGCAGCAGCACGTGGCAGGCCTGACCGCTGCACTCAGCTCCAACGGTGTCAAGCCAGTGGCAGCCGCTCCCAGCTATAAGTTCGGCACCGCGTTCAGCAACCGGCATTCCTTCCTGAACTTCGCTGCACTGCTTGAGGACACCGGCGTGCATGCCTACCTCGGCCAGGCTCCCAACATCAAGACGCCATCCATCCTGCTCACCGCGGCGTCCATCGTCACAGTCGAGGCGCGGCACACCGGCTCAATCCGAGCCCTGCTGCAGCGCAACCCGACCGACGGCCCATTCGATAAGGGCAGCACCATGCAAGAGGTACTGGCCATCGCAGGTCCCCTGCTGGGCCACTAGACTCGTTCCATTCAAGACTTGGGCGGGGGCAATCCCCGCCCAAGTTCTTTTTTGTGTGAGGGTATCACCGATGGGTTCCACCAAATACTCACCTTCTCGCATCGTGCGCCAGGTAGCGGTGCTCCTGTCTATCGGCATCCTGTCCGTCGTGGCAGGCCAGCGCGTCGAAGCACACGGAGTGGCGGCCCACCATGGGACAAAGGCAGTCATGATCAGTTCCTATGCGTTTCACTCGCCGGTCGTCACGGTGAAACAGGGAACGACCGTCGTCTGGACCAACAAGGATGATGCCGTTCACACCGTATCGTTCACTGCTGGACACGGAGCACCGCACGATTCCCGCGACCTCCAACATGGCAGTACCTTTCGGCATCGCTTCACCACGCCTGGAGTATTCCACTACCACTGTGCATATCACCCGTTCATGCGCGGCACCGTCAAAGTGATCCACTAACGGCATTGAGCCCCAGAGTCGGCGTGGTGGCGTCGAGCCAGTGCATGAAGGTCTCGGCCGGTAGTGGCCGACTCAGGTAGTAGCCCTGTGCGATACCGCATCCCATGGCGGCGAGCAGATTCCAGGCTGCCTGGTCCTCGACTCCTTCCGCCACCACACGCAACCCGATGTTGTGCGCCAGGTCCACGACCGACCGCACGATGACCCGATCATTGTCGTTGGTGGCGATGTCGGTGATGAAGGATCGGTCGATCTTGATCTCGTCAACCAGTAGACGCTTGAGATGTGCCGGCGACGAATAGCTGGAGAATCAGGGCTGGCGGGGGTGACTGTACTGACAGGAGCAGTACAATCAACAAGCAAAAAGACCGAAAGGTTTCTGAGCCGTGACCGAGATTTCCGGAAGCAGTGTGGTTGCAGCCGAGGCAGTGACGGAGCTGCGCACCTTTTTGACCGCCGACGTGCGCGGCTACACGCGCTTCACCCAAGAGCACGGCGATGCCGCGGCGGCACAGTTGGTTTCCCGCTTTGCCGCGATTACGCGCGAGGGAGTGCGGGCGCGTGGCGGTCGGGTGATCGAGCTGCGTGGCGATGAAGCGCTGGCGGTCTTTGGCTCGGCGCGACAGGCCTTGCGGGCCGCGGTGGATCTCCAGTTGCGATTCGCGGCCGCATCCGTGTCAGACCCTTCGCTTCCGTTGCCGGTGGGCGTTGGGCTCGATGCCGGCGAGGCAGTTCCCATGGAGGGTGGCTATCGCGGCGAGGCACTGAACCTGGCGGCGCGGCTGTGCAATCTGGCCGGCCCGGGCGAGGTGCTGGCCAGCGAGGGCGTGGTCTACCTGGGCCGGCGGGTGCAGGGGCTGGTCTATGCCGATCGGGGCATGGTCCAACTCAAGGGCTTTGCCGATCCGGTCCGCGTGCTCCGGGTCCTTTCCGAGGAAGACGCCGCACAGGTCTCGCTTGATGATGAGGAGGTCGGCGCCTCCCTGGCGGAGATGACGATGCCCATTGGCGGCTTTTTGGGTGCGCTGCCCTCCGGCGTGCTAGTCAGTCGGGAGCGAGAATGGAATCAGATCATGGACGCCCTGGATGCGGTGACCAAGGGAACGGGCCGCCTGGTGCTGCTCTCCGGCGAACCCGGCATTGGCAAGACCCGCCTGGCCCAGGAAGTGACGCTCAAAGCACGGCACTGGCGATTCCTGGTGGCGACCGGCCGCTGCTACGAGCCGGAGCAGGCGGTGCCGTACTACCCCTTCCTGGAGGCACTGGTCACCCTCCATCAGGCGGCCCCGTCCTATATACGTGCCGAGATTCCACGGCACTGGTCATATCTCGGCCGGCTGCTGCCCGAACAGATCGACACCGCACCGATGTCCTCTTCCGAAGGGCAGGAGGACCAGCAACGACTCTTCCGCGCCGTCACCGGCTTTCTTGAAGCGCTTGCCGAAACCATGCCGGTGGCACTGCTACTGGATGACCTGCACTGGGCGGACGACTCCAGCCTGAAGTTACTACAGCATCTGGCGCGCTACACACGTTCCCACCGGGTGCTGTTGCTCGGCACGTATCGCAACGTCGAGGTGCACCGGCATCACCCCCTGGAAACCGTACTTGCGGATTTGGGGCGCGAGGGGCTGGTCGAGGAAGTACACATTCGGCGCCTGGACGAGGATGGCGCACTGGCTCTCATGGCCGAGATCATGGGTGGCAGCGAGGGGTTGGACGAGTTGGTGGAACTGGTATATCAGCGCACCGAGGGCAACGCCTTCTTTATCCAGGAAATGTTGCACGCCCTGGTGGAGCGCGGCGATGTATTCCGCCAGGACGGCCATTGGGAGCTGAAAAAGATTCGGGAGATGGAGGTCCCCAAGAGCGTGCGGTCGGTGATCGGCCAGCGACTCTCGCGGCTGGACGAGCGCTCCCAGGAGATTCTTCGTGAGGCCAGCGTGTTGGGGCAGGCGTTTGCCTTCGACGATCTGTTGGCGCTGGGCCATTTCGCGCCGCCGCCGGCGGCCGAACGCTCGCGGCGCTTGATTGGCTGGGATCAGTCGGGCTGGACCGAGGACGAGGTCGAGGCGGCCCTGGATGGCGCCATTGCCGCTGGGCTGGTGCGGGAAACGGCGCCGGACCAATATGCCTTTAATCATGCGCTGACCCAGCAGGCGCTCTACGCTGAACTCTCCACCCGTCGTCGTAAGCGGCTGCATCTCGCGGCGGGCAAGGCGTTGGAGCGTTTACCTTTCGATTCGCCGGAGTGGCTGCCGCGCGATCATCCCCAGAGCGCCGATCACCGTGCCGCCGAGTTGGCCTGGCATTTTCTCGAGGGGGACGATGCCGAGCAAGCACTGCCCTACGCCATGCTGGCCGGCGATCAGGCAGAGCAGGTGTTTGCCAATGGCGAGGCGGTGCGGCACTACCGCACGGCGCTGGAGTTGGCCCAGGAGCTGGGCAACACCGAACGCCTCACCGAGGCGCTGGAAAAGCTAGCTGGCGTTTCGGCGGTCAACGCCCGGTACGACCGCGCACTGGAGTTGCTGGAGCAGGCCGCGGCCATTCACCGTGCAGCAGGCGACCGCGAACGAGAGGCACGCGCGGTGGCACAGATGGGTCACGTGCATGTTCAGCGGGGCACGCGCGACGAGGGCATCGCTCGACTCCAGCCACTGGTCCAGGCACTTGACAGCGGCCCACCATCCTATGGGCTGGCTGCACTGTGGGTTGCGTTGGCTCGTCTTTATGTCAACAGCAGTCATCACAGCGAGGAGCTAAGCGCCGCCGAACGGGCGGTGGAGCTGGCCACGGCTATCGGCGACGAGGAGTTGCTGTTTAGCGCCCAGATCACCCGCAGCGACGCGCTCTGGCTGCTGGGGCAGCGCGACGACGCGCAGCGGGTCTTGGAGGATCTGATCCCACGGGCCGAAGTGGCCGGCGATCTAGATAACCTGGGACGCGCCCTCAGCAATCTGGCCGGCTACTATGCGGACCGCGGTGAGCTGGACAAGGATCGCGAGTATCATCAGCGCCAAATGGAAGTAGCCGAGCGACGCGGCGACCGCGGCCAGATCATGCTGGGAACGCTGTTGCTCAGCAGCAACGCGTTTCTGGTGGGGGATTGGGCACAGGCACGCATCTATCTGGACCGCGCGGAGACCATCATCCCCTCGCTCGGCACTAACCGCATGAACGTGTGGCCGGTGCTGGCCCGAGGTTGGCTGGCGCTCCGCGAGGGGAAGCTGGAGGCAGCGGCCGGCTATGGGGAGGAAGCGCTGGTGCTGGCAGAGCGGGCTGATGCCGATTGGCGGCGGCTCGCTACCCGGCTGGTGGTCGAGAAGGATCTGCTGGATGGCCATGCGGCAGCCGCCATCCAGCTGCTTGAAGGGCAGATGAGCGACGGTGGCTGGCAGGAGGACGCCGGGTTCCTCTGGACGCTGGCCTGGGCCTATCTCGATGCTGATCGTTACGACGAGGCGTTGGAAGCCTCGTCTCGCGCCGTAGAGCAGGCGCGCGCACGTCGCATTCAGGCCGACGTGGTGGAAGCACTGGCGGTACGCGGCCTGGTCCTGGCACGCCAACCACGCGGCGAGGAAGCGGGTCACGGCCTGGGTGAAGCGCTGGATTTGGCGCGCAGCATGCCGTTTCCCTTCGGCGAGGCCCGAGCCCTTGCCTATCGCGGCGGATGGCGTGCCCAACGAGCCGAGCACGACGAGGCGCTGGCCGACCTCCGCCAGGCGCTCGCCATCTTCGAGCGTCTAGGCGCTAGGGAAGATGCCAGACGGGTCGAGCGAGCTATCGAGGACGTCGTACCCGGCGGCATGACGGGAATCACCGTCGCACCTCCCGCCGTGTAGAGGCTCGGAATATTGTGGACAGCATCATCGACCGTCTGGCCTGCCCATAGGGGGCGTGGCCCCCTATGGGCAGGCGATCGTGGACCCTCGGTGCATTCACTACATTACGAGGCCATACACGACGCGCCGTTAAGGTATTCGTCGGACCTACCTGCAAGAAATACGCCGGGTTCTTGGTACGAGATCGGTCGGGGGTACAGGCGCAGAGGAGGAGCAGAGAATGCGGCAGTCCTGCCGCGTTCCCGGCCTGCTGACGTGCTACGGCTGGCGCACCCACCCAACCTGGGGGCGCCATCTATACAACTCATCGGCAAGCTCGCGACCGGACTGCAGGAGATCGATCACTTCGCGCGGCCTGAAAGGGCGGCACCGCGGGAATCAGCACCAAGATCCTGGCGTGATGCGCCTCCACTTCCCACTCCCGCGACCACCGGCTCCACGCCGCCTGGAGTAAGGCGAAGTCCTTTGCGTTGTGCGTGATCAAGGTCCAGCCCATGCGGGCAGCCCGCGAGACATGAGCCTCATCACCCGCCCGCTCCATTCCCAGTTCACGCGCAGTCTGGGCACTATGACCTGCCCGGTGCAGATGCTCAGCGAGCTCACGAGCCAGGTTGTGGTCGAGGTGGAAATCTGCCACCTAGGCGGCGTTGAGCGCAATCTAAGCGTCAACCAGCTCTTGGTGGCACTGATAATACGCCAGGGCCGCCTTCACCGCATCCCGCGGCAGGCCGTACGCGTTTGCCAACCTTGTCAGGTCGTCGTCCATGGCGGGTAGCTGGGCGATGAGTGCCCAGATCTCGACGCCGGACTCCCGCAGCCGCGCTCCGCCGGATCCTTCCTCGATATACTGTGCGATTGGATCGGTCGTGGCCATGGCTAACTGTACCTCTGCCCGATGGTAGTCGAGCCGGCGATTCCCGTACGAGGTCTCCCTATCGACGACTTTTTATAGCTGAACACCGTCCACGGACATCGGCGGGGCGATGAGGCGTTGCTGTCACTGGTGTCGGACCTGATTGCTATAGTGGGGGCATGAAACGAGTGCCATTCGTCGGTAGCGAGAAGGAGAGTCTGCACGCCAGCCTTGATCGACATCGGGATGTGGTGTTGTGGAAGCTGGAGGGCCTGGACGAGGCAGAACTGCGGCGGCCGATGACTCCATCGGGCACGAACCTGTTGGGCCTGGTCAAGCACCTGGCGTGGGTTGAATACGGGTGGTTCTGCGAAACCTTCGGACGCCCCTCTCAGGCGTTCCCGTTCGATCCCGACGATCCGGATGCCGACATGCGCGCGGAGCCAGACGAGACCAGCGCGGTCATCGTGGCGTTCTACGGCCGCGCGCGCGCCGCGGCCGACAGTGCGATCGAGGAAATGGCAATCGAGGACCTCGGCACCTCCTGGTTCGGCGCCATGGTATCGATGCGTTGGGTGCTCATTCACATGATCGAGGAGACCGCCCGGCATGCAGGCCACATGGACGTCATGCGTGAGCTCATTGACGGTCAGACCGGGGATCACCCTGCTGAGGAGACCTGAGGTTCCGCGCAGACGTCGTCTCGACCACCACGATTGGACAATTAGTCGCCCGTCCGGTAGAGGGCGCGTACCTGATTCGCGGTACACCCCGCCTCCTGGCCGGCATGCCTCCTCTCGATGTCCGAAGCAGAGTGTGGCGCTATAATTTATCTGCCGCCGTGAGCTGAACGGCAGTCTGGTCCGGCCGGGACACCAGGCCGACAGCGGGACTGTAGGGTGATGGTGCAGAACACCGAGCAACAGCTACCAAACCTGCTCCGCACCATCGGCATCCTGCTCTTTAATGATGTCGAGGTGCTCGACTTCTGCGGTCCGTTTGAGGTCTTCTCGCTGGCACGACCTGCCGGACAGACCGAGGACGACTCCCGCCTCTTTACCGTCCTGACCGTTGCCCAGCAATCCCGGCTCGTCAGATGCCGTGGTGGCCTTCTGGTCCAACCCAATCACACCATTGACGACCATCCACCACTGGACATCCTGGTCGTACCGGGTGGCCCGGGAACGCGCCATGAGCGCGGCAACAATCAACTGATGGATTGGATCGCCGACCAGCATAGGCGGACGCAACTCACCACGAGCGTCTGCACCGGCGCCTTCCTGCTGGCCGAGTGCGGCATCCTCGACGGACGCCCGGCTACCACCCATTGGGCGAGCGTCCAGGGGATGCGCGATCAGTATCCGGCCATCGAGATCCGAGCGGACGAACGGGTAATCGATACTGGCCACGTGGTAACGTCTGCCGGTGTCTCGGCCGGGATCGACATGGCGCTGCATGTCGTGGCGCGGCTGCATGGGAGTCGGACCGCCGCGTGGACTGCCCGGCGCATGGAATACGAGCCGTTTATGCGGCAAGTCGTCACGCGTCGAGAGGATCAGGCGGGCAGCGGCGACTGAAGCCAGGCGCGTCGACTCCAGTTCTCCACTCGATGCTTTAAGCGGGCTTCAGATCGAGGATAGGTGAGCCATCAAACGCGTCGAGCCCCCGAACGCGCACGACGTTTCCCTCCCGACTCAACACCTCGACGGTCGTCATGCCAAGGAGGTTGGGTCGAATGGGGGCCCGAGTCGCGAAGAGTCCGCGCAGCGGAACACTCTGATCGCCGCGAGGATGCACCTTCATCGGTACATCCTCGCCTTCTCGCCGGTCGAACCACCAGATGACGCTCAATCGCTCCAGACCTTCGACGCCATCCAGGGCCTCCGCCCAGTGGTCGTCGATCACCAGATCGGACTCTACAAGGGACCAATCGGAAGGGCGCTCCGGGCCAGGTACACTATTCCGCACGACACCGATGGAGCGCACGATGAGTTCACGGCCCATGGGCTGACGATCGTTTACAGTCGTCGTCGCGTTGTTGACCACACTCCGGCAGAGGTGAGCGCAAGCATGCCGGCGAGCAGGGTCAGCAGCGCAAGCATGGAATAGGTCTGAACTGTTGCGGCCGATGGAGCCGCGATCGTCATGTCGCCCGAGAGATGGGGGGTGTAATACCAGGGATAGGGAATCTTGGCCTGAATGGTCTTGGCTTCAATGCGGGTCGGGTCGTAAAGCACAGACGCGGTCTTGTGTCGTATGTCGATTGCAGCGGCATGGACACCGGGCAGACCCAGGAACACCGTTCGCAGGGTCGACGCGCATCCCTCGCAGCCCATATAGATCTTAAACGTCGCTCGGCGCAGGGTAACAACCTGGCCGTTTGGTTCCAGCACGATCCCGTTATGCGTTACCGCGCTTCGATCCGCGGCGTACACCTGCGAGTAGAGTCGCGGCGTAGCCACGTCCATCAGCACGTAGTAGCCGAGGCCAAACGACACGGCGGTAACCAACGGATAGAGCCACAGCCTGCGGCGGAAGCGTGTACTTGAACAGGCTTTCTTGCTCCGCAGCAAATTCAGCGTGAGGCCTCCCACCAGCAGCACCGCCGCGAGAGCAAGGAAAATCGGCTTCAGGTTAAGCCAGGCAAGCACGAACGAACTCGTGGCGAGGCCGAGTGTCACGAGCAGGACAGGCGTAGCACAGCACATGCTGGCCACAACGGCGCCACTTATCCCAAGTACCAGTGGATTCTTTTGCAACCATGCCATGTCTAGCCTCCTACATCAGCAGACCGAGCAATTCCCGAGCTGGCGTTACTTTATCCGAATGACTGCCTTTGGCGACTCATAGGCGAGGTTCCGCATGCCACATGACATATCGTGCAGGAAAATCTGCACCTTGAAGATGCCCGCTCGCATCATCGGCATCAGTCGCATCTTAGTGAAGAGGTTGCCATGCATGCCGGTACTGGCTGAGCCCGCCATCCCACTCCACTTCATTGGGCTGGGGCCAACAAGGGTGCCGCTGATGCCAAACTTCCTCATCATGCCTGCCCCCTGCACTCGAACAACCATGTCGATGTGCGGCGCGGTCCCCATGCTCCCCACGTGTACCGGAATCATTTTGACCGATCCAGATCCCATGTCCATGTGGCCGCAGGCCTTGGCCGAGGCGTGCATCAACATGACCTTCACCGCCGGGGCTACCTGATGATCGTCCTTGAAGCTCACCGGCCCCATATGATGCCCCATGTGCATTGGCATGGGCGTCATTTTGGGCGCGGCAGAGGAGGTTCCTCGTGAGCCGGAAACGCCCAGAGCAATCGCGGCAATCGGAACCAGAATCAACCGAGTAGTGCGGGTATGTATCCTCATCTTCTCCATCCTCCAACGAAACCGAGCGACACACAGATCACCCAGAACAACACATTCTAATAGTAGGGGAAGTCACTCGCTCTCGGTAGATGCACGCGACACCTATGTACCTTGGGTCCAGGAGCGTGCTAGCCTATCTATCGCCGTAACCGCAGGTGAATGGGGCGCGTCATCCATGGGAGAAAGCGCTCGAACATCGGCCACGGCAATGGCGGGGTCCTCGGGGATGGCGATATGTTCGACGCCATCGAGCGCTCCGGTAATCTGCGCCAGGTCGTCTTCATCACGGAGGCGGTTGGCCACCACGACCATAGAGGTGCTAATGTTGCGATCGACAATGATCTGGCGGGCCCGCTGCGCCACCTCGATCGATTTGACCGATGGGTTAGCAACCAGGAGCACGCGGTCCAGCGAACCCTCTGCCATACGGGTTAACGTGCCGAGCCCCGCCTCCATATCCGCCACCACGGCGGACGGTCCGTCTCCGTGAGACTCAATCTGCCCGAGCAACTGCTCGGGTGAGACACCACATCAGGGTCAGCCGGGATCGGGATGGTCGATCTGGGTGACGACCGCCAGCCGCACGCCGTCTGGACCGCGCGTGCCAAAGCGCTGCAGCATCTCCTCCACCGTGGGGGCATGCGCTCCATCGTCCTCGTCCAGAGACTGGCGAATAGCGGCAAGCCGCTCGGTGGCTTCGGCGCCGATGCCAAGAGAGATCCCCAGATTTGGGTTCGAGTCGCAGTCGAGCGCTACGACCTGCCAGCCCTGTCGGGCGAGGCTCCGCGAAAGGATGCCGGACACAACCGTCTTCCCGACTCCACCCTTACCAATGACCGCGACCTTCATGAGAGTTTCTCCAACTGAGCCGCGAGTTCCGCTGCCGCCTCAACCGCCGGTGAGTGCTCAGCGAAATCGATCGGCGCCAGGCCCTGATACTCTGCCTCGACTACATTGCTATCGTACGGGATAACGCCTAGAAGAGGAAGCGAGACAGCTGCCTTGACAAGCTCCAATTCGCTCCGCGAGCGAACTTTGTTTGCCACCAGGTGCGTGGCAACTGGAATCAGGCGGCGGGCCGTCAGAGTCGACTTCCAGGACGGCTCGACCACGACCACCCGCACAAGGGCGAAATCGGCCCAGCCAAACATGGGCTGCCGGGTCCCAGCGGCGAGATCGGCCACCAGAGACCATCCGGGCCGTCGGAACCGCTCCATCACATGGCGAAACGCCACCGAGACGCTTGGTTCCACGCGGTCCGGCAATTTCCCCAATTCCAGAAAGCGGATTCCATCAGCGCCGTGCACGGAGAAACGGTCGATCAGCCGCGCCGGGCCGGCTCCCTTCACCATTTTCCAGTGTCGCCCCTTCTTTCCCTCGACCAATTCGGCGAGTTTGGGGGGAAGTCGTCCCGCATCGGTCGGCACCCCGATGGATATGGCGAGCCCCGGCGCCGTGTCAACGTCAAGCGCCAGCACGACATGGCCGCGGCGGCCCAACTGCCGGCAGACGGTGCCCGCCAGCGTCGATTTTCCTGTACCGCCTTTCCCCACAAAGGCAACCCTCAGGTCTCCCATCCGATGCGTCTCCCCAACTTCCTGAACTCTAGCTGCAGTTACACGTAGGGCGTAACTGCTCACACCCTGTGCGACTGGGTCGATTTGGCACAGGTTAGAGAATGTCGTAGCATCAGCATACGATGGACGACTGCCTCCCCACTGAGTCGTTAAGTGAAGCGACCCTCCGCAGCCTGCTGGCACGTGAACGCGTCCAGCGGCAGGCCCTCGAGCAGGAGGTCGCACGGTTGCAGTCTGGACTCGCGCCAGAACGCCGTACTCATCGATCTCCAGCAGCGAGATGCCAGACGAGAGCGAGAGCTGTCCGAGTACCGGACGCTGGTGGCAGGATTGACCGAGCCGGGTACCCGCGTGCGGGTGTGCGCACTCCGTCAACAGGTGGCACAGATGGAGCAGGAGACTGCCCAGTTGCGTGGGCAGTCATGGGGCAAGCCGCCTGCTGCCGTGCCAGAGCAGAAACCCGCTACGCTCCCGCGCGCGAAGAAGACCAGGAAGAAGCGAGATGCGTCCCACAACCGGGGCCGACACCGCATGGATCACGCGAATCGATGGGAGACCCACGCAGTCGAGCGCTGTCCCGGGTGTGGCGAGCAGCTTACCGGAGGATGGGTGGCGCGGCGGGTGCAGGTAATTGATCTCCCACCGGTGGCACCCCTGGAGATCACCGAACATCGGATTATCCGCCGGCAGTGCACCCGGTGCGGCAAGCAGGTGCTCCCACCGCCGGTGGAGCGAGCAGTGGGGAGACTCGGCCAATGCCGGTTCGGTCCTCGGCTGATCCCGGCTCTTGCGGGGATGGCGACCAGGGAGCACCTGCCGGTTCGGATGATGGAGGAGCGGCTCCAGCGAGAGTACGGATTGACCATCAGCCTGGGTGGGATCATTGGGCTCCTCTCCCGCATGGCGGACACGGCGACGCCGACCTACCAGCACCTGCAGGCCGATGTCCGGGCAAGCCCAGTCGTCCATGCCGACGAGACTGGCTGGCGGGAGAACGGTCAGCATACCACGATTTGGACCGTGAGCACCGCGCAGACGGCCTATGTTCACCATGGCCGACGGACTAACGAGGCGATCGATGCGATTCTGGGAACGGACTTCGGCGGCACCATCGTCGCTGACTGCTATGCCGCCTATGACCACTTCCTCACGACTAAGCAGCGATGCTGGGCCCATCTGGTGCGGAATCTAGAGGAGTTGCTAGCGGCGCATGGCGAGGATACGGAGACCGTCGCCTGGGTGGAGGGCATTCGTGCCGTGTACGAGCAGGCGAGAGCCCCTCGGCCACCGCGGGAAGAGGGCTGGACACCGCAGGCGGTCCGTGCCCGCGATCAGCGGGCCCAACAGTGTGCGGCACTGATCCTCCTGCTCTGTCCGGCCGACCTCGATCCGACGTTGCCCTATGCCGCCCTCGCTAAGCGGCTACGCAAGTACCTGGCGGAACTCTTCACCTTTGTGCGGGACCCAGCGGTGCCGGCCACCAACAATGCTGCCGAGCGGAGTCTGCGACCGCTGGTGGTCACCCGCAAGATCAGCGGTGGCACGCGCTCCTCGCAGGGCAGCACGACCCGGATGGTCCTCTACTCCGTCTGTGCCACCGCCCGGATCCAGGGACAAGACCCCGCAGCGGTCTGCCAGCAACTCCTGCTGGCCCCGCCTGGCGCCCCCTCCCCGCTCGCCGTACCGGTTGCCGGCCGCTAACCACCTGGGCCAGCCACTCTCACATGGTGTGAACAGGTACGTAGGCCCGCCCGAGTTGCAGCCAGCTGGGCATTATGCTACATACATATAGGTATACCGCGTACATAGGTAGTAGGGGTAGGAAATGGCCGGGCCGAATGGATCGCGCGATGTCGTCGGGGGAGGCGACTGCCAGTGCAACGGAGGCCAGCCCAAAAATTTCGTACTGCCCTGCCTGCTGCTGTTACTGCGCGAGGGTTCCGCGCATGGCTATGACCTGGTGGACCGACTCGCCCCGTTCGGTTTCAGTAGCGATCCGCCGGTCGTCTACCGCAACTTGCGGCGCATGGAGGCTGATGGACTGGTCGAGTCCTCCTGGGACACTAGCGGCAAGGGACCGGCGCGACGAGTCTACCAGCTCACGAGTCGAGGGGGCACACACCTCGACTCCTGGACCATCGCGGTCAAGTATCAGCGCGACGTTTTGAACTCGTTTCTGAAGCGACATGCAGAGGAACCGGTCGACCATGAGCCGACCGGTGCAAGTTATGAAAGGAATCCAAGACCGGCCGAAATGCTGGAGTCCGATACGCTGACAGTTGGCAGGTGACGGTCGTACATATCTATGGAACAGAGTCAGTCGCAGAGTAGCAATTGTCCCGCCCTGACCCCGGGAGTCGAGGGCAACGGTACCACTATGACCATCGCGGTCGCGGGCAAGGGAGGATCGGGGAAGACCACCATAGCCGGCACGTTGGCCCGTGTTCTCGCTCGTCAGGGCCACAAAGTTCTCGCCATCGACGCCGACCCTGCCCCGAATCTTGCGATCACCCTTGGACTTCCGCGCGCGGACGCCGAGCACGTCAGCTCTATCCCGCGCGACCTTCTTGAGCGACGAACCAACCCCGAAGGTGAGACCGTCATGACGCTCAGGCAGTCTACGCGCGAAATCATCGATGGATACGCCGTTCAAGCACCCGACAACGTGACGCTGTTGCTTATGGCGACTGTCGATCACGCCGGCGCCGGGTGACTATGCGGTGCACATGCCACCGTGCGTGAGCTAATGGGACACTTGATGAGGGACGAAACGGGGATTACCGTCACGGATATGGAGGCGGGCCTGGAGCACCTTCGGCGTGGCACCACCCGGTACGTCAATACCATGCTGGTGGTGGCCGAGCCGTATTACAAATCGCTCGAAGTTGCGGGGCGCACCGCGGAACTCGCGCACGAACTCGGCATAGAGCGCGTCTATGCGGTCGCCAACAAAGCACGAGACGAGCGCGACGTTGAAGCGGTCCGCGAATATTTCGCGCGCCATAACGTTCCGCTCCTGGCCACTGTTCCCTTTGATGAGTCGGTGACTCAGGCCGACCGACGAGGAATTGCACCGATGGACGTGGGTGGAGAATCACCACTTTTGGCCGCTGTGACCAAGATCGCCGGGGAGATCGTACCCAATGGACATGGATCATAGTTCTCCCCCCTCGCCGCTCGATGACCTCTACTGGCAGGACGAGATCCTGCAAGTAATGTATTGGCTGTTGGGAGAGGGTTTCGCGGATAAAGTCACGGTCCCCGACCTACGCCGCTTCTTGGATGCAGAGCCCGCAGTGTTGACACACAATCTCGCATATCTCCTGGCCACCGGCCTGCTGTTTCGCCCTGGAGAAGCGTACGCGCTGACCGACGTGGGCAAAGAGGAGGCCCAACGTCGGTTCACCGACGAATTCCGTCCCTTCCTTGGGCGCAGCGGTCATGGTGAATGCAGCGAAGATTGCTGGTGCAACGATCCCGATCACGCGGGTGAGGAGTGTCCGTCAACCGCCCATCAAGCCTCCCTGGCCTCCTAGGCGAGGGAACGAAATGAAAAGAAAGGGAGTCAGGTCATGACGATTCGCATGATGGCCACGCCAACTGAGGCGCCGTCGCGACCGGTGGGGCCGCCTGAGATCGTTCTTCCGCCGGTTGTTGAGGGGCCACCGGACGTGGTCGCTCAGCCGGTGCGTGAGAAAATGCACGCTCCTCAAGGTCCCGTCAAGCTGGTCCACGCCTTCTGGCTGGCCGGCATGAGTTGCGATGGGTGTAGCATCTCGGCCACCGGGGCCACCAATCCCAGTGTCGAAGATTTGCTTCTGGGCATCATCCCGGGTCTGCCCAAGGTCGTTCTGCATCACCCGGTGCTCGCTCTGGAGGTGGGAGAAGACTTTATCCACCCCTTTGAAATGGCCCAGAACGGCGAGCTCGACGCTCCCTACGTCTGCATTTATGAAGGCTCGATTGCCGACGAGCGTATTGCCGGGGCGACCGGCGGCTATTTCTCCGCCATGGGCGACCAGGTCATGGACAACGACGAGGATCAGCCCTTCCCCACGGCCAGCAGACTGAAGGTTATGGCAGACCGCGCGGCAGCCGTCATTGCCATCGGCACCTGTGCTACCTGGGGAGGGATCCCGGCCGCGACTGGGAACCCCACGGGCTCCATGAGCGTCATGGACTTCCTGGGCAAGGACTATCGCAGCGCACTCGGCCTTCCCGTCATCAATATTCCCGGCTGCGCTCCGGTCGGAGACAACTTCACAGAAACGATAGCGGTCATTCTGATGTTCCTCCAGGGCCTCGGCCCATTGCCGGAGTTCGATGAGCTTGGCCGCCCCGCCTGGCTCTTCAACGAGACCGTCCATCGCGGGTGCAACCGCGCAGGCTACTACGAAGAAGGCGTGTTTGCCGAGGAGTATGGCGACAAGGAGTGCCTGGTTGAGGTCGGGTGCTGGGGCCCCGTGGTGAACTGCAACATCGTGTCGCGCGGTGCGCAGTCCCACATGGGGGGCTGCATGGCTGCCGGTGGACCCTGCATCGGGTGTACCATGCCGGGCTTTCCGGATAAGTTCGCCCCCTTCTACAAGTCTCCTCCCGGCTCTCTGATCTCGAGCAACGCCTCCCGCACCGTCGGCTTCGGCATTCGACGGCTCCGTGCGCTCAGCAATCACGATCGCAACCGGGAAGTTCGCTGGGACAAGACGCCCAGCAAGACCGTGCCGTCCGGATGGGGAGACATACAGCCGCCGGGTCCACTCGACAAGACCGTTCACTTTTTCTACGAAAAGCTCCAGTTCATGGGTTCCAAGCGACCGGGGCGCAACGATGGACATACGTACGCCACCGACCTTCCCCCACGCGCTCGCGGTATGGAGACCCCGCACGATGTCTCTGAAACCGAGGTAAAGGACTAGAGCATGTCAAACAGCCATCTCTTCACGGTGTGGGGAATCAGCCTGGTCATTGCGGCGATCGTGGTGCTCCTCGCCGCTGCGCTCCTGATCGCAATCCTTCTGGTCGCACGGAGCATCCTGAAGCACGGGGCCGAGGGTCTGCACGCGCTGGAGAAGATCGCAAACGATACGCGAGTCATCTGGGCACTGGCCGAAACCAATCGGCTGGCGGACGAGATTCTGGTAACCACCGAGAGCATCGGGTCTCGCGGAGGCCGCATCGTCGAGGGCCTTCATGCCTCACACCCTGAGTCCTGAGAATGGAAGGATGCGACTGTGCATATGCTTCTCGTAACTGAAGGGGCCGCAACGACCGTGTGGGCGGTTTCTCTCGCTCTGGGGCTGGTAGTTATCGTGGTGGTGGCTTTGCTTCTGACCCTGATCGTCAGAACGGCGAACCAGATCAATAGCGCCGTGTCGGCCATCTGGACCGTGGGTCAGCAAGTTGCCAATAACACCGTCCACATCCCCCTGCTGAGCCACACCAACCGAGCGGTAGACAGTATTCTCACCAACGCGATCGCCATCGACGGCGCTACCGGACTGATCGAGGCACACGCCAACGACTGTCCTGGCTGACCGCGATGTGCCCTGGCCGGTGGCCAGGTACGATGACAAGCGTGCAGCATTCCTCGGGGCAACCGACACGAAGGAGGATCAAGTGGCCGTACTGTTGATGGTTCTCTCAGTACTTGCAGTGCTCGTCCTGTTTGGCGCTCTGGTTTTCTATCTCCGGCGAATTATCAGCGCGCTGCAGAGTATCGGCGGTGAGCCGGTGGGCTACAGCAGCCGTGCGAGCTATCTGGGCAAAATCGCATTTGGCGTGCGCGCCATAGAGCAGCAGACCGGACATCTGGGTCCCGAGGTCGTTCGACTCAATGAGTCATTGACCAAAGCGGCCGAAGGACTCCGCAGTATCGACGGCCACCTGGTCCGCACCATCGAGGCAGTTGTGCGCCAGGAAGGAGCGTAACGTGAACATTCCGGAGATCGTCTACGTCCTCTGGTGGATCACGCTCGTCGTGGCGGTCGTGGTAATTCTGCCCCTGGCCGTGTATCTGCTACATCGGACACTGCTGGCAGCGCGACAGATCGAACGATACGCGGCAACCGCACTGACCGCCGGCGTCGGCATAGCAGGGAACACCGCGAACATCTCGGCTCTCAATGCCACTATCGCGGTGGCCACCGATATCCTTGGCTCCGCGACCGCCATTGAAGAGCACACGGGCGCTATTGAACAGGTCCTTGGCGCCAGAGCGGCGGCAATACTCTCGTGATCCTCACGTACCTGACGCTCGCCGCCACGGCCGTTGTTATTCTGGTGCTGGTCGTTTACCTGGTTGGGATTATCTATTACTTGCGCCGTGCCGACCAGCACCTCATCCAACTCGTGGGTGGCCTGCAGGCTATCCAGGGGCATGCCGAACCGCTTCCCAAACACTTGACCACCATTAATGGAGCTCTTGCCGCGCTCTTGCGTGATCTCCAGGCAACAGACCGGCATCTCCTCGGTGTAAACCGCGTACTTGGACAGGAAGGGGACGAACAACACAATGTGCTTCAAGAATCTGCCGGTTGAGTTCGATGAGCAAGGCCGTGCATACCTAAAAGGTGGAATCGCCGATCCGTATAGCACGGAGCGGCGGCCGGACTTGAACGGCGGATCGGTCAAGACACTGACCCGAGACCAGATCGAGGATCTATTGGCCCGCAACGGGCACATCAAACAGAAAAACCTTGATCCGGTAACACGCGTAGCGGGAGCCCTGGCGTTTCACACTGTGGTCGATCTGCAAGAGCGCAAAGTGCTTGAGAGTCGCTCCGTCGCCACGCTCTTCCGCGGATACGAAATCATCATGATGGGTCGGGATCCGCGCGACGCCATCTATATCACGAGCCGCGCCTGCGGCGTGTGTGGGGGGGTACACTCGACCTGCTCGGCATTGGCAACCGAGATGGCAATTGGTGTCAAGCCGCCACCTCTCGGCATTGTGATGCGAAACATGCTGCTGGCGCTCGAGTATCTTCTCGACTTGCCACTCCACCTCTTCCTACTGGCCGGTCCCGACTATTCCGAGGTGGTGGTCCGCAGAACAAACCCCGAGATCTGGGATCAGGCGGAGCGAACCCCGGCGCCCAACGCCAATGTACACGGCTACGGCAAGATTGCCGACATCATGCGGGACATGAACGCTCTCACCGGCCACCTCTATCTCGAAGCGCTGCATATGACGCGGGTTGCCAAGGAGGCCTACGTGCTCATTGGGGGGAAATTCCCCCACCCGCAAACGGTCGTGCCGGGCGGCGTAAGCGCCACGGTCAGCCTCACGACCTTCAACGAGATCTACCTGCGCGTTCAGCAGTTCTTTGACTACTCGAAGAAGGTGGCAGCGATCTACGACGACCTCTGCGACTTCTTCTACGACTGCGACTCGCGCTACCGGGATGTAGGACGCACGCGCAAGAATCTGATCGACTGCGGCGTCTGGGACGATCCCTACGCTTACGACGCGACCTATGAGAATTGCAACGAATGGGGCGAGCGCCGTTGGGCGACTCCCGGCGTGGTCGTCGACGGGGAACTGGTAACCACCAAACTCCAGAATATCAATGTCGGCTTCGAGGAGTTCGTGGATCACTCCTTCTATGAAGCGTGGAGCGGGCATCGCTTCGAAACAGATATGCTCGGCGCGCCGCTCAGCCCGTTTAACCCGTGGAACAAGGAAACCAAGCCGCGCCCTCAGGCTCCAAATTGGCGGGAAAAGTACACCTGGTCCACGTCACCACGATGGGACCGACAGTTCATGGACGCCGAGTGCACGGCCCGCATGTGGACCACCGCCATGGCGCAGAAGCTCCCCGAGAATCCGTATATCCTACCGACAGGCAACAGTCTACGTATGGTCTTGCCCGCCGGCAAATTGCCCGAGATGGAGTTGGAGTGGCACATACCCAACGAGTGGAACGCATTTGAACGGAACCGTGGAAGGGCCTACTGCGTCGCTTACACGGCGTTGGTGGCGCTGAATGTCTGGCAGCAGGGCATGGATTTGATGAAGGCCGGGCAGACCGCGGTATCAACCCAATTCGAGATTCCCAAGAAGGGCGTGCAGCGCGGGGTTGGGTTCTGGGGAGCAGGACGCGGGTTCTTGATGCATTGGTTGGTCCTCGAAGACGGCGTCTGCACCAACTATCAGATTGTCACGCCGTCCACCATCAATGCATCCCCGCATGATCCCTTCGGCACGCCGGGAGCGTACGAGCAGGCGGTTCTCAACACACCAATCCTCGAGAACTCGGCGGATGGCAAGTTCGAAGGAATCGATATTCAGCGAGCCATTCGATCGTTTGATCCCTGCATGCCCTGTACGACCCACATTCACACCGACGAGGGTGTCATCAGTCGTGAGGTAAACACCTGCGCCTGTGGAGCTGACGATTAGTGATTTTGCTAGCCGGCGTGGGCTACTCGCATCTGAGCGATCTCTCCTTTGGACCGCTCCTGGTCGAGCGCTTGCAGGAATTAAGCTGGCCGGAGGACGTCCACATCGAGGACTTCAGTTACGGCCCGATCGGCGTGCTCATGCGACTTGAAGACGAGCCGGTCCAGTATAATCGCGCCATCTTCGCCGGCGCCATGGAGCGCGATCGGGCGCCGGGAACCCTCAACATCTACACCTGGGAGGGAGGCCCCGCGGACCCGGAGCAGGTCCAGGCTCGGATCGCCGAGGCGGTGACCGGCGTCATCAGTCTCGAGAATCTCCTGATCATCATGGACCACTTCAAAGCGCTTCCTGCCAGCACCACTGTGATCGAGTTGGAACCGGTGGAGCAACAGTGGGGAATGGACATGACCGCCCTCGGCAGGCAGAAGCTGGAGGAAGCCGTCGCCTGGATCCGGGCCGATGTGCGCAGCAGAAGTGAAGTCTCCTCGAACGGTGCTGCCAGGATGTCCACGCGATGACCGACAACAACCAGAACGGCAGCGCGATCTTTGAGCGTTCTTCCCACCCAACCATACCGTTGCGAGTGATCCCCGCTGCTCAGCCTGCCCCTGCTGGAACGAGCCCGGATACAGAGTTCCACCACCTGCTCGATTGGGTTGGCCAGGGCGTTGGGGCCATGGAGCAGATCGAAGATGAGCAAATCCGAGAACAGGTCTTTGCTCTACTTGAGGGCGTGGACCTCGTCCACCGGCAAGGACTCCAACGTGTTCTGGAGATGATGAGCTCTGTGGGAGGGCAGGATGCGGTCCAGAGGATAAGCGAGGATCCAATCGTCCATACCCTCCTGGAAATGTACGATCTCGTTCCAATGAGCGAGCGCGACCAGGTCGAGCAGGCGCTGGAACCGGCATACGCCTATATCGAGTCTCACGGAGGGCAGCTGGACCTCCTGGATGTCCAGGACGGACGCGTGCGCGTGCGTCTCTCCGGGTCGTGTGGAAGTTGCCCTGGTTCCACCGGAACGCTGCAGCGGGTGGTCGAGGAGGCCTTACGCGAGGGTTTCCCCGATTTCACCGCACTGGTGGCGGACGAGCCGTCTCCACCCAAGCGAACGCCCATTCAGTTTGGCCCCGCCGTGCTGCGGAGACCTCGGTGGGTTGATGTCGGGCCGATCGAGGATTTTCCCTCCGGAGAAATGCGGGCACTCTGGCTGGAGGGACAGGGAGTTCTCGTGGTTCGACTGGATGGAGAGATGTACGCCCACCAAAACGGTTGCCCCCCGGGCAGTGCCCTCGCCCTCCACCTGGGCGAGCTACAGGGCTCATCCGTCATCTGCCCCTGGCACGGGTGCCGGTATGATTTGCGCACAGGCAAGAGGCTCGACGCGGAGGGGAAGCTGGGTGTCCTGCCGGTGGCTGTAAAAGACGGGACGGTCAAGATTGCCATGGGCCTGGAGGAAATTACGGCGTCGTGAGGGTTCTGGTATCCGGTATGGGTAATGACCTGTGCCGGGACGACGGCTTCGGAATCGAGGCTGTCCGGCGCTTTGCTGCCCTACCCCCACGAGAGAATGTTCGCGTGATCGAATCGGGCATCGCAGGCATTGCTCTGGTCCATGAACTCATGGATGGGTACGACATGCTGGTCATTGTGGATGCCGCGGACCGGGGTGGGGAGCCGGGAACAGTCTATCTCCTGCAGATGGATGTACCGCCCATCGATGAACTGTCCGACGAGGCCCGCCTCGAGTTCAGCGCCGACATGCACTACACCGTGCCGTCCAAGGCGTTGATCCTTGCTCGGGCGCTCGGTGTCCTTCCTGCCCGCGTCTACCTGCTCGGCTGCCAGCCCGCAGAGCACGGACTCGGCATGGGCCTCAGCGGGGCCGTTGAGCGGGGTGTCACCGAAGCTCTTGAACAGCTTCGACGACTGCTCCGCGCCTAATCGACCGACAACTACCGCGAGAAACGGAATCGGCGGTAGAGCACTCGGGGCATTCCAGCATATGGAATATAATTCTGAAGACCTAGGTACCATCGGTACTTAGGTGCTACCGATATGACGATGAGATCTACTGGGAGCCGTCCCATCGAACCATTCACGACAGAGTTAACGAAGTGACGTCACGTCCCATGGCTTCAGAGACACTGGCAGACCGCGTCAGACGCTTACGCCTGAGTCGTCATATGTCTATGATCGAGCTCGCATACGCTGCCGGTGTGTCAAAGTCACATGTCCATCAAATCGAAAACGGCGACCGGACTCGCATGCGCCTCACGACACTCTCGAAGTATGCCCGTTCACTGGGCGTGCCCGAAAGTTACATCGACTACGGATTCGGCATGGCACGGATCGAGCCCCAGGAACGTCCAATCGATCTGACGGCGACACTACAGCGCGCGACACAGCTCGAAGACCATCATATCCAGCAGGTGCTTCGTCTCATTCAGGTTCTCGAAGCGGAAAACCGGTCTGCCGGCAGGCATGGTCAGCCTCCGCTGTCATCGCCTGCCACTCATCCTTCCTCGTGCGGTGAAACAGATGTTGCCACCGGATTGCGGGCGTGAGTACACTGGATCAGGTCAAGGCGATGGAGTCCGCCAAAAGCGCCTCTCGGGGCTGATAACTCCTACCAGTCTTCAGGTCCAAGCCGGGTAGGAGCTTTTTTGCGCCAACCTCGGTTCGTGGATTGCCACACGGCATACCAACGAGGGGAGCGGTAGCAATGGCGGAAAATCAGACAACCAGCGGCGAGCACCGAAACCTGCTGGTATGCAGCTAGCCATGGCGCGGTCAACGCCTCCCGGCACTAACCTGGCGACCAGCGCTGCGGGCATCATGATTGCCATTTCATTACTGCTCTTGATCCTCGCCGTGGCGCTCGTCGCGCTCGGTGCGCACGGCGTACTCAGCATAATTCTTGGCGTATGGGCGGCCGCCGGCGTGGGGCGCGGGTTCATGGAACTGCGACAGATCAGCGGTCGCTCAGAGGAGAAGCCATGGAGTCGGTAGGTCGAGCCACCAGGGTCACGATTATGATACAGGGCGTGTCGCGCACGCATGGCAAGCAGACACATGTCCGCATTCTCGAAAAGCTGAAGTCGGAGGGCGCATCCTCGGCAGCCGTGTTTCGAGCGGTTGCCGCCATTGGCACTGAACCCGGTGTGCAGTTGATGCGTCTGGCGGAGGTCGTGCCCGATCTCCCCATGATGATCGTCTGGACCGACGATCAGGAGCGCGTTAATCGCATCCTACCCCATATCCGCGCGCTGATGACCGAGGGAGTCATCACGCTGGAAACAGTCACCGTTGAACTCTATCGCCCCGTCAGCGATGCACGCCTGCCCTCGGGGATCATGGTCGACGAGGTTATGACGCGCGACGTGGTGACGGCGCAGCCGGAGACCGCGATGAGCGAGCTGGTCGCGGGCCTGGTAACCCGCAAATTCCGTGCGCTACCAGTTATTGACGAGCAGCGCAGGGTCGTGGGAATCGTGACCAACGGAGATCTGGTGCAGTACGGTGTGTTGCCGGTTCGCCTCGGGCTACTCCAGACCTTCGATACTCCGGCGCTGCAGGAGCAGCTGGCGCGGCTCTCCAGCGACCACCGAGAGGCTCGCGAGATCATGAGCTCTCCGGTCGTCACCGCGACTGCCGACATGGATGTTCGTCAGGCCGCGCAACTGATGCGACAACACAAACTCAAACGTCTGCCGGTGGTGGACCTTGAGGGGCGCCTGGTGGGAATTGTGAGTCGCCTCGATCTCTTGCGCACCATGACTGCGCAGCGCGAGACGGCTGAGCCGGCAACACCGGACCTGTCGAACCTATCGGCAACCGGACCGGTGGGCAGTGTGATGACCAGGGCGGTGCCGGCCGTCGGCGCGGAAGCAACACTCCCCGAGGTCATTAACGTGGTTGCGTCCACACGCTTGCACCGCGCGGTGGTGGTGGACGGAGATCGGCACGTGCTCGGCCTGGTGTCCGGTTCCGAGTTGCTGAGCCACGTCATGTCGGATCATCAGGCTGCGCTGCTCACTCGACTGATGCGTCGGGTTCCGTTCGTGCACGGCAACACTGAAGACGAGGAGGTCATGCGCAACACCTCCGACGTACGAGCGCGCGACATCATGAGTACCGACGTCGTGGTGGCACGCGAGGACGAATCGATCCGCGACGTCCTGGCGGCCATGCTCGACAAGAAACGCAAGATCGTTCCAGTCATCGACCGCGCTGGTCAATTGGTCGGCGTGGTTGATCGCGCCGACCTGCTCGGGGATCTGCTGCGATGATGCCCAGCCTACTGCCTGCCCATATCTCTCGTTTCTGAAAGGACGGCTAGCGATGCCGGCGGAAGTCTATCTTACTGCCAGTCTCTGGATCGCGTTGGCTCTGGCTGCCTCGCTCATCTCCATTCGCATCGGCGTCTCCGTCGCTCTTCTGGAGATCGGCATGGGGATCCTGGGGAGGAACTTTCTTCACCTCCACGTCACCACCTGGATCAACTTTCTGGCCTCGTTTGGGGCAGTTCTACTCACCTTCCTGGCCGGAGCGGAGATCGACCCAATGCTGCTGCGTGCTCACCTTAAAGCAAGCGTCGGGGTCGGCGCGGTTTCCTTCCTGTTCCCCTTTGTCGGCGCCTTTCTGTTCTGTTATTACGTGGCACACTGGACCCTGCACGGCTCAGAGATCGGCGGGATCGCCCTCTCGACTGCCTCCGTAGCGGTGGTCTATGCGGTGATGGTGGAAACGGGCTTGAACCGGACCGACTTCGGTAAGATCATCCTCTCAGCGGTGTTCGTCACTGACCTCGGCACGGTGCTGGCGCTGGGTATCCTCTTCGCCAACTTCAATGGGTACATGCTGCTCTTCTCCGGCATTACCGTGCCCGTGGTGCTCCTCATTCCTCGGCTCACCCGCTGGTACTTTGCGGCGGTTGGCGACCGCGTCAGCGAGCCGGAACTCAAATACGTGTTCGGCCTGCTCTTCGTCCTGGGCGGTTTGGCCACTCTGGCGGGCAGTGAGGCAGTGCTTCCCGCCTATCTGGTCGGGGTGGCGATGGCCGGCGTCTTCCTCCAGCAGCCGGAACTGGCCCATCGGGCGCGCAGTACCGCCTTCACCCTGCTCACCCCGTTCTATTTCCTCAAAGCCGGGCTCTTCGTGGTCCTCCCGGCCGTCATCTCCGGCATCGGCCTGATCCTGGTGCTCTTCGGAGTGAAGATGGCGACCAAGTGTATCGGCGTCTATCCAGCCAGCCTGGCCTTTCGCTTCAGCGGTCGGGACAGTGCCTACATGACCGCCATGATGTCGACCGGCCTGACCTTCGGGACCATCTCGTCGCTCTTCGGGTTGACCCACCACCTCATCACCGCCACACAGTACACCGTACTGGTGACGGTGGTGATCATGAGCGCGATCATCCCCACCCTGATCGGCCAGGCCTTCTTCCGGCCGCGGACCGTCGGATCGGTGCCGGTGCTGCTGGTCGAAGTAGAGGATGAGGTGTGGGCGGTCAAGCGGTGAAAGCCGCGCTGGTCACCACGGTAGCGCTGCTCACCGCACTGGGGGCGTGGGCAGTGCACGGAAACGGGACGCGTTCGCATCAACAGACCGCTCTTCCTCCTCCCGGACAGGCTTGGGTTGCAAATCTGCCGCCCGGAGACGGCTTGCAGTACTGCATCAATCTACGGCCCGGCGATCTAGCGCCGGCTGGATCGCGGCACGTGTATGTTCACTCGCTGTCGGCGTTCATCGCAACCCGTGACCCGAGCCAATTCGCACTCCTGGCTATCAAAGGCCGCTATCCCGGGTGGGATACACCGAATACCACCATCTACAACCAGCAATTCTCCAATACCAACATGGTCTGGCTTGAGATCATTCACGAGTTTCCGCTGGGCATCGCATGCATCGAGGTGTACGGCCGGGGACTCGTTCCCTCGCGGTATTCGACCTTTAATTATCGGACGCTAGTGTCCTATAGTTACCAACCCTGGCGCGGACCGGGGATTAGCACCACCAAGCTGTTCAGCGTGATGTGGGGTCACTATCTCCGGCGGTATTCCCCCCGACATCGACCAAAGCACTGAGTTCCACACTCTCAGGCTCGGAGAGCAGTCAGTGCCTGGAAAGGCCTCGTTGGGTCGGGCTAACTCGTACCCGTCAACGTCCGGATCGGTCGTACTGGTGGAGGAGCCGGCGTAGTACACCGTCATGCCCCGGCTTCTAGATACTTCCATACTGAGTGAGGGAGGATCTCGCTCTGCTCGCCCGCTACGCTCGTGTTGCCCGCAGTCCCCGCTATTTCCCGGTGTGGCTTGGCCAGATCGTCTCCGATCTGCGCGACTCGGTCAACTATATTGCCCTGGTCGTCGACGTCTATACGATCAGCGGGTCGGGAATCGCCCTCTCCACCCTGGTGCTCTTCCAGATCGTCCCGGTCATCGTGATTGGTCCGGTCGCCGGAGCGGTCGTAGACCGCTTCCCTCACAAACGTGTCATCATCGCCGCGGATCTTGCCCGCGCTGTCCTCGTTCTGGGGTTACTCCTCGCACAAATAGTCTGGCAGCTCTACGTGTTGACGTTTGGTCTCTCGCTGGCGGGCGCGTTCTTTACTCCCGCATTTTCAGTCAGCATTCCTCATCTCATTGAAGGGGATGATCTCCTGGCTGCCAACGCGGTTACCTGGTCCACCGCCCAGGTGGTGCAGATCGTTGGCTCGGTGGTGGCGGGCGGTCTCATCGCTCCTGCCGGTGTCCGCATCGTCTTTGGCTTCAACGCGATCAGCTTTCTGTTCTCCGCAGCCATGATCTGGCGAATCTCTTTTCCTGCCTCGTCTGCCTCGGGAACGGCACAGGCACCCTCGTCGTACCTCAAGTCCATTGTCGCGGGGATCAGATACGCACGATCCGACCGCTTCATCTCGCGCATGTTCATCGTGCAGTTTCCCGCATCGCTCGCTATCGGTGGTGCCTCGTCACTCTTGGTTGCCCTGGCAGAGCGCCGGTATAGCCTCCCCGCTGCCGGGTTGCCACCTTTCTGCTCGCCATCGGACTCGGCGCCCTGGTTGGTCCGCTTCTCCTCGGTCGGATCCTCCGCACCCACCGCAGCGCCACAGCGCTGTTTCTCCCCTACGTGATCCGCGGCGCCGGCGATGTCCTCCTTGGCCTCTTCACCGTGCCCCTCCTGGGTCAGATGCTGCTGTATGCCGGCCAGGATGGAGGTGGTGTGCTTCTCGCCGAACGCGAAGAGGGAGAACGGCAGCGCGTTAAAGAGGAGCGCCGCCACGGCAAGATGGAACCAAACCTCGCCCCCGCCCGGCACGCTCTCGCGCCGCACGGCAACGATCAGCAGGATGGTAGCAGTGCCCAGAATCAACCTGCCGAGCGCGACCTGAAGCGGAGCGAGCGACTCATCCCCCAGATGGCGGCCAACAGGACCAGTCGAGCCTGCCATGGAACCGTCCTGCACGCGGTCGTTGCGACGGCCCTCACGGCCGTGCACCGATTGCCGGCACGTTGGCACGAACGATCACGCGTCCATTTCACCGAGCAGCACGCCCTCCAGGCGAAGGAGCCGGTCCTTGAGGTCAAGGCCGCCGCCGTAGCCGGTAAGCGTCCGGTTGCTGCCGATCACGCGGTGGCAGGGGACGATGATGGGCACCGGATTCGCGTGGTTCGCCATTCCCACTGCACGCACGGCCCGCGGTCGGCCGATGGTGTTCGCGATGTCCGTGTAGCTGCGCACGTCCCCGTATGATATTTCTTGCACTGCGTGCCAGGCCTCCATCTGGAACGGGGTACCGCGCAGATCGAGCGCGACGGAAAACTCGCGGAGCGAACCCTCAAAGTAGGCGGTGAGCTGCGCGGAGAGAAAGGCGAGGGCTGGATGGTCGCGGATCACGCGCGCTTCCGGGGTGCGACAACAGATCCATGCTTCGCACCTATCCAGCGAATCCGATGGAAAGGTCAGGCACCCCAGACCGCGTGCAGTGAAGACAGCGCCAAAAGCGCCGATCGGTGTCTCCACCCGGCCGAGCACGATTGCCTCCTCGGTGATCAGGGGGAAGGTGGTTGTCGGTTCGAGTGCGCTAATCATCTGTGTTTTCCTGGATATCGGGACGGCAGCGGCGGCAGACCCGGAATCCCGCTGCCTCCGCGGCCGACGCCGAGGGATAGAAACCCACGTTTCGAGGCAGCGGCGTCTGCGCCGGGCAGATCGGCCGGCAATAGATACCCGTCGAGGTAACCGCCGTGAAGAACCGCCCGTCGAAGCAGGCATCACGACTCTCGATCGCCGGGTAACAGGTGTCGAAATCGAGTTCCATACCACATTATCGGCGGGATCAAGACCACGATGGTGGCGGTATTCGGACATTGTCGTCAGTCCTTGAAGACATAGAACCAAGAGACTAAAACGAGCGTTATCCGGCTCGCTTTCACCGCAGTCGAAAATCGGACACGGTACTCGCGCGGGCCTCCATCATAGCGTCACACACCGTCATCCGACGGTTTCTCGCCAGTGGCATGTCCGAATCTCCTCATGGTATACATATGTACAACATAATACAGATGCAAATTCGCGACGTGAGTTGAAAGGATGCGCCATGTCCGTCTACCCCGCGACCTTTGAGTTGCCCACCACTGATAGCCTCACTGGGCTGGTCACTGCCTCCTACTTTCGTCATCTGCTGCGCGACGAACTGGTGCCTCAGGGGCAGACCAGCGGAGAGCCGTTGGCTATTGGGCTGTTCGACATCGACGACTTTTTGCAGGTGAACACTGTCCACGGGCGTCGGCGGGGCGATGAGGCGTTGCTGTCACTGGTGGAGGTAGTACGCGACGCTCTGCCGGAGACGGCGGTGCTGGCTCGCTATGGGGGTGATGAATTTGCCATGGCCTTGCCGGACACGCGCCTGGACGACGCCTTCACGCTGGCGGAGGAGTTCCGCCGCCGAGCAGCGAACCGGCTGGGCGAGGAGTTCGCGGATATGCAGCTTACCTGCTCGATCGGTCTGGCGGCCTTTCCGGACAATGGGAGCAACGATGTGGAACTGCTGCGGGCCGCCGATCAGGCGCTGTACACGGCTAAATCGACCGGTCGCAATAAGGTGTCCCTGCCACTGGCCGATAGCCGGATGATCACCAAGACCAGCCATTACACCGCGACGCAGCTCGAGCGGCTCTCCAATCTGGCCAAGAATGTCAAGCGGAATGAAGCCACTATACTTCGCGAGGCGCTGGACGACGTGTTGAAGAAGCACAACGACCAACTCGACGCCGCCCGCCGGGGAGACTCCGCCAAAGAGGGAGTCCAGTCATGACGGCCCTGTCCCCGCTGGTGGCGGCCCTTGATCTGGAAGCGATGATGCACGAGGCGCTGGCCGAAGCGGAGGAGGCGGGCCGAGCCGGGGAGCGCCCTATCGGCTCGGTACTGGTGATCGACGGGCAGATTGTCTCCCGCGGGCGAGCGCGCCACCGGCAGCGGCGCAGCCAGCTCTGCCATGCCGAGATGGAGGCGTTGCAGAGCGGCGGCGAGTCGCTGTGGGCCCAGTACGAGCGTGCCGTGCTCTTCACCACGGTCGAGCCCTGCCCGATGTGCCTGGGCGCGACCGTGATGGCAGACGTTCCGCACATCGTCTTTGCCGCACGCGACGCAGTAGCAGGAATTGGCGCGGCTGTGGAAAGCATACCGTATGTTCGCCGGCACATCGAGACCTATCTCGGCGGCGTATTGGAAGCGGAATCGGACGAGGTAGTTGGGCGCTACGACGCGGGGAGCCTGGCCTATATCAGGGAGAGTTGACAGACCGCTCAATTGTCTCCAGATTGTCCTTTTCTCTACCCGGATGCGCCTTTGAGCACCGCGCCGAGCACGCCGGCAGCCCCCGCGGCCTTCACCTCGCCGGCCGCCATGTAGTGCGACAGCGCGTGTGCCAGATTCGCCAGCGGCATGGATTGGAGCCAGATTCGGCCGGGGCCGGTGAGTGCGGCCAGGAAGATGCCGTCGCCGCCGAAGATCATGTTTTTCATGCCTTTGATACGGGTAATCTCGAAGTTCACCGTGCTCTCGAACATTCCGACATGGCCAGGATGGACCCGCAGCGTCTCGCCCGGCTTCAGGTCGTAGGTGATGACCTCGCCGGAAAGTTCGATCCACGCGGTGCAAGAACCGGTAACTTTCTGCAAGCGAAACCCCTCGCCGCCAAACACCCCGGCCCCCAGCGACTGCTGAAAGCCGATGCCCAACTCCACGCCCGGCGTGGCGCACAGGAAACCATGGCGATGCACCATGTACTCCCGGCCGGGTTCCACATCGACCTGCAAGATATGCCCCGGCACCTTGGTGGCGAAGGCCAACAGCCCTTGACCGTTGGCGGCGCGATATTCCGTCATGAACAGCGTGCCGCCGCCCGCCGCCCGCTTCAGGGAGCCGAACATGCCGCCTCCACCCGCCATCTGGGTGTGAGTGTTCAGCTCAATCGAGCTGTTCATCCACGACAGCTCGCCGGCTTCGGAAATAATGCTCTCCCCCTGCTGGAGGTCGATCTCCAACACGGGCATGGTGGTCCCGATGATCTTGTGCTCCACGTGGCGTCTCCTCATCTTTCCTTGGGGGTGTTACAAAAGGGGCATCGGGCTGATGATACCGCATATACTTACCAAATGCAGGGAGTACGGAGCTTCGCGCCAGCCGGAGACGTCACGGTTGATAGTAGTGTCCACCAGACGTATACCTAGCAGCATGCCGATGAACCAGTTCAACCAGGACCTGATCTCCAGTGCTCAACAGGGGATCGTGGCCTATGATCGCGCGTTCCGCTATCTCCTGTGGAATCCGTATATGGAACGGGTCACCGGCATAGCGGCGGAGGAAGTTCTGGGCCAGGTGGCGCTCGACCTCTTTCCCCACCTTCGGAACCCGGGAACTCGAGCACTGTTGCGGCGGGCACTGGCTGGGGAGACGGTGCACGGACCTGACACGCCGTACCTGGTGTCGCGCACCCAGCAAGCGGGGTGGATGGCAGTGACCTATGCACCACATCGCGATGCCAAAGGCCAGATCGCTGGTGTGCTCGGCATTCTCAACGATATTACCGAACGCAAAGAGGCCGAGGCAGCACTGCGCGAGAGTGAGGAGCGCTATCACGAGTTATTCGAGAACGCGACCGATGTGGTGTTCACGCATGATCTCACCGGCAAGTTTACCGCCATCAATGCGGCGGCACGCCGGCTCAGCGGCTACTCAGAGAACGAAGCACTGCAGCTAAACATCACCGATGCGATTGCTCCTGAGCACCAGGATATGGCTCGCCGGATGATTCTCGAAAAACTGCAGAGCGGATCCCACACGACCTATGAACTCGACCTGCTCGCCAAGGATGGCAGCCGGATTCCCCTTGAGCTCAACACGCGACTGATTTTGCGCAACGACCAGCCGATTGGAGTGCAGGGCATCGGCCGCGATATCCGCGACCGCAAGCGGTTTGAGCAAACGCTGCGCCACCAGGCGCTGCATGATGCGCTGACCGACCTTCCCAACCGAACGCTGTTCGACGACCGGCTGCATCAGGCAATCTCCACGGCCCGGCGAGACCGGATCCCGCTGGCGTTGCTCATGATGGACCTGGATTGCTTCAAGGAGGTGAACGACACCTTCGGGCACCATTACGGCAATCTGCTACTGAAGCAGGTCGGCCCCCGTCTGCGTCAGGTGCTGCGCCAGTCGGACACCGTTGCCCGTATGGGCGGTGATGAATTCGCGATGCTGCTCCCTGGCGCAACGGCACGCGGAGCCAGCGTCACGGCACGCAAGATTCGCCAGGCTCTGGCCGAGCCGTTTGTGCTGGAGGATCAAACGGCCGACATCGACGGCAGCATCGGCATTACGCTCTTCCCGCGCCACGGCGACGACGCGGCGACCTTGCTCCAGCGGGCCGACGTTGCCATGTACGTCGCCAAGCGGAGCCACAGCGACTACGCGATCTATTCACAGGAGCAGGATGAAAATAGTCCGGAGAGACTCCAACTCACAGCCGACTTGCGGCGGGCGATCGATCGCGATCGCCTGGTCCTGCACTACCAGCCGAGGGTGGAGCTCGAGAGCGGACGCGTAAACGACGTGGAGGCGCTGGTCCGCTGGCCGCATCCGGCGCTCGGCCTCCTCCAGCCTGAGCAGTTCATCCCGCTGGCCGAACATCTCGGTCTGATCGGGTCGCTGAGCCGCTGGGCGCTCAAAGCCGCGTTGAGCGAAATGCAACGCTGGCGCCAGGCGGATCTGCCACTCTGTGTGGCTGTCAACCTCTCGTCCCGCGATCTGCATGATACTCGCCTGGTCAACTCCATTGGCCGGCTCCTCCAGACCCTCACCATAGACGCTCCCTGCCTCGCGGTGGAGCTAACGGAAAGTGCGGTGATGTCAGATCCGGAGCACTCGATGAAAACCCTCACCCGCTTACACGACATGGGAGTTCGCATCGTGATCGACGATTTCGGCACCGGCTATTCCTCGCTGTCCTATCTCAGACGACTGCCGGTAGACGAGATCAAGATCGACAAATCCTTTGTGATGGACATGGCTGATACCGAAGACCATGCCTTTATCGTCCGCACCATCATCGACCTCGGCCACAACCTTGGGATGCGGGTGGTGGCCGAGGGGGTGGAGACTCAGGCGACACTCGACCTCCTCCGGACCATGGGTTGCGATATTGGCCAGGGGTATTACCTGGGCCGGCCGATGCCGGCGGATGAGGTAGCAGGGTGGGTTGCTGCCGAGCAAGGCGGAATAGCCGGAGAGCCGGCCGGATAGACGTGGTGGAGTAAGTACTCGGAAACCACTGGCATTGCACCCTGGGAGTTAGGCGAATTCGCCTGTATTCCTCGCCCCCATACTCGGAACTGCACGACCATCTCGCCGGCCAACCCATCGAGCACTGCTAGTCGATAGGAAGCATGGGCACTTACTGCTGCGCCGCCTTCATCCTTTTCTTGGGTACCATGGCCCGATACCCCTGCCAGCCGTCGAAGGGTAACCAGCCCAGCGTGCCCAGCATCCCCACCGTCCAGTTGGTCTTCTCGACGCCAAAGGAAGGAAGGGCCAGCACCCGCTGGGCCAGGTGGTCAACGTCAGT